>WNGD01005358.1_pt1 | contig 12456 bp, 9 predicted proteins | sample 5400671 | NCBI WGS metagenome assembly WNGD01 (sample SAMN13153369, study PRJNA577476) | soil metagenome | isolation source: 40 cm soil or saprolite under grassland replicate 2 | place: USA:California | collected 2016-06-15
AGTTCTCCGCGGTGGACGCCGGCTGGCGGTACCATACTTGTGGCCTCACAACCACCGGGGCGGCCTACTGCTGGGGCTTTAACGTGTGGGGCCAGCTCGGCAACGGCTCGAAGGACGACGCCGCTGTACCGGTAGCGGTCTCCGGCGGGCTCACGTTCGCGGGTCTGAGCGCCGGAGGAACCAACTCTTGCGGCGTCACCCCAGGCGGCATCGCGTACTGCTGGGGTGACCACCTCGGCAAGAGCAGCGCCGTGCCCGTGAGAGTTGAAGGCGGGCCGTAGCGCCATGACGATCCCTGACGCCGCCTCCCTCAAGCGATCACCCTCGCCCCACGCGGCGGAGCAACCGCCAGGAATTGATCCGTCCAACTCCTCGAGAGAGGAGAGGAGAAACCGTGTCACGACCTGACCGGCTGGTAAGGGCCATGCATCTCCTGCTGCTGTGTGGAGCCGGCGCCGTCGCCGCGTGCGGCAACGACTCCGCAGCGCCACCCGCGCCCGTCGCCTCCGTCGAGGTGACCGCAGCCGCACCCGGCGTCGTGATCGGCCACACGCTGCAGCTGACCGGGCACGTGAGAGACGAGGCCGGCCACGAGCTTGCGGACCGTCCCGTGACCTGGACGAGCAACGCCCCCACGCAGGCCACGGTCTCGTCGACCGGCCTCGTGACCGGCCTCGCACTATCGGACTCGGTCCTGATCACGGCATCGAGCGAGGGCAAGAGTGACGGCGCGACCTTAACGGTCGTACCCGCGATCGCGGGGGAGTGGAACTACACCGAGCAGTTCAGCGGGACTCACAACGGGCGGCCCGTGACGTGCAGCGACACGGGGTCCTACCAGTTCACCCAGACAGGCCCCGCCATCGAGGGCACGGTGATCCAGGTGGGTACGTGCAACGGACCGATAACCTCGCTCAACAACGCGTCGATCTGGTCCGACCCCGTTGCGGACGGCCAGCTCTCGAGCACTCGTCTCACGTTCAACGCCCAAGGCTGTACGTACGCTGCGGACGTGACGGGTCCGCCAGCGCCTAAACTGAGCGGCACATTGTCGTGTGGGGACTGGACCGGCACCTGGGATGCGGTTCCCGGGGGAGGGCCGGTGGCTTCGGTTAGCGTGCGTTCGGACGTGCAGACCGTCGTCGGGGGGGTCGTCCAGCTCGTCGCCGTGCCGCAGGACGTCGCCGGACACGTGCTCAGCAGGGGCGTGAGCTGGTCGAGCGACAACCCGTCGGTCGCCGCGGTCTCCGAAGGCGGCCTGGTGTCGGCGCTCGCCTCCGGGTCGGCCCGCATCACCGCGACGAGCGAGGGGCAGATCGGGTCGGCCGCCGTCACTGCGGAGCTGGTCAGTTTCGCCGCGGTGAGCGCCGGGTTCTTTCACAGTTGCGCCGTTACGACCACCGGGGCCGCGTATTGTTGGGGATGGGGCGGCGACGGGCAGCTCGGCACGGGGTTCCGACCTCCGGCGCGGGCGCCGAGCGCGAGTTCACAAACGCCGGTCGCGGTAACAGGTGGCCATAGCTTCGCGATGGTCGCGACGAGCTTTGGCCGCAGCTGCGGCGTCACGACGAGCGGAGAGGCGCTTTGCTGGGGAGAAAACTCGTCGGGCCAGCTGGGCGATGGTTCGCAGACCAGCAGCCTCGTCCCGGTCCCCGTCACAGGCGGGCAGCAGTTCTCGAGCGTCACGCTCGGAGCATACCACGCGTGCGGCGTCACGACCACAAACGCCGCATACTGCTGGGGCGTGAACAGTGAAGGCCAGCTAGGCAACGGCTCGCAGACATTCAGCCCGTCTCCCGTGCTCGTCGCGGGCAACTTGGTCTTCCAGTCCGTGCGCGCCGGCTCCTTTCACACGTGCGGCGTCACCATCTCCCAGCTCGCGTACTGCTGGGGATACAACCTCGCCGGTCAATTGGGCGACGGGACCTCGGCCTTCGCCGTTGCGACTCCTGTGGCCGTCACGGGCGACCACAGCTTCGCGGCGGTGGCAGCCGGGTACGCCCATTCGTGTGCGATGACGCCCCAGGGCGCCGCGTACTGCTGGGGTTCCGCAACCCTGCTCGGCGACGGTTCGGGACAGGACCAGCTGATACCGGTGCCGGTCGCCGGGGGCCTGTCCTTCTCGACGGCGGGCGGAGCCATATCGGCTGGCCAGGAGAGCTCGTGCGCCTTGACGCCCGCAGGCGCAGCCGACTGCTGGGGGCACAACGACTTGGGGGAGATCGGCGACGCTTCGACGATCGCACGTGCCACGCCGGCTCCGGTGTCGGGTGGGCTCACCTTCACCACGATCAGCGTGGGGCTGTTCCACACGTGCGGCGTCACGTCCACCGCCGTCGCGTTCTGTTGGGGTAACAACGGGTCCGGCCAGCTGGGCGCGGCAACGGCCCAGACCTGTGTGCTCAACGGTATGACTGCGGCGTGCGCCACGTCGCCGGTCCGCGTCACCGGTACGGTTCAGGCGGGAGCATCCGTCGCACGCGCTGCGGGCCGCGACGCCCACGTCCAAGAGCGAAATCCGTCGATTCTGCTGCAGAGGTTGGGGCCGGACGTCCTCAACCCCGCGTCAATCGTTCGTGCGCCGAGGCAGTGAGGCGGTGGCATGGAGTGGGCCATAGGAGGATCGCATATGAAGCGAACGTCAGCAGGACCGCTCTGGTTGGGCATACTGGTGCTCGCTGCCTGCGGTGGGGACCACCCCATGGAACCCACCCGCTTGTCGGTGACCGTAAGCCCGCCCACGGTGCAGAGGCTCGCGGGAGGGTCGTTCTCTCTGCGCGCCACCGTCAAAGATGCAGGTGGGAACACACTCCCGGGGCACGCCGTGACGTGGACGACGAGCAATACCGCGGTGGCTACGGTGGTCGGTACGCACACGGGGACGGATTCGACGACCGCGGTGATCAAAGGCGTGGGGCCGGGTACGGCGACGATCACGGCGGCGGCCGACGGCCAGAGTGGCAGTGCGACGATCACGGTCGTCCCGCCGGCGTTTGCGTTCACGACGAACCGCGACGGCAACGACGAGATCTACGTCACGGACGCGACCGGCACCGACGTTATCAATCTGACGACCAACCCGGCAAACGAGGACTGGCCCAGCTGGTCGCCCGACGGCTCGAAGATCGCCTTCCACAGCGACCGCGACGGAAACTTCGACGTTTACGTGATGAACGCCGACGGCACCGGGCCCGTGAACCTGACGCACAACCCGGCGTGGGACGACGTCGACCCACTGTGGTCGCCCGACGGCTCGAAGATCGCCTTCACGACGACGCGCGACGGCAACCACGAAGTCTACGTGATGAACGCCGACGGCACGGGCGTCACCCGGCTCACGAACAACGCGGCGTCGGACTACGCGGACGGATGGTCACCGGACGGCTCCAAGGTCCTGTTCGAGACCAACCGCGACGGCAACTGGGAGGTCTACGTGATGAACGCCGACGGCAGCGCGCTCGTCAACTTGACGAACAACCAAGCTCTAGATGCACTCGCCGTCTGGTCGCCCGACGGCTCGAGGATCGCCTTCGATACCGACCGCGACGGAAACTTCGAAGTTTACGTGATGAACACCGACGGCACCGGGCTCGTCAACCTCACCAATAGCGCGGCGAACGAGGCCTTCCCCGCCTGGTCGCCTGATGGCTCGCAGATCGCCTTTGACACAGACCGCGACGGCAACGATGAGGTCTACGTGATGAACGCCGACGGGACCGGGGTCCTGAACCTGACGCACAGCCCGGCGTTCGACGGGTACACCGTTGCCTGGCGGCCGACGGGAGGCGCCCATGCAGCCTCATCGCTTCGCCTCCATAGGCCAGCGAGCCGCACAAGGGATTGATCATGAACACACCCTCGGTGCCACGCCGGCTCCTCACTCCGTTGAGCCTGTTGGTTCTCGCGGCGTGCGGCTCAGATACGACGGCACCCGGCGGCGGAGGCCCAGCGATCTCCGTTGCCGTCGTCCCGGCTAGCGCGAGCCTCCTCACCAGTGGCAGCCAGGACTTCACGGCGACGGTGGCGAACGACCCGAGCCATAGCGGCGTCACCTGGAGCATCACGGGATGCAGCGGCGGCGCGTTGGTCTGCGGCAGCTTGAGCAATGTGACGAGCACGGCGGTGACCTATACCGCGCCGACGACCGTGCCGCCCGGCGCGCTCGGGGTCACGGCCGCTGCGGTCAGCGACAATAGCAAGTCGGTCACGGCCAGGGTGGCGATTACCGCGATCGCCGCAGCTGGGCAGATCGCTTTCCGGAGCACGCGCGACGGGAGCCTCTATTCGATCTACCTGATGAACGCCGACGGCTCGGGCCCACGCAGCCTGACCAGCCAACCGGCGAGCTGCTTGTCATGGTCACCTGACGGTTCGCAGGTAGCCTTCGGTAGCTACGTCGCCGGCGGAACCTACGACCTCTACGTCATGAACGCCGAAGGCTCAGGCGTCCGCAATCTCACCAACGGGTTGGGTTGCGATCCCGCCTGGTCGCCCGACGGGACGCAGATCGCCTTCTCGGGCGTCGGCATCTCTGTGATCAACGCCGACGGCTCGGGTCTCCACAGTCTCACGAACAACGCGAGCTTTCCCGCCTGGTCGCCCGACGGCTCCAAGCTCGCCTTCCACGGCGGCAGCGGCGACCGCACCATACAGGTCTACACGATGAACGCCGACGGCTCCGGTGTCACACGGCTCACGAACAATCTGGCAAATGCCTTCGACCCCGTGTGGTCGCCCGACGGCACCAAGATCCTCTTCTCGAGCACCGGCGACGGCAACTACGAGATCTATGTGGTGAACGCCGACGGCTCTGCCGTCTCCCGGCTCACGAACAACTCGGCGTACGACCTGCAGCCCGTCTGGTCGCCCGACGGCACGAAGATCGCCTTTGACTCAGACCGCGACGGGAATACTGTCGCGAACACCGGGATCTACGTGATGAACGCCGACGGCTCGGGCGTCAGACGACTCACGGACCCGGGCGGGGACTACGGGGCCGCCTGGTCGCCCGACGGGTCGCAGATTGCCTTCACCCGTCACCGCAACGGCGAGGACGAGATCTGGGTGATGAACGCCGACGGCTCGGGGCTTCGCAACCTCACCAACAACCCCACCGCCCAGGACGTGGCCCCTGCCTGGCGGCCACGGGGTCCATGAGCGCGCCGCGGACGCCTTGCCGATCGCTCATCGGGGCGAGCCTCTGCCTGCTCGCGGCCTGCGGCTCCGACTCGACGGCACCCCGCGGCGGACCCCCGCTCGCGGTTGCCGTCGTGCCGTCCACCGCGAGCCTCCTCACGAGCGGCAGCCAGGACTTCACGGCCACGGTGACGAACGATCCGAGCAATAGCGGCGTCACTTGGAGCATCACGGGATGTAGCGGCGGCGCGTCGGCCTGCGGCAGCTTGTCCAATGTCACGAACACAAGGGCGACCTACACCGCACCCGCGACGGTGCCACCCGGCGCACTCGGCGTCGCGGCTACCTCAGTCAGCGACAACAGCCAGTGGGTCACCGCCACCGTGGCGATTGTGGCGATCGGCGCAGGCGGCGGCCAGATCGCCTTCACGAGCAACCGCGATGGTAACTCTGAGATCTACCTGATAAACGCCGACGGCTCGGGCGTCGCCCGCGTCACCAACAACCCGGCGACGGACGACGAGCCCGTCTGGTCGCCGGACGGTACGAAGATCGCCTTTCTCAGCTACCGCGATGGCACGCCATTACGCTGGGAGATCTACGTGATGAACGCCGACGGCTCCGGCGTCCGCAACCTCACCAACAACCCAGCAGGCGACGGCAGCCCCGCGTGGTCGCCCGACGGCTCCAAGATCGCCTTCACTACGACGCGCGATGGAAACGAGGAAGTCTACGTGATGAACGGCGACGGGTCGAATCCCCTTAACCTCACAAGCAACGCGGCGGACGACTTCGGCCCCGTCTGGTCGCCTGACGGCTCCAAGATTGCCTTCGTCAGCGACCGCGACGGACACTACGAAATCTACGTGATGAACGCAGACGGGTCGGGCGTCACGCGGCTCACCAACAACCCAGACGCCGGCGCCGAGCCCGTCTGGTCGCCCGACGGCTCGAAAATCGCCTTTGCCAGCATTTACTGGGAAATCTACGTGGTGAACGCCGACGGCTCGGGCCTCCGCAACCTCACCAACAACCCGGCGACGGACTACGAGCCCGCCTGGTCGCCCGACGGCACAAAGATCGCCTTTATCAGCAGCCGCGACGAAACCATCGCAATCGCTAAAGTCTACGTGATGAACAGCGATGGCTCGGGCGTCACACGGCTCACCAACAACCCAGACGCCGGCGCCGAGCCCGTCTGGTCGCCCGACGGCTCGATGATCGCTTTTAGCGGTGCTAACCTCTCGAACAACAACGGGGGGATCTACGTGATGAACGCGGACGGGTCGGGTGCTCGGTATCTCACGGCGGGCGGCGCCCCTGCCTGGCGGCCACGGGGTCCATGAGGACGCTGCGGATGCACCGATCGCTCATTGGTGCGAGCCTGGTCCTGCTCGCGGCCTGTAACCCGGACTCGACGGCACCCGGCGTGCCGGCCGGCGGCGAGATCGCCTTCACGAGCTACCGCGACGCGAGTAGTGACATCTACGTGATGAACGCCGACGGCTCGGGCGTCACGCGACTCACCTACAACTCGGCACTCGGCGAGGGCGCGGTGTGGTCCCCGGACGGCGAGAAGATCGCCTTCATGAGCACCCGGGACGGCAACTTGGAGATCTACCTGATGCACGCGGACGGCACTGGCCTCGTGAACCTAACGAAGAATGCAGCGCAAGACGTGTGGCCCGTGTGGTCTCCCGACGGCTCCAAAATTGCGTTCCACAGCGATCGCGACGGCGACTCGGAAATCTACGTGATGAACGCCGACGGCACGGGCGTCGTGAACCTGACAAACAACCCGGCATGGGACGCGTGGCCCGCGTGGTCGCCCGATGGCTCGAGGCTGGCCTTCAACACCAACCGCGATGGGAATGCGGAGGTCTACGTGATGAACGCGGACGGGTCGGGCGCGCGCAACCTCACCAACACCCCGTCTGAGGATCGCCCGCCCTACTGGTCGCCCGACGGGACGAAGATTGCCTTCGTCAGAAACGACCCTCTCGAAACCTTTGACATCTATGTGATGAACGCCGACGGATCGGACGCCCGCAACCTGACCAACCACCCGCAGTGGAACGCGGCGCCGAGGTGGTCGCCCGACGGGTCGAAGATCCTGTTCCAGAGCACCCGGGACGGCGATTGGAACATTTACGTCATGAACGCGGACGGCTCGGCCGTCACCCGGCTCACCGAGACCTCGGGCATCGACGACGCCTTCGCGTGGTCACCGGACGGGACGAAGATCGCGTTCGAAAGCACTCGCGACGGAGACCTTGAAATCTACGTGATGAACGCCGATGGGTCGGACGCGCGCAACATCACCAACAACCCAGGGGGCGATGTCTCGCCCGCCTGGAGGCCACGGTAATGCGGTGGCTCGCTCGAGCAAGCCTGCGCTTCCTTACCGCCTGCGACCAGCTTCAGCGTCATCGCCGCGCGTGGTGCTCACACCTCGCGGGTTCCGCGGCACTTTCAATCACTCCACGATTCCAGTAACGGCCGGCGAGCAATCTGCGCCGCTCGTCCGTCCAACATAGGACAAACGTGCGGGCGCCTGCTGTGCCAGGTGGTCGGCCCCACGGACCTCTGTGTGGAGGGTCCCATGCTCTCTCTGCGCCACTGCTCCGTCGCTCTCTCGGTACTGCTCCTGACCATTCCCGGCTGCGATCCCGATCGTCCGCTCGCCCCCGATGCCGACGCGGCATCGTTCGCGAGCACCACAGGCAGCCAGAAGGGGCCGTCCAACCTCTCCGCCACGGCGTCGCCGGGCGCAATCGGCCTCGCTTGGCAGGACAATTCGCCCAACGAGACCGGGTTCAACGTGCTCCGCTCCACCACGGGGGCGAATGGCGCCTTCACGACCGTCGCCACGACCGGGGCCAGGGTCACCGCCTACGACGACACGGGACTCGACCCGAAGCTGCAGTACTGCTATAGGGTTCAGGCGATCGGGCAGAATAAGCGTGTCATCGGCACCTCCAATACCGTCTGCGCCAACCCGCTGCCGCTCGAGCCGCTCGCCGCGTCCAACGCCGATGCCGTGTTGACCGCCGCGGGGAACGTCCGGATCACGTGGGCCGACAACTCGATCAACGAGGACGGGTTCCGCGTGGAGCGCGCCGCCAGCGACGCTGGGCCGTGGACCACGCTCGTGACCACGAGCCCCGGCGCTACGTCGGCCCAGGACGCGAGCGGCATCCCGAACCAGGAGCGGGTCTGCTACCGCGTAGTAGCCTTCAATAAGGCCGGAGATGGCGCGCCGTCGAATACCGATTGCACCGCGTTCCCGGCCGCGCCCACCAACCTCGCGGCGACGCCCGTGGACGCTCAGACCATCGACCTCACCTGGGTCGACAATTCCGCCTTCGAGGATGGCTACGAAGTGCAGCGCTGCTGTCAAACGGGGTGGATCGTCGTTGCTAGCTTGCCGGCCAACGCCACCGCCTATCGCGACGCCGGCCTGGTCACCAACGCGCAGTACTACTACCTGGTGCGCGCCAAGAAAGACCAGGGCTACTCGGCGTTCTCCAATTCCGCCAGCGCGACCGTCATCAACGGTCCGCCGAGCGCTCCTACGGCCTATGCATACCCGGCGTCGAGCAGCGTCGTCACGGTCTACTGGTATGACAATTCCGGGGTCGCCGAAACGTTCCGCGTCGAGCGCTCAACGGACGGTGGGACGAGCTGGATCACCATCGGCCCACCCGCCCCGGGACAGTGGTCTCTCGACGACGATGGACGCACGCCGGAGCAGCAGGTGTGCTATCACGTGTACGCCGCCAACAGAGGCGGCGAATCGGGTCCCTCGGACGCCGCATGCACCACGCCCCCTCTCGGGCCGACCAACCTCGTGGCCACGACCGTCGACTATCAGTCCATCGACCTCGCGTGGACGGACAATTCCGGCGTCGAGGACGGCTATTGGGTGCTCCGCTACGACGACTGGAACGGTGGCTACTACATCGTCGCCGAGCTCCCGGCCAACACGACGGGCTACAGCGACACGTGGCTGGCGAGCGAGACCTTCTACTCCTACTACGTCGTGACGTTCAAGGACGGCGGCACCTCGGACTATTCGAACGAGGCGAACGCCACCACCAGCGCACCACCAGCCGGGGTGGCGAGCCGGATGGTTGCGAGCACTCGTCATGTCACCGCAGCATCGCGCGGGCTCGTGCCCGGAAGCCCGACAAAGCGGCCCCTGCCGTCGGCGGGGCGGCGCGCGCCACCCGCGGTCCGGCCCTAAGGAGGTGTGCCATGCACGCACGCTGCACTCAGTTCCTAGTGCTGTTCGGGATCATCACGCTGGCGGCCTGCGCCGACCGCCCCGATCCCGCGCGGATCGGCGCCCCGAGCTTTTTTGTGGGGGGTGTGGGGCGCCCAACGGTGCTGGTGAACCCGAAGGCGAACGACAACGGCACGGCGAAGACGATTCAGGAAGGGATCGATATGGTGGCGTCGGGCGGCCAGGTGCTGGTCACTCCCGGCACCTACGACGAGGCCATCGTCATCGACAAGGGGCTCGCCCTCGAGGCGATCGGAGGAGAGAGTGAGCCCGTGATCGTCGCACCATCCGGTTCTGTGAACGCGGCGATCCGGGTCGCTACGCCGGACGCGGTCGCGATTCGCGGCTTGACGGTGCGCTACACCGGCGTCAGGGGCATCTTCGGCGATGGCGCGGTCGATGTCACCATCGAACGAAGCTCGGTTGTCGCTGTGAACCCGCCACTCGGCGGTAGCACGCTGATTTCGATCCTCCACGATGCGCCGACGACCGGGCGGGGGCACCTCGTGGTGCGTGGCAGCGTGCTGGACGGGAACCTACCGTTCGAGGACTCCCCTACACCTCCGTTCCCCCAGCTCTTCGGCATCACGGTCGCCGGGGACGTCGACGCGCGGCTCGAGGGAAATGTGATTCGTCGCACCGGAGGCGCTTGCGTCTTCGTGCGGCCGCGCCTCGACCTGGGAGGCGAGACGAACGCGGATATCCTGGGCAACGACCTCGACGAGTGCTATCCGATCGGCCGGGCCGGGTCCATTCTCGTAGGCCCCGCCGCTCCGCTTCCCTCCCCCCGCCCGCCCTTCACCGCCACGGGGGTCGTGAACGTCGTCGGGAACACGATTCGGAACAGCACCCATTCGTGCCTGGCGTCGAGCGCCATCAACTACGAGTCCTTTGGGGGACGCATCGAGCGTAACCGAGTCCTCGGCGTGGTTCAGCCGTGTGCCATAGCGTCCGGCCGGGTGGTGCCCGCGGGCATCTGGGTGGGCAGCCTGCGCGGGCTCCCGAGCGCTGGGCCGATCACGGTGCGCTTCAACGACATCGATGGGAACGCCCAGGCCGGGCTACGCGTGGCGTCGAACATGACGACCCCCATCGACGCGACCTGCAACTGGTGGGGATCGACGAGCGGGCCGTCGGGAGCCGGGCCGGGGAGTGGCGACGCCGTGCTGGTGGAGGCTGGCGCGGCGACGCCGGCGTTCCTGCCGTTCGCCCCGGCGCAAATTGCAGGAACCGACGCGACGAGCTGTGAGTGATGAGAGAAGCGACGAGGCTGTCGGTGCTGACTTGCCTGGCGGCGCTGTCCGCGGCGTGCCGCGACGCCACGACAGCGCCGAACTGGCCCGTTCTGGTTCAGTTGCGGTTGGTCAACACCACGACGGAGGCGGTGTTTATCAGAGCGACGGGAGACGAATCGCTCTACCCGGGCGTTGCAGACCTCGCCCCAAACGACAGCGCTTGTACCACGGTCAATGCGTTTGCCGACTCCGTTCCCGTCGAAGTCCGTTCCTGGATCGATCCCCGCATCATCTATGGGTCGGGATGGATCTACCCGCTCCGCAGTCCGGGATGGCACGCCGTGGTCGACCAAAGTGCCGTGGTGATCGCGCGCAGCGCGGCCTGCTCGTAGTGCGTGCCCAATCAAGGAGGAGCCATGAAGACTGTACCCAACACGACACTAGCATCGCTCGTCGCCCTCCCGCTCCTGCTCGCGTGCGAATCCCAGCCGGATCCCGTCGGGTACGGGCTTCGGGCCATGTCGTTCGCGAGCTCCGAGTGGTCCGCACCCGTGAACCTCGGCTCGACGATCAACACGACGTTCAACGAACAGGGCCCGAACCTCTCCAAAGACGGACTCAGCCTCTACTTTGGGTCGGACCGACCGGGTGGGCTTGGTTCGTTCGACCTATGGGTCGCCCGCCGGGCGTGCTCGGACTGCCCGTGGGAAACGCCCGAGAACCTCGGACCGGTCGTCAACACGGCTGCCAGCGAGACCGGACCGGGACAGTCGATCGACGGTCACCTCCTCTTCTTCACGAGCACTCGCGCTGGTGGACAGGGACTCAGCGATTTATACCTCTCACAGCGAGCGGATGCGAAGGACGATTTCGCCTGGGGACCGCCGGTGGGTCTGGGGCCAGACGTCAACACGGCGGCGAGCGAGGCGGGCGCGGAGTATTCGCAGAGCGCGGAGGACGGGACAGGCAACCTCTACTTCAATCGGGCGCCACCGGGCGGGACGGCGGATCTCTATTTTGCGCCCATTACGCGGGATGGTGAGACTCGCGGGCCCGCGATACTGATTCCCGAGCTCAGCGACCCGATCGCCACGGACCAGGGCGCGACGCTGCGCGCCGACGGCCGGGAGATCCTTTTCTTTTCAACGCGTTCAGGTGGCCTCGGGGGGGCCGATCTTTGGACATCCACCCGCCGCAGTGTGCACGACTCTTGGTCCACGCCGGCGAACGTAGAGGCTCTGAACTCGACGGCGGCCGAGCAACAGCCCAGTCTCTCGGGCGACGGACGGACGCTGGTCTTCGCCTCGAGCCGGCAGGGGGGATTCGGCGGGACGGACATCTGGATGTCCACCCGCACCTCGAGCGGGCAATAGGCAGCAGGTGAACCGACGGCCACCATGGGGAGGGCTGATGGTGGCCGTCGTGGAGACGGCGGCATAAGTTGCCCGGGTCCCGACACATCCCCCCGGAGGCCGTCCATGCTGCTCGCCCTGCTCCCCGTTCTCGCCCTCGCCCAGGCGCCGACCATCACGATCCGCGCCGGGACCGTCCTCGACGGCCGCGGCGGCACCCTCCGGAACACCACCATCGTGATCGCCGGGTCGCGCATCACGCGTCTCGACCCGGCCCTCACCGCGGCCACGTACGACCTGAGCCGGCTCACCGTCATGCCCGGCGGCATCGACACGCACGTCCACCTCACGTCCCATTTCGACGCGAACGGCCGGGCGCACAACGACCCGGGCGGAGCCGAGCCGCTGGACCAGACGGTGCTCTACACGGAAGAGAACGCGTATCGCG
>WNGD01012145.1_pt1 | contig 12456 bp, 14 predicted proteins | sample 5400671 | NCBI WGS metagenome assembly WNGD01 (sample SAMN13153369, study PRJNA577476) | soil metagenome | isolation source: 40 cm soil or saprolite under grassland replicate 2 | place: USA:California | collected 2016-06-15
AGGAAGTCAACAAGACGATGAAGCTCATCCACTACGAGGACGAGCGCTACTGGATCGAACAGAAAGAGATCGAGGACCAGGAGAGGCCACCGATGAATACGGTCCCCGAGTACTTCCTGGCCCGCCACCGCGCCCAACCTACCCCCGATTAGCGTCGATGCGCCGCGGCTACCTCGCCCTCGGCGCGCTGGCCCTGATCTGGGGCGCGGCGTTCCTCTTCATCAAGCTCGGCGTGCGCGACATGAGCCCGGCGACGCTGGTGCTCTCCCGCGCGGTCCTCGGCGCGGTCACGATCGGGCTGATCTTTGCGGTGCGCGGCCAGACGCCCTTCCCGGCGGGGACGCGTGCGCGCCTGCTGCCCTTCCTGGCGATGGCCATCCTCGGCAGCCTCCTCCCCTGGGTGGCGATCGCCTTCGGTGAACTGTCGATCAGCAGCGCGCTGGCCAGCATTCTGAACGCGACCACGCCCTTGTGGACCGCGGTGTTCGCCTACTGGGTCACCCCCGCCGAGCGGCCCAGCGCCCTCAACTACCTCGGTGTGGTGATCGGATTCCTCGGTACGGGAGTCCTGATCGCGCCCGATCTCATCGGCCAACCATTGCGGGCCACCACCATCGGGACGCTGGCGGTCGCGGGCGCCGCCTGCAGCTACGCGGTGTCGGCGCTTGTGCAGCGGCGCAAGCTCCGAGGGGTCAGCCCGCTTCAGGTCGGCTTCTGGCAGCTGGCCCTCACGGCACCATTAGCCTTCGCCGTCGCCTTGCCGACGATCGGCACGACCCATCTACGGTTGACGTCCATCGCCGCCATGCTCTTCCTCGGCGTAGGCGGCTCGGGCATCGGCTTCCTTCTCTACTACTACATGATGAACACGCTCGGCGCCACGCGCGCGACGACCGTGACGTTCCTGCTGCCAGTCACCGCGGTCTTCTGGGGCGCGACCCTCCTGCGCGAGTCCATCACCATTCCGATCCTCGCCGGCATGGCGGTCATCTTGCTCGGGGTGTTTTTGACCAGCCGGCCGCGGAATGAGCGCCCCTACCCTGCCCTCCCCCAGCGGGGGAGGGAATTCTTGCCTCCTCCGGAGGGGGACATTGTTCAGCGGGCGTAGAATCTCGCGTTGTCATGCGCCGTCTTGTCCTCACCGTGTCTGCCCTCGCGCTGCTGCTGAGCGCCTGCACGACGCCGATGACCGGTGGGACGGCGAGCCCTACCGCAACCGCAACACCGAGTCCCTCCCCCACGCTCCCCTCGCCAACCGAGGTAAACGGGCGCATCGTCGTCTCGAATCTCGACCCGGATGGGGCCGCGGTGGTGGCCGGGATCCTCTATCCGCCCAGCGGCGGCGTCTGTGGCGCCACCGGCACGTACGACGGCTGCCCGGTCACCGACGGCCTGGCGCAACGGCTCGATTCCAACCCCCTCAAAGCGGCCGAGCCCCTCTGCCGCTGCCAGAACACCTACCAGTCGCGGACGATCACGTCGACGCCACTGCCCGAAGGCAACCCGGGCGCGATCGCCCACGTCGTCCTCGATTTCGGCGCGGGATCGACCGCCAACCTGGACATCACCGTGCTGCAGACCTCGGGTGGCTGGTACGCGAGCGACACCAGCTGCACCGGACGGGATCCGCAGGCGACCTCGATCTACGCCACCACGCCGCCGCCCTGCAGCTAGCTCGAACCTCCCACCTCGCCGACTACCAGCGGCTCTTCCTGAAAGGTCTTCGCGTCGTCGAGGCGCCACGAGCGCGCTTCACGCAGCGTGCCCTTCTGCACCGAGGCCACCAGGTAGCTGTAGAAGGTCCAGGCGTGATCGGCGTCGAAGCGCGAGGGAACGGGTGGATGATCGGGGTGGCTGTGGGCAAAGCCGATGATCTCCAGCCCGCGCGACTCCGCATCCTTCTGAACGCGGAGCTGTTCCAGGGGATCCAGCGCGTAGCGGTCCCAGGGGCGATCGGTGATGGTGTTGCGCATGCCGCGAAATTCCGTCACCTCGTGATCGGCCGCGTTGACCCGGCCAATCAGCGCGCCGCAGGCCTCGTTGGGGTAACCGGCCTCGAGGTGCTCCCGCATCCGGTCCATGACGGACCGCGGGACTAAGAGCGTCAAAACTTCCGGCGGTAGAGTCCCGAGCTCAGGTAGCGGTCGCCGCCGTCGGGGAAGACCATCACAAAGACGCCCTCCGAGGTGCGGCGGGCGACTTCTCGGGCCGCGTAGAGCGCCGCACCCGATGAATTGCCGACCAGCAGGCCCTCGGAACGGGCCAGGTCGTGCGCCAACTCGTAGGCGGCCTCCGTCGGCACGCTGACCTTTTCGTCCTGGACGCTCGGGTCGTAGATACCGGGAACGATCGAGCTCGCCATGTGCTTGAGGCCCTCCAGGCCGTGCAGCCCGTCTGACGGCTCGGCCGCGATCACCCTGATGCCGCGGTTGAGGCGCTTCAGGAAGCGCCCGACCCCCATCAGCGTGCCACTGGTGCCGAGGCCCGCCACGAAGTGGGTGACCTCACCGTGCGTCTGATCGAGGATCTCCGGCCCGGTCGTGTCGAAGTGCGCGCGCCAGTTGAAGGGGTTGTTGTACTGGTCCGGCATGAAATAGACGCCGGGCGCCGACTCCTTGATGCGGTGCGCCTCGCGGATGGCGCCGTCCGATCCTTCGAGGGCCGGCGTGAAAATCGCTTCCGCGCCGAACGCCTTGACGATCTCGCGCCGTTCCTCGTTGACGTTGGCCGGCATCACGAGTTTCACCTGGTAGCCCTTCGCCGCGCCGATCAGTGCGTAGGCGATGCCGGTATTCCCCGAGGTGGAATCCAGGATCACCTTCTCGACCGTCAGCTCGCCGGTGCGTTCGGCCTCCTCGATCATGCGCAGCGCCGGCCGGTCCTTGACCGAGCCGCCGGGATTGAACCACTCCGCCTTGGCATAGAAGGTGATGTGCGGGAATTCCTTCTCGAGCAGGCGGACCCTGATCAACGGGGTGTTACCGATCCGCTGCAGGATCGACTGATCCGGGAGGTTCTCCAGCACGGAGAGGGCACGATGGGGCATCGGGAGTGATTTTATCCGGGCGATTCGCCTAGGCCGCCGTTTCGATCAGGATTTTGCGGGACGCGTTTCGATCAAGAGGAAGACGGGATGGTCGGCCGGGTCCGGCATCAGTTCGAACTCTTTGGCCACGAAGCCGCCGTACTTCTTGCCGTGCTGCGCGACGTACGCGGCAATGATCGGGCCGCGCTGCGCCGCCGGAATTTCCGTGGCCTTGAAGTGGATCGTTCGACCGCGCAGCCGCAGGTCCCCTTCACCGACCGCGCGCAAGTTCCGGGCCCAGTGCGTGTTGCCGCGAGGCGCCACCAGGTAGCGCCGGCCCTCGTAGTCGAGGGGCAGCACCGGCATGGTGTACTTGCGCCCGCTGGCGCGGCCCAGGATGGTGAGGCTGGGCGCCAGCCTCAGCGCGGTCAGCAGGGGATTCATGACCTTGTTGTTGAAAAAGCCGGACTTGCGGTAGGGCGGCGCCTGGCTCATGAGAGCGCCGCCTCGAAATCCGCGAGCAGGTCGTCGGGGTGCTCGATCCCGACCGAGCAGCGCAGCAACGCGTCGCTGATGCCGGCCCGCGCGCGTTCGGCGACATCGAGCCCTCGATGCGAGGTCGATGCCGGGTGGCTGATGGTGGTCGCGACGTTTCCCAGGCTCGGCATCAACCGCACCAGCCGGAGCCGGTGGATCATCGACTCGAGGGCGGGCTTGCCGCCGGCCAGCTCGAAGGACAGCAAGGCGCCTGCCCCGGCCGGCAATAGCCTCCGGGCTCGGGCGCAGAATGGGCTGCTCTCCAGCGCGGGGTAGTTGACGCGGCTCACGGCGCGATGTCGCTCGAGGTATTGGGCCAGGCGGAGGGCATTCTCGGTGTGCCGCTGCATGCGGAGAGACAGCGTGCGGATGCCGCGCAGCGTCAGCCAGGCGTCGAAGGGCCCGAGCGTCGGTCCGAAGGTGTGCGCAAAGACGCGCGCCGCATTGAGCCACGACGCCCTACCAATCACCACGCCACCGATCACGTCCGCGTGCCCGCTCAGGTTCTTGGTCGCGCTGTAGATCACGACGTCAGCGCCCCACGCAAACGGCTGACTCAGCGCCGGAGTCGGTACCGTGTTGTCGACCAGGAGCAGCGCACCCGCCTCGTGCGCGATCCCGGCCAGCGCCTCGAGGTCGGGTACGCGGATCAGCGGGTTGGTGCACATTTCGCAGAGCAGCACCCGGGTGCGATCGGTCACGGCACTCTTAACCGCGTCGAGGTCCTGGAAATCGATGATGCTGCTGGTGATCCCGAAGCGTGACAGGTCGTCGCGCACGAAGGTGAGCGTCGTGCCGTAGCAGTCGTGGGCGGCCACCACGTGATCGCCCGCGTTCATCTCGCTCATGAGCGCCACCGCGATGGCCGCCATGCCCGAACCGACCGCCACCGCGTCGAGCCCGGTCTCGAGTCCGTTGCTCTCGAGGCTCGCCATGGCCGCCTCCAGCTGTCGATGATTCTCCGTGCCCCAGCGGCCATAGCCGCGGTGCTCCGCCATCGCGGCATCGAGCGTCGTCAGGTCCGGGTAGCCGCTCGCCGACCCGACCGTGATGTCCGGCGTGACCGGCGCATCTTGGCGGTCGATCGCCGGCTCGCCGGCATGGACCGCGAGCGTGTCGGGATGCGGCATCGCGTCAGCCTACCTGACGCCGCTCGTAGCGACCCACCTGGAGCCGATCGCCCAGACGCTCGAGAACCGCCAGGCCTGCATCGAACTCGGCGTGATCGCCGGTGAGCAGGGCCCGCTCACATCGGACCCGGGCGGCATACGGCACGGCTTTCATGTCCTCCCAGATGGCCAGCGACCGAGTCAGCATCGCCGGGTGCCGAGCCTGCGCCTCGAGTGGACGGAAGTGCCCCTCTTCCGCCCGCTTCAGGAGCTGGCCCAAGGGCTCGGCTGACAACACCTCTCCGGCATCGAGCATGAGGTTCAGACCGCGCTCAGCACGCTCGGGCAGACCGGTGGCGGTCTGTGCCATCTGGCTCACCGCCTCGGCAATGGGGCGCAGGTCGTTACCCCCATAACCAAACCAGCGGCGGAAGTGACTGTCGGCCGGAAATGCCAGCAGGATGGTATCGAGGATCTCTCGATATGACTCGGCGAGACGATCATCCTGCCGTGCGCGCGCCACGTCGATCGCCGACATGAACCCACGCACCGCATAGCCCGCCGACGGCTTCTGCGACTCGAGCCAGAGCTGCCGAGCGCGCTCACCCATGAGGAGAGCTTCGTCCCACCGTCCGAGCAGCGTCAGGACGTAGGTTCGCCAGATCACGAGGTGGAGCGCCCAGGCCGGCACCTGACCGGGCTGGATTTGGGCCAGGCCCTGCGCCGAGACCCGGTCCGCTTCGTCGAGGTCACCGAGGAGCGCCGAGCTCCAGGTCACCATGCTATGCGCGTCGATTTTCTCCACCATGTTCAACCGGTCCTGAAAGGTGAGGCGGCGGCGCGCGAAGTCGCGCCCCAGGCGCCAGTCGCCGCCGATCTGCGAGGTTCCCGAGAGCGCGTCGAGCGCCATGCTCTCAACGTTCGGGTCGTCCAGACGGCGCGCGATGCTCAGCGATTTCTCGGCGCTGGCCGTGGCCTCCGCGAGATCCGCCGCCGTGGGCGGGGTCGTGCCCCCGAGCATCCAGAAGGGATAGAAGGCATCGGCGGCGAGGTAGCGAGCCAGGAGGCGCTGGTCGGTCACCCGCGCCGCCAAGGTCGCAGCTTCACGGCGAAAGTCGCGCATGGCCTCGAACGAGGGGCGGTCAGCCACGGATCCCTGCGATCGCGTGTAGAGGCTGAGGAGGCCGGTCATCACCTGGAGTTCTTGTTCCGGCGGCCGCCCCTGCTCGCGGCATAGACGCAGCGCGGTCTGATAAGCGGGGACGGCGAAGTCACTGGATTCCCCGATCTCGCCGAGGCGCTGATAGAGATCCGGTAGGCGGCCGGGCTCGGCAAGCTCGATCGCGGCGCGCAGGTGCCGTGCGCCCTCGATGGTGGCGGCTGCTGCCGCCGCGACCTCGGTCGCGCGCGTCAGCCATTCAACCGCCTGCCTCCGAACCTCGACCGTCTGCGGGTCATCCGGGCGCTGCGCGGTGGCAATGCCGGCGGCCTCTCGATAGTGGTAGGCGATGAGTTCGGCCATGGATTCCTCGCGTTCGCCGGCAATGCCCGCGAGCCACTGCGCGGCCGCGGCGTGCAGGCGGCCCCGTTCTGCTCGCGTCAGCGTCTGGTAGGCAACCTCGCGGATCAGGATGTGGCGAAAGGCGAAGATATCGGACCCCGTGGCGCGCAGAAGATCCTTATCCAGCAGCCGATCGATGATCTCGTCCACGCGCTCGAGGTTCGGTTCCAGGGCGAGCAGTCCCGGGGGTCGGAACGCGCGTCCAAACACCGAACCCAGCTGGATGATGCGGCGCTCCTCCGGCGCGAGCTGGTCGAGGCGCGCCAACACCGTGGCCTGCACCGTATCCGGAAGCCGGTCCGTCCCACCGCGCTCGGCGACCGAGCGGATCAGCTCGCCGGCAAAAAACGGGTTACCCTCCGCCCGCCGCACGATCCGGTCGACGAGGTCGGGTGAGCATCCTTCCAGCAGTTGATCGATCAGTGTGGCGGTGTCGCGGTCGCTGAGCGGCTCGAGTGCGATGGACAGGTAGTTGCGGCGGCCACCGCCCCAGCCGGGTCGCCGGTCGAGCAGCTCGGGACGCGTCAACGCGATCATCAAGAGCGGGAGATCGCCCCGCGGCATCATCACGAACTCGAACAGATCGAGCAAGCTGTCGCTGGACCAGTGCAGGTCCTCGAAGACGAGGACGAGCGGCGCGCGACCGGCCGCGATCTCGAAGAAGGTTCGCCACGCCGCCAGCAATGCCGACCGGTCCGTGACCTCGGTCTCCCCCGCTCCGACGGTCGCCGCCAGGAGCTCGACCTCCCGATCCATTGCCTCCAGCCGGGAGCCTTCGAGCCAGACGCGGATAGAGGAGCGGACCGTTAGAGGAGTCGCGTCTTCCGGCACGCCGATCAGCCGGTAGAGCACACCGCGCAGCGGCCAGTAGGTGAGCCGCTGGCCGTATGGCAGGCACTGCGCGATCGCCACGGTGGCGCGCGGCTCGACCGAGGGCAGGCGCTCGAGGAACTCTTCGAGCAGCCGGGTCTTCCCCACGCCCGCCGGGGCGATCACACTGACCAAGAATGGCCGCAGCTCGTGGAACGCCCGACCCGCCACCAGCTCGAGCTGCTGCAGGTCCGAAGCACGGCCGACCAGCGGGGTGCGCGCGGCGACAGGCAGGGCTGCCGCCCGGCCCAGCAATGGCAGCGCGCGGATGGGTTGCGCCTTGCCCCGTGCCTCGACGGCGACCGTGGCGCCGAAGGCATAGCCGGCTCTGATGCTGGCCACCGTGCGTTCGCCGCACAGAATGCCCCAGGAGTCGGCGGCCTGCTGCAGTCGGGCGGCGACGTTGACGGCATCGCCGCTGAGCGGGAAGTCGCCGGTCGCGCTCTCGCGCGCGGCGACCACCTCACCGGTGTTGATCCCCAGACGAATCGGGAGCCGGTCGCCCAGGTTGGGGTCGGCCCGCACCCGGTCGCGGAGGGAAAGCGCGGCCGCCAGTGCCCGCTGCGGATCGTCGTCATGCGTATGCGGGAAGCCGAAGACGGCGACCACCGCATCGCCGATGAACTTTTCGAGGATGCCGCCGTGCTCGATGACGATTTCGCGGGCGACGTCGTAGTAGCGGCGAAGCAGCACGCGGACATCCTCGGGGTCGAGCGCGTCGCCGAGGGCGGTCGATCCCGCGACGTCGGCGAAGAGGACGGTGACGACGCGGCGTTCTTCAGCCACGAGCGGCTACCGCTTGAGGAAGCGGACGCGACGCCGACGGCGAAAGCGGATGCCGCTGCCTTTGGTCACCACGCTGATGCTTCCGTCGTTTTCGAGAACCGCCTCTTTGACATCGCTGAGCTTGTCGACACCGTGCTCGCGGATGGCCATCTCAACGTCGGTCTCGCTGAGCCCTTCTTTATCCAGCGCCACCTTGCTTATCTGGCCGTCAGCGACCACCACGGTGGGCGGTGGCTCGATCAGCGCATCGAACCACGGCCAGCGGCTCCGCAGCATCGCGACGGCGCGGTTGAAGACCAGAAGAATGGCGACGATGATCGCGCCCCCGGTAACCGACTGGTCCGGGCCCGTGATCGCCGGCTGCAGCGCGTTGGCGACCAGCAGAACGAGGACGAGGTCGAAGGTCGTGAACTGCCCGAGCTCACGTTTGCCGAAGAGGCGCAGGCCGATGAAGAAGACCACGTAGATGACGACGGCTCGAAGAACGAGATGCGTCCATGGAATCCCCAGCTTGAAGATCTCGCCGATGCCGCCCATACGAGGCGAATCTTAGTGGGTTACCGGATGCCTGAACCCGAAGTCGAGCAGGGTCGTCGCGTCGGTGAAGTGCTGCGTGCTCCCCAGCACCACGACCAGGATCGTCCGCCCGTTGCGCGTCGCGGCGGCGGCCAGGCAGTAACCGGCGGCGCCCGTGTAACCGGGCTTGATGCCGATCGCACCCGCGTAGGTCGAGAGCAGCCGATCGATATTGATCGGGTTGAAGGCCTTGTGCTGCGGGGTCGCGTAGATCGAGATCTGTTTCGACGCGACGATGGCGCGCAGGTCCGGGTAGTCGGCGAGAAGGGTCGCCCCCATTACGGCGAGGTCGTAGGCGGAGCTGTAATGATCGGCCTCATCGAGCCCGCTGGGGTTGGTGAAGTGCGTCGCGCGCAGGTGCAGCGCGGCGGCCTTCAGGTTCATGAAGTTGATGAAGGCCGCGCGGTCGGTGATGCCCATCGCGATCGCCTCGGCCGCGTCGTTGCCGGAGTCGAGCATCATGCCGTCGATCAGCTCGCGCACGGTCAGCTTCTCCCCCGTGCTGATACCCATGTGGTTGGGCTCGACCTGGGTCGCGGCCTCGGGGACGGTGATCACGGTATCGAGCGGGACCAGGTCGGCGGCGACCATGGCGGTCATCATCTTGGTCAGTGAAGCGTCCGCGTAGCGACTGCCCTGGTCTTGCTGGTAGAGGATCTGACCGGCGGTGAGGTCGACGACGATCGCCGCCCGCCCCTTGATCGACGGCACCTCGGCGATGGGATGGGTGCGCAGCCAGCTGGCACTCAACACCGGCACCTTGACCTGCGGCAACTGTGACGGCAGGGGCGGCCGCGATGGTGAGGGCGTGGCCGTCGGGGCGCGGTGGGCGCTGGCAGCCGGCCGCGCGGCGACCGCCGGATGCGGAGTGCCGGTCCGTGCCGTCGCCGCGACGGGATGGAGGTCGCGGTGGGCCTGCAGGATGCCGAACGCGCGGCTCCCGAGCAAGAGGGCGAGCGCCACGATGGCCAACCGGATCACGGGGGTGCGCCGACGCGGAGGCGCAACGAGCCGGCGTGACGATCGTCGGCCGCGCGTCCCGAGGCTGTAGCCGGACGTAGGGTAAGACGTTCGCCTCAAGAAGTCGGCCTCATGATGGGCGAGATCGATCAGGGTGTCAAGGAAGTTGCGCCCTCTGCCTGGTCCTTGATACACAAGAAGCAGGACCTATCAGGAGGTGCGGCATGCCGCAGAACGCGTGGAACCCGAAGCGCGAGCGTCAGTACGAGCACATCAAGGAGAGCCTCGAGGAGCGGGGCGCGAAGGAAGACAAGGCCGAAGAGATCGCCGCCCGGACGGTGAACAAGGAGCGGGCGCGGTCGGGCGAGGCCCGGCAGGCCAGCCGCACCTCGATCGAGGACATCTCCTCGCAACGCCGCGGCGGTCTGCGGTCACATTCCGGGTCGAAGGGACGAACCTACGCGCAACTGCGCAACGAGGCGCGCGAGCGTGGCATCAAGGGCCGGTCCCGGATGTCCAAGGCCCAGTTGCAACGCGCCGTCGACGCCAAGAAGCGTTAAGGGCTCTCTGCCCTTCCCTCCGCCGAACCTCCTCGTCTCAGACGTTGTCACCTGCCGCCCGCCGGCCAATCAATCCGCCAATCGCTCCCGCGCCGGCGCCTACCCCTAGTCCGACGACGCTCAGTATGACCGCCACAATGATCCCCAACGTGGTGAGCAGCGTCTTTGAGCTGACCCCGATGTTGTTGTTCACCGTGCACTCGCCGGCACTGATCGAGCCGACGACGATAACGAAGGCGATGATCGTGCCGACCGCGGATATCAATGCTCCCACCAGGCCGGCCATCGTGGCCATCCCAACGGTGCCACCGACTCGAGCCGTCATGAAGCCAGCCCCGCCCATGAGCCCGACGAAGACAAGAAACGCGAGGACGCCAAGTAGCGAACCACGGTAACACCCGCTTGCGGTCGCGCTGCCGACCAAGTTCAAGAGCAGCGTGACCACCGCCGACGCCACGCCGAAGGTCACGGCGTTCCGAGTCCCGCCCTTCATGAAGTACCTCCAGGGCTCTTCATATCTGTACCTGTCATCTTGGCGAGAAACCGCCTCCTTGACAAACGATCAGTTCCGACATCTCATCGGAACGGCGTGGTGGCACACGTCGGGTCAAAGGGCCGGACCTAGCTGCGCAACGAAACCCGCGAGCGTGGTATCAAGTGCCACTCGCGGATGTCCAAGGCCCAGTTACAAGGGGCCGTCGGCGCCAACGAGGGGTTAGGGCCTTCCGTCCGCCACCGACGAACGTCGTCGACTCAGACGGTCGTCGCGGCAGGCCGCCGGCCCATCAAGCCGCCGATCGCGCCAGCACCCGCGCCCACCCCGAGCCCGATGAGGCTCAGGAAAACGCCCGCCACGATCCCGCCCGTCGTCAGCAGCGTCTGTGAGCTGACCCCGGTGTTGTTGTTGACCACGCACTGACTCGCGTTGATCGAGCCCACGATGATCGCGAACGCGACGATCGTGCCCACTGCCGAGATCAGGGCTCCGACCAGTCCCGCCATGGTGGCCGCACCGATCGTCCCGCCGGCCCGGGCCGTGACGAAGCCGGCCCCGCCCATCAGTCCCAGGAAGACGAGAAACGCGAGCAGGCCCAGCGGTGAGCTACGCCGACAGGGGTCTCCCGTCGCGGTCGCGTTGCCGATCCAGTTCAAGAGCAGCGTGACCACCGCCGACGCGACGCCGAACTTGACCGCGTTCCCCGACCAGCCCTTCATGACGTACCTCCCGGGCTCGAGCCCGTCCCCATATCCCTACCTGCCATCTTGCCCAGAAGCGGTGGCCTTGACAAGCGGCTAATTCAGGTGGAGAAGAGCCCGGAGTCCCGCGGCCACCAGGGCGCCCGCGATGACACAGGCGATGAAGGGGACGCGCAGGGCGGCCAGGCCGCCGGCGACGACCACGGCGGGAATCTTCACGTCGAGCTGGACCACGCCGTTCGGGCCGGTCAGCTCGATTGCCACGAGGGCGGCCAGCAGGGCGGGCGCCAGACCCGCCGTCCGCGTCGTGACCGTGGCAGGGATGCTGCGTAGCATCGGCCCGGCGGCGCGCATGCCGAACGTGAGCCCGGCGAGGCCGAGGACCAGCACAAGCGCTAGCGGGCCAGCCACAGACCTACGACGGCGGCCCCGGCGAGTGGGATACCCGGCGGCGTGAAGGGCGCGAGCAGCAATGCCACGGCGGCCCCACCGAGCGCGCACCGCACCGCGTGCCGCCCCGACAGCATCGGCCAGAGCAGCGCGAGAAAGAGCGCCGGGAAGGCCGCGTCGAGACCGAGCCGTTTGGGATCACCGAGCACCGGACCGAGCAGCGTACCCGTCAGCGTGCCAAGCACCCAGACGGTGTAGAGTGTCGCGCCCACGACCAGCAGGGTCCGCCGGTCCGGACGACCCGGTTCGCCGGCCGCGACCGCGAGCGCGTAACTCTCATCGACGACGATTTGTCCGAGCAGCGCCCGTCGCAATCGGCCGCCCGGCAGCGATCGGGCCACCGCGATGCCGGTCGCGATGTACCGGAGGTTGAGAAGGGCGCCCGCGAGAACGGCGGTCAGGATGCTGCCTCCGGCGGTGATGACGCCGAGGGCCGCGAACTGCGCTGAGCCGGCGAAGACGAGGAGCGACATCAAGACGACGGACCAACCTGGCAGATGGGCCGCGACCGCCAGGACGCCGAAGGAGACGGCGAAGACGAACACCGCGATGGCGATCGGCGCCGCCGACTGGAAAATGTGGCGCACGGGGCGCGCGGCGGGCATTGCCGCCATTAGATAGGAAGGAGCCCCCGCCCTACCCTCCCCCGAAAGCGGGGGAGGGTAAAACGTCAGTGGGCAGGGTCAGGGGATTCCGCCGTTAGCGCGACCCGACCGGGACTTTCTCCAGCACCTTCAGCGACTCCCGGATGAAGGCCGGGATGTCGCTCGGCTGCCGCGATGTGACGAGGTTCCTGTCGACGACGACCTCCTCGTCGACCACGGC
>WNGD01005359.1_pt1 | contig 12455 bp, 15 predicted proteins | sample 5400671 | NCBI WGS metagenome assembly WNGD01 (sample SAMN13153369, study PRJNA577476) | soil metagenome | isolation source: 40 cm soil or saprolite under grassland replicate 2 | place: USA:California | collected 2016-06-15
CGTCGTCAGCCGGCGGCAGCACCTTCTCCTTGATCTCCTTGACCGTCACCTGGGTCGTGCGGGAAGAGCCGTCTGGAAGCGTGTACTCGATCGCGCGCGTTTCCCCGACCGCGGCGCCGATCAGCGCGCGCTCGACGTCCTCGAGCACTCTGCCGGTGCCGAGCTCGAGCACGAGGTCGCGCTGCGCCTCGCCAGATCCCTCGACCGCGTCGACGACCACGACGTCGCCGGTCTGCGTCGGCCGGCCTTCGACCGGAGCGAGGTCAGCGACGCTTTCCCGCAGCACGTCGATCTCCCGGTCGACGAGCTCGGCCGGAACCTCGGCTTCCCGGTAGGGGACTTCGAGGTTCGTCCAGTCGGCGACTTCGGGCTTCGGCTGAACGTCGACCGTCGCAGTGAAGCTCCACTCATCATCTTCGGAGGCGGGGAGCTCGTAGTCGTATTGCGGCTGGGCGATCGGGCGAATCCGGGTGCTCGCGGCGGCGTTCCAGAACCAGCCGCCGATGTGGCTCTCAACCGCCTCGGTCATGAGCCGCTCCTCGCCGACCCGGGCGCGCAGAACCTGCGGCGGAACCTTGCCCGGACGGAAGCCTGGGACCTTGACGCTGCCCGCGAGATCGGAGGTTGCGTGCTCGACCGCGTGACGGATGTCCTCGCGAGGCACATCAACCTTGAGGCGAATCTTGTTGTCGGCGAGCTCTTCGACCTGGACAGCCACCTGACCATTCAAGCAAAGGGGTTACGCCTGCCGTCAGCGGGCGTGTCCCGGTGCCAGACCTGGGGACATGGCTTGTCGCCGGCAAAGCGAGTCGGTGAGCGAAAGGTGCCGCAACCGCCGTGTCCCCCGCGGACGTGACCTGGCGCCAGGCACGGGGACACGTCCCGGACTGAGGGAGCGCTAGGCTCGGCACATGCGGCTTTACGTCCTCGCGCGCCACGGTGAGTCTGTGCTGAACCACGAGGGACGGGTCAACGGCGACCCCGCGGTCCCGGGGCCGTTGACCGAGCGCGGGCGCGAAAGAGCCAAGCTGCTCGGCCTCGAGCTGCGCGGCCTTCCTCTGGACGCCTGCGTGCACACACGGTTCGGCCGCACCCTCGAGACGGCTCGGATCGCTCTAGAAGGCCGGGAGATTCCCTCCATACAGGACGAGCTCCTCGACGACGTCCGCATCGGCGAGCTCGAGGGCTGGACAGTCGACGAGTACCGCGACTGGAAACGCGACCACACTCGCGCCGACCGCTTTCCCGGAGGCGAGAGCCTCGACGAGGCGGCACACCGCTACGCCGAGGCGTTCCGACACCTGCTCGAGCGCCCTTACGAGCGGGTACTCGTCGTGTGTCACGAGATCCCGATTCGGTACGCGCTCAACGCGGCTGGCAACTCCGACGATCTCGACCGTCCGGTGCATTCCATCCCAAACGCGATGCCGTTCCTGTTCGACAACGATGCGCTGGCGACGGCCGCCGACCGGATCGATCGTCTCGCTAGGGAAGACCCAAGAACTCGTTCGCCGCACTGACGTGCAAACCCGGTTGCGGCCCACCTGCGATCGCGTAGACCTTGCCGTCGAACGTGGCCACGGCAAGGCCGTGCCTGGGCGTGCGCATGTCGGGTAGCCGCGACCAGCGCCTGCCGCGGATCTCGTAGGCGTAGACGGATGGGATCGTGCCGGCCGGCTCTTCCCCGCCCACAGAGACGATTCTTCCAGCCACGACGGCCGCGCCAGTACCGCCGCGTGGGTACGGGACTGCGGGCAGCGACGACCACTTGTGCCGAGCCGGCGAGTAGGCGTCGAAAGTCGTGAAGTTCGTGCCGCCAGACCGACCCGCGAGCGCGTAGACCGTGCCGCCGGCCGCCGTGACGGCGAGGTGTTCGCGCGGTCTTGGTCCCGGGGCGAACCCCCAGCGGCCTGTGCGGAGGTCGAGCACGAGCATGCGGGGAGCGAGCTTCCCCGGCGAGACGACCCCGCCGACGACGTAGAGCTTCCGGCCTACGACCGCGGCGCCGGCCGCTGCCCGCGGTGCCGGCAGTTTCCGTAAAGCGCGCCAGCGGCCCCGGAAGAAGACAAAGGCAAGGCGCTCGGCGCCGTATCCTCCGACGACGTAGAGGTGTCGGGCAACCGAGGCGGCCATCGCGTGATTCACCTTCGCCGGCAGGTCGGGCAGCCGGCGCCACCGACCCGTGCGCGGCGAGTAGGCGTCAGCGCGACCTGTACTCGTCCCGTCCGCGAGATAGCCGCCGACAACGACGATCTCGCTCCCGAGTCGAGCCGCCGCCACCTCCGTTCGCGCCGTCGGCATCGGCGGCGCGGTTTGCCAACCCAGAGTGTTGCTCGGCTCGGCCGAAGCGAGTGGAGACGCCGCGAGCAGGAGGACGACCAACGCGAGTGCGGGCGAGAGGACTCGAACCTCCAAGGGCTTTCGCCCAACGGGTCCTAAACCCGTCGCGTTTGCCAATTCCGCCACGCCCGCGTTTCCTGGTTACAGAGTAGAGCGCCGGGGAACGAGCAGGCCAGGACCGACGAACGAGACCGGCACGGACGAGAACAAGTTCGTGGAGCTCGCGGACGAGGTCGCCAACGAGACCCGGCAGGCTGCCGAGCGGCTCGCGAGCGACCCCATCGTCAACGAGGCTCCCACGGGTAGCTACTCCCGCTGCGCGGCGCGCAGTTCGGCTTCGGCCTTCGCCAGCGAGCGCTCCGCATCGTTCGCCCGCGCGCGGGCGGCTTTGGCGGCTTGACGCGCCTCCGTTGCCGCGGCTTGGGCCTGGGCGGCCTCTCGTTCGGCCACCTCTGCCTCGCGTGCTCGCGCGCGGGACTCACGCTGGGCCGCCTGAACCCGTCGGCGTGTTTCGCCGACCGAGCCTTTCTTCGGCGTCGCGCTGCCGGCCCGCCTCTTCGGCGGAGCCGACGGAGCCATTCCGGCCAGCACCTCGAAGCCCGGCGGCTCGAGCTCGTCCGTCAAGCGGCCGGCACGGAGCAGGAAGCGAGAGCCCTCATCGAGCGCAGCCGCCTCCAGTGTCTTCGCGATCCGCTCGACGATCGCGTCGCTGACCGAGCGTCCCTCATCCGCGAGGATGTCCCTGCCGAGATGGGCAAGGGCCCGAACCGCCCGCCTCTGTTCGGCGAGCCGGTCCCGCAAGTCGGCCGCGCCCTTGCCTCCGAGCGCACGCCGCTGGGCCTTGCGCAACTCCTCGGCCGAGCGCAGAAGCGCCCGAAGCTCCCCTGGCTCCCGGCGGGCGAGTTGGTTCGCTGTCCAGACGGGAACGCTTGGCTTCGCGAGCTTCTTCACCTCATCGGCCGAGTCGCTCCGCCCCGCCTTTGCCAGACGCCGCGCAAGGTCGTTCCGAGCCTTTGTGAACTCCTCGAGCGGGAGAGCGTAGAGCCGGTCGAGCTCCTCCTCGACGTCGGGGACGACGCTCAGGTGCTTCTGCTCAGCCAGCCTCGCTCAGCGCCTCGACCAGCTCGTGCTTCGACATCTTCGAGCGTCCGGGGATCTTCGCCTGGCGGGCGCGCTCGTCGAGCTGCGATTTCGACAATCCCGACAGATCGTCGCGCGAGCCGTTTCCCGAGGCACGCTTGCCGTGCGCGCGGCCGTTGCCGCCGGCCGCCTCGATGCTCGCTCGCAGCGCCTCGAGCAGGTCGGGTGGCGCCGCTTCTTCGCCCTCGGGAGCACGATGGACCTCCTTGCCGGCTCGCTTGGCGCGAATGATCTCGCAGAGCGCGTCCCGGTACGTGTCCTTGTACTTCTTCGGATCGAAGTCGCCGGCGAAGTTCTCGATCAACTGTTCTGCCACGGCCAGCTCTTCGTTCGAGACGGCTGCCTTCCGCGGCTTGATCTCGTCGAGCGGCCGGATCTCATCGGCGAAGTACATCTGCTCGAGGATGATCACTCCGTCGCGGACGCGAAGCGCACCGAGGTTCTGGCGGTCTCGCATGACGAACTTCGCAACCCCGGCCAGCCCGGAGCGCTCCATCGCCCGGAGCAGCAAGCCGTACACCTTCTCGCCTCCGTCCGCAGGGCCGAGGTAGTAGGTCCGCGCGAAGTAGATGGGGTCGATCTGCTCATGTGGGACGAAATCGGCGATCTCGATCGTCTTGTAGCCCTCGACACGCGCGGCCTCGAAGTCCTCGTCTTCCATGAAGACGTATTCGCCCGGCTCGAACTCGAAGGCCTTGACGACCTCGTCGTCCGGCACCGGCTTGTCCTCGAGCTTGCAGACCTTCTGATATCCGATCGGGCTTTGGTCGGGCTCGTGGACGAGGCGGAAATGGAGTTTGTGCTCTGCTATTGCGCTGTACATGTGCACAGGGACGTTGACCAGTCCGAAGCTGATCGCCCCGCTCCAGATCGCCCGCGCCATCTTCCTCTTCTGCCCCGCTGCGCGGCAGGAAAAACGCCACTCGCGGGGGAACCCAACGGGTTCGTGCGCTCCCATAGCCTCCTTCTCGTTCGTCTCCTCTTCCTCGCGCTCGCCCTCTTGACGGTGCTCAGCCTCAGCGCGTCGCAGGCGACCGGCGCGAAGACGCGACACGGGGGCGATACCTGCACCTCGGGAGCTTCCTCGACGAGCACAAACGTGCTTGGCGGGCGCGCAATCCCCGCCACAACGACAGGCTGTATCTCCCGCTAGGCCCCGGATCGGCTTCGCAGGCGGTCGAGAGCGAGCCAAACGCCGCATGGGGTTCAACGCACCCTCCTGCGACGGAGAACCGCGAGCGGTTTTGGGCCTTCGCTGGCGCCGACGGGACACACTGCGCGAGGGAGCAATGCCGGCGCCGCGCAGGCTTCTCGGTCACGCTCGCTCTCATCGTCTGGCTCCTGCGCGGGCGAACGCTCGCCCTCCACGGCGCCGAGCACCGGGCGATCGCATTGGATTGACAATGGAGCTCTGGCTCGCGGTAGAAGCATCGACGCGCCGCGTCGCAAGAGTGTTCCTCCTCCCCGGCCTCGGCCTGCAAAGACTGACAACGAGGGAACCCCGCCTCGAAGAAACCCGGATCGCCCTAAGAGCCGTCGAATCAGTTCTCTCGGCCTAACGCAGCCGCGGCCGATCTGCGCTGCCGCGGCTCGCAAGCGTTTGCAAAGACGAAGAACCGACGGAAGTCGTCATGGCTGCGAAGCGGCCGGACTTCCGTCGGCGATGGCCCCGGCAAGAATCGAACTTGCGCACGCGGATTCGAAGTCCGCCGCTCTATCCACTGAGCTACGGGGCCTCGTCGGCCAGTATGCCCGCGTCGGAACGCTCTTGAAAACCCGACGCGTTCGTAGTACCTCACCTTTCGCGGCCCTTCGGCTTCACACTGGGTTGGGCGGTTCCTCGCCACGCTCGACCGCGAGCAGGTTGTCGACCAGGACCCGGGTCATCGCCTCCCTGGTCTCCTCCGTCGCGCTCCCGACGTGCGGCGTGAGGACGACGTTCGGCAGCCCCAGCAGCTCGCGCGGCACCTCGGGCTCGTGCGCGAAAACGTCGAGCCCCGCCTCGATGCGGCCGGAGACGAGCTCCCGCACGAGCGCGGGCTCGTCCACGATCTGACCACGAGCAGTGTTGACGAGGCACGCCCCGTCTCGGAGCAGCGCGAGCCGGGCGCCGTCCAGGAGTCCGTGCGTCTCGGACGTGAGCGGCAGGTGCAAGCTGACGACGTCGGCTTCGGCGAGCAGCTCGTCGAGCTCCCGCCAGCCTTCCTCCCGACGCGTCCGGGAGTGGTGGAGCACGCGCATCTCGAACGCCTCGGCTCGCTGCGCGACGGCGCGGCCGATCCTGCCGAAGCCGACGATGCCCAGCGTCGAGCCGCTGACGTCCCGGCCGAGAAAGTCCGGGTCGGCCCAGCCGCCGCCCCAGCTGCCGTCCCGCACGGCGCGGTCGCCGGCCACGACCCGCCGTCTCACCGCAAGGAGCAGTGCGAAGGTGAGATCAGCAGTTGCGGCCGTCAGCACGCCGGGCGTATTCGTGACCACGACGCCCCGGGCGGCGCAGGCGTCGACATCGATCGAGTCGTAACCGACGCCGTAGTTCGCGATGATTCTCAGGCTCGGGAACAGGTCCAGCGTCTCGTCATCGATCCGTTCGCCGACGATGGCGAGCGCCTCGACGTCGTCCCGGCTCCCGCCGGCCCCTTCAGGAAGCGGCTCGGCCAGGTAGTCGACGTCGGCAAGCTCGGCCCAGGCTGGGCCAGGAAACCGGCGCGAGGCGAGGATCTTCAAAGCGGGGCTATTCTGTCCTCGCTACGCGGTGGCGGTAGCTCAGTTGGTAGAGCCCCGGGTTGTGGTCCCGGTGGTCGGGGGTTCGAGTCCCCTCCGCCACCCCTTCCGAAAGCCTCAGCGGCACCGCCTTTGCTGGCCGGGATTAGACGGACGCCCCGGCGAAGCCGGGACGTCCTCCAGGTCGGCATCGCAAGCGACGCCGACGCGCCACATCACCGCCGAAGTCCGGCTGCTTCGCGGCCATGACGACTTCCGGCGGTTTCGCTGGTGATGCAGTCGTCTGCGAGCCGCGCCCGCCCAGGTCGGGCGCGGCGACTAACCGCACCGATTCCATGAGCTCACCGCACCGAGTCGATCAGCCTGTCGGCCGGCTTCCAGATTGCGGCCTTCGCTGCTGGGCTGGTCTTCATCACGGAGAAGTGATCAGCTACGAACGAGCCCTTCGACTTGACGCCAATCAGCTTGATTTGGGATGCGGGGAAGCCGGCCAGTTCGAGGCGCGCGAGGATGACCCTGGCGCCGCTGCCGTCGACGCTTGTGTCTTTGTCGCCCAGCATGATTGCGATCTTCAGCTTCGAGTCCAGCTTCTTGAGTGGCCCCAGCCGTTCGAACTGGGAATGGACGCCGGGGAAGATCGCGAGCACGGCGCGTGGCTCGTGCCCGCGCGCGGCCTGGATGGCGGCATAGTCGACAGCGATCCGTCCGCCACGCGAATAGCCGATCACCACCACCGGCAGGCTCGGCTTCCCGAGCCGCGACAGCGCCTCGCTGACAGCCGAGTCGATGTTCGGGTACGGGTTTGCGGCCCCGCCGACCTCGTAGCGTGGGTAGACGACGTCGTTGCCTTCAGCGGCCAGGTGCTTCAGCCACGGGATGTGATTCTTTGGCGTCTCCTCGGTCGGACCGCCATAGCCGTGCAGGAAGATGACCAGGGCCTGGGGCGTGCCCTTCGAGGCGTAGAACCAGACCTCTTTGGGCCCGCTGCCGATCGGACCCTGCTGCTCGACCGCCTTCAGTTGCTGGCCGCCAGAGCCACCGCAGCCCGCGACCAGCACGACTACGGCGAGCAATAGAACGCGTCGCACACCGGGTTAGACGAACAGCGGCCTGTCTAGATTGCAGCGGCGGTCGTGGTTGGCTAGTTCTGGACCGCTTCCTTCTCGAGAGCCGTAGGCAGGACAGCCCGCGAAACGTCCCGACCCGGGCGCTACGCTTTGTCACGCGGGCGCCTGTAGCTCAGCGGAAGAGCGACGGCCTTCTAAGCCGTGGGTCGGAGGTTCGAATCCTCCCAGGCGCATCGTCCAGAACAACCCGAAACCCGCTTCGTTAGGCGGGTTGCGGCGTCTCTGGCGCCCTCACCGATGTACCGCTTGAAACCGCTAACGACCGCTCTGGGCTGGCGCCGACTGGCGCAAAACTGGCGCATCGTGGGGCCGCTCGCGCGAAGCGACTCATCAGTCGCGCGCACTAGGCTTGCGGGCGTGTCTGATCCGAACCCGCCGATCGTCCGGTGTGCGTCGTGCAACCGGATACTCGTGGAACCCGCGAGTCTGCCGCCGGAGGCGCGGAAGCCCTGCCGCTGGTGCGGCGGGATGAACCGGAACTTTGACGTGAGCCTCTCGGCCGCCGTGAGGGCTCGGGCGACGGTTGATTCGGTCTTTATCTCTGACGCGCCGGTCTTCGATGTCTCCGTCTCCGACACCCCCGCTCCGGTCGGAGACGCCGAGGAGCTTCGGAAGCTCGAGGAGGCGAACTTCACGCTCCAGTGGGAGCGTCTCTCGCCGGGCGGTGCCTGGATGCTTCGCGTCTTCGACGGCGACGCGCTCGTCGATTTGGCGATTCACGACGATCCCGAGACGGTGCTCTTGGCGGTCGCGGAGCGCCTGCTGCCGTCGTCGGAATAGCCCGCGAACCACTCTCGCAGGATCTTTCGCGCGAGCCACGTTGCGTCGCCGTTCTCCTCCCGAGCCGCGCGCTCGAGCTCGGCCCTTCAACTCGACGCCAACGTTGATGATCTGCGAAATCGTGACCGGCGCCGGTTCGATTGCGCTCGTCGCGGCGACGGTAACAGCCGGCCTAACAGGTCTTGCCGAGCCGAGTCACCCGGGAATGGTGGCGACGAAGTCTGCGAGAGTCCCGGTCCTTACGACTTCGGAAAACCACCGCGAAACACACTGTCGGTTCGGACCCCACTTCCTCCACAGGCTTGCTGTATGCGCTCGGCGGCCTCGAAACTTGCGCGCTCGCTCCCGTTCACGACAAGGAGGCGATGGGCTGGCCTGCCGCTCTGGCGGAGGAGTTGAAGGACTTCTCGGTCAAGGCCGCTGTATCCGATCACGAGGATGTTCAGGGCATCCGCCCGGCCGAGTCGCTCGCGGGCTGCGGCCAGGTGCTCCGACGGGCAAACGAGCTCGTCCTCTTCTCCGACAGGGATGGAGAGAGCCGGGTAGTACACGGAATCACTCCTGTCATAACGCCACTCGTCCAAGCTCCGGTGAAGGCGCAGTTCAATCTCGCCCACCGAAACCTGGTCGTACTCCGTGTCGATCAGCTTGTTGATCAACTCGTGCTGACTGATTGGCCGTCCGCTCGCGTTCGCTTGATTGACTGTTTCGATCCCGCGGTTTATGTCGGCGATGATCCGGCGGCCCCAATTCACGGAGCCGTGGAGCTTGACGAGCGCCCACCTCGGATCGGACGCGACGTACGAGTTGAGGTCTTGGAGGTCCCCGTAGATGAAGAGTCGATCGTCGACCAGCGTGTCGTAGTTGAGGGTGAGGAGCAGGACGTCGTCGAGGTCGAGCGTCCTGTTGATGAGAGCGTTGAAGTTGTCGGGGTCAGTCGTGTACCCGGAGCCACCGATGTCGCTCACCGTGAGCAACAGATCTTGAAGATAGAGGGGGATCTGGCGATACCTCCGCTTGGTGTACAGGTTCGCGGCATCCCGCATTTGGTCGCGTAGCTAGCGCTCGAGCGGCACTGCGTTCTCGCTCTCCGGGGCGATTGCACGTCGAATGTCCGTAGCAGCTGCCTGGGCTAACGGATACCGACCCAGGATTCCTGCGAAGTTCGTCCCGAACAGATCCTTGACCAGCGGCGGCTGCATCGCCTGGACCTTGTTGACAAACTCGCTCGCGCAATCGTGGGACGCGCCCGCTCCTAGGATGACGACGAGTCGGCGCGGCAACGTCAGCTTCTACTTGAACTTCCCGTCGCTGAGACGCGATCGCCTCTCACGAGGCCAGTCTACGGCGGCTCCAGCTTTGAACTGCCAGCTACGCAGTGTTGGCGAGCCGCGCTGCGATCGCCTCGCGCCATCGGCCGATAGTCAAGTCGGTCGTGGGCCTGCGCTCGACAGTCGCAGGGCGCCCCAACACTTCGTCTGGGCGGCGAGCCGAACGCCCGGGCTTCGTGCGCGGCTCGCTTTTGAGCGGCAGCGAAATGCGCGAGCGGAGCAAGATATAGGGCAGCGGAAAGAATCGCGATCGACCCGAGGAAGCTATGCGGCGATCGGCGCGCCGCTCGAACGGCGCAGGAGGACCGAGACCATGTAGAGGAAGGGAACGAAGCTCGCCGTCAGGACCAAGGGCAGCACGAACTCCTTCGCCTTCTCCGCCGTAACGACCTCGCTGTAGTGGCCAATGACGTAGGCCACCGAGAACGAGACGCACGCGAGACCGAGCAGTATGAGACAGCAGGCGATGAGCGTCCTCGCCGGTGCGTACTCGGGGTTACCCTCGGTGACGGGATCTGTCATCACGAACGCGGAAACGAGCAACACAAACACCAACTCGACCGGCAGCGGGAAGGCATGCAGGTTCGCGACGAACTCCACGACGACGGCGACGTTGATGCATTGACGAGACGATTGCCGTCTCGCGGGTGTTGAGTTCAGGAATGACCCACCTCACGTTCCTAATCTTGCTTGCGGGGCATGTCGGATCAGCCTCGCTCGCGCGCTCGTCCTCCGTCCACGCGCACTCGAAACCGCGAGCCGCCGCAGCGCCGGGGCGCTCGGCTCGCCGCCCGGCCCCTTCGCTTCCTGCGGTATAGGCTCGCCGTGATAGAGGCGAGGCACATCAACACCGTCCGGATACAGACCAGCGAGGAGCTCGTCGAGATGCCCTGGCAGACGGCCAAGCAGCTCCGCGGGCGCCTCCTCGCCGCCGACCTCTACCCGCTCGAAGATTATTTCGCTGCGAAGGGGACGAGCGCGCCGGTCGTCCTCGACCAGGCCGACAAGGAGCCGCTACTCGTAGTAGTGGGCGCGTGGGTCGATGAGGTGGGTCAGGAGCCGGCCCTTGCGCTCGGTGGGCTCCTCGGTCTGAGGGATGCGCTTCGGGCTGACCTCGCGGACCCGCCGCCGGACTAGACGCTCAGACAAACCACCTGGGGAAGGGTTTGGCCGAAATGATTGGCGAGACCCGCCCGTTGCTCGGGCTCCCGCCGGAGCCCTTCCCAAAACGGGCGACGTTAGATCGACTGACGCAGCGCCCTTGCCGCGGCCTGCAGACGCTCGCTGACCTCGGCGAGTTCTCGCGCCGCGAGGTCAATTCGCTCCTGCTGGACGTCCGCGCGTTCTTGTTGGGTGTCCGCTTGCAGGCGAAAGCTCACGAGCCGGTTCCCCATCTCCTCCACGGTGTAAGTGAGATCCGCCAGCTGGACGGCGACGCTCGCTATGTCCTCACTGTCAGTCATGCGTCGTCTCCATCGTACGCGGGGGCGCGCGACCCCGCCCCGCCACATAGGAGGCCGAAGCCGCCGACTCAGGCTGACGCGCCGAATCGAAGCGAATCCCGCAAACTCCGACAAGTCCCGGTCCGGCAACAAGGCGCGTCGTCTCCTTCGGCGATACGGTGGGATGACTTCCTGGGTTGAGCCTGCCGGAAATTTGTGAAGACCCCTGTTCGAGCTGTCGATGAAGCGGTCGTAGGCCGACTGCGGCTCGCGATCGATGTCGAGGCTGGAGGCGAAGAGGAGCAGCTGAATGGGGTGCTGCGGATGCTCGCCGCGATTGGAGGAGGCGTAGAGTCTGTCCATGGCCAGCCTTATGGCGAAGATCCGTAAGTGGCTCGGGCTCGGTAAGAAGCCTTAAACGGCTCTCGTGGACGACTATGAGTTGATCGCTCAGAAGGTGAGCGGCATCGACGAGAAAGTCAGCCGCCTTGAGATCCGCATGTCCGACGTTCTGACGCGCATGGCTGACATTGAGAAGGTGAACGCGGAGCTGGAAGAGGCTGCGCTGAATACGGCCCGTGCCCTCGGGGAGATTTCGGGTCATTGGGATGCGGTCTCTGAGGCCATGCGTCGCAAGGGCACGCTTCAAGGTGGCGCCTGACTAATTAGTCGCGGGCGCTTTAGTCCAGTATCAGAGCCGCCGATCGGGATTTGCTCGAAGAGAAGAGCCGAGCGATCCCACAGGCGCCCTTGGCCGCAAAAAAGGCAAAGAGGCGCCTCGCCGTCAGTCAGGAACCGCTCGGCTCGAGGACATGGTTACACGCCGAGCAACACAAGTAATCGTGAGCCGGGACTTGGCCGCCGATGCCTGCGGCAACGTTCAAGACCGCCGTCCCGAACTGGAACCGCGGCGACACGATCCCGCTCGGCGGCAACCGAACCCTGCGCGTGGTCGAGATTCGGGCCGGATCGCAGCCTGACGACGATCCCGTCCTGGTGGTCGAGGCCGCCTGACGAAAACGTCGTCTTCCGGTCAGGAGGCGTCGTCGCCTTCCATACGGAAGACGACACAAGCGCTGTCGCCTTCCTGTCAGCCTGTCAGGCTGCGACAAGCCGGGGCGCGCGGCCGATCGTCGCCGGGGCGTCCCTGATGCGCTCGGTTGTGTAGTCCCAGGTGTCCAAGTAGTCTTGGGTTGTTCAATCGGCCTTATGCCGCACCGCGACTCGTTCGCGGAGTCACCGCCGGGAAGCCTCCTCCGATGGCTTCGAGCTCGTCTTTCGGGACACCACCTGGCCGAGCTATCGGCGCGACAAGCTGTTCGCGCCAACTACGAAGGAGGGCTTCATGTCCGTCACTTCTATCGAGCGAGCGAAGCTCGGGTACGGGTTGGGCAAGGAGGAAGGCGAGGCGTTCTGGCTCTTCGGGATGCTCGAAACGATCAAGATCGGTGCGGAAGACACCGGCGGCGAGTACGGCGTGATCGAGGCCGTCGTGCGCAAGGGCGACGGAACACCCTGGCACGTGCACCACGAGGAGGACGAGTGGTTCTACGTCCTTGACGGCGAGTTTACGA
>WNGD01011588.1_pt1 | contig 12455 bp, 17 predicted proteins | sample 5400671 | NCBI WGS metagenome assembly WNGD01 (sample SAMN13153369, study PRJNA577476) | soil metagenome | isolation source: 40 cm soil or saprolite under grassland replicate 2 | place: USA:California | collected 2016-06-15
CGCGCTCGGCGGGCGGATGCGCGCGCACGAGAAGTTCGGCACCGCCGTCGTGGTGTACAGGGACGGCGACCGCGTCGACGTCGTCACCGCGCGGACCGAGTTCTACGACGCCCCGGCGGCGCTCCCCTCCGTGGAGCACGCCTCGATCCGCGAGGACCTGTTCAGGCGCGACTTCACGATCAACGCAATGGCCGTCTCGCTAAAGGGGGACGATTACGGCCGGCTCGTCGATCCCTTCGGTGGGCGCGTCGATCTCGAGGAGAAGCGGATCCGCGTTCTCCACAACCTCTCGTTCATCGACGATCCAACCCGCATCTTCCGCGCGATCCGCTACGAGAACCGCTACGGGTTCCGGATGGACGAGCACACGCTGGGGCTCGCCCGTGGGTGCATCGAGATGGGTCTCGTAGGCGACCTCTCGTCGGCCCGTCTCCGCGACGAGCTCGTGGCTCTGCTCGAGGAGGGTGAGGTCGAGCATTCGATTCTCCGGCTGGCCGAGCTCGGCGCCGACAGGGCCATCCATCCGCACCTCGCAGCCGACGAGGAGGCTGTGACGCTGCTTGCACGGCTGCGTGCGCTCGCGCAGCAGTACGAGGTCGAGGTCCCCGCCTGGCGGCTCGGCCTGATCGCTCTGGCCCGAAAGCTGCCACCGGACGAGGTGTACGGCTGGCTGCAGCGCCTGAAGATGCGTCGCCGAGACACCGAGCAGATCGCTGCAGCCGTGACGGTCGGGCCTCGGATCGTGGAGCGCCTGCGGGACCAGGAGGTCGAGCCGGCGGAGATCGCAGCGCTCGCCGACCGCTACGCGCCGGACGCGCCACTCTTCGCGCTAGCGCTGGCCGACCTGGAACCGCTACACGCCTACTTCCGCGGCCTGCGGGACGTCCGGCTCGAGGTGAGCGGTAGCGACCTGGCCGACCTTGGGCTCGCCGAGTCGCCGCGCGTGGGGGAGATCCTTGCGGAGCTGCGGCGGCGGAAGCTGAACGGCGAGCTCGACGGACGCGAGTCGGAGCTCAAAGCGGCTCGGGAGCTCATCGGCGGGTGATTCCCTGGGAGGCGCCCGGGCCGTACGAGGTCGTCTTCACGACGCGCCGCGGTGGCGTCAGCGAAGGGCCGTACGCCTCGCTCAATCTCGGCCGGAAGACCGGCGACGATGTGAAGCGGGTCGACGAGAACCGCCGCCGGGCGTGCGCCGAGATCAGCGGGGACGCGGCGAGGCTGGCGCTGAACTACCAGGTTCACTCCGCAGTCGTCCGGCGCGCGCGGGAGGGCGAACGGGGCGGCGTCCGCGCCGATGGGCTCTGGACAGAAGAGCCCGGCCTGCCGGTCCTCGCGCTGAGCGCCGACTGCCTGCCGATCGCGCTCGTCCGCGCAAACGGCGGCACGCCGGCGGTCTGCGTTCTCCATGCGGGCCGGATCGGGCTGCTCGAGGGCATAGTCGAGGCCGGTGTCACTGCGCTCGGCGGCACGCTCGCCGCGGCGATCGGGCCGGCAATCGGGCCGTGCTGCTACGAGGTCGGGGAGGAGGTCGCAACGCCGTACCGCTCGCGCTTCGGCGCAGGGATCATGCACGGGCGGAAGCTCGATCTGTGGCAGGCAGCCGAACGCGTGCTCCGTGACGCGGGCGTCGAGCGGGTCGAGCGGTTCGATCTCTGCACAGCGTGCAATCCGGAGCTCTTCTTCTCACACCGCCGCGACGGGAAGCCGCGAGGCGTGCAAGGGGTGCTCGCGCGTGTCTCCTGACCGGGTCCGCGACCGCTACCGCGAGATCCGTGCCGAGGTCGGCGGCGCAGTGACGATCGTCGCCGCGACGAAGTACTTCTCCGTGGAGGACATGGCCGTCCTCATCGAGGCCGGGATCGAGGTCGTCGGAGAGAACCGCGCACAGGACCTGGAGGCGAAGTACGCCGTCTACGGGGACGCTTTCCGCTGGCACTTCATAGGCCATTTGCAAAGCCGCAAGACCAAGGTCGTGAATCGCATCTGCGAGCTCGCCCATTCGCTTTCCTCGGAGTCGGCGGCGAAGCGGCTGGAGATCCCCGCCCTCGTCGAGGTCAACCTCTCCGGCGAGGAAACGAAGTCCGGAGTACCCGAAAGCGAGCTCGACGCCCTGATCGCGGCCTATCCGAACGTTCGCGGGTTGATGACCATGCCGCCGGAGACAGCCGATCCCGAGAGCTCACGTCCGTACTTCCGGCGGCTGGGCGAGCTTGCCGCCGAGCGAGATCTTGCCGAGTTGTCGATGGGAACGAGCCAGGATTATCGCGTAGCCGCAGAGGAGGGGGCAACGCTGATCCGAATAGGCTCCGTGCTGTACCCCGGTTAAGATCCCGCTGGAAATGGGCTTCGCAGACGTCTGGAACCGCACTCTCGTTTACTTCGGGATCGCCGAGGAGGACGACGAGTGGGACGAGGACGGCTACGTCACCGAGGAAGAGCTCGAGCGCACCTACAGCGAACGTCCCAACGTCCGCCGGTTGTCGCCGCGCGGCGGACGGCAGGAGTTCGACGACTGGACCGACCCCGACGCGGACGCCGACGTGGCGCGCACGGCCGTCGTCAGGCCGACGCGGCGGCGCGAGAGGCGCGCTGAGGTCGAGCAGTTGCCGCGCCCGACTGCGGTCCCTTCGGTCCGCGTGCACCTCGTTGTCCCGCACACGTTCCAGGACGCCCAGCAGATCGCGGACCGCTTCAAGGAGGGGATCCCCGTGATCCTCAACCTCCAGGGCGCCGACCAGGAGCTTTCGAAGCGCTTGATCGACTTCACGAGCGGTCTCACGTATGCCCTAGACGGCGGCATGCAGCGTGTGGCCGACAAGGTCTTTCTTCTGACACCCCGCAACGTCGAGGTCTCGGCCGAAGAACGCGCTCGCCTGTTGGAGAGCGGCGGCTTCTTCAACCAGGCCTAGTAGGAACAGCGGCCGAAGAGCCGAAAGCACTTTCGATGGGCTTCAGCCTGGGATCGAGCCTGCTCTTCGACGCAGCGTCGTCGGCGAACCGCTTCATCGACATCTTCATCACCGTCTACATCCTCCTGATCTTCGTCTACGTCCTGAGCTCCTGGGTGAGGCTGCCGTACTCACCCTGGCTTCGACGGATGCAGGATTTCCTGCGCGACGTCTGCGAGCCCTACCTCCGGTTGTTCCGCCGGCTGCTGCCCTCGCTTGGGCCGCTCGATCTGTCACCGATCGTCGCGGTCATCTCCCTGGTCATCCTGATGAGAGTGGTCGACGCGATCTTCAACAACGTCTGACCCGAGAAAGGAGGGGCCCGTTATGGCCTATACGCCGGTTGAACTCAGACATGTCAGCTTCAAGCGAGGTCTGTTCGGCTACCAACGCGCTGCAGTCGATCGCACGATCGAGGAGGTCGTCGATTCATTCGAGGTCGTCTGGCGCGAGCGCGCCGATTACGCCGATCGGATCGAGCAGCTTCAGGCCGACTTGAAGCGGCACCGCGACCTCGAGACGTTGCTGCGCTCGACCCTCACGACGGCCGAGCAAGCCGCCCACGAGCTCAAGGATCACGCGCGTCGCGAGGCCGCGCTGGTGCTCGAGGAGGCGCACGCCGAGGCGCGCAAGATCACCCGCGACGCAGTGGCCGAGCGCGAGCGGCTCGGCGCGGAGACCCACCGGATAAAGGCCCTGCTCGCAGCCGCGCTCGACGCGGTCGAGGATGCCGACGGGGAGGCTCGAGCCGAGGCGGCCTGAACCTATACTGACTTCGTGGCCGCGCCCTCCACCCGCCTTCGCCTGCGCGTCTCTCCGGGGGCGCGCGCGAATGCAATCGTGGGCAAGCACGGGGACGGATGGAAGGTCCGCGTGACCGCTGCACCCGAGGACGGGAAGGCGAACGAGGCGGTTCTCCGGCTGATCGCCGAGCGCCTGGAATTGCCCGGCAAGAGCGTGGAGCTCGTCTCCGGACCGTCGAGCCGGGACAAGATCGTTGAGTTGACCGGGATCGACGCAGCCGAAGCCGAGCGACGGCTCGGGCAGCCACGATAGCCACGATGAGCACACAGATCGACATCGAGCATTTCCGCGCGCGCCTCGAAGAGGAGCAGCAGAAGGTGCAGAACGCGATCGGCTACCTGCACAAGGAGAACCCAGGCGTGCCCGACGAGATCACCGGCGACCTGGCCATGGGGCCCGGCGACAACCACCTTGCCGATCTCGCGACCGACACGGTCGACCGGGAGATCGACTACACGCTCGAGGAGAACTCCGGCAACGTTCTGCGCGAGATCGAGGCCGCGCTGAAGCGCGTTGACGACGGAAGCTTCGGCGTCTGCACGGTCTGCGGGAAGCCGATCGAGCCCGAACGGCTGGAATACCTGCCATGGGCGACGCTGTGCGCCGACGACGCGCGCGGGAGTCGGGGTTGAGCGAGCCGCGAGCGGCCGACGTCCGCATGGGCTCTTCGACCGACGCCCTGACGCCGATCTCTGTGGCGACCCGCTCGCTGGCCGCCCGGTGGCCGCAGTGGATCGCGCTGGGCCTTGTCGTGACGGCGGCGGTGCTCGCGGATCAGGTGACCAAGCACATCGTCGCGACGCAGCTGGCGCTCGACGAGCAGGTCCACGTGCTCGCTCCGGCGCGCGCCACCCGGTCTTGCCCGTCGCGCTCGGACTTCTGATCGGAGGCAGCTCCTCCAACCTGGTCGACCGGATCCGCCTCGGCCACGTGACGGATTTCCTTGACTTCCGCTACTGGCCGTCGTTCAACCTCGCCGATGCCTTCATCGTCGTCGGCGTCGGCGTCCTCTTCGCCGCGATCCTGCTCGGCGACATCCGCTCACGGTAGTCCTCCAGGTGCCAGCCGAAGCTGCCGGCGAGCGGCTCGACCGGTTCGTCGCCGCGCTGCCGGAAGTGGCGTCTCGTGCCGAGGCCGAGCGCCTGCTCGCGGGCGGCGCCGTTCGTGTGGACGGCGCGCCGCGTCCCAAGAGCCACCGGCTCGCCGGCGGCGAAACGCTCGAGGTCGATTGGACGAAGCCTGAGACCCTCAAGCTCGAACCCGAGGAGCGCGACCTGCGGATCGCCTACGAAGACGAGCATCTGCTGGTCGTGGACAAGCCGGCCGGGCTCGTCGTGCATCCCTCAGCGGGCCATGCCGGTGGCACGCTCGTGCATGCCCTGCTCGCGCGTGGCATCGCGGGAGGAGAGCTGGCGGAGCGGCCCGGCATCGTCCATCGCCTCGACCGCGACACCTCCGGGCTGCTGGTTGTCGCCCGGTCGGAGGAGGCCTACGAGCGGCTTCAGGACCTCGTCCGCAGGCGCCAGCTCGACCGCCGCTACCTGGCGCTCGTCCGCGGGCGCCCGCGTTCTCGCAGCGGCCGGATCGAGGCGCCGATCGGCCGGGACCGCCACGATCCGACGCGCCGGTCGCTGGACAGTGACTCTCCTCAGGACGCGATCACGCACTTCGAGGTCGAGCGGCTCCTCGCGCGTCACGCGCTGCTTGCAGTGCGGCTCGAAACCGGGCGGACGCACCAGATCCGAGTGCACCTGGAGGCGATCGACCTTCCGGTCGTCGGCGACCCGGTCTACGGCGTCCCGGATCGGGAACTCGGTCGGCAGTTCCTGCACGCAAACAGACTGAGCTTTCCGCATCCGTTCGGCGGCGAGCCCGTCGAAACGGAGTCTCCGCTGCCGGAGGAGCTTCAGGGAGCGCTCGAGCGCTTGGCTTCGTAAAGCCGCGCGTCGGCGACCACAAAGAGCGTCTCCGCGTCCTCGCCGTCTTCCGGATACCGCGTCACACCGGCGCTGATGGCGATCGGAGCGGGAACGAGGAGTTCGCCCGAGTGGGCCAGCTCGCCGAGTCGCCGGCGCAGGCGGTCGAGAAAGACGGGACCGGTTTCCTGATCGGACTCGACGAGAAAGGCCGCGAACTCGTCGCCGCCCATACGACCTGCGAGATCGGATTGGCGCAGCTCGGCACGGAGAAGCTTCGCAACGCGCCGCAAAGCCTGATCGCCGGCCGGGTGCCCGTAGGTGTCGTTGATCTCCTTGAAGTCGTCGAAGTCGAAGTAGACGAGTGTCACACCGGTGCAATAGCGCCTGGCGCGCTCGAGCTCGAGCTCGAGCTCGCGGGTGAAAGAGGAATGGTTGAGCAGATCGGTCAGCGCGTCGTGCCGCGCCTTGTACGAGAGCTCGGAGGTCGCCCGGTCGAAGTACGCGACGACGCATTCGGTGACGAGGCTGTCGATCACGTCGTGCAGACGCTCCTCCAGCACGAAGACGTCTCCCGCGTCGAGGGTCGCGCTACGGTCGAGTACGAGCCGCCAAAGCACGCGCCGGAGAACGAGGAACTCGGTGACGATGTCGCGCGGCGCGAACCCGAGCGCCTCGCGCTCGCGTGCGTGGTCGCGGACGAGCGCGGCGAGGCGGCTGCCGCGGCGAAGGCGCTCCGGCTTGGGGTGACGCAGGTGCTCGGCAAGCTCGCCGATGAAGGTCGGCATGTCGCCGAGCTGGGCGATCCGGCTGAGGCGCGTAAGTGGCGGGATCGCGTCGTCTCTGAGTCCTTCTTCGACGACTGAGAGAGCGAGATCCCACGCTTCCGACCGGATTTCGTCGGCGAGCCGGAGAAGAGGCTCTGATGTTACGGCGCGGTTCTCATCCACACCCGAGTCATCGGCGTTTGCGGTCGAAACCTGAGTTGTAAAGAAGATTCTGCGACAGGCGCTCACTGGTAAGATGGGGCGGTTTTTCGGCCACCGACCCTGCGGGTCGACTGGGTGGCGGTGCCGGCGCAGACGACGCCCGGTTCCACCCGGTTCCGCCGGCAGCACCAATCACAAACCAACAGAAAGGGGCTCAGCCCGTGGCAGTCGTCAGCATGCGAGAACTTCTGGAAGCCGGAGTCCATTTCGGCCACCAGACGCGCCGCTGGAATCCGAAGATGAAGCGCTTTATCTTCGGGGAGCGCGGCGGCATCTACATCATCGACCTCCAGCAGACCCTCGAGCGGCTCGAGGAGGCCGCGGCGTTCGCGAGAAATCTCGGCGAGCGCGGCGGCTCGATTCTCTTCGTCGGCACGAAGAAGCAGTCCATGGACGCAATCGCCGAGCAGGCACAGCGCGTCGGCATGCCTTACGTCCATCACCGGTGGCTCGGCGGACTGCTGACCAATTGGCGGACGATCTCGAAGCGGATCGAGCGCCTGCACGAGTTGCGGCGGCTGCGGGATGACGGGCAGCTCGAGCTGCTGCCTTCGAAAGAGCGAATCGCAATGCTCGCCGAGCTCGAGAAGCTCGACACGAACCTCGGCGGGGTCGCCGACATGCGTCGTCAGCCCGATTCGGTCTTCGTCGTCGACTTGCGGAAGGAGCAGCTGGCCGTGCGCGAGGCGCGCCGGCTCGGCCTGCCGATCATCGCGCTCGTCGACACGAACTGCGACCCCGACGAGGCCGACTACGTGATTCCGGGTAACGACGACGCGATCCGCTCGTGCTCGCTCGTGATCCGCGCGATCGCCGACGCGATCGAGGCCGGCAAGGCGAAGGTGACGCCGCAGGAGATGGTGGCGGAGGAGCCGGAGGCAGAAGCGCAGGCGGAGCCCGCAGGAGAGCAATCCGAGTCCGCGGAGGTCCAGCCCGAGCCCCAAGCCGAGGCGCCTGCCCCTGAGCCCGAGCCTGAGCCCGAGGCGGCGACCGTTGCAACCGCGCCGCCCGAAGGAGAAGGCGCGTGACCGAGATCTCGGCAGCTCTGGTCAAGGAGCTCCGCGATCTGACCGGCGCGGGGATGATGGACTGCAAGCGGGCGCTGCAAGACACGAACGGTGACCTCGAGGCCGCGCAGAAGCTGCTGCGCGAGCGAGGGATGGCGAGCGCGGCGAAGCGGGCCGGCCGCGAGACGACGGAGGGCAAGGTCGGCTACCGCGTCGCCGAGGACGCCAAGCGCGGCGTGATCGTGGCTGTGGGCTGCGAGACGGAGCCGGTCTCCAACAACGCTGAGTTCCTCGCCTTCGCGGCCAAGGTGCTGGAGGCGGTCGAGCGCGAAGGCTCGGGGGCCGAGGACCGGCTGGACGAGGAGCGTCAGGAGCTCGCGGCCAAGCTCGGCGAGAACATCGTCGTCGTGGGCTCAGCGCGGTTCGAGGCGGTCGACGGCGCCATGATCGACGGCTACGCGCACCCGCCCGCGAACAAGCTCGGCGTGCTCGTGCAGATCCGCGGTGGCTCGGACGAGCTCGCCCGGAAACTGGCGATGCACATCGCCGCCTCGCCCGCAACGCGCTGGATCGGCCGCGAGGACGTGCCGCAGGAGATCGTCACGGCCGAGCGCGAGATCTACGCGAACTCCGACGAGGTCAAGTCGAAGCCTGAGCAGGCACGCGAGAAGATCGTCAAGGGAATGCTGAACAAGCGTTTCTTCGCCGAACAGGTGCTTACGGAACAGCCCTGGATCCACGAGGCGTCGAAATCGGTCGGCGAGGTCCTCGGCGAGGAGAGCGCCGCGGTGCTCGAGTTCGAGCGGCTTCAGCTCGGCTAGGCGTGACCACCACAGGCTCCGAAGAGGCTGTCTCCGAACCGGCCCACGCGGTTTTCGGCCGTGTCCTCCTGAAGCTCTCGGGCGAGGCGCTGATGGGCGCCAAGGAGTACGGACTCGACCGCGAGCGGATCGACGCGATCGCAGGCGAGATCGTCGAGGTCCAGCAACAGGGCGTCGAGCTCGCGATCGTCGTGGGAGCGGGGAACATCTACCGGGGCATGGCCGCGGCGGCCGAGGGGATGGACCGGGCGACCGCTGACTACGCCGGCATGCTGGCGACCGTACTGAACGCGCTTGCGCTCCAGGATGCGCTCGAGCGTCGCGGCGCGCACACGCGAGTGCTCTCGGCGATCCAGGTTTCCGAGGTGGCCGAGCCCTACATTCGCCGCAGGGCGATCCGCCACCTGGAGAAGCAGCGGATCGTCATCTTTGCCGCGGGCACCGGGAACCCGTTCTTCACGACGGACACCGCCGCGGCCCTGCGCGCGCTCGAGATCAACGCGGAGGCGATCCTGATGGCCAAGCACGCGGTCGACGGCGTCTACGACGGCGATCCCAGGCTCGATCCGAGCGCCCGGTTCCTACCGGAGCTCACGCATCTGGAGGCGATCGAGCGCGGACTCAAGGTGATGGACACGACAGCGCTCTCGCTCTGCATGGAGAATCATCTCCCGATCTACGTCTTCGCGCTCGCAGACGGCAACATCCGCCGCGTCGTCGACGGCGAGCGCGTGGGCACCATCGTTTCCACCCCGACCCCCGGAGCGGCCACATGACGATCGACGAGTTCATCCAGGACGCGACCCAGCGCATGGACAAGTCCGTGGAGTCCGCCCAGCACGAGTTCAACACGCTACGCACGGGGCGCGCCTCCGCAGCGCTGCTCGACCGGATCCAGATCGATTACTACGGCACCAAGACGCCGCTGAAACAGCTGGCGACGATCAACGCACCCGAGCCGCGGCTGCTGACCGTGCAGCCGTTCGATCCGAGCTCGCTGCCGACGATCGAACGGACGATCCAGGAGTCCGACCTCGGCCTGACGCCCTCGAACGACGGCAAAATCGTCCGTCTACCGATCCCGCAGCTGACCGAGGAGCGCCGCAAGGAGCTCGTCAAGGTCGCGCGGCAGATGGCCGAGGACGGCCGCGTCGCGATCCGAAACGTCCGCCGGGACGTCATGCACCACCTGAAGGAGCTCGTGGACAAGGGCGAGGTCGGCAGCGACGAGGAGCACAGGGCCGAGGAACGCGTTCAGAAGCTGACCGACGACCACACGCACAAGATCGACGACCTCCTGAGGCGGAAAGAAGAGGAGATCCTCGAAGTCTGAGCCGCGAAAAATGCTGCGCAGTGTTAGCGGTCGCGCGAATGAATCGCGCGACCTCTTGAACGGCATCGCAAGCGATGCCTTGCGCGGGGCTGCTTTCTCGCCTCGCTTGGCTCCCGACACAAAATGAAACTCTTCTCTCGTATCCGCCGTAAGCGACAAGAGCGAACGGCGGAGGCGCTCGAGCCGGTCGGCTGCGTTGCGATCATCCTCGACGGGAACGGACGCTGGGCGATGTCGAGGGGTCTGCCCGTCGCCGAGGGCCATCGGGAGGGGACGCGCGCGCTGCGGAGGACGGTCGAGGCGGCGATCGATCTGCACATCGGCTCACTCGTCGTCTACGGCTTCTCAACCGAGAACTGGACTCGCCCGCCCGACGAGGTCGACTCGCTGATGGAGATCTTCAGCGAAACGATCGACCGCGAGCTGCCGGATCTGGCGAAGCAGGGCGTCCGCGTCCGGTTCCTCGGGCGGCGCGATCGAGCCCCCGAAGAGCTTCAGGACAAGATGGCCGACCTCGAGGCGCGAACCGGGACGAACGATCGCCTCGATCTCTGGATCGCTTTCGATTACGGCGGGCGCGCCGAGCTCGCCGACGCGGCGAAGCGGCTCATCCAGGCCGGCATCCCACCCGAGGAAATCGACGAGGAAACGTTCGCCCGGGCTCTGTACGAGCCGGAGCTGCCCGATCCAGATCTTCTGATCCGCACGGCCGGCGACCAGCGGATCTCGAACTTCCTCCTCTGGCAGCTGGCGTACGCCGAGCTCGTCTTCGTCGAGGCGCCCTGGCCTGACTTCGGGGAAGAACACCTGCGTGCGGCTCTGGCCGAGTACGCGAGCCGCGAGCGGCGATTCGGCGGGCGATGAGCTCCTTCTGGTCGCGAATCGTCGTGGGTGCCGTGCTCTTGCCGGCGGTGCTCGGGCTCGTCTATCTGGGCGGCTGGTGGTTGTGGGTGCTGGCGCTGGTCGCAGCGCTGATCGCGCTCCACGAGCTCTACAGGCTCACGCGGCCGCTGGGGCCGCTTGTGCTGGCGGGTTACACGGGTACGCTCCTCGCGCTGCTCGGAGCGCAGCTCGGCGGCATCCCGTGGATGACCGCGGGCTTTCTGAGCACGATCGCGCTCGCCTTCGTGCTGAAGGGCATCTCCGACACGCACCAGTCGCTGACGGTCGCGATCTCCACGACGGTGTTCGGCGTCGCCTGGATCGGCCTCGGCCTGGGGCACGCGGTTCTCCTGCGCGCGATCCCGGCGCACGGTCGTCTGGCCGTGTTCACTGTGATGCTGACCGTCTTTGCGGCGGACGCCTCCGCGTATTTCGTCGGCGCGTCCATCGGGCGCCACAAGCTGACGCCCGTGCTCTCGCCCGGCAAGACATGGGAAGGCCTGGCGGCCGGAACGATCGTCGCAGTTCTCGTGCCGTTCTTCGCTCTCTACCACCAGCACTTCCTGACAGTCGGCGAGTCCTTCGCACTGGGGGTCGTGATCGCGGTCTCGGCCCCGCTCGGCGACCTGTTCGAGTCCGCACTGAAGCGCGACATGAAAGCCAAGGACTCGGGGCGCCTGCTCGGCGGGCACGGCGGCATGCTCGACCGGCTCGACGCCCTGCTGTTCGCGTCGATTGCGTCCTATTACACGATTCGCGCGTTCGGGTGGGCGTGAATCCGTAGGCCGTACGCGGCTCGTACACTCTGAGGCAATGAAGCGTATCGCCGTTCTCGGAGCCACCGGGTCTATCGGGCGACAGGCGCTGGAGATCATCGATGCCCATCCACGGCTCGAGCTCGTGGCGGCGGCGTCGGGCTCGCAGGCGATCGACGGTCTCGCACCGCTGACGCAGGTCGGCGGCGACTTGACCGAGCTGCTGGAGCGTGCCCAGCCGGACGTCGTCCTCAACGCCGTGGTCGGCTTCGCCGGCTTACCTGCGACGCTCTGGGCGCTCGAGCGAGGGGTCGACCTGGCGCTGGCAAACAAGGAGAGCCTTGTGGCGGCGGGCGATCTGGCGACTGCGGCCCAACGGCGTGGGGGAGGGCGACTGCTCCCGGTGGACAGCGAGCACTCGGCCGCGTACCAATGTCTCGAGGAGCGTGGGCCCGAGAGCGTTCATTCGCTGGTGCTCACGGCCTCGGGCGGGCCATTCCGCGGAAGAACCCGTGAGGAGCTCGCCGACGTGGGGCCGGAGGACGCACTGGCGCACCCGACGTGGAGCATGGGGCCGAAGATCACGATCGACTCGGCGACCCTGGCCAACAAAGGCCTCGAGCTGATCGAGGCCCACTACCTGTTCGATCTCGACTACGACCGGATCGAGGTCGTGATCCACCCGACGTCCACCGTTCATTCGCTTGTGCGCTTCCGGGACGGCGCCGCGCTCGCACATCTCGGTTACCCGGACATGCGCGTTCCGATCTCCTTCGCGCTGACGTATCCGGAGCGCGCGACGACGCCGGTCCCGCCACTCGACCTCACGTCGGGCTTGACCCTGGAGTTCGAAGCGCCCGACCTGGACACGTTTCCCCTCTTGCCGCTGGCCCGGCGCGCAGGCAAGCACGGCGGCACCTACCCGTGCGCGTTCAACGCCGCGAACGAGGTCGCCGTTGCGGCATTCCTCCAGGGGCGCCTGCCGTTCCTGGGAATCGCC
>WNGD01005360.1_pt1 | contig 12453 bp, 7 predicted proteins | sample 5400671 | NCBI WGS metagenome assembly WNGD01 (sample SAMN13153369, study PRJNA577476) | soil metagenome | isolation source: 40 cm soil or saprolite under grassland replicate 2 | place: USA:California | collected 2016-06-15
GGTCACCGAGCCGGCCCGCCGTGATGACCAGGACGGCGAGCACGAGGGCATAGGCGTTGATCACCCAGAGGACATCGTCGAGCGATGCGTGCAGGTTCGTGATCATGTTCGGGATCGCGATATTGACGATGGTGAGGTCGAGCAGGGTCATGAAGAACCCGAGCGAGACAACTATCAGCACCGCCCACGGGTTCCCGCGATACTTCCTCACGTTTTCCTCCTTTTACCCGCCCAGGCCCCGCCCTGCCACCCAGGCCCAGCCCGGGTCGCGAAGGCTCGCAGCCGTCCTCGGACAACGCCAGAGTCAGCAGATGCCCCGGGTGATGCATTCCCGAGCCTAGGCCCGGATACCGACAAAATGCCCGCCCGAACCCCGTTCGGTCCGGCGCCGCCGCCGGCCAGTATGCTCCGCCCATGGAACTGAACGGAACCGCGGCAATTGTCTCCGGCGGCGCCAGCGGCCTGGGCGAGGCAACCGCCCGCGGGCTCGCCGCAGCGGGCTGCGCCGTCCTTATCGCGGACCTCAACGAGGAACGGGGCACGGCAGTCGCCGCGGCGACGGGCGGTCGTTTCGTGCGCACCGACGTCTCCGACGAGGAATCAGTGCAGGCGGCCGTCGATGCCGCGGCCGCGCTCGGGCCGCCGCTGCGGATTGCCGTCAGCTGCGCCGGAATCGGCTGGGCAGCGCGCACCGTGGGCCGCGACGGGACGCCGCATGGCCTGGCCGCCTACCGCAAGGTGATCGACGTCAACCTGATCGGCACCTTCAACCTGACGCGGATCGCGGCGGCCGCCGTCGCCACGACCGATCCGGCGGACGCCGACGGGCTCCGCGGGGTGATCATCAATACCGCATCGGTCGCGGGCATCGAGGGCCAGACGGGCCAGATCGCGTACTCGGCGTCCAAGGGCGGGATCATCGGCATGACCGTGCCCGCCGCGCGGGACCTTGCCGCTATCGGCGTGCGGGTGAACACGATCTGCCCTGGCATCATCGACACCCCCATTTACGGATCCGGCCCGGCCAGTGACGAGTTCAAGGCCAGGCTTATCGCGCCTGTTGTCTTCCCCAAGCGGACGGGCACGGCTGCCGAGTTCGGCCAGCTGGTCCGGGCGCTGATCGAGAATGACTACATGAACGCCGAGGTCATCCGCCTCGACGGCGGCATCAGGTTCCAGCCCAAGTGAGCGGCGCCAGGTTCCGTGCTGGCGCGCGGCGCCAGGTTCGGCGCCAGGTTCCGTGCTGGCGCGCGGCGCCAGGTTCCACCGAGTGAGGTAGCGATGGCGGAAGCGGTTCTTGTCGCGGTAGCCGACGGCATCGCCGTTATCACGATCAATCGCCCGGCGGCCCGCAATGCCGTCAACGGCGAGGTCGCGCGCGGCATCGCCCGCGCCACCGACGAACTTGACGCTCGCGGCGACGTCCGCGTGCTGATCCTCACCGGCGCGGGAGGGAGCTTCTGCGCCGGAATGGACCTGAAGGGCTTCCTGGCCGGCGACGTGCCCGCCGTCGCGGGCCGGGGCTTCGGCGGGATCACCGAGCGGCCGCCCGCTAAGCCGATCATCGCGGCGGTGGAGGGTTATGCGCTGGCGGGCGGCTTCGAGCTCGTGCTGGCCTGCGACCTGGTGGTAGCTAGCGAAGAGGCAAGATTCGGACTGCCTGAGGTGACCCGAGGGCTGGTGGCCGCCGCCGGGGGGCTGCTCAGGCTGCCCCGCCGCATCCCCTATCACCTGGCCATGGAGATCGCGCTGACCGGCGAGCACTTCCCGGCCGCCCGGCTGCATGAGGCCGGCCTGGTCAACCGCCTGGTGCCGGCCGGCCAGGCGCTGGCCGCGGCGCGCGAGCTAGCCGCCCGCGCGGCGCGCGGCGCCCCGCTTGCGCTGACCGCGAGCAAGCGGGTCATCGTGGAGTCCGCCGACTGGGCCAGCGCCGAGGCCTTCGCCCGGCAGGGCGAGATCATCAATCCGGTTTTCAGCTCTGCCGACGCGATAGAAGGAGCGGTCGCCTTCGCCGAGAAGCGGGCACCCGCCTGGCGAGGCGAGTGAGAAAGCGCGCCGAGCGGACATTTGCCGCCGGGATAGCGCGGCCGGCGAGCGAAATCCGGCCAGCGCGGGCTGGAGAAACGGCTCTGCGCCCGTAGCAGGCCACGGCCTTGTAGGGTGATCCGCACTGCGCCGGATCTCCTAGGCTTTAGGGATGCCGGCTGGCCTGCCACCCGGGGAAAGTAGGGAGCTGCAAAGATGACAGTGCCGCAGATCAGCGTTGTTGTGCCGTTCTACGACATCGAGGATCTGCTCGACGACTGCCTGCGGTCCATCGCCGCGCAGACGTTCACCGACCTGGAAGTGATCATGGTCGATGACGGGTCGACCGACGGCAGCGCCGCCGTCGCGCAGCGCATGGCCGCGGCCGACCCCAGGTTCCGGCTGATCAGGGTGCCCAACGGCGGCCCCGGATACGCCCGCAACCGGGGCGTCGAACAGGCCAGCGGCGAGTTCCTCGCGTTCGTCGACGCCGACGACATGCTGCCGAGCCACGCCTACGAGAAGCTGCATGACACGCTGGTGAAGTCCGGCTCGGATTTCGTTTCCGGCAATGTGCTGCGGATCGGCCCGAACGGCATGCATCAATCGGCCCTGCACTCCAAAGCGATCAAGGGCCGTAGCATCGGCACGCACGTCAGCAAGACGCCGCAGCTGCTCTACGACATATCGGTGTGGAACAAGCTGTTCAGGAAGGCATTCTGGGACCGGGCGGGCCTCACTATTCCGGAGGGCATGGTCTGGGAAGACCTGCAGATCATGACCAGGGCGCATGTCCTGGCCAAGGCCGTTGACGTGATTCCCGACCCTATTTACTACTGGCGCGAGCGCGGTCAGGGCGCGCTGTCCATTACCCAGTCCAGGACGGACATCAGCAATTTCCGGGACCGGATCACGGCGCTGCTCGCCATCGACCGCTTCCTCGCGGGCAACGCCTCGGCGAAGCTGCTCCGCCAGCATCAGCGCAAGGCGCTTGTCAACGATCTCTGGCTCTACGTCTGCGACCTGTACCGGACCAGCGACAGCTACCGCGCGGAGTTCGTCGAGCTGGCCGGCCAGTACCTGGATCAGGTACACAAGCGGGTGATAGCCAGGCTCCCGTCGACGCACAAGCTGGCGTTCTACCTGGTCAGGCAGCGGGCACTGGACCGGCTGATCGAGTTCAACCGGTGGCAGGTCGAGCAGCCGGTGCGGACGATCCCGGTGCTCAGGAAGCATGGCAGGCTGCGCGCTGACCTACCGTTCCTTGGCGACCGCTCGGCCGGTGTCCCGGTCCGGGTCTACCGCCCCTACTGGCGCGAGCTGGATCCGTTCGTCCGGGTCGAGGGCCTCAGCTGGCGCGGCAACCGGCTGGTCATCACCGGCTGCGCCTACGTACCGTCTATCGCCATCCCGAAGCGCCGGCACACATCCAAGATCGTTGTCTTGCGCCCGCGGGGCAGCCGGCGGCCGCCGATCGTGCTCCCCGCGCGGTCGTTCCAGCATCCCGATGCCACCGTGTGGTCGCACCAGGAGCGATACTCCTACGACTGGGCCGGGTTCACGTGCGAGGTCAGCTCTCGCTGGTTCCGGGTCGGCCGGCGATGGCTGACCGGGGACTGCGACGTTTTCATCCTGGTCCGGGGGCGGGGCGTGTGGCGGCCGGCCCGGGTGCACACGCCGGTCATCGGCCCCGCGGAGCGTCCCGAGTACCTGGAGGTGGCACCGGGCATGCGATTCGGAGCGCATTGGGTCGGCCGCCAGCTGCACGTCGGCGTGATCAGGACGCCTGCGGTGCTGCGCGGCTCGGCGCAGGACGGCGGGCGGCTCACCATCGACATGGACGTTGACCTGGCCGGGCCCGCCGCGGCGGCTGATCTCGTGCTTGCCTGGTCGAAGGGCGCCGCCACCCGGAGGTTCGCTGGGTCGATCGAGCGGCGCGACGGCGGCCCAGCCCGGCTGCGCGCCGTGGTGCCCGTTGACGTGCTGACCCCGGTGGCCGAGATTCCCGCCGATGCCGCCTCCGCCGCGGCGGCCGCGCTGGGTTCTGCCGGGGCTGCCGAGCCGGAACCTGGCGAGGTGGCCGTGCAGGATTCCGACGAGGCGGCCGCACTTGACTCTGCCGATGCCGCCGCGCCGGAGCCCGGCGAGGCGGACGCGGCAGACTCTGCCGAGGCGGCAATGCCGGAGGCTGGCGAGCCAGCCACCGGGCCGGCCGGCGCCCCGGCCTCGGCCGACGAGCCCGTCCAGTGGGACCTCTACGTCGAGCTGGCCGGTCAGCGGCTGGCCGTCGCGTTCCCGGCCGGGCTTGCCGAGTTCAGGTACCCGAGCGGCGAGCGGGAGCTGGCCGTCGAGCGGACCCGGACCGGCAACGCCGCGATCACGGCGGGACCGCTGCGGCCAGTGATCGACAAGAACACGTGGGGCCAGGACGGGCGGCTCACGCTGCGGGGCAGCTATCCGGCACCGGAGGGCTACAAGTACGAGGCGGTGCTGCGCCGCCGCGGCTCCACCGACCGGCATGTCGTCGCCTTGTCACGCGACGGCGCGCGCTTCTCGATCGACATCGACGTCGCCAGGATGCCGACCTTCGGCCAGCTGCTGCCACTGCGGGACGGCAGGTGGGACATCTTCGTGCGGCGGGTCGGCGCGGCCGACGGGGAACTGGTCAGTCCCGGCTATGCGCACGCCAGCCTGGCTCAGCTGGTCGGCGACAAGGTTGGCTCCTGGCCGAAGAACTACAAGTTCACGACGGCCGGCTACGACGCGCCGATGATCGTCGCGAAGCCGGCGCTCAAGCTGTCCGAGACGGGACGCTTCCAGCGAAAGCTGCTCCGCAGCGCCTATTACCCGCTGCAGCAGCGACTCCCGCTCAGGAACGCGGTCGTCTTCGTCAGCTGGAAGGGCAAGCAGTGCGGGGACAACCCGCTCGGCATCGCCGCCGAGCTGCGGCGGCGCGGCGACGATCGCGAGCACATCTGGGCGGTCAACGACTGGGCGGTGCCCGCGCCGGACAATGCCCGCGTGGTGCTGCGCGGGACGGAGGCCTACTACGAGGCGCTCGCACGCTCCCGGTACATCATCGCTAACGACGACATGGAGTCCATGTTCAGCAAGCGGGACGGCCAGGTCTACGTGCAGACCTGGCATGGCACGCCGCTGAAGAAAATCGGCTTTGACATCGATCGGCCGCAGTTCATCAGCGGAACCAGCTACTTCGACCACCTGGCGAGCGATGTCGCCAAGTGGGACCTGCTGCTGTCGCCCAACCCGTTCAGCACCCAGATCATGCGCCGTGCGTTCAGGTACGACGGCGAGATCTGCGACTCCGGGTACCCGCGCAACGACGTGCTCTGCAGCGGCGACGCCCCCCGGGTAGCGGCAAGGGTGCGGCGGCGGCTCGGCCTGCCCGATGGCAAGCGGGTCGTGCTGTACGCGCCGACCTGGCGGGACAATCAGTACTACGCATCCGGCCGGTACCGGTTCGACTTCCGGCTCGATCTCGAGCGCGCCTGGCAGGAACTCGGGGACGATCATGTGGTGCTGTTCCGCGGACACCACCATATGGCCGACGATGTCCCCCAGAGCGGCCGGCCCGGGTTCGCCGTCAACGTCACCACATATCCGGATATCTCGGAGCTTTTCCTGGTCAGTGATGTCCTGGTCACCGACTATTCCTCGGTAATGTTCGACTTCGCGCCGACCGGCCGGCCCATGCTGTTCTTCACCTACGACCTGGACCTGTACCGCGATGACCTGCGCGGCTTCTACTTCGACTTCGAGGCGGAAGCGCCAGGCCCGCTGCTCGCGACGTCAGAAGAGGTGCTCGCGGCGATCGGGAACATCGACGCGGCGGCGGGGCAGTACCGCGCCGCCTACCAGAAGTTCACGGAGAAATTCTGCCCGCTTGATGACGGCAAGGCCGGCGCCCGCGCCTGTGACCGAATTTTCGGGAACTGACCGGCGAAAAGACCGCCGCGAATGCAGAGATCACCGTGAATGAAGAAGATCGCCGCGAATGAAATCGCCCGGCCGGCCTTAACGCGTCCTTCATATTCGCCGCCGTAGCATGGCGGTCATGCCGGGAAACCTTACTTCCCCCGGCGCGACCGCGCGAGGCCTACGCAGCGCCGCCGCCGACGGCCGGCCATGGCATCGCCGGGCGGACTGGCTGGTCATCGGCGTGCCCGCGGTAGCAGCGCTGGCGCTTGGCGGCTATCGCATCGGCGGCCCGCCGCTGTGGCGAGACGAGGCCTACACGATTATCGCCGCGCGGCGCTCGGCCGGGCAGATCGTCGTCCTGCTCGGGCACACCGATGCGGTGCACGGCCCCTATTACCTGCTCATGCACATCGTCGTGGTCCTGCTCGGCACGTCCGCGGTAGCTATCCGGCTGCCTTCGCTAGTCGCCATGAGCATCGCCGCGGGATTTACCGCCGCCCTCGGCAGGCGGCTCGCCTCGACCGCGGCGCTGCCGGCGCCGCCGGTTACCGGGCTGCTGGCCGGCCTGCTCTTCGTGGCCGGGCCAAGGACGACGTACTACGCGCAGGACGCACGGCCGTACGGGCTGGTGGTCATGTTCGCCGTCATCGCGACGTACCTGCTGGTCAGGGCCACGGCCGACGGCCGCTGGGGCTGGTGGGCCTGCTACAGTGCGGCGATCGCGCTGGCCGGGCTGTTCAACCTGTTCGCGCTGCTGCTTGTGGTAGCACACGGCGTGACGCTGGCGCTGGCCCGCGCGCAGGCCCGCGGCGGCCAGCCGGGCGGCGGGTCAGGCCCGGCTGGACCGCAGGCCGCCGCGGTGGCGGCTGGCAGCCCGGGCCGCCAGCCCGCCGCGGAGCCGCGGACGCAGCTGCCTCGATGGCTGGCCGCGGTCGCGGCTGCCGTCGTCGTCCTCGCGCCGATGATTTACCTCGGCTACCAGCAGGGCCACACGCTCGGCTGGGTCGTCGCGCCGGGGATCCATGCCGTCACCCGGATGGTGACGGATTTCGCCGGCGCCAGGCGGCTCGTCCCGCTGGTGGCCATCCTCGCGCTGGGCGGCGCCGTCGCCGGATGGCGCTCCCGCCGCCCCGGCCAGCCCGGGCTCGCCGTGGTCGCGCTGCCGTGGCTGGTGCTGCCACCGCTCATCCTGATCGTGGTATCCCAGGTTCACCCGGCCTATGTGGAGCGGTACGTCATCCTCTGCCTCCCCGCGCTCGCCCTGCTGTGCGCGGCCGGGCTTGCCGGGCTTGCCCGGCTTGTCGCGATGACTCCGGCGGCCGGGCCGCGCCCGGCGCTGGCCTGGGCACCGGCGGCCATCATCCTGGCGGTCATCGCGGTCCTGCTCATCGGCCCGCAGCACCTAACCGGGCCGACTGCCGCCCGGCCGGATGACTTGCGGGCAGCAGCCGCGGTCGTCGCGGCGAACGCGCGTCCGGGTGACGCGGTCTGCTATGTCCCGGCGAAAACACGGGTCGTGAGCTTCGCCTACCCCGCGCCGTTCAGGCGGCTGCGCGATCTGGCGCTGGCGAAGTCCCCGGCCGCCTCGGCCACCCTGGTCGGTACCCAGGTGCAACCGCCGACGCTGCGCAGCCGGTTCGCCGGGGTGCGCCGGGTCTGGCTCATCCAGTGGGTGCGGCAGCAGTCGGCCAGGCCGAGGCAGCCGACCGGCCGGGCGGAACTGGCGCTGATCGCGGGCACGCACCTGGTCCGGCGGTGGTATGCGCGATCAATGGTGCTCAGTCTGTACGCGGCGGGCTAGATCAGTCTGCACGTGGCTAGATCAGGGCGGCGAGCCCGCGCTTCGGGGCGTAGGCGGCGAGCTTCTGCCGCAGCTTGCCGCGGCCGCGGTGCAGCCGGGACATCACGGTGCCGATCGGCGTTCCCATGATCTCCGCGATCTCCCGGTACGGATAACCCTCGATGTCCGCCAGGTAGACGGCCACCTTGAACTCCTCGGGAAGATCACGCAGGGCGCGCAGGATCTCCGAGTCGGCCAGCCGGTCGAGCGCCTCGGACTCGGCCGAGCGAGCCGGCGCGGCCAGCGGGTCGGAGTCGACTTGCCAGTCCTCATGGAAGTCGGTGCCGAGCGCCTGCAGCGGCTCGCGCCGCTTCTTCCGGTAGCTGTTGATGAAGGTATTCGCCAGGATCCTGTGCAGCCAGGCCCGCAGGTTGGTGCCCGGCATGAACTGGTGGAACGCGGCGTACGCCTTGGCGGAGGTCTCCTGGACGAGATCCTCCGCATCGGACGGGTTCCTCGTCATCCGGAGCGCGGCCGGGTACAGCTGACCCAGGAAGGGCACAACATCCTGCTCGAAACGGCTATCCTGATCCGGGACCTGCTCGCTCGGACTCATCGTCGCTCCGCTCCTCGTTAACCTGTCACCCTTATAGACGCAGCGGAGCGCTGTCCGGACGCGTGATGCACGCAACATTGCGGTTACGGGACGCTGTCGCTTTCCATAACAGGCTAGTTTCTCGTTGTCTTCGGCGCCATCGCGGCCCCGGCTTGGCCGGATCCAGCCCCTGGCGCTGGCCCTGGTTCCTCAGATCCAGCCGTGGCCGCGGGCCCGATACCACATCCGGGACAGCCAGGAAGCGTACGGGATGATCTTGCCGGCCAGCACCGGGTACATGTAGTAGAAGTTCACCAGCACCGCGATGAGGTAGACGCCGGCGACAGTGGCGCCAGCCGCCCGGCGCGCGACGCCGGCCCGCGGGTAGCCGATGATCAGGCCGAGGCACAGCGTGATCGAGATTACCAGGAACGGGTCGAACACCACCGCGTAGAAGTAGAACATCGTGCGGTGGTCGTGCCAGGCGAACCAGAACCAGGGCAGCCAGCCACCCGCCACACCGGCCAGCACGGCCCCCGCCCGCCAGTCCCGGCGGGCAAGCCACCAGACCAGGCAGACGGCGAGCGTGAGCATGGACGCCCACCAGATAGCCGGCGTGCCGAGCCCGAGCACTTCCTGGGAGCAGCTCTTTGCCCCGCAGTTGTTTGACGACGCGACGTAGTAGAACGAGACCGGGCGGCTCATTACCAGCCACGTCCACGGCCAGGACTGGTACGGGTGGTGCGTCGTGAGCGTGACGCCGAAATGCCACATCGCCTTGTTGTACTGGTACAGCGAGTCAAGCACGGACAGCACCGGCGTGTGATTCCCGTGCTGCGCGGCCCAGTTCCGGTCGTAACCGGCGCTGGAAGCAATCCAGCCGCTCCAGGAAACGACGTAGGCGGCGGCCGGCACCAGCCCGAAGGAGACCGGCAGCCAGCTGGCGTCGCGCAGCGCGCCACGCCACGGCCGGGCGTAGCCGGCCGCCCGGCGGGCGCCCACGTCCCAGGCCAGGGTCAGGATGCCGAACACCGGGATGTACCAGATCCCGTTCCACTTGGACGCGCAGGCAAGGCCCAGGCACAGCCCGGCCGCGACTCGCCACCAGCGGATGCCAAGCCGCGGCCCGCCGTCGTCGGCCGGGCCCGAGGGCGGTGCCGCGGCGATTCGCGCGCGGGAGTGATCGCGGTCGATCACCAGGCAGCCGAACGCCGCAAGCACCCAGAACATCACGATGATGTCGAGCAGCGCCGTGCGGCTCATCACGAACTCGAGCCCGTCCAGCGCGAGCAGCAGCCCGGCCACGCAGCCGAGCAGCGTGGACCTGGTCATCCGGCGCGCGATCCGCGCCGTCATCAAGATGGCCAGCGAGCCGAGGACCGCTACCGAGAACCGCCAGCCGAGCGGGGTCAGGCCGAACAGCCACTCGCCGACGGCGATGAGCACCTTTCCGAACGGGGGGTGCACCACGAACTCGCCGCCGGAAGAGAGAATGTGCGTGGACTTGCCGCTGGCGAGCAGCGCGTTGGCGTTCTTGACGTGGTTGATCTCGACGCCGTGCCGCAGAATGGCGTAACCGTCGCCCGCGTAGTACGTCTCATCGAACACGATCGCATGCGGCACGCTGAGCCGGTTGAACCGCAGGAACGCGCCGAAGGCGGTGACGAGAAGCGGGCCGAGCCAGCCCCACAGCGCGCTGCCGGGGATGGCCGGCGCGAGCCGACTAGCCAGCGCGGACGCCCGGTCGTCCGGCCCGGCGGCCACCGGCACGGCTTCATATGCCCTCATCGAGTGCCATCGTAGGCGCGCCGGACGTTACCGTGTGCGGCGGAGGTAAAGGCGGCATGGGCAGCAGCGAAGACGACGACGGCGCGGGGATGCTGCTGATCGCCGCCGCCCCCATCGGCCGGGCTGACGACGCCTCGCCCAGGCTCGCCGCGGCGCTCAGCGCGGCGCGGATAATCGCGGCCGAGGACACCAGGCGGGTCCGCAGGCTCGCGGCCGCGCTCGGCGCTCAGCTCACCGCCAGGATCGTGTCTTACTACGACTTCGGCGATGTGGAGACCAGGCGGGCCGCCGCGCTGCTGGCCGAGCTGCGGGCCGGCCACGACGTGCTGCTGGTCACCGACGCCGGGATGCCCGGCGTCAGCGACCCTGGTTACCGGGTCGTCGCGGCGGCCGCTGCCGAGGGCATCCGGGTGAGCGTGCTGCCCGGGCCGTCCGCGGTCACCGCGGCGCTCGCGGTCTCCGGGCTGCCCACCGACCGGTTCTGTTTCGAGGGATTCCCGGCCAGGAAGGCGGGCGAGCGGGAGCGCAGGTTCGCCGAGCTTGCCGCCGAGCACCGGACGCTGGTCTTCTTCGAGACGGCCCGGCGGCTCAGCGGCACCCTGGCCGGGCTGGCCGCCGCGTTCGGCGGTGACCGGCGAGCCGCGGTCTGCCGGGAGCTGACGAAGACGCACGAGGAGGTCCGCCGGGGCACGCTGGCCGAGCTGGCGGACTGGGCCGGTAGGGGCCTGCTCGGCGAGATCACGGTGGTGGTGGCGGGCGCCCCGGCCGGGCCGGCCGCGGCTGCCGCGCCAGCGGACGCCGGCGCGGCCGAGGCCGCCATCGCCGCCGCCGTGGCCGACGTGGCCGCCCGGGTCCGGTCCGGCCTGCGCCGGAATGCCGCTATCGCCGCCGTGGCCAGGGAGCGCGGGCTGGACCGGGGCGAGCTCTACGACGAGGTGGCCCGCCGGAAGGCCCGCCCGGGTTAGGCGGAGATGGCCCGCCGGACGGCCCGCCCGGGGTTAGGCAGCCGCCAGGTCAGCCTCCGTCGCGCTGGCGGTCAAGTCCGGGTCCGGTGGCCATAGGCTGGTGGCCATGTCGCCGACGACCCGCCACATCCTGGCCGCACCAGCGTGGCCGTACGCCAACGGCCCCCGTCATATCGGGCATGTTTCCGGCTTCGGGCTGCCCTGCGACATGTTCAGCAGGTACCAGCGGATGGCGGGCAACAAGGTGCTGATGGTCAGTGGCACCGATGAGCACGGCACGCCGATCCAGGTCCAGGCCGACGCGGATGGCGTGACCGCCAGGGAGCTCGCCGACCGCTACAACCGGATCATCGCCGAGGACCTGACCGGCCTGCGCATGTCCTACGACCTGTTCACCAGGACCACGACGCGCAACCACTACGCGGTGACCCAGGAAATCTTCACCGGGCTCTACGACAACGGCTACATCTTCGCCCGCAGCGCCATGGGCGCGATCTCGCCGTCCACCGGCCGGACCCTGCCCGACCGCTACATCGAGGGCACCTGCCCGATCTGCGGGTTCGACGGCGCCCGTGGTGACCAGTGCGACAACTGCGGGAACCAGCTCGACCCGGTCGATCTCATCAATCCGCGCTCGAAGATCAACGGAGAGACACCGGTCTTCGCGGAGACCGAGCACTTCTTCCTCGACCTGCCCGCGTTCGCTGACGCGCTCGGCAGCTGGCTGCAGAGCAAGAGCGGCCAGTGGCGTCCCAACGTGCTGAAGTTTTCGCTCAACCTGCTCAATGACCTCAAGCCCCGCGCGTACACGCGGGACTTCGACTGGGGTGTCCCGGTGCCGCTCGACGGCTGGCGGGACCGCCCGGACAAGCGGATCTACGTATGGTTCGATGCCGTGGTCGGATACCTGTCCGCGTCGATTGAGTGGGCGCGGCGGTCCGGCGACCCGGATGCCTGGCGGGCCTGGTGGCAGTCACCGGATGCCGAGTCCTACTACTTCATGGGCAAGGACAACATCGTCTTCCATGCCGAGATCTGGCCGGCCATGCTGCTCGGCTACAGCGGCCTGGGCAGTAAGGGCGGCAAGCCAGGCTCGCTTGGTGCGCTGAACCTGCCGACCGAGGTGGTGTCCAGCGAGTACCTGACGATGGAGGGGCGGAAATTCTCCTCGTCTCGCGCCGTCGTCATCTACGTGCGGGACTTCCTGGCCAGGTACGACGTGGACGCCCTGCGGTACTACCTCGCCGTGGCCGGACCGGAGAACCAGGACACCGATTTCACCTGGAGTGAGTTCGTCCGGCGCAACAACGACGAGCTGCTGGCGAACTGGGGCAACCTGGTCAACCGCTGCGTCTCGTTCG
>WNGD01005361.1_pt1 | contig 12453 bp, 8 predicted proteins | sample 5400671 | NCBI WGS metagenome assembly WNGD01 (sample SAMN13153369, study PRJNA577476) | soil metagenome | isolation source: 40 cm soil or saprolite under grassland replicate 2 | place: USA:California | collected 2016-06-15
GCCTGGGTGACGCTCGAGCAGGTCCCGGAGGTGGGGCCGCCCTCGGGCGGGGTGCACTGGCGGTCCCGGTTCACCGCCCAGTACGACAGCCGGCCGATGTGGTGGCTCTGCGCGTAGCTGAGAACGGTCTGGAAATCGGTCTGGCGGTAGAACTCGCCGACGTCGGTGCGGCCGTTCATCAGCGACAGGCCGAGCAGGCGGTAGGCCTGCGCCGAGGTGATGCCCGGGAAGAGACTCATGAGCTGGGCGTGGAAGGCCTCGGCGGTGCTGACGGCATTGTCGCCCATGGCGTTGTCGCCGCCCATGTCGAACGGCATGATGGTGAAGGAGTCGATCGGGACCGCCTGGTCCCGGGCCTTCTGGATGACCCCGCTGCCGAAGAAGTTCACGCCGGTCTGGAGGGTCGGCAGGGTGACGAACACGGTCAGGCCGGGGTTGTTCTGCTTCAGCAGCTTGGCGGCGCCGAGCTCGTTGTTGACCGCCTGGTCGTTCTCGATCTCGGGCTCCTCGATGTCCAGGTCGATCGCCTTCAGGCTGTAGCGGTCGATCACCTGCTGCATGGCAGCGGCCGTGGCGGTCGCGTCGGCGCAGACCTGGGCGAGCTTGGTCCCAAGCGCACCGCCGAAGGCGACCACCACGTCGCCGCCGAGGGCGCGGGCTCCGTCGATCTTCGCCTTGATGGCGGCGTCCTGGGCGAGCGGCACGGTGCCGTCCCACGCCGGCTGGCAGGCGCTGCCCGAGGCGAGCACGAACGCGAACACGTAGTGGGTCTGGCCGCTGGCGGCGGCCACCTGGGCGAGATCGGGCGGGTCGTTGTCGTTCGGCATGTAGTACGGGGCGGAGGCGAACGAGCCGCCGCCCTGGCCGGGCGGCTGGGTGGTGGTGGTCACCAGCGTGCTCGATGTCGTGGTGCTGGTGCCGGTGCCGCCACCGGCGCACGAGGCCCCGTTCAGGGTGCAGTTGGAGGGGTCGGTCCAGGTGCCGCTATATGTGCCCTCAAAACCCACGGTGACCTGCGCACCCGGGGCGATGGTCTGATCCCACGACTCGTTGCTGAGCACGTCGTGGTTGCCGGACGACGACAGCACCGCGTTCCAGGCGTCGGTGACGTGTTGGGTCGCGCTCAGGTCGAACGCAAGGCTCCAGCCGCTGATCGCGGTGGTGCCGGTGTTCGCGATGGTGTAGTTGGCGACGAAGCCAGTACCCCAGTCGGAGGTCTTGGCGAAGGTCGCGGTCGCGGTGGCGGCGAGTGCGGTGCCGCCCGGCAGCCCGACCAACAGGCCGAGCGTCAGGAGCGCCGCGACGACGATGCCCGTAACCCGGGACGCGCGTGGGGTCATGGGGGATCCCTCCTCAAGAGGACTAGGCCAGATCTACTTCTCCTCGCGAGGACGGGGCGCAAAGGCAAGTATTGGTATAGTCCAATACTTGTCCAGACTTGTCCAGACCCGGACGCCCTTCTAGGCCAGTTTGGTGCCTGGCGTTCTGGCCGCTCCGCCGGGCGTTGCGACAGTCAGCGGTCAGGCCACGATCGAGCGACAAGGAGCCTTGGGTTGAGAGAAGAGGCCATGAGCCTTCTTCGTCTACTCGTCCTTTGCTGGCCGCATCCAGCGGTTGAGCAGCTCGCTTGGAGCGTAGATACGCAGGCCGCGGCTGTGCTGCCGACCGTTGAGCATCGCGGGCAGTAATCGGAGATAGGAGGCGGCGACGCGAAGCCGCAGCAGGGTGGGGCGGATAGGTGGGCGGTGGCGTTCGCGCCGAGCGCGAATGATCGTGCGGGCGGCCATCGAGATGGTGGTGGCCTGGTAGTGGAGGGCTTCGCGGGCTGCCAGGGGGAGGGGAGCGTTCTTGATGAGCAGCAGCAGGCGGTTGCGGTCGACGTGGAAGGTGAAGAACGGCGACCACTCCACCGAGGAGGCTGAGTGGAGGTGGCGGACGGCCGCGTCAGGGACGTAGCGGATCGCCCACCCAGCCGCCTGAAGGCGCCAGGACAGGTCGGTGTCCTCGTAGTACATGAAGAAGTGGTCGTCGAACACGCCGACTTGGCGTAGCGCTTCGGTGCGCAGGCAGACTGCGGCGCCGCAGAACAGGAAGACCTCTTCGGGGGTGTCGTACTGGCCGTGGTCGAGTTGCTGGTAGCCGCGGTCGGCGCCGTAGCCGGGTGCGTGGAAGATGCCGCCGACGTTGTTGATGATGTCCGATAGCGGCACCTGCTCCGCGACCTCGATGGTATGGAGTTGATCAGCGGTGGTGAGCTGGAGGGTGGCGTTCCCGCCGGGCCAGGAGACGCTGAGCGGCTTTGACCGCTCGGCTCTGGCGGTAATGGTGATGCGCATGTCACCCGGGGTTGCTTGGCAGTCACCGATCGGTATGAGGAGGCTGCCCTGTGGGCGGGTCCAGCGGAACTTTTGCCCGCCGATGTCCTCAGGCCCGTAGGCAGCGCGCTCCCAGAGGACTTCCTCGGTGACGTCGTGGTCGTTGCTATCGGTGTGGACGGTGATGTTGCTGATGAGGGCGCCGAGGTCGCGGCCGTCGCCTGGGGGGCGGAAGCCGCTGGTGGTGAAGTCGAGTGGCAGGAACTGCGGTTCGAGGAGGATCTTGCTGGTGGTGGCGCCGATCCGTGGGCCGTCTGGGGTGAGCATGGGAGCGAGCAGGCGTCGCAGCCAGTCGGGTTCTGGGTGGGCGTCGTTGTTGAGCAGGACGATGAAGGGTGTGGCGGCGGTTCGCATGGCGGTGTTGTTGCCGCCGGCAAAGCCGAGGTTGGCGGGGTTGTGGACCACGTGGACCCAGGGGTAGTCGCGCGTCAGCAGGTCGAGTGAGCCGTCTGTGGAGGCGTTGTCGACTACCCAGGCCTGCCAGGCTGTGCGGTCAAGGTCTTGTTTGGCGAGGGCGTCGAGGCAGTCGGGGAGGAGCCGTTGGCCGTTCCAGTTGAGGACGACGACGGTCGCCAGGGGCCCCTGGTTGGAGGTGGTGACCATGGCGGCTCCTGCTTCGCTGGTGATTTCCGAATGGGCGGGGTGGGGAGTTTAGGATGCTACCGCAGCCGGCCAGGTCGCCGGTGCCAAGCCCCAGTCCCTGTCCCAGTGCAAGTCTCGTCACTGCGTTTGAGGATGCTGAAGGAGCGTGTGTGTCCGGCCAAGCTGATCGCACCGACCCAGACCCAAGCCCCGACCCGGGTGCTGAGCCGGTCGCGGTCGTGCTCGTGACCTACCAGAGCGCGGCAGATTTGCCGAGCTGCCTGGACGCGCTGCCGGCTGCCGCCGGGCCACATCCGCTGGAGGTGGTCGTGGTCGACAACGCCTCCCGCGACCACAGCGCCGAGATCGCTCGCTCGCGGGGGCTGAAGGTGTTGGAGCAGCCCGCCAACCTGGGGCTGTCGCGGGCGATCAACCTGGGCGCCGCGCAGACGGCGGCGCCGTGGCTACTGGTGGTCAACCCGGACGCGCGGCTTGCGGCTGGGTCGCTGGCCCACATGGTGGCCACCGCCACAGCGGACGAGCGCATTGGCGCGGTCGGGCCGCGGCTGCGGAACTTGGACGGCTCGCCGTATCCGACTGGGCGGCGGTTTCCCTCGATCTTGATGGGCACGCTGCATGCGGTGCTCGGCACCGTCTGGGCCGCCAACCCGGCCACCCGCCGCTATCACCTGGCGGACCTGGAGCGCGATGCCCCGGCCAGGGTGGATTGGGTGTCGGGGGCGTGCATGCTGCTGCGCCGTCAGGCGTTCGACGACGTCGGCGGGTTCGACGAGGGCTACTTCATGTACTTCGAAGAGATCGACCTGTGCCTGCGGCTGGCCCGGGGCGACTGGGCGGTCGCCTACGATCCCGGCGCGGAAGTGTGGCATACGGTGGGGGGCTCGACCCGCAGTGCACCCTTCCGCAAGGTATGGAACCACCATCGCAGCGCGCTGCGCTTCTACTGCCGCCGCTACCGGCGCGACCCAAGGCTCGCCCTGGCCCCCCTCGTCGCGGCTTTCCTGGGACTACGAGGGGGCGTCTCTCTTGCCCGAACCGCCATCGCCAGAGCCACCGGCGGGCCCGACGCCTCGTGACCCATCCAGGAGCCGGAGGACCCGTCCTGGAAGCTCGGCTGGAACGAACTGCTCCTGGCTTGTGGTGAGCTGGTCGAGCGGCCACCAGCGTGCTTCCAATAGAGCGACTCGTTCGATGCCACGCCGTGCCGGTGGCGCCTGTTCGGCGTTGTCTGGCAGCCAGACGAGGTAGACCCGCTCCTCCTGGTCGACAACCTGTCCGTTGAACTGGAAGCGGGCACGGCGGCGCCAGACGCACGGCCCTACGGCGTCAGGGTCCAGGCGGATACCAGTCTCTTCAAGCAGCTCGCGGCAGGCAGCTTGAGCGGCGTCCTCGGCTTCCTCGATGGCACCGCCGGGCAGTTCCCACCAGGAGCGGCGGGTGGGCTCGCTCGGGTCGCGGACGTTGAGCAAGAGTACCCGGCTGTCGGCTGCGAGCAGCAGCACCCGGGCGGCCAGCCGACGCTCTGGTTGGGTGGTCACGCCAGGCCGGAGGCGAGCGCGGCTGCTTCTCCAGCTACTTGCTCTCGGGTCGTTTTTGCCGGATCTCCCGGTACGGCTGCGGGTGAGTTTGTGTCTACCGAGTGGAAGAAGGGCTGGTCGGCGTAGCCGAGGCCGCGCTGCCAGTCGGCCAGCAGCTTGGCATAGACCGCGTTGCCGGTGCGGGAGCTTGGCATGCACTGCGCGCAGCGGTCGGGGATGAAGTGGTCAGGCAGCGACGCGACCAGCTCGCCGACCGGCTGCCGGGAGACCATGCCCAGGTTGAAGCGGCTGTCGGCGAAGCGCGGCTCGGCCTTCAGGTCGCAGGGCGCGAGGATGCCGAAGGGGCTGATAGTGGGCCGGAAGTACTTGGCGCGGCATTCCGCCATCCGGCCGCGCCAGACCCGTTGGCCGTTGGCGAGGCTGACCAGCTCGTCGCTGAAATCGACCACCAGCGAGCCGTACTCGCCGTGGAGGGCTGCCCCACGGACGGCGTTGAGCTGGTCGCACACGACCCGCAGCTGATCGGGTGTGAGCCCCTCGGCGACATCGACTTCGTCCTTGCGCAGGTCCAGGTAGTCGACGCCGATCTTGGCGGCGAAGCGGGCCATCGGCTGGATTTGGTCGTGGTTGCGGGGCTGGATGACGAACCCGATGCCGACCCTGGGGCCGCATTGGTGGCGGGCTCGTCGCTGCAACAGGCTGGTGATGTGGTCGACGACGCGAGCCAGCGCGTTGAGCCGGTTAGGCAGCCCGGTGATGGCGTCGTAGGTGTTGGCGAACGGCGAGTGAATGCTGAAGCGCACCTGGTCGATGCCGAGCAGCGCCGCCCACAGGTCGGTGTCGTGGGGGTGCAGGTTGAAGCCAGTGGTGTACAGACGCACACGGAAGCCAAGCGCACAGGCTGCGGCCATGATGGTAGGCACGTCCCGGTTGAGCAGCGCCTCGCCGCCGCCCGACAGCACCAGCGTGGCCGCGCCGCCTGCACGGAGCTCCCGCAGGACCCTGAGCCAGGCGCCGGTGGTCAGCAGCCCGTCGGCCTCCAACGCCTGGGTGGTGTAGGTGAGGGCTTTCTTATCGGACCACAGGCACATCGCGCACGAGTAGTTGCAGGTCCCCTTGGAGGGGTGGATCTCGACCGTCCGCGACAGCACCGGTTGTCCGGCAAGCAACCGCTCGAAGCGCTCAGGCTCCTGCGCCCATTCCCTCACCGTGGCGGCTGCGAACGCGTAGCGCAGTCGGTAGGGATAGAACGCGGAGGAGGCCAGATCGCTGACGATGCGGCTGGTCTGGCACCAGTGGTATGCGTGCCGGACGACCGACAGCGGGCAACCCGTCCGCCTGGCCAGCTCAGCGGCTGGGACGCTCGGGTCGGCAAGATGGCCAACCAGCGCCGTCAGCACCAGCGACGGCAGCTCTTCACTGGCCAAGCGCTCGTGGAAGACCGCCAGCTCTGGGCAGGCGTTCCAGAACAACAACAGCGCGCGGTCAGTGTCCATCGCCGCACAACGTCGTTGTGGAGCTGTCCACCCTTGTGAGCCCGGCGGCGAAGGAGTTCCATTCATCGGCGGTGAGCAGAGTCAGATGCGATCGGCCCTTGTCGAACACCAGCACCACGCCGCTGGCGTGCCGTACGAGCCGGAACCCAGTTGGTGAGCGGCGAACGCACGCTGCCAGCGCTGCCAGCTCCCCCGCCTCTAGGGAATTGGCGAACAGCCAGTGCTGCGACAGCGGCTTGATCGGCACCAGCTGAACGCGGGGGGAAGGTGTGTTGGGATCCAACAGCGCGTTGGTCACCCGCTCGTCGGCGCCAGGGCCGACCTGGAACTTGTGGCGTGCCTCGACCTCGCGAGGTAGCTGCCCCACGCTTCCGTCGCCCAAGCGACGGTCAGCCTCACCCAGCAGCACCAGCGGGTCATGGTCGTGGACATTGCCGATGACAGCGTTGCCGACCATCTCCCGACCCCAGGTCGCCGCGTTCAGGCGAAACTCCCCATTGGGCCGCACGTTGACCAGCGAATCCTTGACCTGCTCAGAGACCTGCTGCAGCGTCATCGTCCGGCCTCCGTTCACCACCAGCGGGCGCTGCCCGGTCGCCGGCCAAAAGGAGTTGAACGCCACGTAGAGGCCTTTGGCCGCCAGCTCCGCGTGGAGCTGATCGACGGTGGCCTGGACGGCGAAGAAGTCATCCCAGCCGAGCTTGAGCTCGGGGTAGTGCTCACGGGCCAGCCCGGAGAAGCTCGGCGCACACAGGTGGTGCTGGCTGGCCAAGCCCTCATTGGCGAGGAGCCTGCTGAGCTCGCCGATCCGCCGGAAGTTGCCCTGGTGGACCACGGAAATCACGGTGATCCCGCAGCCCACCACCTGGAGGCGTCGCAGCCCGTCAAGCACCCGCGCGAGGTTCTTGCCGCGCGCCGACCCGTGGGTCTGGTTGTCTGTCCCGTCGACGCTCACGCAGATCCGCGTCAGGTTCGAGGCACCCATCGCCGCCACGGTCTCGGGCGTGATGCGCGTGGCGTTGGTGATCAGCGTCGAACCCGTCCGCCGGAGCAGGTGCGTCGCCTCAAGGATCTGCCCAAGCTCCGGGTGCAGGGTGATCTCCCCGCCGGTGAGCACCACCTCAAGGCAGCCGTGCCGCTCGGCCGCCGTGAACACCTCGGCGATCCGCTCCGATGCCAGGCGCTGCTGGACCCACACCTTGCCCGGATGGCAGTACAGGCAGCGCAGGTTGCACTCCTGGATCCCGTCGACCACCAACCGCAGGACGCGCAGGCCACCGCTCCCCACGCCCTCCTCGACTCGGGGCAGCCCACCGGTACTGGGATCCTCGCGCACGACGGCGCTCGCCATGGCGGTCACGACGGCACACATCCTGGTTCGGCGACATGACGTTGCCGCTCAGCCGCAGTGGTCCGCAGCCGACCAGACCAGATCGCCAGCGCCTCGGCGACTACTGGGGTATCCCGAAACAGCGATGGCGGCTGCGCACTCGCCTCGGCGCCGCGTTCGTGAAGCAGGGAGCACAGGTCGGCGAGGCCGTGCAGCACGATCCTGAGCAGGTCCGGGCCGAGCGGCGCTGGCTCGTCCCGCAGCGCCGCCGCGATCTCGGCCAGGTGCCACTGGACCTCCTTGAGCAGTGGTCCGGGGCGGTCAGCGCCGATGCTGCTCACCGGGTTCGGACGAACCTGTCCACCGGCGCCCTCGTGCTCACGAGGGGAACCGAGGTCCAGCGTCCAGGTGGCGAGCCCTTGGATCATCCGGTCAAACTCGGGCGGCGGCGCGACGCGGCTGGCTGCCGCAGCTTGGCGGATGGCGATCAGCAGGTCAGCGAGCCCGGTCGCTGTGGCGATCAACATTTCGACCTTCTCGACTACCGTGGCCTTGGCCAGTTCGCTGATCACCTGATCGAGCAGCGTCCCCAGCACGAGCGCCAGATTGCTCGGAAGCCATGACGGGGGAGAGAACTCGGCCAGAGAGGCCGCCCATCGGTCGCAGCCGTCGATGCCGACGGTGACCTCGCAGGGAAGTGGCACGCCGCGGCCGTCGCCCGCGCGACGCAGAAGGCGCACCAAGGTCGCGACCTTGGTCGCGGTAATTCGCAAGCCATCGAAGTCGGTGCCGCTACGAAGTTCATCCGCGGCATGACGGAGCAATCCGACACTGCCCCTCACGGCTGTTCGCCTGCCCAATCGCCAGAGGCGATGAGATGGCCGATGGGAAGCGGAGCAACGAGTGCGAGCTGCGCGGGAGCAAGGCGAGGCAAGGACGGTCCTCCTCGATAGAAGCGGCAGCTCGCTGGAAATAGGACGTGGGTCGTCCGTGGTAGCGTCTGCCTTGCTAGTCCTACTCGAAACGATGAGCAGACCTTGACCGGTTCGTGAGGTATCGTTCCAGTGGGCTTGCGGTTCAAGACGTTCAACATGGTCGCGGTGACCGATCACCGCGACCGAGCAGGCCACCCCGACTCGATGCCGTTACCGGGCAGCTCAGGGCGGCGAAGCGATGGAGAAGCAGCCAGGCAAGAACGCAGCGCTTGCTGAGTGCCTTAGGGAACTCGGCTGGCCACCGTCGATGCTGGCGCGGAAGATCAACAAACTCTTCGGCGTCGGCACGGTCTCGCCATCCGCGCCCTACCATTGGGTCCGCAACGGTGGCGTGCCTCGTGCTCCATTGCCGGCGCTCACGGCCCAGGTTCTCTCCCAGCATCTCGGCCGCCCGATCCGCGTTGGGGAGCTATGGCAGGAGCGAGCTGCCAACTCCCCGCTGCTGTGGCCCGCCAACAGCGGGATGGAGATGCCCTGGTCGGCGGCGGGTACCTTGCGGATTCTGGAGGACTGGCTGTTGAGTGGGCTCATGGACCGGCGGATCTTCCTGGCGGTCTCAGGCGCCGCGCTCACCGGGCTTGCCTGGGAATACCTCGGCCTGGAGTCGCAGCGCCTGCTCGCAGCCATCGAAGGCGACGGCATCGGCGCCGAGCTCATCACACAGCTTGAGGGCACCATTCCGGCGCTGTGGGCGCTGGACGATGCCCATGGCGGCGCTCGTGTCTTGCCCCACGTCAGCGCCCAGTTCCAGACCGCGGCCCACATCCTCCGGCAAGGCGCCCCCGGCACCCGCGTGGCCCGACAGCTCTTCCAGATCGTCGCAAAGCTCGGGCAACACGCTGGCTGGGCCGCCTTCGACGCGGGTCGGCACGGACTCGCGCAGCGCTACTACTTCACCGCGCTGCGTGCCGCCCACCAAGCCGGCGATCGGCGGCTTGCCGTGCACATCCTCGCGGATCTGGCGTTCCAGGCCGCCTCGCGAGACGAACGACAGGACGCGGGCGAGCTGGCGGAGATCGCCATGCGCGCGGCCGCGACCACCCCAGCCCGCGTCCGCGCATCGGTGGCGGGGCGGGCCGCCTTCGCTCACGGGGTCGCCGGCGACGCCGATGCCTTCGCCGCCTGCCGCGACCTCGCCTACGAGCAGTTGGACCACATCCAGCCGCAGGACGGCGACCCAGACTGGATGTACTACCTGACCACGGGGCACGTCGACGCGTTGGCGGGCGCGGCGCTGGTTCGCCTTGCCCAGACCGCCAAGACACAAGGCCGACCTCGCCAGGCGAAGATCTGGGTTAGGGAGAGTGTCGGCTTGCTGCGCGGCAGGGACGGCGCCGCCCTGCGGGACGCCAAGCATCCCCACCAGCGCCGCGCGGCGGTCGAAGGTGCCTGGCTCGCACTCGCCCACACCCTCCATGGCGATCTTGAGCAGACCTGCCAGGTCGGACGGCTGACGATCAGCCGCCTCGGTGCGGTCCAGTCTGACCGCTGTAGCACCGCGTTGACGGCTTTGCGAGGCGAGCTTCGTTCGGGCCGGATGAACAATCCCGACGTCCGCGAGTTCGTCGGGGAGCTGGACAGGACACTCCATCGGCAGCCGCCTCGACACGACGCCGTCTCGGCACAAGGCCCAGGCGGATGAGCCTTGGTCGTGCGGACGTGCTGGTGATCGGCGCAGGCGTCAGCGGGCTGACCACCGCGGTCTGTCTGGCCGAAGCCGGGGCCAAGGTGCGGGTGGTCGCCAAAGAGCCCCCGGAGGCCACCACCTCGGCAGTGGCTGGTGCGGTTTGGGCGCCCTACCGGATCGGCGGTGATTCCGAGCGAATCAACTACTGGAGCCAGCGCAGTCTGGAGGTCTTCACCACCTTGGCACACGCTGACCCCGCCGGGGCGGGCGTGCGGCTGCTGACCTCGATGGAGGTCTCCCACCGGCCGATCAGTGCGCCAGAGTGGGCGCCGCTGTTGGATCGGTCTGCGGTACGCCCCTGTACTCCTGAGGAGCTACCGACGGGCTACAGCTACGGCTACCGGTTCACCATTCCCGCCATCGACATGCCCACCTACCTGACCTACCTGCTCGCGCGGCTTGAGGCCGCCGGCGGCAGCGTTACCCAGAACACCGTGATGTCGCTGGATGTTGTCGCGGAGGAGGAGGCGGTAGCCGCAGTGGTCAACTGCACCGGCATGGGCGCCCGCGACCTCGCCCATGACCCGGCACTGCGGCCGGTTCGCGGACAGACGGTGGTCGTGGAAAACCCGGGCGTAGAGATCGGACTGGTCGAGGCCGAAGCGGAAGGTGCGGGCAGCACCGACCTGACCTTTCTGATCCCGCACGGCGACACGCTCGTCCTCGGTGGCACCGCCGAGCCCGACGATGAACGCGGTTACCCGGACCCGGCGACCACCAGGGCGATCCTGGCGCGCTGCAGTCGCCTTGACCACCGCGTCGGGCGAGCGTCCGTCCTTGCTGAGCGCGTCGGATTCCGTCCCGAGCGGCCAGAGGTCCGAGTCGCCACCGAGCGACGCGGTGCCACCATCGTCTGGCACAACTACGGGCACGGCGGAGCTGGCGTTACCCTCTCATGGGGCTGCGCCGAGCAGATCACCGCGAGCCTTGTCACCTGACATCGAGATTTCCCAATACCCGTCTACATTTGGGGGACCGTGCTGTGTCAACTGCCTACACCTGGGCCCTAAATTAGCGGTCCGGCCAGCCGAAGGTGGGCTCGGGATGGGGGAGGGGCGGCAGCTCCCAGGTGGCCGCCGCTGGGAGGGTCGCGTCGGCGTCGACGATGACGTCGATCACCGTGGGCTGGGCCGAGTCCAGGGCCGTCTTGAGCGCGTCGGCGAGGTCGCTGGGGGTTTCGACCCGGAGGCCGGTGGCGCCCATCGCGCGGGCCATGGCGGCGTGGTCGGCGCTGTAGGGGGCGCCGGTGGCGTCGTGGCGGAAGCTGGTGGCCAGGCCGTGGGTGGCGCCGAAGTAGCCGCGCTGCTGGTCGCGGATGGAGATGTAGCCGCCGTTGTTCCACACCAGCCAGACCACGGGGAGGTCGTACTCGACGGCGGTGGCCACCACGCTCGGCAGCATCAGGAAGCCACCGTCGCCGACCACCGCCACCACCGGGCGTTGCGGGTCGGGAGCGGCGAGCCGCGCGCCGAGCACGCCGGCCATGCCGAAGCCCATGGAGGCGAAGCCCCAGCTCTGCAGCAGCGTCCCGGGTCCGCCGCTGCGCCACTCCTGCACGATCCAGTTGTGGTGCACGCCGACGTCGGCCAGCAGGATGCCGTCGCCGGGCAGCACCGCGCGCAGGTCGGCGAGGACCCGCTCGGGCCGCAATGGGACCGCCTCGGAGGAACGGTTGGGCGCGACGTGGCGTTCCCACTGCTGCCGCCAGGCCGCGATCTCGCCGAGCCAGCGGCGCCGGGCGGGGGCGTCGAGGCGCGCCTCGGGAGCCCCGGTCCCGGCTCCGGCCCCGGCCGTGCGGCGGGCGAGCAGCCCGTCGTGGAGCTGGGCCAGCAGGTCCTTGGGGTTGGCCATGACGCCGAGGGCGACCGGGTAGTTGCGGCCCAGCTCGACCGGGTCGACGTGGACGTGGATGAGCTTGGCGGGGGGGATGGCGTAGGTGTAGCCGGGGAGCCAGGAGCTGGTCGAGCGGTCGTCGAAGCGGGTGCCGAGCGCCAGGATCACGTCGGCGCCCCGGGTCGCCCGGTTGGCGTGGTAGGTGCCGTTGCGGCCGGTCGAGCCGAGATACAGCGGGTCGTTTGGAGCGACGGCGCTCTTGCCGAGCGGAGAGCTGGCCACCGGGATGCCGGAGGCAGCGGCGAAGGCGCTCAGCTCGCCGCTGGCGCCCGCCTGCTCCACGCCGTGGCCGGCGACAATGACCGGCCGTTGTGCCTCCAGCAGTAGATCAAGGATGGCCTCCACGTCCTGCGCGGCGGCGGCCGAGCGGGGCGACACGCCAGCGCGCCATTCGACCGGGTCGGGGACCGGCTCCTGCGAGGTCTCGACGAAGACGTCGAGGGGCACGTCGAGGTGGACCGGGCCGGGGCGCCCGCCGAGCATGACCGCGAAGGCCTGGCGCAGCATCAGCGGCAGCTGGTCGGCGCGGGTCGCCT
>WNGD01008596.1_pt1 | contig 12453 bp, 8 predicted proteins | sample 5400671 | NCBI WGS metagenome assembly WNGD01 (sample SAMN13153369, study PRJNA577476) | soil metagenome | isolation source: 40 cm soil or saprolite under grassland replicate 2 | place: USA:California | collected 2016-06-15
CTTGTGGATCCGCTGGTACACGAGCTGGGTGAGATCGCGCGACGAAACGGTCCCTTCCCGCAGCGCGCGGAGCGCGTCATGCGCCGAAGAGAAACCCGGGTCGAATCTTCGAGCCGCGGATGGCTGGGTAAACCGGCTCACGTAAGGCGCGGCCAGCGACAGACCCGTAACAGTCTTCAGGAAATCGCGACGGTTCTTGTCCATGGTCCCTCCTGCCTGCGCCTATTCTAAATCCAAAGCATGCTGCAAGCCTGAAGGGAATGATAAGAAAAGCGCGTCATTGGCCACAGAGACACAGAGCCACGGAGAAAAACTGGCCACGAATTTCACGAATTACACGAAAACAGGCCAATAATAGCGGGCACTTGGCGGGCGGCCACGCAGGGCCGCCCCTACGACGCGTGTACAGGGTCAGACTTTTTTCTCTTTCCAGCGGCCGCGGCGGAAGACGAGGACGCCCACGACGGCGAGCGTCGAGAAGGCGATGGTAACCGAAGCGAAGACGCCTCGCGGCCCGAGTCCGACAACGCGCGCCAGAACATAGGCGAGCGGGATCTCCCAGAGCCAGAAACAAAACAGGTTGATGATCGTGGGCGTGAAGGTATCCCCGGCACCGTTGAAGGCCTGAACGACCACCATGCCACAGGCATAAAACAGGAAACCGTAGCTGACGAAGCGCAGGCAGTCCACCCCGTAGGGAATCACGGCCGGATCATTGGTGAAGAACCGTATCAACCCGCCCGCAAATACTACGAACAAGAACCCGAGTGTCCCGAGAAATATCATGTTGTAGAAGCAGGCGAGCCAAACCGCCCTCTCTCCCCGCTCCGGCTTCCCTGCTCCCAGGCTCTGTCCCACCATGGTCGCTGCGGCATTGCTCATTCCCCAGGATGGCAGGAGCGCGAAGATGACGATACGCAGCCCGATCGTGTAGCCGGCCACAGCGGCGCTCCCAAATAGGGTCAGGATGCGTACGAGTCCGATCCAGCTTGCCGTTCCTACCAGCGCCTGGAAAATTCCGGTGGCGGAGAGCCGCGCCAGGCGATACATCACCGCGGGCTCGAGCCGCAGGTGCTCGGGGCGGATGGAGACCCGTCCTTTCCCTGTCGCAAGCAGATAGAGCTGAAGGAGGACACCGATGCCCCGGCCAATCGTGGTGGCCACGGCCGAACCGGTCACCCCAAATCGGGGGAAGGGTCCCAATCCAAAGATCAGGCAAGGATTGAGAGTGATGTTAATGCCATTAGCCACCCAAAGAACTCGCATTGCGACGGCGGCGTCCCCGGCTGCGCGAAAAATAGCGTTGATGAGAAAGAGAAGAAGGATGATGCCGTTTGCCCCGAGTATCAGTGCGGTGAAACGGGAACCCGTTTTGATGACTTGAGCCGAGGCGCCCATGAGCCCGAGCAGCTTCGGCGCCAGGACCGTCCCGGCAGCCCCGATAGGCAGGGACAGCAGGATTGCCAGAGAAATAGCTTGAACGGCGGTGATAGACGCGCGTTCCGGATCCTTCTCCCCGATCCGCCGGGCGATCATGGCCATTGCCCCCATGCTCAGACCGATGGCCAGCGCGTAGAGGAGCGCCATCATGGATTCGGTGATGCCCACCGCAGCCACGGCGTCGGCGCCGAGCTTGGACACGAAAAACACGTCGACGACGGCGAACAGAGATTCCATGAACATCTCCATCACCATCGGAACGGCCAGGAGAAAGATCGAGCGGCCGATGGAGCCTTGGGTAAAATCCTGCTTCGAGCCGCGCACGGCTTCCCGCAGTGTTGCCCACGCAGTCGCCGTCCGGCTTTCGGCTTCGCTTTCCATCGCGTCTCAGTTTAGCCACAGAGACACGGAGACACAGAGAAAATCGCTCTCTGTGGCTCTGTGGCTATAGATAGCTGGGTGTTTTTCAGGCGCCGGAGATGGTCAGACCGCCGTCTACGACGATTTCCGCGCCGGTGATATAGGATGACTCGTCGGAGGCCAGAAAAAGCGCGCAGTAAGCTATATCTAAGGGTTGAGCCAGCCGGCGCAGGGGGACGAGTTGCGCGATTCCCTGCTTCGCCTCTTCGCTCAGTTCCTTCTGCATCGGCGTATCCACGAAACCCGGGTGGATAATGTTGGAGCGGACCTTCTTGTCCGCATAAACGACGGCAATGGAGCGGCTCAGCGAGATCAAAGCTCCTTTGCTGGCGGTGTAGGCATCTTGCGCTCTCTTGTAGCCGAGCAATGCAGAAATGGAGCTGGTTGTAATAACGGATCCTCCGCCCTGCCGGATAAGTTCCGGGATTCCGTATTTGCAAACAAAGACCGGACCCTTCAGATTGATACCCATCACCCTGTCCCAGATGCGCTCGTCGGTGCGGGTGACCTCAAAATCCCTGTCTCTCCAGAGAACGCCGGCATTGTTGAACAGAATGTTGAGCTTGCCGAATGCCGTCACTGCGTCTGCGACGCTCTTCTTGACGTTCTCCTCAACGCCCACGTCACACCGGAAGAAAGCGGCCTCTCCTCCGTCGCTCCGAACGAGGGCGGCCGTTTCCTCACCGGCCTCCGCGTTGATATCCAGAACCGCAATCCTGGCTCCTTCCCGGGCGAAAAGCAGCGATGCCGCCCGGCCCATTCCCATTCCGGCGCCGGTGATCAGTGCAACTTTATCCTTGAGTCTCATGTCGATTGCGGACTGCCGATTGCGGATTGCGGATTTCTGATTGCGGATTGCGGATTGCGGATTGCGGATTGAAAAGCTTGATCTGTAATCCGCAATCGCAAAATCGCCAATACACAATCGAGAGATTTCGAATTGAAAAATTTCCCGCTTGACCTGAAATCCGCAATCCGCAATCCGCAATCAGAAAAGATCGGGGACTTTGGTCATGTCGACTTCGTCTCCGGGCCGGCAAGTTTCCGAATCGCGGCTCCGAATGAAGTCCCCGGTGACCATGTCCTTGTATCCCATGCCGGGGCCGACCATAGGATACACGCACGCATCCTGGTCAATCATGATTTCCAGGAAAGCCGGGCCTTTAAACTCGACGAACTCCCGCAAGACCTCCTGGACTTTCTCATTCTCGGTCAGGCGCGCGGCGAAAAGGAATCCGTCCGCTTCTGCCGCTTTGACAAAATCCTTCGAGTGAAGCGACTTGTCGGTTCCGGAAAAGCGATTGTTGAAATACATCTTCTGCCACTGCCGCACCATTCCGTCTCCCAGGTTGTTGAGGAGGAGCACCTTCACCGGAAGGTTGTAGGTGGTGACCGTTTCGAGCTCGCCCAGGTTCATGCGAAGACTGCCGTCCCCGTCGACATCTATGACGAGGCGGTCGGGACAGGCCACTTGCGCCCCGATCGCCGCCGGCAGTCCAAAACCCATAGTACCCATGCTTCCCGAGGTCAGCCATGTGCGGGGATGCTTGAAGTCGAAGTACTGGGCCGCCCACATCTGATGCTGCCCCACGCCGCTCGTGACTATGGCTTCCCCACGCGTAATCTCGTTCAGGCATTCGATCACGTACTGGGGCTGGATCAGCCTGCTCTCCCGATCGTAGTTGCGCGCGTGTTTCTTCTTGAGCTGCTGAACGTAGGCCACCCACTGGGAAAAATCTTTCTTGAAGCTCTTCCTCCCCGCCGCAAGGAGGTCGCCCAACCCGGTCCGGGCATCTCCCACAAACGACCAGGTCACGTTCTTCACCTTGCCGATCTCCGCGGCATCGATGTCGATGTGCGCGAGGAACCGGGCCCGGGGCGCGAACTCGTGGACCTTACCTGCCACGCGATCATCGAAGCGCGAACCGACGGCGATCAGGAAATCGCAGTCTTCGACCGCATAGTTGGCATACGCCATCCCGTGCATTCCCAGCATGTGCAGCGACATCTCGTGCGTCGTGTCCATGGCGCCGATGCCCAGGAGCGTTGTCACGACAGGAATACGGAAAGTGCCGGCGAAGCTCCGCAGCTCCCCCGAGGCATCGCTGTTGATCACGCCTCCCCCCGCATAGATAAGCGGCCGTTCGCTCTTCCCCAGCTGGTCGAAGAAAGCGGCGCACTTTTCTTCGGGCACTCGAGCCGCCTTGAGCGCCTGCATGCGCGCCTCGTAGCCTCGAAAGTGGAGCAGTCCTTCGCCCTTGAATACTCCCGTCCAGTTCTGGACGTCCTTCGGAACGTCGACCACCACCGGACCGGGGCGGGCGCTGCGCGCCATGTCGAACGCCGTACGCACGGTTGCCTCGAGCTCCTCAGGGTTGTGGACAAGGAAAACATGCTTGGCGCAGGCGCTCATGATGTTGAACACCGGCGCTTCCTGAAAGGCGTCGGTGCCGATGGCGTGCCGCGGCACCTGGCCGCAGATCAGCACCACCGGAATAGAGTCGGCCATGCAGTCCCGGATCGGAGTCACGCTGTTGGTAGCGCCCGGCCCGGAAGTGACCAGAAAGACTCCTACCTTGCCGCTGCTTCTGGCATAGCCCGCCGCCATAAAGCCGGCCCCCTGTTCATTGGCCGGAACGATAAGCCGGATCTGCCTGCCATCGTGCGCGGCGTGGTAGCGAAAAATGGCGTCGTAGGTGGGAAGGATAGCGCCTCCGCTGTAACCGAAAATGGTGTCCACGCCCTCGTCGGCCAGAACCTGAATAATCATCTCCGCCCCGCTCATGCTCTTTCCGGCCAACGGGTGCCGGGCGGTGGGATGTTGTGTTATTTTCTGCGCCGTCATAATCCTCTCCCTTGACTCTTTACGTCTTCGTGGTGAGTAGAGAACAGTCTTTACCGCCAAGACGCGAAGACACAAAGCGTCATTTTTTCTGGCCCTTTCTGACCTTGGGCGCCGCGGCGGCCGCAGGGGGAGCTGTATGGGATGGCTTGGACAAGAATGCCATCATTTCGCGCAGCCGTTTCCCAACGACTTCGATCTCGTGGTTTGCCTCTTCGGCGCGCATGCGATTGAAATTCGCCCGGCCGGCCTCGTTTTCGCCCATCCATTCCTTGGCAAAGGCGCCGCTCTGAATCTCGGCCAGAATCCGCCTCATTGTCTCCCTGACGTGGCTGTCCACCACCCGCGGACCGCGCGTGTAGTCGCCGTACTCCGCCGTGTCGCTGACGGAGTAGCGCATGTAAGCCAGTCCTCCCTGATAGATCAGATCGACGATCAATTTCAGCTCGTGCAGGCATTCGAAATAGGCGATCTCCGGCTGGTATCCGGCCTCCACGAGAGTTTCGAAAGAAGCTTTGACAAGCGAGGAAACCCCGCCGCACAGGACCGTTTGTTCGCCGAACAGGTCGCTTTCAGTCTCTTCCTTGAATGTGGTCCCGATCACCCCTGCCTTCAGGGCCCCAAGCGCCCTGGCATACGCGAGGGCATTCTGCGTGGCGCGTCCGGAGGCGTCCTGGTGCACCGCAAGGAGCGCGGGCACGCCAACCCCTTCGACGTACAGCTCTCGCACACGATGGCCGGGCCCTTTGGGAGCAATCATGGAGACGTCCACGCTGGCCGGAGGAACCACCTGGCCGAAGTGAATGTTGAAGCCGTGCGCGAACATCAAGGTCTGACCCGAGTGAAGATGCGGCGCAATGGACTCCTGGTAGACCTTTTTCTGCGTCTGGTCCGGAATCAACATCACCACAAAGTCAGCCAGCTTTGCGGCTTCCTCGACGGTACGGATCGTAAGGCCCGCGGCCTTGGCCCTCTCAGCAGAAGGGCTGGCTGGATAGCACGCAACCATGACGTCCACACCGCTGTCACGCAAGTTCAATGCATGCGCATGACCCTGGCTTCCATAGCCGACAATAGCCACGCGCTTGCCCTTGAGCAGTGTCAAGTCGCCATGTTGTTCGTAATAGATGTTTGCCATGATTCGTTTCTCTCCAAGGATTCTATGGTTTTGCCGATAGAGCGATATCTTCACGCGGAGGCGCTTTCGCCGTGGAATTGCGCTGCAACGCCACCTTCCCCGTTCGTACCATGTCCTCGATGCCATAAGGACGCACAACATCCAAAAAGGCTTCGACTTTTCCGGTGTCCCCCGTGACCTCAAAAACGTAGTTGTCCGGCGTGGCCGTAACAACGCGGGCCCGGAAGATCTCAGCCTCGGTCAGCAGCGTAGCTCTCTTCTCCTGGGGAGCGCGAACCCGTACCAGCACAAGCTCCCGTTCCACGCAGTTCGCATCGCTCAGGTCCACCGCGGTCACCACATCCACGAGCTTGTTCATCTGCTTCAGCATCTGTTGCGCCAGCTCCGATTCGCAACGAACGACCATTGTGATCCGGGACAGCGCTGCGTCTGAACTGCCTGCTACAGTGAGACTTTCAATGTTGTACCCCCTGGCACTGATCAGACCCGCGATCCTGGATAGGACGCCAAAACGGTTCTCAACCAAAACGGACAGCGTCCTGGTAGGTTGTTCCGCCTTCGGTGGCGGCGGTTGCGATGCTAGGGTTGTCATTATCGTGTGTACCTTAAAAGAAAAAAGGCCGTCACCCGGTCCGGACGACGGCCCTGGGAATAACCCAGTCTTTGTGCCCTCATCCGAACCGCGTACCGCGGCTAAGGATGCCAGTAATGTTGATGGGGGATACTGCGACCGGCGCTACGAATCGGCTCGATAGGACCCGCATAACTCGTGTGAAATTAGCAAGAAACCCCGGGGGCTGTCAACAACATTCCTCGCTTCGTCAACGCGTCGTCATACGCCGTCGACTGGGTGACTCCCGTTATGATTTAGAAGCGCAGGAGTACCGACGGGTTGTGGGAAGCCAGGACTCAAGAAGAATTCAAGCACCTCATTCACACGGTCGTTCCTGGTGCAACTAGAAGTGGGTGTCAATTCACGCTGCCGGGAACTCCTCAGAAGCTGTGGAGAATTTAATTCGTGTTAATTCGTGGCCAATAAAGGCGCCACGAATTTCACGAAAACGATCACTGCCATCTGGATGTCATTGGTTTGAAATACAATTGTTCACAAGTCTCTCCGGCCGCGCTGCTTCTCTCCCACTTCTAATTACACCCGGTGGTTCCCACGAATTTGCCTGCCCGCTTCCCTTCCCGTATAATGAATGCCTGATTTCAGGCCGGTCCCTCATCAAACACCGAAGCATCTTGAGGGCATGCAGTGGAAGGAATGACGGAAGAAACAGAGGTTCAGCAAGAAGAGCAGTTTCTCGAGGAAGTCCTCCAGCCAAAGGACGACCTTCGCTTGGAGCCTGGCGAGCTCGCGCGCTACGATCCCCTCAAGCGCTATCTTCTGGAAATCAGCCGATTCGCGCCTCTGACCCGGGAGGAGGAACATCGACTCGCGGTTCTGTATCACGAGACCGGAGACCGCGAAGCCGCCTACCGTCTCGTGACTTCGAACCTGAAGCTCGTCGTCAAGATGGCCATGATCTACAACAAGGTCTACAACAACCTTATGGACCTGATCCAGGAAGGGAATATCGGTCTGATCCAGGCGGTCAAGCGTTTCGATCCTTTTCGCGGAACGCGATTGCCCACGTATGCCGCCTGGTGGATCAAGGCCTATATCGTCAAGTTCCTTCTGGACAATTCGCGGATGGTCAAAATCGGGACAACCAACGCCCGCCGAAAGATTCTCATGAACCTGAGCCGAGAAAAGCGCGCATTGGAAGCCAAGGGGATCAGTCCCACCGCGCAGCTGCTGGCCCAAAATCTCGGAGTTGATGAAAAGGAGATCATGGAGGTTGAAAAGGGCATGTCCGGTCCAGACATATCGCTGGACGCGCCCGTGGACAGCGAAGGAGAGATCCGTTACATCGACACGCTGAAACTGGTGGAGCAGAGCGTCGATGAAAAGATCTCTCAAGGCGAGTTCCAGCACCTCATCGAACAGAAATTTCAGGAATTTTCCGAGACCCTCTCCCCGAGGGACCAGGACATTCTGAAGAACCGCCTTATCGCGGAGAATCCACAGACCCTCCAGCAGATTGCCGAGAGGTACAGTATCACCCGCGAAGCAGTACGCGTTGCGGAGAAGAAACTCATTGCAAAACTCAAAAAATACATGGTCGATTCCTTCGCAGGCGTCAGGGAGATCGAGTTCCACCTGGGGAGCTGATGCTTGAGACATTTCGGCGTTCGCGTCACCGACCGCTATCGCCTGGATGATCTGCGCACCGTCATACTCGAGAATGAGCTTCTTCGCATCACTTTCCTGGCAGACCAGGGAAGCGACATAATCGAATTCCTCTACAAGCCCAAGGACATCGATTTCCTGTGGCGTTCCCCCCTCGCATCACGCCGCAGAAGGCCTTTCGTTCCTGCTTCGCCCATCCATCGCCCCTTTCTCGACCATTACGCCGGAGGGTGGCAGGAGCTCTTCCCTCACGCCGGCCCTGGCACGACTTACCTCAAGGCAGATCTCGGATTTCATGGGGAGGTATGGGGCCTCCCCTGGGAACACGAGATCGTGAAAGATCAGGCAGAGGAGGTCGTTGTCCGCTTCCGGGTGCGGACCGTGCGAATGCCGTTTTACCTGGAGAAGAGCGTCTCCCTGCGGACGCAGGAGTCCACGTTGCGATTCCACGAAGTGGTGGTGAACGAGGGGAAAACGCCCCTTCAGTTCATGTGGGGACACCACCCGGCCTTTGGCCCGCCATTCCTGGACGGGCACTGCGTCCTGGACGCTCCGGCGTGCAGAGTTCAGATCGGTGAAGAGCTCCTTCCCTGGCCCGTGGATTTCAAGGGCCGAGACCACAGCCGTCTGGTTCCGGAAGAGAGCGCTGGGGAAGTCATGAAGTACCTGCACGACCTTCGGGAAGGATGGGTGGCGCTGACCAACCCGAACAAGCTGCTTGGAATCGGACTCGTCTTTGATCCCCGGGTCTTCAGATACGTATGGCTGTGGCAGGAATTCGAATACACAAGAGAATATCCGTGGTTTGGACGCGCCTACGTCTTGGGCGTCGAGCCTCACAGCAGCCTGCCGGACGCTCATCAATCGGGCGGGAGCCTTCTGGAGCTCGCGGAAGGAGAGCGGTTGGAAACCGACATGCTTGCCGTGGTGTATGAAACCTCCGGGGTCCGGAGCATATCGCCTCAGGGCCACGTCGTCGCTCGCTGAGCCAACCGGGAGTATGAGCGAAACCACAGATGAACACGGAGCAGCCCAGCCGCAACCAAAGAATCTCACCGCAGAGACGCGGAGAACGCGGAGGAAGAAACGAGAAAAAAGTAACCCGTAAGTGACGCGGGCTTCCATTGGCACGTAGCGCCGGCTTCCAGCCGGCATCTGCCGACGTTTCTACTCAGTGCCGGCGAGACGCCGGCGCTACGTCGTGCTCGAAACCCTGCTTAACTGACGGATTACGAGAAAAACTCATTCTCTGCGAACTCTGCGTCTCTCCGGTGAAAGAATGTTGAGGAAAACCGTTGCCGGGTTGCGAAGGATTTTCGGCATAGTAGCCCAGCCGCAACCAAAACCTCGCGATTCTTCGTGTCTTCGTGTCTTACACTGGAGGTTGTGATGAAGCAAGCAACAACTATATCCCGCAGAACTTTCCTCGGAAGCGCCATGGCTGGGGCTGCATTTACGGCATTGAATCGCCGCGCGCTGGCCGGCCATAGCCCGAACGATCAGATCGTGCTGGGAATGATCGGTGTCGGCGGAATGGGGACGTCTCGCTTGAAGGAATTCATGAAGCACGACGATGTTCGCGTCGCGGCTATCTGCGACGTCGACAGGGGCCATCTAGACCGCGCGGTTGCCGAGGTCGAGAAAGTGCGTGGTAGTAAGCCGAGAGGCTTTGGCGATTTCCGCCGGTTGCTGGAGGACAAGGAAATCCAGGCTGTCGCCGTAGTGACTCCGGATCACTGGCACGCAATCCCGACCGTGCGCGCATTCGAGGCGGGAAAAGATGTCTTCGTCGAAAAACCGCTCAGCTACAGCATAGCCGAAGGGCGAGCCATGGCCGACGCCTCGCTGAAATATCGGCGCGTCAGCCAGATGGGGAACCACATTCACAACGACCACGACAACTACCGGCGCGTGGTCGAGCTCGTACGGTCAGGGAAACTGGGGAGGATCACGCGCGTCCACTGCTGGAAAACCTCACCGACCCAGCCGTTAAGGACCACTCTCCCGGCGACGCAACCGCCCGAGCTGGACTACGATTTCTGGCTGGGACCCGCGCCCCAGCGCCCCTATCATCCACTTCGCTGCCACGTCAGTTTTCGGCAGTTCTGGGACTATTCCGGCGGAACGTTCATAGACTTCTGGTGCCACATTGTCGATGTGGCCGTCTGGGCTCTCGATCTGAAGGCCCCGCGCAGCGTATCCGCCGTGGGAGGCCGCTTCTTCATCGACGACGAAACCGAGACGCCGGACACTCTCGAAGCCATTCTGGAATATCCGGAGTTGATACTGATGTTCCACTTCCGCCCCACGCCGCTCCCAGGCTTCGAACACATGGGGCACATCGGCTGCCTCTTCGAGGGGACCGAAGCATCGCTGGTCGTCAACTACGAGCAACATGAAGTCTGGGCGCGAGGCAAGAAAATCGACGACTTTCCGCGGCCGGACCCGACGATTCCCGATTCCCCAGGACACGTTCGCGAGTTCCTTGACGCCATCAAGACGAGAAATCTCGATACGACGTGCAACGTCCGGTACGGCCACAGAGTCACGAAGCCGGGGCTGTTGTCCAACATCGCCTTTCGCACGGGCCGCCGGATCTACTGGGATGACGAGCGGGAGCGCATTCTACGGGACTCCGCCGCGGAGAACTTCTTGAGGCGGCGCTTCCGAAAACCCTGGAAGCTCTGAACTACGCAGAGACGCTGAGAGCGCAGAGAAGAAAATGACAAATGACCAATGATACAAGTCACAAGTCCGGACGAACTGCCATTTGTCATTTGTCATTTGACCGAAAATCCTGCCAGGTTGCGAAGGATTTTCGGCTTTAGTAGTACAGATCTGTCTTGATCCGTGTTCATCGGTGTTCATCGGTGGTTTCATTCATGAGGATTTCAGCTCGTTCGAGTTCCAGACGTACTTTCGAACCACTCCTCATGCGAACGGGGGAGCTCTGTATCGGCGTTCGGGGCCCAGCGGCGGTTATGAAATCCAGATCTATAGTGTTCCCGGCGCGACCAACCCGACCGGCAGCATTTACGGTATAGTCGGTGCCAGCGACTTGCCCTGCCGTGATGGCGAGTGGTGCCTGATGCGTTTCGTATCCGACGGCGCCTACACCTGTGTCTGGGTGAATGGGAAAAACGTCGCGGAATCGCACGGGCTGAAACTGCCCGACCAGGGAAGGCTGGGATTCCAGATGCACAGCCAAGGCCGCATCGAGTACGCAGACCCCAAGATCAAGGCCGTTGCGTTGACCGCGACAGCAGCCGCAACCAAAAAATCTCACCACAAAGACACGAAGATCCACCACGTTCTTGCCTGTGTGAAACCTTCGTGTCTTCGTGTCTTTGTGGTGAAGATGGGATGCGTGGCGCTCCCAGGGAATCGAAATCTTCGTGATTCTTTGTGTCTTCGCGTCTTGGCGGTAACGCGGCTCACAATCCACCACGATGACTCGAACAATCAGCGGGTGCGGGCCCGCGCCGTACTGGAGCCAAAAGATTTCAGGAACTGGAGCAGGTCGGCCATATCCCGCAGGCTCATTCCCTTTTCGAGCTCCTCCGGCATTTGGGACACGCTCAGGGAACGCAAGCTTGTGATGTTGTTACGGAGGATTATCTCCTCTTCTCCTCCGGCGCGGCGTAATGTTATCGTCGTGGCCGATTCCTTGGCCATGACTCCCGTGACCATCCTGCCATCCGTCGTTTCCACGGCATATTCCTCATATCCCGGGACTATGTACGCGTTTGGATCCAGAATCTGGAGAAGCAGGTCCTCCTTTGTCCGGTTTGTGACACTGGCCAGGTCCGGCCCGACTTCAATGCCGATGTCCCCGATCTGGTGGCATTTGCCGCAGACCTTTGCGAAGATTTCCCTGCCTCTCGAAACATCACCGTCCATCTTTGCAGCGGGACGGTAGTCATCCAGGGCTTTCGGACGGGCTAATGCGGAAGGAGGCCCGAGAATTGATTCCGCGCGCTTTCTGATTTCCTCCCTGGGGTCTCGAAGCAGTTGCGCGTTTCGCGCGGGGCTTAAGGACCAGGGTTCCACCTTTCCTTCTGCGATGCCGTCGAGGAGCGTCGCGAGACGCGCGGGCTCGCTGAAGAAATCCTCCAGCGCCGCCTCGCGCACCCGCGCGGTGCAGCCCTTCCATCGGTCGACTACAACCTTGCCGGCCCGCGTGTCCTGAAGCCCGAGAAGAGCGTGCACCGCCGCAATTTGAACCTGCTCCGGCTCCTGGGGGGATAGCAGTTTCTCAACAATCGGAAAGGTCGCGCCTGAAGGGTCGAGTCCAAGCAAGCTGACGGCATCCTCCCGGTCCTGGATCTTTTCCTCGGGACGCTGCGCGATAACCGCGCTCCTCCGCATGGCGTCCCC
>WNGD01009813.1_pt1 | contig 12453 bp, 16 predicted proteins | sample 5400671 | NCBI WGS metagenome assembly WNGD01 (sample SAMN13153369, study PRJNA577476) | soil metagenome | isolation source: 40 cm soil or saprolite under grassland replicate 2 | place: USA:California | collected 2016-06-15
ATATAGCTGGACAATGTCGCCACGCTGGTATGACAAGCGCACTGGCAAGTACCTCGCCCTGGATACTGGTGGTGGTCCCATCGCTCGCCTGTGGGCGACGGCTCTGGCCGGACTGGTGAACCTGGGAGGCTTGGTCGAGTCGACCGGGCACAGTGTCAAGATCCGGCTGCCCAAGAGCGCCACGAAACCGGCAGTGGAGTTCGAGTGGAAGATTCCGCAATGGAGCAACGCTATCGAGCGTAACCGCGCGCGTACATACTTCCAGGCCTACGCTGCTGCCGTCGCTCTACATTGTATAGATAAAGCGCTTTCTGAGATACATACTGGCCACACCCAGACATGGAGCGATTTCACGGTGCCAAATGATGCCATCGGCTGCGGCTTCCATGAGGCCGTGCGCGGCGTGCTTTCCCATCACATGGTCATCGAGGGCGGCAAGATCGCCAACTACCACCCCTATCCCCCGACACCATGGAATGGTAGCGTGCGAGACATCTACGGCACGCCCGGCCCCTACGAAGATGCCGTGCAGAACACCCCGATCTTCGAAGACAACGGTCCGGACACCTTTAAGGGTATCGACATCATGCGAGCAGTGCGCAGCTTCGATCCCTGCCTGCCATGTGGTGTTCATATGTACCTCGGCGAGGGGAAAGAGCTTCAGAAAGTCCTCTCACCGACATTTGGCTTGAACTCGTAGCATCGTTAGCCCCATTTGGGCTTAGTCAGGGGAGGATGCCCGGTTTGCTTCCGACGCCATACCGAATGTTGTGTAACGGCACATAGCAGAAAAGCCCGGAAGGCAAGTCTGGACTGGATTTAGCTCCTCCTCGTTGTACGTCGTTACACAACATTCGATATGGAATCTAGTTTGATCGTACGATAGCAAAGGGAGAACATATAATGCCAGAGGATAAAGCTTCGCCTGAGCCCGCACATCAGCCAGGGGCGCCTAAGGGTGAGGAAAAACCTAAAAAGGAGGGAAAAGAAGCTGGCCGCCGCACTACAGGTACTAGGGGCGCAAAGCGCCCCGCCGGTAAGTCTTCGGCCAGAGACTCCACTGGCATCAATCCTAGAGACCCGGTAGATCCACAGAGCCCACACATGCCGACACCCTGACGCGTCTGCAGCAGTAGTACGGCACTATCCTCTGCCCCAGGTACGCTTTGCAGCCTGGGGCAAGGAAGGGAAGCCGTATCCGTAGGGGCGGGAGTGGTGTGGATGCGGGGTGGGGACGCTTGCGTCGCCCCAGCAGGAGGGGAAAGGCGCACACGGGACAAGGGCCAATATATTTCAATTAAGGAGAAATGGACGTAGGGGCGCAATTATGCACATGAACAAAATACTCCGGACAACCGTAGGGGGCCGATTTATCGCGCCCACCGCCGATTGATCGGCCCTCCGTGGATGTTCCGGTATCCGAAGTATTTTGTGAAAACTCATCATTGCACCCGCCTGGGGAGGCGATCTATCTCACTGAGCGCAATTCATTGCGCCCCTACGTCCACCCGTTTCTCCTCATTGCACATTTTTGAACGGTATCGGGCAAGCCGCTGGTGACAAGTTTACGATAAAGCCAACCAGCCCATTGTCTGTAGGAAAGAGGAAGATGCATAATGCCACAAGAAGTGCAGGAGCACAACCACCCGGCGGCACGTATTGAGACACTGATACAGGAGATTGCCGCGTTTCCTGATCCACATGCGCGCGCCACTGCTGAGGAACTTGTCAAGGCGCTCCTTGATATGTACGGCGAAGGGTTGAACCGCCTGCTCGAAATAACTGCGGCGTCTGAAGTATCCGGCATCGCCTTGATCGATACCTTCACAGAAGACGAACTATTAAGCTCCTTGTTTACGCTTCATGGCCTGCATCCGGTAGATATTGAGACGCGGATCATGCAAGCGCTGGATGAAGTACGGCCCTTTCTCAAGTCGCATGGCGGCAATGTCGAGTTCGTTCGGGTCGAGGACGGCATAGCCCACTTGCGTCTCCAGGGCAGTTTCCATGGTTGTTCCAGCTCCACCCTCGAATTGGCGATTGAGGAGGCCATCTACAAGGCGGCTCCAGACCTGGATGGACTCCAGGTAGAAGGAGTCCCCGATCCACAACCGCGACCCGGCATTCCAGTCATCTTCGTTCCCCCACGGCGACACAAGGACAATACACGCTCAACCGAGCAGGGCGTAGGCAAGATGAGGTGAGCAGTTATGTCATCATCCGAACTTACAAACGAACATGGTGATCAATCCGCTGCGCCCCTTGATGTGCTTCGCCAGTTTGCGCGCAAGCGAGAAATGCGTCCACCTGCGGAGCAGTGCGAACTATGCAGCGTAGAGATCGCAGCGGTTCATCGCCACCTGCTGGATCTCTCCAGGCGTACATTGATCTGTGTGTGTCATCCTTGCTCAATACTCTTCGGTGACCCGGGGGCTGGGAGTGGAAAGTATCGGCTTGTGCCCTCGCGCTATCTACAATTGACGAATTTCCAGATGACCGACGAGCAGTGGGATGACTTGATGATTCCGGTGAACATGGTCTATATGTTTCGTAGCACGTTAGCTAACCGTGTTATGGCCTTCTATCCCAGTCCTGCGGGAGCTATGGAGTCCACGCTCACCCTGGAAGGTTGGGATGCTCTTGTCAGTAGCAACCCCATCCTGAACGAACTGGAGCCCGATGTCGAAGCCCTCCTTATTAATCGGGTGCGGAACATGGGTGGAGAGAGCTACCGTGAGCACTACATTGTCCCGATAGATGCCTGCTACGAGCTAATCGGCTTGATCCGCCTCAAGTGGAAAGGTCTGAGCGGCGGGGAGGAAGTCTGGAAAGCGATTGCCGAATTCTTTGCAGGCCTGCGGAAGAGGGCGACTCCTGTAGGGAAATCCTCTTCAGATACCCATTCGGCAAATAGAACACCCTGGAGAGGAGAGGCTAATGCCAGACCTGAGCTTTGAGGTAATCAGTGCCGAGGTTGAAGCTTATAGTGTGCTCCCAACGCTCATCTTCAAAATGCGCATCACCAACGTGAGCGATGAAGAGCTGATCCAGAACATCAACCTGAAGAGCCAGATCATGCTCTCAGTAACACGACGGCGCTATAATGCCGAAGAAAAGGCAAAACTGCAGGAGCTCTTTGGCAAGCCGGAGCGCTGGGGAGAGACCTTGCGTACCTTCTTGTGGACCCACGTCACCACGGTGGTGCCACGGTTCTCAGGAAGCACCATCGTCGAATTGCCTGTCTCATGCACCTACGACTTTGAGGTGGTGAGCGCGAAGTACTTCAGTGCTCTGGAGGAGGGTGAAATTCCTCTCACCTTCCTGTTCAGTGGAACCATTTTCTACACAGGCGAGGCAGGCAATTTACAGATTGGCCAGGTCTCCTGGTCCAAGGAAGCAACCTATCGCCTCCCTGTCGCGCTTTGGAAGCAAGCGATGGACATCCACTTTCCCAACAGTGCCTGGATTCGCTTGCACAAGGATGTCTTCGACCAGCTGTACCAGTATAAGATCACGCATGGCCTCATCACCTGGGAGGATGTTCTTGTGCGTCTGCTGCGGGCAAGTGGCGAGGAGGTAAAGTCATGAAGCTAGAGCAAGTCAAGGAAATCGCCAACGCTGTCCTCTACGAAGGCTATCTTCTCTATCCGTATCGGCAGTCGGCGCTCAAAAATCGCACGCGTTGGACCTTCGGCGCGGTCTATCCTCGCGAGTATAGCGAAGCGAACGGCGGTATGGAGCCCTGGACGATGCACACAGAATGTCTGGTAGAGGGGCTGGCCGGCGACATATCGCTCGACGCATATCGCTCGACGTCACTGTAAGGTTTCTGCACTTGCTCGTGCGTACCGTTGTACAACCCGAGCTTGCGAAAGACGACCGACTGGAGGCGAATGCCAGTGAGTGGAGCCTGGCAAGTCGTCTTGCCGGCGAACCTTTGCAAGAGGGCGTAGAGCGCGAGGTGAGCGTAATGGGCCTTTCGTTGAGGAACCTGCTGGCTCATCCCTGGCGCGTGACAATCGAATTTCCAACTTCACGTACGGTAGAATATCCGGCAAACGCGGCAGCAACAGAGATTATTCGCGAGCAGCAAGCGCTCTCCGGAGCCTTTATACTCGCAGCCGAGCAGGTGGATACCGATCTTTTTAAGCTGAGTATTGAAATCGAAAATACAACCTCTGAAACCGGCTCTGTAACGAGCCGGCGCGATATAATATTGCTACAATCCTTCGTCTCAACTCACACTATCTTACAGGTACGTCAAGGTTCCTTCATTTCGCTGTTGGAGCCACCTGAAGAGTTGCAAACTTTTGTCAAGGAATGTCAAAATATCCGCACGTGGCCGGTGTTAGTCGGTAACGAGGGAGAACGCAATACAATGCTTTCGTCGCCCATCATCTTGTATGACTATCCGCAGATTGCCCCAGAAAGCCCGGGGCCCCTCTTCGATGGTACTGAGATCGATGAGATTCTCTCTTTGCGTATCCTGACGCTGACCGACGAAGAGAAAGTGCAGATGCGGCAGGATGAGCGCACGCGCGAGATACTGGAGCGGACGGAGGCTCTCACGCCCGAGCAATTCATGAAGCTCCATGGCACTATCCGCGAGCTGCGTCCCATCACTGAAGGAGAAATAGAATGATGCGTCGAGGAGGTTGGGATTTCCCAGGCGAGGACTATCCTCCGCCAGAATCTATAACTATTGCCGGTAGGGAGGTGAGAGCAGGAGATCGTGTGCGCCTGCACCCCAATAAAGGGCGTGCCGACGTTTTTGATTGGATGCTTGACGGGAAAACAGGGACGATCAACGTTATCCACCAGGATTTCGAGAATCGCATCTACCTCGTCGTCACGGCGGACGACGATCCCGCCCTGGAGCAGATGCAGATGGACGAGCGCATCCTGCCTGGTCATCTTTTCTACTTCTTCCCGGAGGAGGTGGAACCGCTGGAGAACACACCGTGAAAGGTCACGAAAGTATTACATCGTCATCAGAACGCACGCCTGAGCGCGTACTCATCGCGTGTATCGGCAACATCTTTCTAGGGGACGACGGCTTTGGCGTCGAGGTGGCCCGGCGATTGATGAACCGCCAGTACCCGGAAGGCGTGCAAGTCATAGATTTCGGTATTCGGGGAATGGACCTCGCGTACACCTTGCTCGATGACTACGACACGCTCGTGCTTGTCGACGCGGTTCCAAGGGGAGATCCACCAGGGACGCTCTATTTGATCGAACCAGATCTGACAGGCATCGATCCTGAGAAAGGAGCAGAAGCTAGTAGAGAGGCGTTAGATGCCCACAGCATGGACCCTGTGAAGGTGCTTGCCTTCGCCAGGACCCTTGGCGCTCGACCAATCCGCACCTTGCTCATTGGCTGCGAACCTTCCACATTTAATGAAAGTGAAGACTACGCAGAAATGCAAATGGGACTGAGCGAGCCCGTGCAAGCCGCCATCGACGATGCCGTAAAAATGATCGACTCACTCATCAAGGACTTGCTCCCCACGAAAATGTAGTGGCGCCCCTCACGGGCGCCAACCTGAAACCAGGAAAGGAACGATACAATGTTCAAATTACTTCTCTTAGTTCTTGCCCTTTTAATAGCCTACGTCTTTGTTCAATCGTATCCTGATTTCCAACGCTATATGAGACTTCGGTCGATGTAACAGTGAGACAACCTTTGCACGCTCCATTAAGAATGACAAAGTTGCCCATCACAGGCAAAGAAGCGCTAACGCTCCTGAACGGCTTTCGACATGGAGAAAAGCGCGATACAATGAACGTACGGCGTATCGTGATTATTGCGCTAATTGTCTTGAGTCTGGGTATCGTCATTCCTCTGTTCCCTGATATCAGGCGCTACCTGCGGATGCAGAGGATGTAGTACTGGTTAGTCATGCATGAACTCTCTATAGCTCAAAGCATCGTTGAAGTCGTTGAGGCTCGGGCAGCCGAGTATAATGCCGCTCGCGTGAAAGGCGTGCGACTAAAGATCGGCGAGGCCAGCGGCGTCGTAACCGATTCGTTGACCTTCTGCTTCGAAATGCTGGCAAGCCTCGAGCCTACTTTAGCCGGGGCGCAGTTGTTGATCGATATCGTGCCACATCGTGCACATTGCCGTCATTGCGCCCAGGAGTTCAGCGTCACAAACTTTGTCGCCCAGTGCCCAACGTGCAAAGAGTGGTCCGACGAAATTGTTTCCGGCACCGAACTCCAGGTACTCGAAATGGAGTACGAAACGTAACAATCCGGATAACCGTAGGGGCTGATTATGCAGATGAACAAAATCACCCAGCTACCAGTAGGTGCCGATTTATCGTGCACCCGATTGATCGCGCCCACAGCCGATTTATCGGCCCTAATTGGCATCACCCTAAGAAAAATCCCATCCAATTCCGTAGGGGCGAGGGCGGTGAGGAGTGGCGGGGTGGGCCTTTATGGTCGCCCGCGTCCTCTTCATCTCGCTTCCACCTTGGGGGAACACGATTACTCCCCCCTTGCGGGCGACCATAAAGGCCCACCCACCCCCTCATCGTCCGCCCTCGCCCCTACGGATCGCGCGGCCTCCTGCCTGGCTTTCCGGCTTAGGTTGATGCCTATTATCGCCGATTTATCGGCCCTCCGTGGATGGTCCGCTATCCAAAGTATTTTGTTAAAACTCATCATCGCTCCTAGGAGGCAACCGTGCCTAAAATAACCATTGCTCAGAACATCCTGGCAGCCAACGACACCATCGCCCAGGAGGTCCAGCAGTCGCTGGCAACCCACGGAATCCGCACGATCAACGTGATGAGTTCGCCGGGTGCTGGTAAAACCACCCTGCTGGAGCGAACCATTGCGCGGCTCCGTGGAGAAATGGCAATTGGTGTGATCGAGGGCGACATCGAGACAAGTGCTGATGCTGAGCGGATAGAAACGGCAGGCGCGGAGACGGTCCAGATCAACACACGAGGGGCATGCCACCTGGAGGCGCACATGATCCGCGCCGCGCTCAAAGAACTTGATATAGCCCATATCAATCTACTTTTCATCGAAAATATAGGGAACCTCGTCTGTCCCTCAGAATGGGATCTAGGAGAAGATCTCCGTGCCGTCGTGGTCAGCACCACCGAGGGCGACGACAAACCGGCGAAGTATCCCCAAATGTTTGCGGTTTCACAGGTAATGATCGTCAATAAGCTTGATTTGCTCCCTTATGTGGACTATGATGTAGAAAAGGTCAAACGGCAGGCGCTAGCCATCAACCCACAACTGCGCATCTTCCAAGTGAGTTGCCGGACGGGCGAGGGACTCGATGCCTGGTGTGAATGGCTTGTCACATTCGCCAATGGTAAATCATAGGCGCTCCTTCGGCAACCATCCGAAAGGCATTAGGCATGTCATCAGTAATAGGTTCGAAAATTGAGCGACGACGCATCATCATCCAGGGCATTGTCCAGGGCGTAGGCTTCCGGCCTTTCGTCTATGGACAGGCCCTGCACCGGAACCTGGTCGGCTTCGTGCTCAACGACAGCGCCGGCGTAACCATCGAGGTCGAGGGATCTCCTGATGCGCTCGATGGCTTCCAGCGGGCCTTGCGCGAGAAGGCGCCTCCCCTGGCACGCATCGATTCTCTCATCATCGAGCCGGTAGAGCCATGTTACGAGACCGCCTTCATCATTGCCCATAGCCAGGCTGGCTCCGAGCGCCACGCGCTCATCTCGCCTGATACCGCCACCTGCGACGACTGCCTTCGCGAACTCTTTGATCCCGCAGATCGACGTTATCATTATCCCTTTATCAACTGCACCAACTGTGGCCCCCGCTTCACGATCGTCAAGGACGTCCCCTACGATCGCGACAAGACCACCATGCGCATCTTCCCTATGTGCCCCGCCTGTCAGGCAGAATACGAAGATCCCCTGAACCGGCGCTTCCACGCCCAGCCCAACGCCTGCCCCACCTGCGGCCCCCAAACCCACTTCATCACCTTCCCCGTAGGGGCGGGGGTGGATGAGGTGTGGGGAGGGGACGCTTGCGTCGCCCTGGTAGGAGGGGAAAGGCCCTCACGGGACGAGGGCGACGCAAGTGTCCCCTCCCTGCACAACCCTACCCCCGCCCCTACGGGCTGGACAGATCACAATCCTCCTAACCCCGTAGTGTCGCCCCCCCTGAAAGACAATCCCATCATCACGGCTGCGCAACACCTCGCAGCCGGATCCATCCTTGCCATCAAAGGCTTAGGAGGCTACCACCTGGCCTGCGACGCACTAAACACAGAGGCAGTGCAGCGCCTGCGCCAACGCAAGCACCGCGAGGCCAAACCCTTTGCGCTCATGGTCCCCGACCTCGAGACAGCTCGCAGGCTCTGCCAGGTAAGCGATGCCGAGGCAGCGCTGCTCCAGTCGCACCGGCGCCCCATCGTGCTCCTCTCCCAGCGACCTGATTGTCCTGTGGCGCCAGCTGTTGCACCAGCCTATAACACATTGGGAATAATGTTGCCTTACACACCGCTGCACCACGTGCTGCTGCACGCTTTCGCCGAGCAAATTCAACCGGGCCAACTTGCTGTACTGGTGATGACCAGCGGCAACCTCAGCGATGAACCCATCGCTTACCAGGACGAAGACGCCCGGCAGCGACTGGCATCCATCGCTGAGGGCATGCTGGCACACAACCGTGACATCCACATGCGCTGCGACGACACCGTCACACGCATCACCGCTGGCGGCGAGCAGATCATGCGCCGGTCACGCAGCTATGTGCCGGAGCCACTCTCGCTGCCATTCGATCTCCCGGCGCCTCTTTTGGCCTGCGGCGGCCACCTCAAGAACACCTTTTGCCTCGGCAAGGGACAGCAGGCCTTCGTCAGCCATCACATCGGCGACCTGGAGAATCTAGAGACGTTGACCTCCTTCCGCGAGGGCATTGAGCACTTCAAGCGCCTCTTCGATATCTACCCCAAAGCGGTCGCCTACGATCTGCATCCCGAATACCTCGCGACAAAATACGCCCTTGACATGGATATCCCGCGGAAAATCGGTGTCCAGCACCACCATGCCCATATCGCCAGCGTGCTGGCCGAGCATGGCATCCAGGGACCCGCGATCGGGCTCGCCGCCGATGGCACAGGCTACGGAACAGATGGTGCCGTGTGGGGCTGCGAGATTATGTCTGCCCACCTCCTGGGATTCGAACGCCTTGCGCACCTGGCCTACGTGCCGCTCCCCGGAGGAGATCATGCCGTGCGCCAACCCTGGCGTATGGCCGCTGTCTACCTTGCCCAGGCCTACGGCGACGCCTTCCTGGATCTGGATATTCCCTTCGTGCACCAGCTCGATCGCTCAAAGTGGCACGTGCTAGCACAAATGATTGCGCGAGGAATCAATAGCCTGCCAACTTCAAGCCTGGGACGGCTGTTTGATGCTGTCGCGGCACTGATCGGCCTGCGTAACGAAGTACTTTACGAGGGTCAGGCAGCTATAGAACTGGAGATACTCGCGCAACAACAAGAGAAAGGTATCCACGAGGGACAATCGATAATCTACCCGTTCACGATCAGCACGAGAGATCAAATGCCCACCACGCTGGACGTAGCACCCATGCTCCGTGGCATTGTCAGCGACATTCAGCAGGGTGTGCCGGCCTCAGAGATAGCTGATCGCTTCCATCATTCAATTGCCGAGTTGTTGGCGACCGTGTGTTTCGGCACACGCGAGCAGACTGGTTTGAACATCATCGCGCTCAGCGGTGGCGTATTCCAGAATCGACTGTTGCTTGAGCAACTGGTGAAACGCCTGGAGGGAATGTCTTTCCAGGTCTACGTAAATCGGCGTGTGCCGCCCAACGACGGTGGTATCAGTCTTGGACAAATTGCAGTAGCTGCTGCGCAATTGCAAAGAGGATAGGAGAACGAACATGTGTCTTGGTATTCCCGGCCAGATCGTAGACATCGTGGATGACGAAAATTCCATCGCCAAAGTAATTGTCTCCGGTGTTAAGCGGAACGTCAGCGTCGCGCTGGTACGCCCTGACGGCATCGGACCAGGCGACTGGGTCTTAATCCACGTCGGCTTTGCCATGAGCAAAATCGACGAAGTAGAAGCCCAGGAAACAATGAAAGCCCTGAATTCAATGGGCGAAGTATTTACCGATGAGCTAAACATGCTCCACTCCAGCCAAATCGAATAACCGTATGGGCATGTATTTTGAGGGGATGGCGTATCCGTAGGGGCGGGGGTGGTGCGGCGTGGGGTGGGGACCTTTATGGTCGCCCGTCCTGGGGAACCCACTCGTTTACAACGGAGATAAAGGAAATGAAACAGCCAGCCATGGCAGATCTAGAAGCCCTCGTTGCAGCACGCTTCGAGCAAAGTACAACCGTACCCGAAACATTCTTTACGACCGAAGCGGGACGGATCGCCGAGGCTTGCTGGTCCATGGCGCGCCGCTTCCACCAGGGAGGGCGCTTACTCGCCTTCGGGAATGGAGCCTGGGCGACCGATGCCCAGCACGTCTCAGTTGAGTTCGTGCATCCAGTGATCGTCGGCAAGCGGGCGCTGCCAGCCCTGGCCCTGACCAACGACAGCGCCACCTTGAGCGGACTGATGGCAGGAGGAGATACCGAAATGCCTTTCGCGCGCCAGCTCAAGGTCCTCGCACGGCCTCAAGATATCGCCATGGGCTTCTCGTCGGATGGGAACGATGCCAATGTCCTGGCAGCGCTGAACCTGGCTAAGCAAAAGCATTTGCTCACGCTCGCCCTGATAGGCGGTGATGGCGGCCTGATCAGGGAGGCCGAAACCGAATTCTGTTTTGTCGTCCAGTCGCATGATCCGCTGGTGATACAGGAGACGCACGAGACCCTCTATCACGTCTTATGGGAGCTTGTGCATGTGTATTTTGAGCATGAAGGATTACTACAGTGAGTAATGAGCAGCGAAATCAACCGCAACTATTGAAACACGACTTGACATCAATCGGCGATGCCTACTGTGAACTTGACGCCGGAGGGCACTGTATAACATGTTCTGACGAGGCGTTGCAAGTTCGCGTGCTGCGAGTCGATCAAGAGAACGGCTTAGCGCTGGTCACCATCAATGATATATCGGAAGAAGTTGATATTACGCTTGTGGAGAGTGTTGCGCCAGGCGACGTCTTGCTGGTGCATGGTGGCGCGGCAATTGCCCGTCTAGATGAGGCGCATAATGCATGATCCAGAAGGATCTGAATACGACCGGCTATTTTACCCCTTCCTCTTCGAGGGAGGCAAAGCCAGTATAGAAGATGTCCTGGCGCAGGTGCGCCACTCGACGCTCGAGAAGTGTCGCGAGGTAATTGCATTGCGTCGTGCCACGCTCGAACATTCTGGCCGCCAGATTGTTGCCGCAGGCCAGGCCATGGCACAAGCCTTTGCTAACGGTGCTACCCTGCTGGCCTTTGGCAACGGCGGCAGCACCACCGATGCACAGGACCTCGTGGCCGAACTTATCAACCCGCCTTTCCCTGGCTGGTCATCCCTGCCAGCGATTGCGCTCACCAATGACATCGCCGTAGTCACAGCGGTAGGAAACGATGTTGGCTTCGACAATGTCTATGCCCGGCAGGTGATCGCCTTTGGTCGACCGGGAGACATAGCCTTTGGTATTTCGACAAGCGGCAATTCGACCAATGTAATAGTAGCCTTCGAGCAGGCAAAGAAGCAGGGACTCTTGACCGTTGGGCTGGCCGGCTACGACGGAGGCAAAACAATGCGCTCCTCAGCCGTTGATTTCTGTATTCTTTCACCCAGCGATCACATCCCACGTATCCAGGAGGCGCAAGCCACAGCTTACCACGCCCTCCTCGAAGTTATCCATGCGTTATTAAGTGCGACGGATCGAACTCCTACACAAAATAATCCCGGCCACCCGTAGGTGCCGATTGATCGCGCACACCGCCGATTGATCGGCCCTCATAGGCATCAACGTGACGAAATGGAGGTGGATATCCCGTAGGGGCGAGGGTGGATGAAGGGCGCCGGGGGTGGAATCATGTTTCCCCAGGATGTAAGCCAGGGGAACAGGACGCGGGCGACCATAAAGGCCCTCCCCGCCCCACATCCACTACCCTCGCCCCTACGGACACTGGTGGGCTTATTCTTAGATTGATACGTATTACCACCGATTGATTGGTACTCGGTAAATGTCCCGATTCAGGTGAAAAAGTTAATAAGCACAATCAGGCCCCTACAAAGGAGGACGCAAATGAGCATGAAATACGTCGACGAGTTCCGCGATGCAGACCTGGCAAAACGCATCGCCGGAGAGATTGCGAAACTAAGCGGCGACCGGCCACTCAAACTGATGGAGGTCTGCGGCGGCCATACGCACACCATCTACAAGCACGGCATTGAGGATGTGCTGCCAGGCAATATCGACCTGGTGCACGGGCCAGGCTGCCCCGTCTGCGTGCTGCCAATGGGCCGTATCG
>WNGD01005366.1_pt1 | contig 12449 bp, 11 predicted proteins | sample 5400671 | NCBI WGS metagenome assembly WNGD01 (sample SAMN13153369, study PRJNA577476) | soil metagenome | isolation source: 40 cm soil or saprolite under grassland replicate 2 | place: USA:California | collected 2016-06-15
TCGAGGGCCGGAGGTTCGTGGCTATAGCGGCGGCGCGCGGCGCGGTTGCCGAGCACCCGGTCGTGGAGCGCGTAGGTCGCGACGACGCCGCGCCGCTCCAGCGCGCTGGCGACTTTGTGGACGCGCGCGGCGAACCTCGTCCGCTTCCTGTGCATCGGCGGCACCTTAGCCTTTGCGTCTGACCGTGCGGATCTTCTACGCCTACCGTGACGCTCCCGAGCGTCAGGCCGCCCTGGCCGCGGCCAAAGGCTCCTCCGAGCGCTACCGCTTGTTCGGGCTCGACGAGATGGCCGCGCGCGGCGCGGCGGTGCAGCACAACCTGGATCGTCCCGTTCCCGCGTGGGCTCGGATCGCCGACCGCATCCTCAACCGGCTCGTCTACGGTAGCGGCGGCTACGGCGGTGACTTCGCTTCCGTCCTGGCGTCACTGCGTGCCATCAACGCGGCGGACGTCGTGCTCTCCACCGTCGACACGGTCGGCATACCTCTCGTCTTGCTCGAGCGCCTCCGCGTGGTGCGCACGCCGATCGTGTATGTCGCCATCGGCCTCCCTGAGCGGCTCGTCCAGCTCCGCCGGCTCGCAGGGCTATATCGCCGGGCGCTGGGAGACGCGAGAGTGCTCGTCTCGTACGCCGAGAGCGAGGCGGAATGGCTGCGCGCGTGGCTCGGCCCCGGCGCGCAGGTCGCATTCGTCCCGTTCGGCGTCGACACGCGCGCGTTCCGCCCGCTCGAACGGCCGGCCGAGTTCGACGTCGTCTCGATCGGCGCAGATCCGCGCCGCGACTTCGCACTGCTTGCAACGGTCGCGGCGCGGCGCCCGGAGATCGGCTTTCACCTGGTCGCGTCGGCTGAGCATGCGCGGTCTTTCGGCGAGCTGCCTCCCAACGTCAGCGTCGAGACCGACATCCCGCTCGACGCGGTACGCGACCGGCTCGCCGCGGCCCGCGTGGTGGCGCTGCCGGTGCGCGAGAACAGCTACTCGGGCGCGACGACGACGCTACTGCAGGCGATGGCGATGGCGAAGCCCGTCGTCGTCTCGCGCACAGACGCGGTCGCAAGCGGCTACGGCCTCGAGGACGGGGTCAACTGCCGTCTCGTCCCGCCCGGCGACGCGGATGGGCTCGAACGTTCGCTGCTGGACCTGCTTGCGGGCGCGGATGCCGCTACTGCTCTCGGCATCCGCGCCCGCGAAACGGTGGAGCGGAGTCTCTCCTGGGAGCGCTACACCGATGCGCTCTGGAAGCTCCTCTCGATCTAGCCGCTCACCTTCAGGACATAGGTCCGCGTCGAGACTGCGCCGAGCGCGTCGGTGATCTTGATCTTCACGCGGTACGCACCGGCCTTGCGCGGAGTTCCCAAGAGCTGCCCGGTCCGGGCGTTCAGCTTCAGTCCCTGCGGGCCGCCTGTCATCGTCCACTTGAACGGACGCGCGCCGCCGGTCTTCGCGACGAGAGCGTGATACGCCGCTCCGGCGGTGGCCGCAGGCAGCGTCTTCTTCGCGAGCAGCAGACGCGGGACGACCGTGAACGAGAGGTTGAGCGTGCTCGTCAGGCCGAGCGCGTCGGTGACGAGCAGCTGCACGGTCGAGTGCCCTGCGGCCTCCGGCGTACCGGTGATCGCACCCGTCGCGGCGTCCAAGGTCAGCCCGGCGGGAAGCGCCGTGCCGCCGCCGAGCGACCACGAATATCCCGGCTTCCCGCCCGTCGCTTGCGCAGCGAGCTGGAAGGGGACACCCGCCTCGGCGACTCCGCGTGCGGGGCTGATCTGCAGCTTCGGCACGACCGACATCGAGTAGGTCTGCGTGTCCGACCGCGTGCCGTCGCTGACAGTGATCTTGAAGCTGAAGTCGCCGGTCGCGGTCGGCGTGCCTGAGAGAAGACCCGCTGAGCTGAGCGTAACCCCAGCCGGCAAGGACCCGGACGAGATCCTCCAGGTCGGGCTCCCGCCGCCGGTCGACGTGAACTGGAGGTTGTACGCCACGGTCAGCTGGCCGGGCGTCAGCGAGCTCTGGCGCTGAACGATGTTCAGGCCCTCGCTGATCGAGATCGAGAACTGTTTCTCGGTCGCGGCGTTGTCGCTGCACCAGAACACGCCGCCCTCCCAGGACGGGATGTCCTTCATGATGATCCAGAACGTGTACTCGCCCGTCTGCGTCGGCGTCCCGCTGATCAAGCCGCTTGAGGACAGCGATAGGCCGGGCGGGAGCGTGCCGTCGGACCTGAACGTGACGTAGGGGACGCAACCCGTGCCGTCGCGGCCCTTGATCTGGTACGAGTAGGCCTTACCGGTGTAGCCGGCGGGGCAGATTTTGATCACGGTGCCCGACTTCACCGGGCAGACGTCGTCGGGGAACGTCAGTGCGCCGGCCGTCGGCACGGCGATGCCCGCGATCGCGGCAACTGTGCCGATCACCAGCAGTAGGCGAGTGAAACGCATGAGACTCCTTTTCCCTCTCGTGTGCAGGTCTTTCTCGACCCCGGTTGACGGGCGGATGGTAGCGGGGATCCCCGACAGCGTCGGGACGCGAGAATCATCAGCCATGAGCGCACGCGCGTTCGTAAAAGTCCTGTTAAGACGTGTCGCGACCGAGTCGGACTTCGTGCGGTCCCGCCGCGCACGCAGCGACCTCGCGATCTTTCACGAGTTCCACGCACCGCCGTACGGCGGCGGCAACCAGTTCCTGCTCGCGCTGGTGCGCGAGCTCCGGGGTCGCGGGCTCGCCGTCGAGCTGAACCTCCTCTCCGGCGAGACGCCGGCCTGTCTCTACAACTCGTTCAACTTCGAGTTCGGCCGGCTCCGGCGCTTTGCGCGGCACGATGTGCGGATGGTGCACCGCGTCGACGGCCCGGTCGGGGTCTATCGCGGCTTCGACGACGGCACGGACCGCCGCATCGCGGAGATCAACCGATTCGCCGCCGCGACGATCCTCCAGTCGCGGTACAGCCTCGAGAAGCACCGTGAGCTCGGGCTCGAGCTGTGCAATCCCGTCGTGATCCACAACGCGGTCGACCCCGAGATCTTCCGTCCGCCGGCGGCCCGCGAGCCCGCGACCGGGCGCCGGCTGCGCATCATCACGACGAGCTGGTCGGACAATCCGCGCAAGGGCTCGGACGTGCTGACGTGGCTCGACGAGAACCTCGACGTCGACGCGTACGAGCTGACGTTCGCCGGCCGCACGCAGCAGACGTTCCGGCGCATTCGCACGGTCGGCCCGCTCGCGTCCGCGCCGCTCGCCGATCTGCTGCGCGCGCATGACGCCTACCTCGCGCCGAGCCTCGACGACCCGTGCTCGAACGCTCTGCTCGAGGGGCTCGCGTGCGGCCTGCCCGCCGCCTTTCGGCGCAGCGGCGGTCACCCGGAGCTCGCCGGAGACGGCGGCATCGGCTTCGATGCCGCGGAGGAGTTGCCCGCGGTGTTCGGCCGTCTGCGCGCAGAGCTCGAGCAGCGGCGCGCTGCGATCCGCGTGCCGTCGCTCCACGATGTCGCCGAGCGCTACCTCCAAGCGTTGAGCGCGTGAGGCGCGCCTCGCGCCTCTTCGTCGTCGGTGACCGGCTCGGCTGGTCGATCGACGACGACCGTGCACGTCTTGTGGCAACCGCGCGCCGCCTCGGCTACGAGGTCGGTCCAGAGAGGTTCCTGCGCTTCGCGCGCCGGCAGGCCGTCTTCCAGCACAACCACTTCAATGCGCTGCAGCCGCGCTGGCTCGACTCGTCCCATCGGCTCGGCCTCAGCTACTTCCACGGACGGCCCGGCACGCCGGGGTATCCGGAGTTCGACCGCGCCTACGAGACGCTTCGGCGGCATGCGGCGCGCATCGACCGCGTCCAGGTCACGCACGGCGAGATGCACGCGCTGGTGGTCGCCGCCGGCGTCTCGGCCGAGCGGGTGTTCCGGATTCCGATCGGCGTCGACATCGAGCATTTTCCACCGGCCCCGGACAGCGCACGGTCGGAGTTCGTGGTCGGGTCGTTTCTGAAGGACGGCGTCGGCATGACGGAGGGCTTGGAGCCGAAGCTGCTGAAAGGTCCCGACACGTTCGTCGCCGTCGTCGCGCGGCTCCGGGAGTCGATCCCGAACCTGTCCGTGCTCCTGACCGGGCCGGCACGCGGGTACGTTCGCCGCGAACTGGAGCGCCTCGGCGTCCCGCACCGCCACGTCGTGGTGGATTCGCGTGACGAGCTGGCGCGCGCGTATCACGCCGTCGATGTCTGTCTTGTGACGTCGCGGCAGGAAGGCGGGCCGAAGGCCGTGCTCGAGGCGATGGCGACCGGAGTCCCGCTCGTGACGACCCGCGTCGGCCAGGCGATGGAGATCGTCGTCGACGGCGACAACGGCCTGCTCGCGGACGTCGACGACGTCGACGCGCTCGCCGCTGCGGTCGAGCGCGTGCACGAGGACGCCGAGCTGCGGGCGCGGTTGCGCGCGTCCGGACGTGCGACTGCGGAGGCGCATACCGAGGAGCGGCTCGATCCGCTCTGGGCGAAGTTGCTGGAAGGCTTCGTTCGCCGTGCTTGATCGCGCCGGCCGCTACGGCCGCGCCGCGGTGCGTTGGCTGCGGCTGTTCGCCACACGGCGGGGCCCGCCCGGATTGCGCATCTTCTACGGTCACGACCGCGTACCGGGGCCCGGAGAGACCGTTGCGGGCGGTACGGCGAAGTTCCAGCGGCTCGCGGTGCGCTTCCCAAACAGCCCCGCCGGCTTCTCGTTGCTCTACCTGGGCTCGACCTGGCTGCCGCGGGACCTGCGGCTGCTGCTGTGGCTCGCCCGCCGCCGGGGTGCGCCGGTCGTCGTCAACCAGAGCGGCGTCGCCTATCCGGGCTGGGCCGGGGCTGAGACTGACGAGATCAACCGGCACTTCCGGCGCGCGCTGCTCGCCGCCGACCACGTCCTCTACCAGAGCGAGTTCTGCAAGCGCTCGGCGGACGAGTTCCTCGGGGAGCCGAAGGGCAGCTGGGAAGTCCTCTACAACGCCGTTGACGTCGAGCAGTTCACGGCCGGTGTTACTCCGCCTGACGAGCCGCCCGTGCTGCTTCTCGGGGGCGACCAGACGCAGGCCTACCGGCTCGAGGTCGCGCTGCGCACCCTCGCAGAGCTTCCCGAAGCCAGGTTGATCGTCACGGGCCGGCTCGTGTCCGATCCGCGGCCGCTGCTGCGCGAGTTGGGAATCGTGGAGCGCGTCGAGCTCGCCGGGCGATACGCGCAAAGCGAGGCGCCGTCGCTCTTTCGCCGCGCGCACCTGTTGCTGCACACCAAGGTCCTCGACCCCTGTCCGAGCCTCGCGATCGAGGCCATGGCGTGTGGGCTACCGGTCGTCTACGCCGCCAGCGGCGGCACGGTCGAGCTCGTCGGGGACGACGCCGGTGTCGGCGTTCCGCATCCCGAGAGCTGGGAGCGGGATCAGCCGCCGTCGCCGGAAGCATTCGCCGATGCGGTCCGTCAGGTGCTCGCCGACCGCGAACGCTATGCCGCGGCCGCGCGCCGTCGCTCCGAGCGGTTCGCGCTCGGCCCCTGGCTGGACCGCCACGGCGAGGTGTTCGAGGCGCTGCTCAGGGGCGGTGCGCCTCCAACACGATCGTCTCGTACTCGTTGAACTCCGGCGCGTTCTGGAGATGTTGTTCGAGCTCTCCCACGCGTTCCTCGTGCACGTCGACGAACCCGGCGGTTTCGAGCGCGTGTCGCAGCGTGTCGCGGTCGTAGACGAACCGGTGACCCCACGAGTGCATGAAATTGTTGACGACGAAGCCAGGTAGCGGCGCGTCGGTCTCGGGGACGAAGGAGTCGATCGCCCAGCGCACGTAACGCCGCTGCAGGTCGGTCAGCTCCGGGTCGTAGAGCCGGATGAGCCGTTCGAGCGACGGAGTCGCGATCCGGATCCGGCCGCCGGGCCGCAGGACGCGTCCGCATTCGCGCAGGCAGGCCAGGCCGTCGGCGTAGGAGAGGTGCTCGAGCATGTGCTCGGAGAAGACGAGCTCGAAGGAAGCGTCGGGCAACGGGAACGGCTTGCGCGCATCGAGGTAGACGAGCTCGCCCGCGCGGCCGTAGTCGTGCAGGTCGGTGTTGAGCCAGCCCGGCCGGATGTTCTCCGCGGCTCCGAGGTTCAGCCTGCGCACCTCGTGGCTGCGGAGATACCGCTCGATCTGCTTGCGCCGTCCCAGCACGCCGAGGAGGCGCCTCACATGCGCTCTCACTGCCGATACCCACGGAGGCGCCCGCGCAGAGTGGAGAGGTGGAAGTTCGCGCGCCGCGGGTCGACCACGGCCCCGAGGGCGGGACGCAGCAGCATGCGCGCCAACATGCGGGGCGGGTAGCGATGTTTGCGCAGCAGGTAGCCGATGCTTGCGCCGTCGCGCGCTCCGGCCGCGGCGAGGTCGACCGGTTTCTGCGGATGGAGGACGACGAGCGCCGGGTCGTACTCGATCCGTGCGCCCGCGTCGAGGGCCCGGATCAGGTAGTCGATCTCCTCCGCCGACGACGACGGCAGGCCGAGCCGCTCGTCGAAGGCGCCGATTCGCTCGACCAGCTCGCGCCGCAGGAAGATCGTGAACGAGATCGCGCGGTTCCAGAGGTTGTCACGCGTGAGCACGGCCGCAGCCGTGGTCCACGACGGCTCCCGTCCGGTGACCCCGTCGACCCCAGGCCCGAGACGTGCGGCGACCCGCTCGAGCAGATCGTCGGGATAGACGCAGTCGTCGTCCGGAAACGCCACCACCTCGGCCTTCAGGTGCGACAGCGCCTCGTTGCGGGCGCGTGAGAGGCCGCGTGGCGCGCGCAGCCGCTCGACGCGCAGCGGGGTGTGGCGGCCGAGCACGCCCTCCACGCGGTCGTCGTCGTTCTGGTCGACCACCAGCACGCGGAAGTCCTTGTGCGTCTGGCGCTCGAGCGATGCAAGGAACGCCTCCAGCTCGTCGACGCGGTCGACGGTCGCGACGACAAGGTCGAAAGTCACGGTCGTACGCTAACGCCCTTGCCGCTCGTCTCCGTCCTCCTCGCCGTCCACGACGACGCACGCTTCCTGCGCGAGGCGATCGACAGCGTGCTCGTTCAGACGCTCGGGGACCTCGAGCTGCTCGTGATCGACGACGCCTCGACAGATGACACGTCGGCGATCCTCGGCGCCGTCGACGACCCGCGTCTCGGCGTCCTACGGAACGAGGAACAGGTCGGCCTCGCCGCCTCGCTCAACCGCGGCCTCGCTCAGGCGCGCGGCAAGTACGTGGCGCGGCTCGACGCCGACGACGTCGCCGAGCCCGAACGCCTGCGCCTGCAGGTCGAGAGACTCCACCTCGACTCGCGCACGGCCGTCGTCGGCTCGGCGATCGTCGATCTCGACGAACATGGCCGCCGAGGACGGACGCACGTGCTGCCGCAGGGGGCGACACCGCTGCGCTGGCACGCTCTCTTCAGCTCGCCGTTCTTCCATCCGACGGTTCTCGTCGACCGCGATGCCCTCGACGCGCACGGCCTTCGTTACGACCCGTCCTTCCTCGAGAGCGAGGACTACGACCTCTGGACACGGCTGTTCGCGTATGCGGACGGCGACAACCTGCCCGAACCGCTCGTGCTCAAGCGAGTGCACGCGGGGCAGGCGTCGCAGCGCCGCGGGGACGTGCAGGAGTCGTTCCAGCAACAAGTGGCGCTACGGGAGATCACGAGGCTCGCGCCCGAGCTCGACGCCGAGGCGGCCTGGCATGTCGGCGCGCGCAAGGGCGGAGGTTCGCGGAAGGAGCTCGCGCGCCTGCTGATCGCCTTCGAGCGCCGGCACGGTCGCAACTGGGGGGTGCGTCGGGCGGCTCTGCGCGCCCTGGTCGCATGACCCGCGTCACCGCCGTGTCGCCCGAGCCGACGCCCTATCGAGCGCCGCTGTTCGACCGCATCGCCGCGCGCGACGACATCGACCTCACAGTGATCTATGCGGCGCGGACGGTCGCCGGCCGCTCCTGGTCGGTCGACCTCGGACATCCCGCCTCATTCCTGCGCGGCTTCGGCGTGCCGGGCGCGCGGACGCTGCTGCGGCACGACTATCCGCTCACACCGGGCGTCTTCCGCTCGCTCAGCGCGTCCACGCCGGACGTCGTCGTCGTCTCGGGGTGGAGCACGTTCGCGTCGCAGGCCGCCGTCGCGTGGTGCCGGGCGCGGCGCATCCCGTATGTGCTGCACGTGGAGAGCCACGATCTCGATCCCCGTCCGGCCTGGCGGCGCGCGGTCAAGCGCACGATTGCGTCGCGCGTGATCCGCCGCGCCGCGGCCGTGCTCGTCGTCGGCTCGGCCGCACGCGAGTCAGTCGCGGCGCGCGGGGCGGGCAGCGTGCGCGTGTTCGCGAACACGATCGACGTCGACCGCTGGATCGAGCGCGCACGGGCGATTCCGCGGCCTTCGCGCGCCGACGCGCTCGTGCTCTCCGTCGGCAGGGACGTGCCGGAGAAGGGGCTCGACGTCCTCCGGGCCGCGTGCGCCGAGGCAGGCGTGCGGCTCGAGACAATCACCGGCGGACTGGCCGAGGACGAGCTTGCGCGCCGCTACGCGGATGCGGACATCTTCGCCCTGCTGTCGCGGCACGAGCCGTGGGGAGTGGTCGTCAACGAGGCGGCCGCGTCGGGTCTGCCGCTCGTCCTCTCCGATCGTGTCGGCGCCGCGTACGACCTCCTCCACGACGGCGAGAACGGGTATCTCGTGCCGGCCGAGGACGCCGGCGCCGCGGCCGCGGCGATTCGCAAGCTCGCCGCCGACCCCGACCTGCGGCGCGCGATGGGTGAGCGCTCGCGTGAGCTCGTGGGCGCGTGGAACTACGACGCGTCGGTCGAGGCGTTCGTCGCGGCGGTGCGCGAGGCGACCGCGCGGTAGATCGACTCCTGCACGTCCGTGATGCGATCCCACGAGGTCCGGCGCGCGGCGGCCGGACCACCCCGTGCAAGCTGGTCGCGTAGGGCGTCGTCGGCGAGGACGCGCCGGATCGCGTCGACGACGGCGTCGCGCTCGTACGGCACGACGAGTGCCTCGCCGTCCTCGAAGAAGCCCGCGATGCCACAGCGGTCCGAGACGATCACCGGCGTCCCGGCGGCGGCGGCCTCGGCGGCGACCATGCCGAAGCTCTCGCCGGCGGAGGCGAGGACGAACACGTCCGCCTGCGGATAGAGCTGCCTCGGCGGCTCCTCGGTCATCGGCAACGTGTGGACGCGCTCCGCGTCGGTCGAGACGCCGTGGCGGTCATCCGGGCCGGCGATCACCAGATGTGCCCTCGGCAGCTCGCGCACGGCGGCGAGCAGGTGCTCGATCCCCTTGCCGGCCGCGATGCGTCCGACGTAGAGGACGAGCGGAGCGTCCGCCGGGATACCGAGCCGTGCCCGGAGGTCGCCGCTCGGCAAACCGAACTTCTGGGGTCTGACCCCTGCGGGGTCAGACCCCGGCTTTCCGACGCGGGTCGCGTCTACCGGGTCGGGAAAGCCGTTGCCGCGCACGTGCACCTTGGCCGCCGGCACGCCGCACGCGATCACGTCCTCCCGCTCCCGCTCCGAGGCCGCGACGACTGCCGCGGCTCCGCGAGTGATCCCGCGATAGAGCGTCGCGTCGAGCCCCCGTTTCAGGAGCACCTTGCGCAGGCGCGGCTGGAACATGCCGAGCGGCTCGAACACGTACGGAATGCCGGCGACGCGGCACCACGCCGCCGTTCCGGTCGTGACCGGGTCGCGGAAGCCGAATACGTGCACGATGTCGGGCCGCCTCAACCTCGCCAGGGCAAGCGGGAGCGTCGGCGTGATGCCCATCCAGCGGTAGCGCAGCGGCGTTGCGAGGTACCGCACGGTCGCGCCGTCGACGACCGCGACGGACGACCGTGCTGCCGGCCGGTGCTGGAGATCGAGGATCGTCGTAGTCAGCACCTCGACCTCGTGGCCGCGGGCGACAAGCCGTCGCACCAGCTCGCCTGCGGCGACGACCGGCCCCCCAAACGCACGCGACGGCGACCATGCCGGCGCGGCGAAGAGGATTCGGAGCCGTCGCTGGGTCACGGCGAGAGGCTAGTCGAGCGCCCCTTGAGACCAACCGACGGCGGAGCTAGGCTCGTCCCCGTCGCCCGTGTCGCGCCCAGGCCCGCGCACAACCCAGTTGCTCCTGTCGGCGGGAGTCGCCGTCTTGCTCTTGGCTGCCGTGCTCGCGGTCTTCCTCGAGGACCGCTGGACCAGGGTGGCGTTCGTGGTGCCGATCGCCTTTGCGCTGGCCGTTGTGGCCGGGTTCGCGGTCGCCCACTGGCAGCGGGCGGAACGGGCCCGATGCCTTGCCGAGGGGCAGGTGGAGGCAGTCCGCCGTGACGGAGAGGCGAAATTCCGAGCGCTTGCTGAGAACGTTCCGTTCGTGACGTGGCTGACACGGAACGGCGACCGTCGCTCGCTGCTCTACATCAGCCCGCAGGTGGAGGCGCTGCTCGGGTACATGCCTGCGGAGTGGCAGGCCGAGCCGAACCTTTTCTCGAAGCTCTTGCACCCTGACGACCGGGAACGGGTCCTCACCGAGCTCGAAGCCGCGGCGGCCGACGGCTACCCGTTTCGCTCGGCTTACCGCCTCGTCGCCCGTGACGGTCGGATCATCGGGATCCGGGAGGCGACGTCGACGGTGCGGGACACCTCCGGAGAGCCCCTCTACACGCAGACGGTCCTGTTCGACGACGCCGAACGCCGGCGTGCAGACGAGGAGCGGGACCGCTTGCAAGGCGCGGAGCGCGAGGCGGCCACGCAGAACGTTGCCCTGCAGGGGCGGCTTGATCTGCTCCGGCACGCGAGCGAGCTGCTCGCCGCCTCGGTCGAGCCGCGCGCGCCGCTGCAGCAGGTGAGCGAGCTGCTCGTGCGCGAGTTCGCCGACTGGTGCACGCTCGACGCGGTCGAGGACGACGGCGAGCTGATCCGCGCGGCGGCTGCCTCCGGTGGGCGGACGGCACACCCGGCCGCTGAGCCCGGGGGCGACATCCGCAAGGTCTTGCAGTCCGGCCGGAAGCTCCTGGTGACGTCGCTCGAGGGGGACGAGAAGCCCGGCGCCGGGTTCCCGCCCGAGACCGTTTCGCTCATCTCCGTCCCGGTCCGGGGTCGGGGACGACGAGTAGGCGTGCTGACGTGTGGCCGCATTTCGCCGGCGTCCACATACGGCGCCGGCGACCTCATGCTGGCGGAGGATCTCGCGGGCAGGATCGGCGTCGCAATCGATCGCGCACGTCTTTACCGCGAGGTCGAGGAAAGGGCCGATGCCGGACGTGTCCTCACGTACGTGGCGGACGGCGTCGTCCTCGTCGATCGGGCGGGTGTTGTCCGGCTCTGGAATCCCGCCGCCGAGACGATCACGGGCATTCCCGCATCGGACCTCGTCGGCCATACTGCCGCAGAGCGCATAGGAGGCTGGCGAGAGGGCCTCGACTCGGTGCCAGTCTCGTCGTCGCCCGACCGCGCTCATCCGGAGGTGATCGTCCCGATCGAGAGCGTGGACGGCGAGCGCTGGATCTCGATCTCGGGCGTCCAGTTCTTCGAGGGCACTGTCTATGCGTTTCGCGACGTCACTGAGGTCCGGCAGCTCGAGCAGCTGAAGGCGGACTTCATCGCAACGGCCTCCCATGAGCTTCGCACGCCGCTGGCGGCCGTGTACGGAGCCGCACAGACGCTTCTGCGCCACGACTTCGCACTCGACGAGGCGGGTCGTGACCGGTTCGTGTCGCTCATCGCGGATGAATCGGAGCGCCTGGGCCGCATCGTCAACGAGATCCTGCTCGCCAATCAGCTCGAATCCGGCCGAGTCGACCTCGGATCCGACGCGTTCGATCCGGGGGAGCTCGTCGAGCGGGTCGTGGACGCCGCGCGGGTTCATGCACCGCCCAGCATCGTGGTCGAGCGAGTCGTGCCGGCGGCCGTTCCGCACGTAGTCGCGGACCGGGACAAGGTGCGGCAGGTGCTCGTGAACCTCGTCGAGAACGCGATGAAGTACTCGCCCGGCGGCGGGCGGATCGAGGTCGGGCTCGAGTCCGGAGAGGAGTCCGGCGCGGAGACAGTCGTGTTCTTCGTCAGGGACGAGGGCCTTGGAATCCCGGCCGACGAGCAGGCTCGGATCTTCGAGAAGTTCTACCGCCTGGATCCGCACATGACCCGAGGCGTCGGCGGCACCGGCCTCGGCCTCTACATCTGCAGCGAGCTCGTGAACCGGATGGGCGGCCACATCTGGGTCGAGTCGACCGAGGGGGAGGGCTCGACGTTCCTGCTCGAGCTCCCGGCAGAGCCTCAGCCGGTCGTTCAGCCGGTGCCGAGCGTGGCGTCACCCGAGCGCCAACCCGCTGAATCTGATCACTAGCTGATCCGGCACTAACCTTGCGCGGTGCCTGCGTCCCGCAAGCCGCGTCTCCTTGTCCTGAATCAGTACTACTGGCCGGGGGTCGAGGCGACGGCGCAGCTGCTCACGGAGCTCTGCGAGGCGCTCGCCGA
>WNGD01006854.1_pt1 | contig 12449 bp, 8 predicted proteins | sample 5400671 | NCBI WGS metagenome assembly WNGD01 (sample SAMN13153369, study PRJNA577476) | soil metagenome | isolation source: 40 cm soil or saprolite under grassland replicate 2 | place: USA:California | collected 2016-06-15
CGCATCCGCATGGAGTCGGTCAGTCTCGATCCCGGCGTCTTCATCCGGTCGATGGCGACGCGTGGCTCCGTGGGAGGCCTGGCGACCACGACGGAGGAAGCGGCGGACGTGCTCGAGGCCTTCGGCTTCGATCGCATCCTGATCGAAACGGTCGGCGTGGGGCAAACCGAGCTCGACATCGCGCGCACCGCCGAATCCACGGCGCTGGTGCTCGTCCCTGAGTCCGGCGACGCGATCCAGACCCTCAAGGCCGGCGTCATGGAAATCGCCGACGTCTTCGTGATCAACAAGAGCGACCGGCCCGGCGGCGACAAGCTGCGCCAGGAGATCGAGGTGATGCTCGGCCTGCGCCAGGGGAACGCGTTCCGCAACCTCCCCGCCCACCATCACCGGTCGGACGGTCGGACGGTCGGACAGTCTGACCGTAAACGCCCTCAGTCCGACCGTCCGACCGTCCGACCGTCCGACGCCTGGGAGCCCCCCGTGCTCACGACGGTGGCCGTGAAGGGGGAGGGGGTGGTGGAGCTAGCGGCCGCACTCGACCGCCACCGCGCGTTCCTCGAGTCGAGCGGCCAGCTCGCCGCGCGCCGGCGCGAGCGGCTCGCCGAGCGCACGCGCGCCGTGGTGGAGCGGGGCCTGCGGCAGTGGGTGTGGGAAGACACGCCGGCCCCGGACCCGCAGCGGAGCGATCCGATGAGCATCGAGAAAAAACCCGTGTACGGCCCCGAAGATGTGGCGGGGGATCTGCAGGGGCGGTTGGGAGAGCCGGGCCGCTATCCGTTCACGCGCGGCATCCATCAGACGATGCACCGCGGCCGCCTGTGGACGATGCGGCAGTTTTCCGGCTTCGGCAGCGCGGCCGACACCAACCGGCGCTACCACTTCCTCCTCGAGCGCGGCCAGACCGGCCTCTCCGTGGCGTTCGACTTCCCGACGTTGATGGGGTACGACTCCGACCATCCGCGCGCGGAGGGCGAGGTGGGCAAGTGCGGGGTGGCGATCTCCAGCGCGGTGGACATGGAGGATCTGTTCCGCGGCATCCCGCTCGACCAGGTCTCGACGTCGATGACGATCAACGGGCCGGCGGCGATCCTGTTCTGCTTCTACGTCGTCGCGGGGGAGCGGCAGGGCGTGGAGGTCGGCAAGCTGCGTGGCACGGTCCAGAACGACATCCTCAAGGAGTACATGGCCCAGCACGCCTGGGTGTATCCGGTCGAGCCGGCGCTCAAGGTCATCGTCGACATGTTCGAGTGGTGTCCCCGGCACACGCCGCAATGGAATACGATTTCGATCAGCGGCTATCACATCCGCGAGGCGGGGGCCACCGCCGCGCAGGAGCTCGCCTTCACCCTGGCGAACGGGTTCACGTACGTCGAGCGCGGCATCGCGCGGGGGCTGGACGTGGACAGCTTCGCGCCGCGGCTGTCGTTCTTCTGGGACATCCACAACGATTTCTTCGAGGAGATCGCGAAGCTGCGCGCGGCGCGGCGCATCTGGGCGCGGCAGATGAAGACGCAGTACGGCGCCAAGAACCCGCGGTCCTGGATGATGCGCTTCCACTCGCAGACCGCCGGCGTGACGCTGACCGCCCAGCAACCCCACAACAACATCGTGCGCGTCGCGTACCAGGCGCTCGCGGCGGTGCTGGGCGGCACCCAGTCGTTGCACACCAATTCGCTCGACGAGACGCTGGCGCTGCCGACCGAGCAGGCGGTGCAGGTGGCGCTCCGCACCCAGCAGATCCTCGCGCACGAGACCGGCGTCGCCGAGGTGGTCGATCCGCTGGGCGGCTCCTACTACATCGAGGCGCTGACCGATCAGCTGGAGCGCGAGGCCGATGCACTGTTCGCGGAGATCCAGTCGACGGGCGGCGTGGTGAAGGGGATCGAGAGCGGCTGGTTCCAGCGCCAGATCGCCCGGTCGGCGGCCGAGTTCCAGCGCCAGGCCGAGGCCGGCGAGCGGGTCATCGTCGGCGTCAACGAGTTCGTCACCGAGAACGACCACCCCGTGGAGATCCTCAAGATCTCCAACGACGCCGAGGCCAGCCAGCGCCAGCGCCTCGCCCGGCTGCGCGCGCAGCGCGACGCGGCGCTCGTGGAGCAGCGCCTCGCGGCGCTGCGCGCGGCCGCCGAGCACGACGCGAACGTGCTCCCCGCGATGCTCGATTGCGCCCGCGCCGACTGCACGCTGTTCGAGATCCGGCACGCGCTGGAGCGCGTCTGGGGCGCCTACCGCGAGCCGGTGTTCTTCTAGGCCATGACCGCGATGCCACGGGCGCGGAAACGCCCGATCCGGGTGCTCGTCGCCAAGCCCGGGCTGGACGGGCACGACCGCGGCGCCAAGGTCGTCGCCGCCGCGCTGCGCGACGCCGGCATGGAGGTGATCTACACCGGCCTCCACCAGACGCCGGAGATGATCGCCCAGGCGGCGATCCAGGAGGACGCCGACGTGGTGGGGCTCTCCATCCTGTCCGGGGCCCACATGACGCTGTTTCCCCGCGTCAAGGCGCTGCTCGACGAGGCGGGGCGCGACGACGTCCTCCTCACCGGGGGCGGCATCATCCCGCCCGAGGACATGGAAGCGTTGCAGGGGCGGGGGATCGGCAGGCTGTTCGGCCCGGGGACGCCAACGACGGAGCTGGTCAAGTACATCGAGGCGTGGGCGGCCGAGCATGTGGCGGCCTGACCGCTAACCCCGGATGACGCGCCTCGAGACCCTCGCCGCCGACGTGCGCGAGCTGCGCGCCCGCCTCGCGCAGGGCGGCGGGCCGGACAAGATCAAGCGGCAGCACGACCAGGGGAAGCTCACGGCGCGCGAGCGCGTGGCGCAGCTCCTCGACCAGAACGGCGACTGGTTCGAGCTCGGCTTATTCGTCGCCTACGACCAGTACGACGGTCAGGCGCCGGGGGCGGGCGTCATCACCGGCGTGGGGAAGGTGGCGGGGCGCCCGGTGGTGATCGTCGCCAACGACGCGACGGTCAAGGCGGGCTCGTGGTGGCCCGAAACGATCCGCAAGATGCTGCGCGCCCAGGAAGTGGCGATGCGCCAGCGCGTCCCCATCGTCTATCTCGTGGACTCGGCCGGCGTCAACCTGCCGTATCAGGGGGGCGTGTTTCCGGGCCAATACGGGGCGGCGCGGATCTTCTTCTACAATTCGCTGATGCGCCACTATCTGCGCGTACCGCAGATCGCCGCCGTGATGGGGCCGTGCATCGCCGGCGGCGCGTACCTGCCGGCCCTCTCCGACGTCATCTTCATGGTCGAGGGCACGTCGTTCATGGGGCTCGGCGGGCCCAACCTCGTCAAGGGCGCGACCGGCCAGTCGGTGGACGCCGAGACGCTGGGCGGGGCCGCGACGCACACCTCGACGAGCGCGGTCGCCCACTATCGCGCCAAGGACGACGCGGAATGTCTGGAGCGGATCCGTGAATACCTGGCCCGGCTTCCCTCCGCGGCGCGCCCGGCGCCCGCGGCGCAGGCGCCGAAGCGAGACCCGAAGCAGCTGTACGAGCTGCTCCCCGGCGACCATCGCATGAGCTACGACGCGCGCGCCGTGCTCGAGTGCCTCCTGGACGCGGGGACACTCGACGAGTTCCAGCCGGCCGTGGCGCCGGAGATGATCTGCGGACACGGCGCGATCGAGGGACGGACGGTCGCGGTGATCGCCAACTCGCGCGGCGTGATCAAGGGCAAGAAAGGCGAGCCGCCGAAGATCGGCGGCATCATCTACACGGAGAGCGCGGAGAAGGTCGCGTATTTCATCGAAAACGCGGATCGCGAGCGCCTCCCGCTGCTGTTCGTGCAGGATGTGTCGGGATTCATGGTCGGGGTCGAAGCCGAGCACACCGGGATCATCCGGGCGGGAGCCCGCTTCGTCGAAGCGATGGCCACGGCGACCGTCGCCAAACTCGTCCTCACGGTGAACCACGCGTCCGGCGCCGGCTACTATGCGATGGCGGGGCAGGGCTTCGACCCCGACTTCGTCCTCTCGTGGCCTACCGGCCGCATGGGCGTGATGGAAGGGGAGTCCGCCGTCCAGGCGGTCTTTGGCGACACTGCCGCCAAGCCGGAAAACGCCGCCGCCGTCGACGCGATGCGCGCCGATTACGAGCATCAGCTCGATGCCAAGTACGCGGGCGCCCGCGGCTTTGTCGACGCGATCGTGCTCCCGGAGGAGACCCGCGACGTGCTCGCGTTCCTGCTGGCCGTGACCACCGAGTTCACCGGGCCGCACCTTGGGCCCTTCATTTTGCCGAGTCATCCATGACGCTGCGTCGTTGGTTCACCGTGCTCGCCGGGTTGTCGGTCGCCGCGTGCGGCGGCCGGACGCCTCCCCCCACCGCCCTGACGCCGAAGGCGGCTCCGAGTACGCCGGCGCCACCCGCGGCTCCCGCCGACGGCAGCCGTACCGATTCCGAGGCCGGAGAGCCGATCGTGCCGCCGCCGCTCGCGCTCTTGGCGGGGCTGATGCCGCTCGCCGCGACGGGCGTGGACCAGTTCCGCGCCGCGCACCCAACCTACGATGGGCGTGGCGTGATCATCGGTATCCTCGACTCGGGGGTAGACCCGGGTGTCCCCGGCCTGATCACCACCACCACCGGCGCGCCCAAGCTCCTCGACGTGCGCGATTTCTCCGCGGAAGGGAGGGTCGCCCTCGTTCCCGTCACAGCCGGGGACGACGGCTCCGTCGTCGTCGCTGGTGTCAAGCTCACCGGCGCGGGGCGCATCGCGCGGCTCGCAGCGGGAGGGCCCTGGTACGGCGGCGTGTTCCGTGAGCTGCCCCTCGGCAAGGTGCCGGCGGCGGACGTCAACGGCGACGGCGACAACACCGACGAGTTTCCGGTCGTGGTCGTGAAAGCGAGCGACGGCTGGGTCGCCTTCCTCGACTCGAACCTGAACGGCTCGTTCGAAGACGAGATGCCGCTCCACGACTACCGGCAGGGGCGCGAGACGATCGCCTTGGGCCGCCGCCCCTTGACCATCGCGGCGAACTTCACCGATGGCGCCGGCGCCCCGGTGCTGGACCTGGTATTCGATACGTCGGGCCACGGCACGCACGTAGCGGGCATCGCCGCGGGACACAACCTCTACAACGTGCAGGGATTCGACGGCGTAGCGCCAGGCGCGCAGCTGCTCGCCCTCAAGATCGCCAACAACGCGCGTGGCGGCATTTCGGTGAACGGATCGATGGTCCGGGCGATGGAGTACGCGGCGCGCTTCGCGACACAGCGTGGCCTCCCCCTGGTCCTCAACATGAGTTTCGGCGTGGGCAACGAGCAGGAAGGGCGCGCGGTCATCGATTCCCTCATCAACGTCTTCCTCGTCGCCCACCCCGACGTGGTGTTCGTCATCAGCGCCGGCAACGACGGGCCGGGACTCTCCACGATGGGCTTCCCGGGCTCCGCCGATCTCGCCCTCTCGGTGGGGGCGCTGTACCCGGGCGTCTTCTCCCGGGCGCCGCAGCCCGGTGTCCCCCCGGCACCCGACGTCCTGGCATGGTTCAGCTCGCGGGGCGGCGACACCGACAAGCCGGACGTGTTGGCGCCCGGTGTCGCGTTTTCCACAGTGCCGCGCTGGAACACCGGCGACGAGATCAAGGGCGGCACCAGCATGGCCGCGCCGCACGCCAGCGGGTTGGCCGCGTGCCTCGTGTCCGCCGTGACGCAGGAGGGCCGTCGCCCAGGAGCGGCCGAAGTGATGCAGGCGCTGCGCGTCTCGGCGGCCGCGATCGCGGGCACGACCGTGCTCGATGCGGGAGCGGGCGTGCCGAAGCTCGAGGCGGCGTATCGCTGGCTCGTCGCGGGGCACCAGGGGGCGGTCTACGTCGTGCGCACGCCGGCCGGCGGGTCGGCGGCGTTCCGGCGCGACGGGCTCGCGGGCTCCGGCGACACTCTGCAACCGTTCCACGTTACGGCGGCCCTCGGCATCCGCGCCGCGCAGCTGGAGCTGCGCAGCAATGCCCCGTGGCTCAGCGTCCCGCCGCAGATGCGCGCGGGAGCCCCGGCGACCGACGTCACCGTCGCCTACCGGGCGGCGGCGTTCGCCGCGCCGGGGGTCTACGTGGGAACCGTCACGGCGCGCAATCCGACCGATACGCTCGCGGGCGCGTTGTTCGCGCTCGTCAACACGATCGTCGTTCCCTACGACCTCACGGCCCGTCCTCTGGCCGATCAGAAGCGCACCGTCGCCGCCGGGCGTGTACAGCGTTACTTCCTGCGCGTGCCGGCGGCGGGCTCTACGCTGCGCGCGACCGTGTCCCTCGCGGATTCCACCCAGCACGCGTTCGTGAAGATGTACGAGCCGGATGGCCAGCCGTTCCGCGACGCGCCCGACGATATCAACGTCGGCGGGGGCGACGCGGGCACCGCCGATGTCGTGGTGCGGGCCGAGGACCTCGTCGCCGGCGTGTACGAGCTCGACGTGGTCGCGCCGCCGCTCGCGACGGTCACCGCCGACGTGCGCGCGGCCATCGCGCCGGTGACCCTGGCGCGGACCGGCCGCGGGGTGGAAGCGGGCGATGCCGGCCCGGAGACCACGGGCGGCCGGGTCACGTCGCGTCTGATCGGCGCGGAAGCCGCGTTCCCGGTGGCGGGACGCGGGCTCCCCGCCGAGTCGCTCACCGTGCGCGTCCCGGCCTGGGCCGCGCGCGCCGAGGTGGACGTGGAGATGCCACGCGAACAGTGGAACCGGTTCACGGACTTCGGCGTGACGGTCTTCGACTCGAGCGGGCAGCAGGTCAGCGAGGGGCCGCTGAACTACGCGGTGGGCCGCCAGCGGTTCGACGTCCCCGAAGGGCTCGCCGGCCAGGCCCTCACGGTGGAGCTATTCCCGGCTTCGGCGCACGTCGGTCCCGTACCGTCGTGGCAGGCCACCGTGCGGGTGCGCTTCCTCCTCAAGGAGCCACGGCTGGCCCAGAGCGGCCTGGACGCGACCGTGGTCGCCGGGGGGCGGACCACGCTCGAGCTCCTGGCGCCGCCCGCGCTGCAGACACCCACCGGGTTTCAGCCCCTAGTGGAGGTGCGGGTCACGCCGCCCGCCGGTGAAGCAGCGATCCTGCGGGCGCCGCTGGAGCATCCGTGACGCAGCCCGTGCGCGTCGCGGCCGGGCAGGGGTTTTGGGGGGACTGGCTCGAGGCACCGGTCCGCCAGGTGTCGGGCGGACCGGTGGATTATCTGATGATGGACTACCTCGCCGAGGTGACGATGTCCATCATGCAGAAGCAGAAGTCCCGGGATCCGCGCCTCGGCTACGCCAAAGACTTTGTACCGCTGATGGAGCGGATGCTCCCGATCCTCGCGGAGCGCGGTATCAAGGTCACCACCAACGCCGGCGGGGTGAATCCGCGCACCTGCGCGGAGGCGGTCGCGGCGGCGGGCCGCTCGCTCGGCCTCGCCGGGAAGCTCACGATTGGGGTCGTCAGCGGCGACGACCTGCTGGGCCGTCTCGACGAGCTGCTGGCGCGCGGCCACGGCATGAAGAACCTCGATACCGGCCGGCCCTTGGAGGACGTCCGCGACCGCGTGCAGTCGGCCAATGCCTACCTGGGCGCCGGCCCCGTCGTGGAAGCGCTGCGGCGCGGCGCCAGCATCGTGATCACCGGGCGCGTGACCGACACGGGACTGACCCTCGGGCCCTTGATGCATGCCTTCGGGTGGCGCGATGACGCGTGGGATCTACTCGCCGCCGGCACGGTGGCGGGACACACGATCGAATGCGGCGCGCAGTGCAGCGGAGGAAACTGCCTCGTGGACTGGGAGCGCATCCCCGACCTCGCCAACGTCGGATACCCCATCGTGGAAGCGTATCCCGACGGCAGCTTCGACGTGACGAAGCACCCGGGCACGGGCGGTCGCGTCACCGTGGCCGGCGTCAGCGAGCAGCTGGTGTACGAAATGGGCGACCCGCGTGAATACATCACCCCCGACTGCGTGGCCGACTTCACGACCATCCGGCTCGAGCAGGTAGGCAAGGACCGCGTGCACTTCGCGGGGATCAAGGGCCGTCCGGCGACCGATAAGCTCAAAGTCTCGATCGCCTACGCCTACGGGTACAAGGCCGTCGGCACCCTCGTGTACGCGTGGCCGGACGCGTATGCGAAGGCGCGCCGCGCCGACGAGGTGCTACGCCAGCGGCTCGCGAACCTCGGCCTCCAGTTCGAGGCGATCGTGACCGAGTTCGTGGGCGTGGACGCGACGCACGGCCGGCTGGCGACGGCGGACGGCGTGTCGCCCGACCTTCCCGAGGTGCAGCTGCGCGTCGGGGTGCGCGCGCGCGAGCTCGCGCCGGTGGACCGGTTCACCCGCGAGATCGCGCCGCTCATTCTCAACGGTCCGCCCAGCGTGACGGGGTTCGCGGGCGGGCGTCCCAAGCCCGAGGAGATCGTCGCCTACTGGCCGGCGCTGATCGACAAGCGGGAGGTGCAGCCGTGCGTGGACGTGGTCGCGGTATGAAAAAGCGAGCGGTCAGAAGAAGCCCTGTGCGTCTTCTTGAACTGGCCCACGCCCGTTCAGGCGACAAAGGCGACACCGCCAATGTCGGGCTCATCGCCCGCAAGCCGCAGTATTACCTCCACCTCGTCAAGCACGTGACCGCGGCCCGTGTGGCTCGTCACTTCAAAGGGTTGATCACCGGACCCGTGGAGCGCTTCGAACTCCCCAACCTCAACGCGCTCAACTTCCTCCTCCACGGCGCGCTCGACGGGGGTGGCACGATCTCGCTCAAGACGGACGCACAGGGCAAGGTGTTCTCGACCGCGCTGCTGCGCATGCTGGTGGAGGCGCCGCGATGAGCGACCGGGTGCTGAGCGTGCTTCAGGGCGCCGTGCTCACCGGCACGCTCAACCGCCCCGAGAAGCGCAACGCCATCGATACCCCGATGATCGACGCGCTGCTCGCCTTCCTCGAGCGCGCGGATCTCGACGCGGAGGTGCGCGTCGTCGCGCTGCAGGGCGCGGGCGTCGACTTCTGCGCCGGGATGGACCTGAACGAGCTGCTCGCCTCGGCGGACCAGACGGTGGCCGAGAACCGGGAGGCGGCGCTGCACTTCGGCGAGATCTTCCTGCGCATGCGGCAGCTGCCCAAGCCGGTGGTCGCGCTGGTGCGCGGGCGCGCGCTCGCGGGCGGGTGCGGGCTCGCCACCGCGTGCGACCTGGTGCTCGCCGCCGAGTCAGCGCAGTTCGGGTACCCGGAGGTGCAGCGCGGCTTCGTGCCGGCGCTGGTGATGAACCTGCTGAAGCGCAGTGTGGGCGAGAAGATCGCGTTCGACCTCGCCGCGACCGGCCACCTCCTCACCGCGACCGAAGCGGCCGCCGTCGGGCTCGTCTCCCGCGTCTACGAGGACGCCGATTTCGAGGAGCAGGCCGCGGACCTGCTGCGCACGCTGACCGCGATCAGCGCCAGCGCCCTCGCCCTCACCAAACAGCAGTTCTACCGGCTGGAGGGAGTACCGTTCGCCGAGGGCCTCCGCCTCTCCGCCGACGTCAACGCCGTGAGCCGCACGACGCCGGATTTCCGCGCCGCGCTCGCCGCTTTCCTCAAGAAGTGACCAAAGTCTTCTTCGCCAAGGCCTCGCTGGGCGGCGCCGGGCTGGTCGCCGGCCTCGTTGGCATGGCGTTCGAATGGCGATGGCTCGTGTATCTGGCCGTCGGCTTGTTGCTGGTCGCGTTTCTGCTCCGCTTCTCCGAACGGAAGAGCGCCCGAAACTGAGGCTAACCCCTGGGCCGGAGCAGCTCGAGGAACGGCGGGTAACCCCACAGCCCTGGCGTGGACCAGTGGGTGTACACCGTGTACACCCGGCCTTGGGCGAACGCCTCGCGCAGCAGTGCCACGGCACGCTCCCGGTCCCCAAGCGCGGCCTCGATACGGGCGCGACCGTCGGTCTCGAGGCCGAGTCGGTATGGCCATGGCCAAGCTGCCAACACCGCGGCGACCCGCATCGCCCCGCGGCGATCGCCCATGGCCGCCGCGGCCTCGCCGGCCCAGCCCGCCGCTTGCAAGTTGCGCGGGTCGCTTCCCCACACCTTCTCGTACAGGACACGAGCCTCTTTCCAGCGTCCCAGGGCACCGAGTAGCCCTGCATACGTCCACTCATCGGCCTGTCGGTCCCGCGACGGGAGCGCTGTGTACCAGGTGAGGGCACGGTCGAAGACTCGCTGCGCCGCCGCCTCATGCCCGTGCACGCGCAGCTCCTGGCCCGTCATCACCATCACGAACAGGTGCGTGAACCATCCCGACGACCGGAGTCTCATGCTCTCGTCCAGATCCCGCTGCACGTCGTCGACGCGGCCGAGGGCGGCTAGGGCGCGGATCTCGTTGGCCAGCGTGGTCAGCAGATTCGGGAACAGGCGACGGCCGCGTCGCGCGTCCACGAGCTCCTGACGGTAATCCCCCAGCATGTGGTCGCTCGAGGTCAGCATCCACCAGTAGTGCTCCCAGCCGCGCAGCCAACCGTGCTCGGGATCGACCTCGGAGAGCAGTCGGACCGCCTCGCGGGGGTGATTCGTGTTGAGGGCTTCGCCGGCGGCGTCGATGATCGCGTCCAGGGATCCTGGCATGACGCCCAGCGCGAGCAGCGCGTTTTCGGAGGCGGCCGCGTTGTCTCCGCGCATCAACGCTCGTGACTCGTTCAGCTTGTATCGCTCGAAGGGCGTGAGCTGCCGTAAGCGCGGCTCCAAGAGTCGGATGAGCGAGTCGGCCGCCGCCATGTCGTCTGCAGTGACGTCTGCTCCCACGGCCAAGACCAGCGCGCTCGTGAACGTGGAGTCGAGGGCAAACGCGCCCTTGAGATGCAGCGCCGCGCCTGTCTGGTCGTCCGGCAGCTTCTCCACCCCTTGGAGGTATTCCCGGTAGGCGGCGAACGTCGGCAGCCGATCCGGGAGACTTGCCCACGCAGCGAGCCCGGGGCTCAGCAGGCTCGCCAGAGCGCGCGTCACTTCCAGCCGGAGGGCGACCAAGCCGCGGAGCGGGTCGCGCCGCGCCGCACGCGTGGGGCGGACCACGACCAACGCGCTGCCACGCCGCGCGTCGACGATCTCAGCCGTGAACTCGAGCGTATCCCCCTGCTGAGTGTACCAGCCCCGCACCACCGTGCCGGCGCCGGTCTCGAGTCCGAAATCTTGCACCACCAGCGTCTCCCGTTGCCGGTCGACCCTCGTCGCGAAACGCGAGGCCGCCAACTCGTCGCGGACGTCGGCCACCTTCACCAGGTCTGTCCGCGCCAGCCCTTGGGTAAGCCAGTCTGCCGCTATCGGCCCTAACACGTCCAGCCTCGGATCCCCAGTGCAGCGCCAGAGCGCCGACGGCGACGGCCACGACGACAAGCGCGGCGCCCACCGGTCGAGGATGCCGCGGCAGCATACCCGGCACGGGGGGCAACGCCGCGACGGCGTTCGGCACCGCCGCCGCCGCCCGCTGGGCGGGCACGGCGTGCGGCTCGCTCGGCTGGTGCTGCAGCCGCTCGGCCAGCGCGAGCACTTCAGGCTCGGCTGCCGCTCCCAACTCCTCTCGAACCAGGGCCGAGTGCGCCCGCGCATGCCGCACCGCCCGCGCGCGATTCCCCGCCGCGGCGAGTGCGCTCATGTACCGGATCGCCAACCGCGCATCGAGCGGGTCCATGGCGACGAGGCGTTCCCAGTACCCCGCGATGGTACGGTGGTCGCCGCCGTTCGCAGCGAGCCGCTCTAACGCGTCGGCTGCAAGCCGGCGGAGGCGGGCGCGTTCCGCGTCGGCCCAGTGCTCGAACTCAGGCGCCTCGTCGCCGTGATCCAGGTGCACGGCGTCGAGAAAGGGGCCGGTGTAGAGCCTCGCGGCGCGCTCGAGCTCACCCCGCTCGAGGGCGTCTTCGAAGGCGGCCACGTCACTCTCGATCAGGGCGGGATTGAGACGGAGGTCGGCGGTGCCGAGAACGAGCTCGTCGCTCCCGAGCTCATGCCGCAGGGCCCACAATGCCTGGGCCAGCGCGTGGCGCGCGTGCTCGGTGTCGCGCTCGGGCCAGAACAGGGCGAGCAGGCGATCGCGGCTCACACCATGCTCTCTTCCCGTCGCGAGCACGGCGAGCAGGGCCAGTTTGCGGCGCTGCGTCACCGTGCCTGCCATCGGACCGCGCTCGCCCGCGAGGGCCAGCCCGCCGAAGGTCTTGAGCCTGAAGGGCATAGGCCTGCTGACTTTTTGCTGATTTCTCGCTGTTCGTCCCCGAATAACATACGGCCACGGTAGGCGGCCACAAGGCCGGAGAAATCAGGCTTGATAGGCGCTTGAATGGGTCCGTCCAGACTGGCCAGCGGTTGTCGGAAAGGGACAGGGCGACACGCGCTTTGTGCGTCCATTGAGGAGGACGTTTCATGAGGTCGTCTCAGCGCTTCCGGATCATTGCGATCGGCGTGGCGCTACTGTTGTACAGCTTCCCAGCGTGTGGGCAGATCCCTGGGGTCGGCCGTGTCCTGAGGAAGGCTA
>WNGD01014841.1_pt1 | contig 12449 bp, 13 predicted proteins | sample 5400671 | NCBI WGS metagenome assembly WNGD01 (sample SAMN13153369, study PRJNA577476) | soil metagenome | isolation source: 40 cm soil or saprolite under grassland replicate 2 | place: USA:California | collected 2016-06-15
AGAGATTGCCGGCGCAACCGCGCCGCAGCCTCGCTTATCACTTAGCGGCACGCCTATTTTTGAAGAGGCTATCCTTTTCTGAGGAGATTTTTTTCGTTGAGCGCTTTTATGACCGTCTCCACGTAGCCTTTGATTGCTTTATTAACGTCGTCGGGCTCCGAAGTCCTGATAGTGCCGGCCCAAACCAGCTCGTTTTTAGCCACATCGTAGAGCGTCGTCTCTGAGGTATACACCTCATATCCGTAAAAACGCGGCGGCTCGTACAGGCCATACCAAGCGAAGGAACTCCAACCATAGAAGCCGAAAGCCGGGAAGGGATTATAGTAACCAGGACTAACCTCCGTCCTATGTTCGACGTGGGCGAGTCGCGTGACTATGGTGCCATCGGCGCCAGCCGCTTGCGCCGTCTGTTTAAGCTTCGCTTGCTCGAATTTTTCGTCTTCGGCTACATATCGATAGCTAGGCACCGCATCGTAGCCGGCAGCTTTAAGTTGAGCCACGAACAGGTCTTCGAAGTTGCGCCGGATGCTGGTCTGCCCACTTACCCCAATCACCATGATCCTTTTAAAGGAAAGCGAAGCGTAAGCGGGGTTGCTCCATTGACTGACAATCTTTTCCGTAGCGGAGCAGCCGGCGAATGCGACTAATGCAAACAGGAGAGCAAAGCTACGAAACGTTCTGGTCTTCATGACGTCTAGCCCAACGCAAAATTTGCAATCTCGTGGCTGGTCGTAACGGATCTAGTTCAGCTCGGCTCGTGCCAGTTGTGCTACAGCACTCCGCAGATGATCGGCTACCATCATCGCGATCCTCAGCCTTGAGGATATAAAGCTATAATTCATTTTATCGAATATGACAGCGATGACCAGAGGTTATCTGACTTGTACAATGCTACAGAATCGAAATCGCGCCATTCGGTATTACAAGGCGGGTAAAAGAACCCGGTGATTGTTTTTGAAAATGCTGAGATGATTCGACGAGCGCTACTGCCGCGCTCGGGGAGTCGTATCCCCGAGCTATTTATCCAACTATTTTCGGAGCCTCAGAATCCCACGATCTTCAATTGCAACATCCCGCCAAAATCTTCGTGTGACGCGTTCGGGGAAACGAAGTCGAGTTGGTGATTGTACCTTAAATTGAAGGATAGGACGTCGTCTTTCGCCAAAAACTTTCCCAATTTCCAATTTATACCGGCCATGAGATTGACTGTTCCAACGTTGTTCGATCCGTCTGCACTGAAGCTTCTCGTATAAGATGTAGTGCCAGTCAAAAGAGGCCCATCCTTCAAAGGACTGTAGGAAAGCGTTAGTCCGGCGCCAGGAGTGTCCGTTCTAATACCGCTGTTTATATTTCTCTCCTGCTTAAAACTGAAGTTCGAGCCAAGAGATAAGCCATTGATGGGCCGATAGGCGCCCGTGAATGTCTGGTTGAAAACCGTGGTATCATAATTTGTGTCGCTGCCCTCCCCCACCAGAGAGAAGCTTGAGATCCAACCCCCACCCCATGCCGGTCTGTTAAAATTGACCGTAGTAGCCGCAGTCTTCGTCAGGCGAAACTGGTTGATCTCCGAGAGCCGCTCCCACGATTCGCCGATGGATCCGCGAAGATTGGCTGAGCCCAAACTGTGTTCGCCCCAAAGCTGGGCCTCATCGCGCGCCTGGTCTACCCTTTGGTCGGTCATAAAAACAAACCCCTTGCCGAGCGACCGGTAATCGCCGCCAAAGTTAAACCCCACCCACTGATCCTTCAAACTCAGCCGCAGCATTCGCGGCTCTTCCTCGCAGCCGCACTGCGCCTTTAAAGAATCTAGCATACTGTAAGAAAACTCTGCCTCGGTCTGCAATCCGCCACCGGGCGATGAGGAGTTGGCAAGAAAATTCAGATAGCGTCGGGACAGGCCCTTTTCCAGAATTCCATTCAGGCCGTTGAGATTCTCTTTCTTTTCGAGAAAAGAAGTTTTCAGGTTGACAACCTGCAAGCCCAAATCCACCGAAACGTCCTTGCTCACTGGCACATTCGCCGATTGAATGCCATCCATCTCGGCAAACGACGGCGGCGCCAGCGGATCAAAGCTGGTAGCAAAAGTGACAGGCGCCGCGGGAGGTTGAGCGACTTGTGTCGTTGCACAACCGGTCAGGAGAAAGATCAGAACAAATAATGCTTTCAGGACGTAAACTATTTTGTACACCATCATTCCTGCGTCGAAAAATTGCCGACTAGTTTAACACATGACGATGAACAAGAAACAAATTTAATTTAAAAACGCCGCAATTCTCTCGTGTGCGGCGCTCAAGCAACCCGGATGACTCGACCGCTTAGAACAGGACGGCAAGCGCCGCATTGGACAGCACCTCTTTCTCCCACTTTGCCTCTACTTGCCTTTGATTTTCTTTGACGCCGCAGTATTTGCGGAATATGGGTAGGAACGTTCTCTTGGTAGAGGATGATCCCAGAAATATACTCAGCTATGGTTACGGGCCGCGTTCGAAGCTCTATCCCTCTCCTCGGCTTCTTCCCGACGCGATCCCGCGAAAACCAGAAGCTTCTATATTCACGCCATGGTCCCACTAAAAGCGCGTGAGCAGCTACTCAAGGCAATCCATGGGTCAATGATGGCGCGAATGGCGCAGCGACGACCAGAGGGTTCTTGATCGTTATCGTTGAATTTCGGCGTTTTTTTAAGGCCGGGTTAAGGTAGTACCGACGGGTTAAAAATGAAATTGCTGTACAACGAGTCTTTGTTAAATTGACAAGAAATGGACAACTGTCAAGGGTATGTCAAAACGAAATAGCGGGCGGCTGTTCAGTCATTCTTGGTTTTTCCAATACTTACGCCGAAGCGGAAACCCTCTCATCGCTGGCCCGCTTCTTGCCCTTCCACTTGCCATCTAATTTAAGGACCACGGCTACCCTTATTAACCACAATGCAAAGCGGGTGGGTCTTTCCAATCACCAGCATCGAACCCCGCAGGCGGAGGAGCACGAACTCAATCCTAATGCCACGAACCTCATTGACCATTACCTTCCTTCAACTCCGACAGGATTACTAAACCTGCAAGATGATTTACTTAGTCAACTACAACAAGAAAAGCCAGATCCAGCATTCGGACCGCAAGTCTAAGAGCCTGATTTTTATCGAAGCCGGACGCTGTTTAGCGGTCGACAAGATTATAGCTCTGCTTAGGGAACTGACGGTAAACGATCTTGAAGAATCAAGCGTTCAAATTATCGGCCAAAAGAACTGGGATGCCGCAAAGATAAAGACTCCGGGAATCAGATTCCACAAGCTGGATTGAGAATGTTTCTCCAAGTCTGCGTCATTGCCTACGGGATGTACACGGTTTCTTCCGAATCTTCTGAGTGAAAAGCAATGCGTAAAGAAACACCCCTCCCTTTTCAGATCGACAAACGCTTTTCGGAGGCCTGTAAAAAAGGGCTTGACACCGGCTTATCAGGAGCGCTATACGTATGCACCTATTAAGTTTCGAAAACGTGATGACTTACTCTGCCTCGGCGCTGGCTCTCGGATGGATTGTGACGTTTGCATCCGCCAGGTATGAAGATTTCATTAACTGGCGACGGCGGAAGCAGGAGACAAAACCCATGGTGAAATTCACTCTTCCATCCACTTCAGCTCCAAAGCCGGAACATTTGGTCTCCCAAAGCCCCCTTGTCCGTGGCTACGACAGCGAAGAACTCTTCCGGGAGGATTTGTGGATTAGACGGATCGAGGAGAGCCGTAGACAGATTGCCACACTGGGTACGTCAGCGCCGCGGTTGGAAGCAGATATCGCAGCTCGTGAGGACTATGGAAACCGAGTCTGCGCAATGCTGGCTCACCACGGCGTCACTAGATGCGATAACTGACTCACGCCTGGCTTCAAATGGGTCGTCAGGAACCGACCGTCCCATCAACCCCATGACGCAGTGAGTCACTTGGCCCCCAGAATCACTCCCGTACTTCGCCCGAGATTAACGCTAAGAACTGGTAACCCCATGTGAAGAAACGATACGCGTCGAGCGCAGGCGCGGATCGCCTTCATCCTTTTTTTCTTTCATTCGCCACGCCACAGATTCCGGAACCGGACAGCGACCACCTGTTCGTAGGGCACCAAACTGAGCAAGTGACCGATGGACCGCGCGAACCGGTTAAGTCCAACGACAGCCTCTTCATAGATGACAGGATCGTAAAAGGGCAAATCTCGTTCAACGACCGTCGAAATCAGCTCCGCGGCGTCGGCGGGAAAGCGGCGCCCTCCCACCTCAGCGGCCAGTGCCGGGTTATCTCGAAGCGCTTTTTGGGTCCGCACAATCGCTCGGACGGCAGCGGCGGCACACTCCGGGTCGCGCTCGATCAACGCTTCGGTGGTCGCGAGCCCGGCAAAGGTAAAGTGACGAACCTCGGCGGGATCATCGCCGCGCCGAACATCGACGAGGATTTTGCCCACTCCCCGCCTTACGGCGGTCTCGCTGCCCATGGCGTTGGCCCAAAAACCGTCAACCAGACCGCTTTCGAGAGCGCGCGCGGCAAAAACGCCGAAGGAAACGTCGCGCGCCTTCGCGCCGGGCAGCTCCACAATCTGCAGATCTCGGTTGGGATCGATCTTGGCCTCGACCAACATCTGTCGCAGCGCCAGATCCGGCCCCTCCGCTGCCGTGAGCCGAAGCCCCTTCACAGCGCCGATGTCACCACGCTTTGCTGCAAGATCAGCCCTGACTACGAGCAGCCAAGGCGTCCCCTGCGAGAGCGCTACGAGCAGCTTCGCCCCTTCCCAGCGGGGAAACTCCGTCAGAAGGTCGTGCACCGAGCCGGCGATCAGGGCATCCGCCGCTCCGTTTCGCAGCGCCTTGGTTGCTCCAAGCATCGGCACGAGCTCAATGTGAGCATCGAGACCCTCGGCTTTGTAGAAACCTAACTCCTCGGCCGCGAGGGCAGGGAAACAAGTGTTGCTGACGAGATCAACCGCTGCAATACGCATCTGCACGAAGTCCTCCTGATGAAACATCCCTTCACCACATAGAACGTAATGGTCGCGGGCCTATTAATTCCGTCGTGCTCTTTGCGTTCTTTATGCTTACGACCTTGGCCTTTTGGTCATTTCCAATATTCCGGCCAATTATCCTTCCCGCGTTGCGGCGTTCGCTCGTAATTCCAACGATTCCCAACGCGCGTAGCACGCTTCGAGTTCGTTCGTTAATGCTTGCAGGCGTTCCATCGTGGCAGCAATTTTATCGCTCGGCTGTCGATAAAACTCGGCACCGGCCATCATCCTATGTAGCTGTGCTTGCTCTGCTTCCAACGCTTCGATTTTTGCCGGCAGCGCTTCCAGTTCGCGCTGTTCCTTATATGAAAGCTTGCGAGTTCCATTGCCGCGCTCCCCGTCTGCGAAGGTAGCCCGCGGTGGCGTCCTGGCGCGCTTCGGCGGCATGGTCAGCGAGAAACTGCGTTGTCGCTCCCAATCTTCGTACCCTCCGGCATATTCCCCGACCTTGCCTCGGCCTTCAAAAACCAGCGTGCTCGTCACGACGTTATCAAGAAAGGTTCGGTCGTGGCTGACCAGCAGCAGAGTCCCCTCGTAATCGGCCAGCAGATCTTCCAATAACTCGAGCGTCTCGACGTCCAAATCGTTGGTCGGCTCGTCCAGCACGATCATGTTCGCCGACCGAGTAAAGATTTTCGCCAACAGCAACCGATTGCGCTCGCCGCCGGACAACGCCTTGACGGGGGAATCAACGCGCTCAGGCTGAAACAGGAAGTCTTTCAGATACCCGATGACGTGGCGTGAACGGCCTTTGACCGTAACGTAGTCGGAGTCGCTCATATTCTCGCGCACGGTTTTTTCCGGATTCAGTAATCGGCGGTGCTGGTCGAAATAAGCGATCTGCAGGCGTGTGCCGATCACCACTTGCCCGCTGGCCGGCGCGAGTTCGCCCAGGATCAGCTCGAGAAGCGTGCTCTTGCCCGAGCCGTTGGGGCCGATGATGCCGACCCGATCGCCGCGCAGAATGCGCGTCGATAGATCGTAAATAATGACATTGTCACCGTAACGGAAACTCACCCGGCGCAAGTCGACCACGAGCTTGCCGGAAAGCGCGCTGGCATTGATGCCAAAGCGGGCCTTCCCCATCGCTTCCAGGCGTTGCGCGCGCTCGCGCCGCATCGCCTGCAAAGCCTTGACCCGTCCTTCGTTGCGCGTCCGCCGCGCTTTGATGCCCTGGCGTATCCACGCCTCCTCTTCCGCCAGCTTCTTATCGAACTTGGCAAGCGCGCGCGCCTCGATTTCGAGTATTTCCTCTTTCTTACTTAGGTAGCCGTCAAAATCGCCGGGGAACGATGTCAGTTTTCCTCGGTCGATCTCGATAATACGGGTCGCTAAGTGTTTCACAAAAGTCCGGTCGTGAGTGATAAAGATCAGCGCCCCGTGGTAAGCGAGCAGAAATTTTTCGAGCCAGGTGATCGCGCTGATGTCGAGATGATTGGTCGGCTCATCCAGCAGCAACAGGTCCGGCTCGCTCACCAGAGCGCGCGCCAGCATGACCTGTCTGCGCGTCCCGCCGGAGCAGTCGGCAAGACTCTGGTCTGCCGGTAAACCCAAGCGCGACAAAACCGTCTCGACCTTCTGATTGATGTTCCAGCCATCCAGCATATCGATGCGTGCATGCAACCGCGCCATTCTCTCAAGGAACGACGGCTCCGCTGCAAGTGCGTGCTGCGTCAGCCGATGATACTCCGTCAGCAGCGTGCCCAATTCGCCCAGCCCGGCCGCCACGACTTCGAAGACCGTCTGATCCGTATCAGGCGGCACCTCTTGCTCGAGATGCGCGATGCGCAAAGCGTCGCGGCGCCAAATCTCGCCGTCATCCGGCAGCGAGTAAAGTCGATTTGCCGGCGCCATTACGACCGACAAGGCACACCCGCTCACCGGGCTCGATTTGAAAATCGACGTGGGCAAGCAACGGCAGATGGCCATACGCCAGAGATACGTCATCGAATCGCAGTAAAAACATGGATGCCAGGCGCCCTGAAAATTATAATCGAGTCCGCTTTGCAGTTTCGACTTCCGAGTCTTGCGTTTCGGAATCAACGCGAAAGCCGACATTTGCCTGTAACATTTAGATCGCTAGCGCCGTGTGGTTCGACCCGGCTGACCACGAACGGCCTTCCTTATCCGTTCGCCCTGAGCTGGTCGAAGGGTGCACATCGAAGTGCGAACGGAACATTAGTAGCAAATCAACCGTTACACGCCACCTAGAAATTCGTTTAAGTGTCAACGGGAAAAATCTGCGAGCGTCAAGAAACCGGACCTGCCGCAAGCTCCTCGGTGGACGGGAAGTCGGCGGAAGTATCGTGCTCTAGGGCCAGTGCCAGGGCGTTATCGACGGTTTTCAAAAACTCGAAACGCAATCCCTCCCGCACCGCAGCCGGAATCTCTTCCATATCTCTTTGATTCAATTCCGGCAGCAGCACGCACGAAATTCCGGCCCTCTTGGCCGCCAGCACCTTTTCTTTGATTCCGCCGACCGGCAGCACCAAGCCGCGGAGGCTGATCTCGCCGGTCATGGCAATGTCTTTGCTGATGCAGCGCCCGGTGAGAAGCGAGACTAAGGCAACGAAAAGGGTTACCCCGGCGCTCGGACCGTCTTTGGGGATCGCGCCCGCGGGTATGTGAATATGCAGGTCGTTTTTCTTGAAGGTATCGGGATCGATTCCCAGATTTTCCGCCCGTGATTTGACAAGGCTCAAGGCGGCTTGCGCGTTTTCTTTCATGACGTCGCCGAGCTGATCGGTGAGCTGGAGCCTGCCTTCCTTTGGCATTTTGGTCGTTTCCACGAACAAGATGTCCCCTCCGAACGGCGTCCACGCCAAGCCGGTCGCCACACCCGGCAGACTGGTGCGCAGCGCAACTTCGTTGAAGAACTTTTGTGGGCCGAGGTACGCCCGAACTGACTCGCGGTCGATGGTTATTTTTTCCTTAGAGCCTTCCGCCACGCGCGTCGCCACGCTCCGGCAAACCGAACCTAACTCACGCTCGAGCTGGCGAACGCCCGCCTCGCGCGTGTAGGATCGAATGATTTCGCGAATCGCATCGTCGGCAAAGCTTATCTGTCCAGCGTTGAGGCCGTTTTCAGCCGTCTGCCTGGGAATGAGATAGCTTTTTGCAATCGCGAGCTTTTCTTCCTCGATATAGCCGCTCAATTCTAAAATTTCCATACGATCGCGAAGCGGGGCCGGAATGGCATCCAGGACGTTAGCCGTCGCAATAAACAAAGTCTGGCTCAAATCGAAAGGCACGCCGAGATAATGATCCTGAAAAGTCGAGTTTTGCGCAGGGTCCAAAACCTCCAGCAACGCGGCCGATGGGTCGCCATGAAAACTGGCGCTGAGCTTGTCGATTTCGTCCAACATAAACACCGGGTTCTTGGTGCCGGCTTTTCGAATTCCTTGGATAATGTTGCCGGGCAGAGCGCCGACATAGGTGCGCCGGTGACCGCGGATATCCGCCTCATCGTGTACCCCGCCGAGACTCTGCCGCACGAACTTCCGTTTCATGGCCCGAGCGATGCTTTGCCCGAGGGACGTCTTGCCCACACCCGGAGGACCGACAAAGCACAAGATCGGACTCTTGCCCTGAGGCATCAGTTTACGAACTGCCAGAAATTCAACGATGCGCTTTTTGACCCTCTCGAGATCGTAATGATCGGCATCGAGAATCTCGCGCGCCTTTGGGAGATCGATTTCCTCCTTGCTGGAAACGCTCCAGGGCAGCTCCACCATCCAATCGAGGTAAGTTCTTACTGACGAATATTCAGCGGCCATCTCGGGCATGCGCTCAAGCCGGGTCACCTCTCTTAGAACTTCTTTTTCTACCTCGGGCGGCATCTTGGCTTCGTAGACTTTTTTTCGCAGCTCCTCCGCGGCCATCCCCTGCCCATCGTCTTCGCCCAGCTCCTTTTGTATCGCCTTCAATTGTTCGCGCAGGAAATATTGGCGCTGAGCGTGGTCCATCGATTCTTTAGCCTGCTCGCCGATTTTTTTGCTCAGTTCCAGCAATTCGATCTGGCGCGCGAGTTTCTCGGAAACTCTTTGAGCGCGCGTTTCCGGATCGAGAGTCGCCAGAATTTCCTGTTTTTCGGGTAGCGGCAGGTCCAACGTCGAAGCGATCAGGTCGATCAGCGCCAGCGGATTGTCGATCCTTTCGATCGTCGTTCTCAATTCGCTCATCGGCTCGGGCAACAAACTCAATGCCCTCGCTGCTTCTTGACGCAGATTCAAGATCCTCGCCTCAAACTCTTTGGAGTGTGGCACTGTCTCCGCCACCATAGTGACGCGGGCGACCAGGAACGGATCGGTCTCGAGAAATTCGGCGATTTCAAAGCGTTGACGGCCTTGGATGATGATCTGACGCTGGCCGTCAGGAAGCCCGAACATCCTGAGAATATCCGCGGCCGTTCCGACTCCAAAGAGATCCTTCGGCTGTGGCCCCTCGATTTTCGGATCCCGTTGAGCGACAAATCCAACCGGCAGTTGTTGACGAACCGCTTCTTCTATAAGTTGAAGGCTCGCCGCGCGACCGACGGCAAGCGGCATGATCGTGGAGGGAAAAAGCACCGTATTGCGCAAGGGTAAAATAGCCACCGCCCCGGCGGGAATGCTCAGACGGGGTTTGAATCTAGGAGTTTCCTTCTCTTCTGCAGCCATGATTACTTCCTCAGCTCGATGATAAGCAATCCGTTCTGGAGTTTGGTTTCTCCCAGGGACAAGGGATTTCCTCCGTCGATCACTGTAAGTCGGCGCTCGAAACGTCCGAGGGGAATCTCCCATATCTTTAACTCGCCATCCTGACAGCATTTCGGTAGCGGCCGTTCGCCGGAGATCACAAGCTCGCGTCCATCCAAACGGACGTCTACCCGATTCGCAGCTACACCCGGTATGGCCGAGATGACCCACAAGCTTTCGTCGGTCTCGACGACATTGACGGGCGGTTCCCAGAACGAGCTTTTGCCATGAAACGACCGATACTGGGCGCCGACGGCAATTTGTAAAAAATTCCGATGGATTCGCTCGGCTTGCTGCAGCAAGTCGCTGGCTTGCCGCCAGATCAAAAAATCCCAATCACGGGCCCCCATATAAGATAACCCTCAACTTACTAGGATAGCTTCAGACTAGGGGTGGAATCGACCATTGTCAACAAAGTGAGCGAAATTCGGCGAATTGGACGCTAGCCCGCCGACAGAGACATCAACGGCCTTCTCGATTAGGTTCTTGGCCGCCCGACCGATCGTCAGACATCTCAAGTGTAAATCGTGAGTGAGACTTCGCAACGCGTCCCGCGTTAGAAACTCCGCCAGTTCCGGAATCCTTTATCAGCGTAGAGTTTCTCGACATCAACCGGAACCGATACCCCTCGGCTCTTCAAATAGCCGGCGATCGGTTTTAGCGGCAGACCCACGGCGGCGAGATAGTCGCCACTGATGGATTCGATCAGAGCGCGCCCTTCTCCTTGGATCGAATATGCGCCCGCTTTATCGAGAGATTCCTGACAGTCGAGATAATGTTCAATCTCTTCTTCCGAGTAGTCGCGCATTTTTACTGAGACTTCTTCGACGATCCCGAGCTGTGGAACGCGCGAGCCATCGAGAATCGCAATGCTGGTGAAGATGAGATGAGTTTTGCCGGCAAGAGAGCGAAGAATGGCTCTTGCATCGTCGATTCCACTCGGCTTACCGATCTTCGTGTCGTCGAGCAAAATCATGGTATCGCTACCGATGACAAGACTTTCAGGATGATTCCTGACCACCGATGCAGCTTTTCCCACAGCGAAGTCCAAAGCCTCGTCTCTTATGGGACGGTCAGGTGAGGCAACTTCATCAAACTCCGGATCGATCACTTCGAAGGGTAACCCCAAAAGCGCAAAAATCTCGCGCCGGCGGGGGGAGGTGGAGGCAAGAATGAGTCTCATGAAATCAAACGTTCAGAGGCCATGGAAGAACGCGATGGCCTCGGCGACGGGGCACGCTCCTTCGGTTGAAACTCTGAAGCGATAGACGCCGCATAGTTTCTGAGGCAATCCATCACCTCTCCGACATTGCTCACCTGAACCATTTGAGACCGGAGTTCCGCCGCCCTCGGCGAGCCACGACAATACCACGCCAGATGTTTTCGCATGCCGACGAAACATTGAAGGCCCCAATGTTTTTCAAAATGGCTGCTGTGTTCCAGCAGCGCCCTGAACCGCTCCTCTAATCTGATCGGCATTGGATGAATCGACACGCCGCCGTTTGAAGAAAGCGCCCGTTTCACCTCCTCTTTCCCTCTAAAGATCCACGGATTTCCCTGCGCAGAGCGTCCGAGAAGAACCCCGTCAACCTTGGTTTGGCTTATCCGCCGGTATACGTCCTGCATATCCTGCAGGTCACCGTTGCCGAGAAGCAAGACTCCCGAATTCCGGGATACATCGACCGCACGTGCAATGGATTCCCAATCTGCGCTTCCCTTGTATCCTTGTTTGAGCGTTCGCCCATGTAGCGAGATGACCGACGGCTTTTCCTCCAGCAGAGTCTGCATCCACTCTTCCACGACGACCTGATCATAGCCGATTCGAGTTTTGACCGAGACTGGGATGAGGCGGCGCCTGAGAGGACGCTCTACGCCGGTCCTGAGCCGATTCGCAATCCTGGTTTTTTGAATAAAGCCCGGATCAATGTTTAAGTCGCTCAAGCTTTGTCCTTCGCACCAGTCTTTGACACCTTGGTATACCCTTTGAATAATCGATCGAGCTAAGGAAGGATTGAGAATCAGCGCCGCTCCACTGCCCTTGGCCGCAACCTTTTTCGCCGGGCAACCCATATTGATATCCACGCCATCGAATCCGAGCTCGCACACAATATGTGCGACGTTGTAGAACATCTCCGGTGTATGGCCGTAGATCTGCGCCACGATTGGACGCTCGATCTCGGAATACGTGAAATCTTTTATAAGCGTGTCCGGCGCGAAGAAAGCGGTCTCGACGTTGACAAATTCTGTAAACACAACATCAGGGCCACCGTGCTTGGCCGTGATAAAGCGGAAAGAAGCATCGGTGACTCCATCCATCGGCGAGAGACCGATAATGGGCTTGGGAATCGTTTGCCAGAAATTCATACAACGTACCAGCCACTCAAGATAGCATCGGCTCAATGCCCCTTCAAATTACGTCGATGGCGTGGAAGCCGGAAGGAGGTGCCCGGCGTCCCGGACCATTCAATCCAGCCGAAGGAGAATTGCCCGGCCACAGCCATCGCCTGTAAAGCTTACTTCGTAAGCAATCTTCGCAGCTCGCGCAATTCCTTCTGCTGTTTTTTGCTCAGCTCCGGATAAGCCATCTTGAGCCCATGCAAAGTGTCGAGGATGGTCCGGGAGATGATCAAGCGGGCGTTTTTCTTGTCATCGGCGGGTACGACATACCAGG
>WNGD01005368.1_pt1 | contig 12447 bp, 7 predicted proteins | sample 5400671 | NCBI WGS metagenome assembly WNGD01 (sample SAMN13153369, study PRJNA577476) | soil metagenome | isolation source: 40 cm soil or saprolite under grassland replicate 2 | place: USA:California | collected 2016-06-15
CCAGCATGGCCTGGATGACGGTAGAAGCCGCCGTCGCCATCACCGCCGGCGTGCTGGCCTCCTCGATCGCCCTGACCGGGTTCGGCCTGGATTCGGTGATCGAGTTCTTCGCCGCTGCCATCGTCGTCTGGCAGCTGCGCGGCGAAGCTGGAGACCGGGAGACCCGCGCGGTGCGCCTCATCGGGGTCACGTTCTTCGCCCTCGCCGCCTACCTCACCATTGAGAGCATCCACGACCTGGTCACCCGCGCCCGTCCCGGAGAATCCATCGCGGGCCTGGCCATCACCGCGGCGGCCCTGATCGTCATGCCGGCCCTGGCCATCGCCAAACGCCGCACCGGGCGGGCCCTGGGCAACCGCACCCTGGTCGCCGATTCCGCCGAGACCGCCTTTTGCGCCTATACCTCCGCCGCCACCCTGGCCGGCGTCGGCCTGAACACCTCGCTCGGCTGGTGGTGGGCCGACCCCATCGCTGCACTCGTCATCGCCGCGCTCGCGGTCAAAGAAGGCCTCGAAGCCTGGCAGGACGAGGAGTGACTAGCGACGGCACCAATCGGAGCACCGGCGGATGACACTACGGGCTCACGGCAGCACGCGGAACATGAACCGCATCCGCGTCCGCGACGAGGAGCTCGTTGGCCTCCTCGGCAGCGTGCTCCCCCTCAGTCAGACAGAATCCGGAGACCGGGTGAGCTATTTTCATCCGGAGCAGGGCCATGCGCTCGACGTGGTGTACGGGAAGCGCGGCCGGATTGTGCGTTGCGAACCGGGGCCCGCCCTGACGGACGAACTGATAGCAACGCCGCGGGAGCGCGCCGAGGCTGCCCTTGCCCCGGATACCGGGTTCGAGGTTCGCCGTGACGTGCTGTTCAGCGTTCCAGAGGTCAAAGGATGCTGGCGGCACGGTGACGACTGGCAGATCGTGCCCGCTCCTGCGTCCGCGCCGCGGCCCGGATTTCTCATGGGCGAGCACCCATTCGTGCTTGAGTACCGGGTGCGCCGGTCAGCCAATTTCCAGGTCGCGGAAACGCGCCGGTGGAGGCGTTTTTGGGAGCTGCATCTCCTGCTGTCGTTGCTGCTGCACGGTCGGATCACGCGCGAGTTCCACGCCCACCCGCATCACTGGATGCTGCTGCACGAGCCGACAGCGGACGGCTCACACACGGTGTACGCCAACGAGGGCTACATGATCGCTGGCTTCGTCGCGCGGGCTGATGACTTCACCGATCCCAGCGGATACCGGAAGCTGGCCGTGGTGCCCGACGACGAGTACTACGCACAGCGCGGCATCGGGGTAGACGACGACGTTACGGTTCCCTCGTCTTTCGACGCCTTCTTCGATCGCTTCGAGAGCGCCGACGCGCGGATGCGGGATCAGCTGCTTCGGGCCAGCTACTGGCTGGACACCGCTTCCCGTGCGTGGGAGATCTCGAAATCGCTCAGCTACGTGGCCGCGATCAACGCCGCCGAGACGCTCATGCCCGAAGCAGAAGGCCGACCCGTGCCCGACCTGCTCCCGCGATCGCAGCCCGGGGCGGGCTTCTATGATTTCGTCGAGACCTACGCCGCCGCCGAAGGCGCCGACGCGCGGGTCGCCATGTACCGGTTCCGGTCCGCGCTCGTGCATGGCCATCGCCTCCACACCATGGATCTCCCGGGTGCATGGGGGCGCTCGCACGCGGCGGGGTCGAGGACCGCGAATTGCATGACACTGCGTTCGCGGTCTCGCGCACCGCGGTTCGCACCCGGTTCCTCGATCCCACGGCCCGCGCCGAGGCACAGTCGCACGAGGCGGGTGGTGATCAGACCCCGCCCGCCAGCGATGGCCCGGGGACAGAATCCCGTCAAAGAGCAGGCCCGATGGCGAGGCGGCTCCGGCTGCTTGTGGGGCGCGGGAGTGCGCGGCTCCGCTACTGGTTCGGCCGGCCCATGCGCAGGTTGCGGCGCGCGCGCTCGGGGAACGGCGAGCCGTCGTTGTACCTGCGCTCGAGGCGCTGAACCTCGCCCAGGCATGTGGTCTGGCACAGCTTGCGCGTGCTCGGGTCAGTCGTCCTGGTCCCATTCGGCGTCCCACGTGGCGATCGTGGCGGCCCGGCGCGGACAGCCGTCGGCGTGGCCGGGGTCGTCGTCTTCTCCGCGCGGCAGAGGCGCCTCGCGGCCCTGGGCTCGTGCGTCGCGGCCGCTTGACGACGCTGCCGCTGGACTCGAGCACGATGCCGGGCACGAGCACGGTGTCGAGCACGGCCAGGCCCGTAGGCTGTGGGTGCGACCGAACTTTCAACAGAACATTTAGCCTAGCTGACCGTGCTGACCCGTTCGCGGAGAGGGTGAAAACCCGGGCGGACAGGGCCGTTCTGCTCCAACTGCTGTCGTACGAGATACCCCCGCGCAACACCGGGGCCACTAGCCGAAGAAGAGTGCCGTTGCCGCTCGCGCGAGACTGTCGAGCGAGTGACCAGTTCGTGGGTGCACTACCGGTTCATCCGCACCGGCTATCGGCGGATCGGCGCGCTCAAACGGATCGCCGGGCTCGAGCCAGTGACGTCCTCGAGCGCCGGCGGCCGCGGCGCGTTCCGGAACCCCCTACCCTGACGGCAGTTCCGTAACGGCACCCTGCACGCGAATCCTCGTCATCGACGACGTCGCCACGGCTTAACGAAAGGAAAGGCGCAGCCGCAGGGGCCCGCCGGGCATCCCCCTGTTCGGGGTTCCACGGTTTGGGCCGCACCCTGCCTCCCTCCGAAGAACCCGGTTTGGGCAGGGCGCTGTCCGCATGGGGATCCCCTAACGGCCACCTGAAACGAGGCCCACTGCCCGGTCAAGTATCGCCCGCCTGGCACCCTGCTGGCCTGTGCCGGGCATGCCGCCAGCGGTGCAGCGTGAAGCCCTGCAGGCCTTCCCGCTGGTCGGAGCGGGCGAGGGGGTTGGCCAGCAGCCGGGTGGACTCCTCGAAGATCTCCTCGGCTCGGCGATAGGACAGCCGGGCCCGGCCGGTGGCCGGGCAGACGTCGAGTGTCGGCGTCCCGGCGGGCGCGCGGCGCTCGGTGAGGAACAGCCGGGCCCTCGGTGCGGTCGGCGATCAGGCGGGGCAGCAGCTGGGCCGCGCCGGACTGCCAGTGGATCCACTCGATCGCGCCGCCTTTGGCCTTGACCTCCCGCGCTTGTCGGCGGTGAACAGGTCTTCGACGTTGAGGCACAGCACCTCCTCGGCCCGGGCCGCCGACTCATAGAGCAGGCGCCAGAGCAGTGCGACGTCCTCCAGGCGCCAGACGGCAGCGACCTGGCCGAGGGAGAGTGCCTTGGTCTTGTCCGGCGGGAGGGGCGGCGCTCGATGCCGAAGGTCGGGTCGACGTCGATCCAGCTCTGCCGCAGCCCCCAGCCGATCGCCTTGCGCATCACCGAGAGTTCGCGGTTGACGGTATCGGCGTCCATCTCGTCCGCGCGGGCGGCGGCGAGCTCGGCCAGCACCTCCGGCAGGCCGGGGTCGTCCGCCGCGGCGAGCTCCAGCGCGGGCGGCTTCGCCCCGCGCCGGGCAGGTCCCGTCGGGGTCGGCTCGCCAGCATCCAATCCCGGTTCGTCAGCGAGATCCGGTAGACCCGCGCTGAACCCTTCGAGATGCCCGCCGCTGTCAGGTACCGGTCTATCGCCGCCGCGTACGTCGCCGGGACCGGCGGCCAGGGGCACGACCCCGGGCGCGCGGAAGACGGAACGCGCCCCGATCTCCGGCACGGCCGCCTGTTCGATCGCCACCCTGGCCCACCTTTTTACCGCTGTCGCGGTAAGTGCGGGGGTCTTTGTGGCCGGCGTAGTCCTGCACGTCACGCAGGGCAGCGCCGGCGTCGAGGACGAAGGTGATCGCCGAGTGCCGCAGGGAGTGCGGCGACAGCCGCTCCCACACCTCGATGTCTGCGGCGCGGGCGAGCCGACGCACCAGCTCCCCCCGGTGCCCCTGCGCGCGGTAGCATACTCGAGGACATGGCCAGGCGGAACGAGGCTCTCTTACAGTAACTAATTAGTTTCCGGCTATGGCGCGGCGGCCCAGCGGACTGTCAGCCGGTCCAGTGTGTAGCCGAGCGCATTCACCGTCGGCTGGATGAAGTTGTTCCGGATGGTCTGTGCTGCCTCGGTCTCGGCCGTCCTGATAAGCGGGCGGGTAATCTGTGGGATGTGCCGCGATTTGTAGAATGCGATGCTTTGTGCCTGCGCATACAGCACCGACTGCGGGAACTGCGGCCGCAGCACGACACCGCAGCCAAAGCCCGGGTACGTCCAGCTGTGCTGGGTATCGACCGGCTTTGACGGGATGTTGTCGATCGTAATGTCATGAACGGATTGGGGGAGTTGCGGCTGCGGCAGCACCATGGTCACCGTTATGTGGCCTGGCTTGCCATCCTGCGGCCGGCTCAGGACCTGCAGCCGGTAATGACCTGTAGCGGGTGTCCACCAGGCCGGGCCCGGATTGAGGTCAACCGTGGCGGATACGTGGGCCACCGCGTAGAACGTGCTGGCATACCAGCACGGCCACGGCCCGATGCTCTTGGAGACCTTGTGCGTGAACAGGAAGTTGAAGTTCGCCACGCCCAGGGCCGGCTTGGAGATGCCCTCGATCTTCTGCAGTACCCATGGGCCCAGATCGGTGTTGGAGGTGGTGCCTGCGGTGATCGTCTGCCACGGCCACGCGACCTTGACGGACGGCAGGTGTACGTTGAGGCCCACCAGGTGCAGGGCCGCCGAGAGCGCCATGAGGACCACCGACGCGATCGCCTTGCGGAATATCCAGCCGGCCACGACCAGGGCCACTGCCCACTTGACGCGCGGCGAGACGCGGCGATGGCGCGGGCCGCCGCCTCCTCCGGCCCTGTTCCCCGGGCCCGCGCCGCCGGTCTCGCGCCATGGCGGCGGTGGGCCGGGTGGTCCCGGCCAGGTGGCGGTGCTGCCAGGCAGGTCTGAACCAGGCCGCGCCGGGCCTCCTAGGTCGCGGCCGCGGCCGTCCGGATTGTCAGCTTGGTACCACGCCGCCTCGCGCCGGCCCGGTCTGCCCGCGGTCAGCGTGCCGAGAAGCAGGAGCAACAAGCGCACCACGCGGTCCACCTTCTTTCTATGCTTGCTGCGGCTAGATGGTCGCCGGGTAATTGAGGCACAGCACGATCGGCACCGCTCCGAACGGCATCCGGAATCGGCTGCCGGGCTTGTCCGGTGTATTTGGTTCATTGATCTTGGGCCAGCGCATCTTGCTGTGCTGCGCGGTGAGGCCCGCCACGGAGTACGGGAATTCCATGGCCGATGTCCGGTGCAGTTTGAGCAGTCCGCCCCAGCGGAAAGCCGCGAAGACATTGGCCAGATCACGGACCGACAGGGTGCCCGGTGCTGTCAGGTCGATGCCGTAAACCGTTCGGGCCAGCATCACCAGGTCCTCAGCGCACTGTTCCAGCGCCTCCGATTTCGTCGGGTAGATGATGCCGCCGGGATTGACGGTGCCGAGCTTCTCGCCGTGGACCGGGGAGTATTTGGCCCGGGCCTGGCACTGCATCCAGTCGCAAGCGGCCAGGAGTTCCCACCTGATCCCGGCGTGGCCGGCCACGTCCCGGTAGAGAGGCTCCGCCTGCAGGAGCGGCCCGCGGGCCGTGGACAGAAGGGCATTCCTGACCGATGGGGGAATGTGCTGCTCATACCGGCCGGCCCGCTTGCGCGGCGGCTGCGATGACACCTTGCGCTCCCGGGTGCGGCCCGGATCGGCCATCCGGACGGCGGCGACGGTCTGCGTGGATGGCACACTATTCGGCTGCGCCTGCGCGGCATCGGATTGTGCGCGGGGGCCGGCCGCGGCGGTGGGCCGGTGTGCCGGCGGCGATCTGTGGGCCGCTGGGGGCGAAGCGGCTGCTGGTGCTCCCGGGATGGCGGCCCCGCCCGGCGGCGCCGAGGCCGGCGCCCGCGCGGGCGCCGGGGCGCCGGGTGCTGACTTTCCCGGCGCTCCCGTGCCAGGTGTGCCCGGCGCTGCCGTACCAAGCCTGCCCGGGCCAGGTGGGGCGGTGGCCGGTGCTTCCGGGTGTGGCGGCGCCGGATCCGGTGCCGAGGCTGGCCGGGCCCCACTCGGTGGGGGCGCGCCAGGCGCCGTCGCGCTTGCTGTTGCCATAGCTCCCGGGCCCGTGCCTGGCCCCGCGCCACTGGGCGCCGCCGGGCGTGGCCGGGCCTGGTGTGGTGTTGCCCGCTGCGATGTCGCACCCGGTGCTGCACCGCTCGGCGCAGCCGTGGCCGGCGCCAGCGCGCCTGGGGGGGCGCCCCCTGGCGTCGCGGTGGCGGCCGGGTTGGTAGCCGGGCGTGATCCTGCGGTGCGGGTTCGCGTGTCCCGGGTGCCTGGTCCGCGCGTGGCCGCCCGGTGGGTGGCCCGGCTGGCGGCCGCAGTCCCCGGCGTCGATGTCCCGGGGACGGCCGCCTGCAGCGCGGCTGGGCCCGGGCCCGCGGCTGGCCCGGCGGCTGCCGCCCGCGGCGCGGAGGCCGGCACGACTCTGTCGTACCGGTACAGGTCATATTGCCGCATGAGTCTGATGATCTTGGCGCCGTAGTCAGGATCGGTGGCGTAGATGCCGGTGAGGGCGGCCGCGAACGCATTCGGGTTCCGCCGGCCGGCCATGGATTTCCGGTAGTACCCGCTGGTGGCGAGGAGCTTGCCGTGGTCGTCGATGCTCTCGGCGGTGTTGCGGTACACGCGGAAGGCGCTGGCGCGGGTGACCGGCTGGCCGTTCTCGTACTCGAGCGTCCGCTGGAGATCGCTGCCGGCCGGCCCCGTGCCCTTGATGCCGAACAGGTTGTGATCCTTGGTAGCCAAGACGCTGCGGCCCCAGCCCGACTCGTCGATGGCCTGGGCGATCGTCACCGAGGCCGGGACGCCGTAGCGGCGTTGCGCGGCGATCGCTCCCGGTGCCACCTGGCTGATGAAGGCCTGCTGAGCGCTGGTGTCGTGCACTGGCGCCGTCGGTGGCGATGGCCGGTGCCTGCTGTAAGGCGTGGTGGACGGTGCGGTCGGGTCGGCCGGCAGGCGGTGCGCCATGATCGGCAGCCCCGGGATGATGGCGGTATCGCCCGTGGCGGCCTGGGGCCAGCCGGCTGGCTCGGCCAGGCCGATCCCGGGTGCGCTCCCGGCCACAGCTATGCCGCCCGGCCCGGTGCCTGGCTGGCTGCCGCGCGGTGCCCGGCCCGGCTGCTGAGCATTGTGCCGGGCCGGTTGGTTCACCGCGCCGCGGCCGGTCGTAAGCACCGGCACACCGGGGATCGGCGGGCCATCGGCCGCTGCTGCGACATTCTCCCGCGCATTGCCCGCCTCCTGCGCGCCAGGGATGGCTGACATGCCCGCGCCCAGCTGGGCGCCCGCCACCTGACCGCCATCTGGCGAGGCCGCTGGTGGGGCGGCAAGACCGCCATTGTCCACAAATCCGAGAACGCCCTGCGCGCCAAGAGGGCTGCCGTATTCGTGGGCATTCACCGAGAAGTCAGGCAGCGAATCGCCGCCGATGGTGTGCAGGACACCGTGCGCGTACTTGGTCACCACCTCGACGTGGCCATCGAAGACCACCCAGTCGCCGGGCAAGGGCTTGTAGCCGTGGCCCAGGGCGTGCCAGCGATGGTGCGCCTGTGCGTCTTGCACGATCGAGGTGACGTTTGGCGATGCCGGATTGGGGTTGACGCGGGCATCGGCCCACTTGTGGAGTGGCCACGGATACGAGCGGCCTCCGGATACCCAGCTGTGCTGGCCAACGACGTGCGCGCCGAGCTCCAGCGTGAGGCTGGCGAAGGCGGCACATGATGGGCCGTGGTCGGTGCCGTCGGTACTGGCGTGCTGCCAGATAAGCGCCTGCATCTCGGCGGATGTCCTGTCCCGCGCCATCCGGAGGTAGTAATTCGCGACATTGATGATGGCCGACCGCAATGTCGCGTCATCGGCGGGCTTCGGCTGGGAAGCTTGCTCCAGGGCCATCAGCCGGATGGGCATGCTGGCCGGCGATGTCAGCTCAGCTGCCGTGTGCGGGACGAACGAGAACCCGGTGATTGCGCCGCCCGCACCGATGCTGACCAGGGCAGTCGCCCGCTGCCACCTGGGCCTCGCCGGGGCTGGCATGGGTTCACCTCGTTCCTGGCCGCGCCGACGGCCTTCATGCCAGCGGACCCACACGGTCGCTGCCGTTACGCTGACGGCCTCGACAGGGAAAGTCGCTGGAGGATCGCCTGGACCTGTGGGCTGCCCGGGTTATCCGCGTTCTCAAACAGCACGGCGGCGTCCTGGGCGGCCCGCGACCCGGCCCCAACCACCCATTTCTGGTAGACGTCGGCTACCAGGGCCGCCTGCCCGGCCGGGCTGGTCACGGGCCTGGCACACAGGCGCGGAAAGCCCGGGCGTGCGGTGAGCGCGGACGACCCGGTATACCGAACGCAGTTGGCCGGGCTGCTTTCCAGGCCGGACTGGACGGCCGGCTGGCCGTTGGCACCCGTGACCGTGGCGCCGCCGATGATGTTGTTGATGGCCCGGGCGGCCACGGCGAGGCTGTCGACCGGGTTGGACGGGTTGTACGGGTGATGGAAGTTCAGTGACCAGGCCAGCTGGCCACCCTGCGCCGGCGTGATCGGCTCCAGGCCCAGGCGGCCGGTCTTCGGGTCAGCGAAATTCGGGTTGTTGCCGCTGGTCAGCAGGGCGAACACCCACAGGATCTGGCGCGTAGCCTCGGCGCAGGCAAAGTCGACCTGGCCAGGCTCGGACTTCACGTCCGGATTGCCGCAGGCCTTGGCGGCCTGACTTTGCACAGTGGCGACGCTGGACGGCCAGCTAGGCCGGCCCCGGAACACCATCATCACCAGCACGGTGATGAGCACCAGGCCGGCGGCCGTGCCTATCGCTACTTTGCGTCCGCGCGAGAGGCGAGGGTGATAGGAACTGCGCCGGCCTTCGCTGATGAGTATCTCGGTACGCCAGGCAGGCGAACGCACCTGGCCGGCGGGATTTGTACTGGGATAACCGTGTGAAGGCGCCGGCGCCGCAAAAAGATCTGACGTTGTGTCAGCATCATGCTCGCGGCCCACATCCTCTGTGGCGCAGTTGTGTGCGTCCTGGATCTGCCCAGGTGCTGCTTCCCGGCTACGGGCAGGCTGCCCAAGCTCGCACTCAAGCGACATGCGCACGTCATCGAGTTGGCGTTCGAGTTCCACGGTCTTGTCCATCAGGTCTGCGAGAGGCTGACTCTTCTGGCGGATAAAATATCCGGTGTGCGCACTCACGTTTTCACCTTCTAGCGTGCGACCTGTGCCAGGGAACCCGGATGTGCCCGGCGCCCCCTGTGCATCCGCACGCGGGACACCTGACCGTGACCTGGCAGCACGAGGTACCTGGTAGCCTGCCTAATTAGAACACGTGTTCGAGACATGTGTCCAGTGCTGCACTGGACTGGAGCTGGGGGCTGGGGGGACGGCGGGGCTGGTCTTCACCCGTGAAGGTGGCAGGCCACTATCCGCGGTAGCTGCCGGCCAGGCCCGGGGCACTGGCCTGCAGGTGGCGTCCGGATGCGGTGTGAATCGGCGGGCGTGGTTCCGGCTTCATGGCCAGGTTAGACGGCGGCACTGACAGTTTCGGGACTGTCAGCGATGTGGTGGCGGTTACGGTTCGTGGCCGCAGCCGGGCCCGGGTACGGGACGCCGCGTGGGTGCGGCGGCGCCGCGTCCACTCGCCGGCGCCCTGGCCCTCGACGCGGCGCACGGCCAGCTGACCCGGCCGGCTAGTGCCCCGGCTGCGCGCGGCCAGTCATCCGCGGCCGGTGGCGCTGGCGGGCGCACCGGCGGCACCGAGGGCGCCCCGCACATGTGCCAGGACATCCGGTCCGCAGGGCAGGCAGGCGGCGTGACGCGTTCGGCCCTGCGGCGCTGGTCCTGGGCCAGGCGCTTGCCGCGGAGCATCAGCGCCGCCGCAGGGGAGCCCGCAGGCCGACCCCGCCTGCCTGCAAATTTGTCTCACACCCCGGCCGGATTCACGCCGGGCGGAAACTGTCGGTGGTGCCGCGTAGCGTCGGTGCCGACAGTCACAGGCGGCCCGGGATACGGGCGACCACGACGGGCCCGCCGGCCTGGCCGGCGGCGGCGGCGGCCCGCTCCGGCGCTGGCCCCTCACCCCGGCAGGGAGTCCTCATGGCAGGCAGCGACAGGGACGGGGACAGGGAGAAGGCCCTGGCGGCCGCGCTTGTCCAGATCGAGCGGCAGTTCGGCAAGGGCTCGGTCATGCGGCTCGGCGACGAGGTCAGGGCACCCGTGGAGGCGATCTCGACCGGCTCAATCGCGCTCGACGTTGCCCTGGGCATCGGCGGCCTGCCGCGCGGCCGCGTCGTCGAGATATACGGCCCCGAAGGGGGCGGAAAGACCTCAATGGCCCTGCACGCGATCGCGAACGCGCAGATGGCGGGCGGGATCGCGGCATTCATCGACGCCGAGCACGCGCTCGACCCCGACTACGCCCAGAAGCTCGGCGTTGACACCGACGCGCTGCTCGTATCCCAGCCGGACACGGGTGAGCAGGCGCTGGAGATCGTCGACATGCTCATCCGTTCCGGCGCGATCGACATCGTGGTCATCGACTCGGTTGCCGCGCTTGTCCCGCGCGCGGAAATCGAGGGCGAGATGGGCGACAGCCATGTCGGCCTGCAGGCCCGGCTCATGTCCCAGGCCCTCCGGAAGCTGACCGGTGCGATAAGCCAGACGAAGACCACCGTGATCTTCATCAACCAGCTGCGGGAAAAAATCGGCGTGATGTTCGGCTGCATGTCATATACGACAAGGGTTACCCTGGCAGATGGATCGCAGGAGAAAATAGGAAAGATCGTAAATCAGCGCATGCCCGTCAGGGTCCTGTCGTACGATCCTGAAACCGGCACAACAGTTCCCCGCCGCGTCATCAGCTGGTTCAATAACGGCCGGGCTGAAAAGTTCCTGCAGTTTACCGTGGCCAAATCAGGAGGGAACGGCAGGGCTCAGTTCGCTGCTACCGAGAACCATCTCGTCCGGACCCCCGGCGGCTGGCGCCCGGCAGGGGAACTGATCCCCGGGGACAGGGTCATCGTCGCGGAGCCCAAGCAGCTGAGCGCGCAGCAAGTGCAGCTCATCCGCGGTTCGCTGATGGGGGAGGGCAGCCTATCGCCGAACCGCCGCGACGGATCCGGTACCCGGTTCCGCATGGGCCACGGCGCGAAGCAGGCTGCCTACCTCGGCTGGAAGGTATCGTTCCTGGGTGAGGTCAGGTGCGCGGTGGCCGCGAACTCCAAGGGAGCAGTCGCCGGCCTCACTTCGCTCCCCGAACTAAGCGAGTTGCGTGACCTGGTCTACGCCGACGACGGTAAGAAGCATTTCACCTGGGATTACCTGAAATCTCTCACCCCGCTGGCGCTCGCGGTATGGTACATGGACGATGGCTGTTTTACCGTTCGTTCACAAGGCACCCGGGGCGTGGCCGGCCGGATAGAAATCTGCGTTGAGGCGATGAGCCCGGAGTCACGGGAGAGGCTCACACAGTACCTGCAGGACAGCCACGGGCTGGACGTCAAGCTCATCTCGCAGGGTACACAAAACAAGAGTGCGCTGGTGTTCACCACGGCAGCGTCGGAGAAATTCCAGAAGATCGTAGCACCCTACGTTCACCCGTCGATGGAATATAAGCTTCTTCCGCGCTTCCGCGGCGGGTTCGGCGCGCAGCCGGAGTTCGTACCTGGCGAGCTGCGACCTGTTCCGGCGAAGGTCACAGACATTCATGTAAAACCGCGGACGCGATCCATGAACCGCTTTGATATCGGGGTCGAGGGGCTGCATAGTTACTTTGTCGACGGCGTCATGGTTCACAATAGCCCGGAGACGACCACCGGCGGCAGGGCGCTGAAGTTCTACGCGTCGATCCGGCTGGACGTCCGGCGTATCGAGACGCTCAAGGACGGCGCCGAGGCGGTGGGCAACCGGATCCGGGTGAAGGTCCTGAAGAACAAGGTTGCACCGCCCTTCCGCACGGCCGAGATGGACCTGCTCTTCGGGCAGGGGATCAGCCGCGAGGGCGGCCTGATCGACCTCGGCGTCGAGCAGGGGATCGTCCGCAAGTCCGGTGCGTGGTACACCTGCGAGGGCGACCAGCTGGGGCAGGGCAAGGAGAACGCGCGGAACTTCCTGCGCGACAACCCCGACCTCGCCAGCGGCATCGAGAAGAAAATCAAGGAGAAGCTGAGTGTGGGCCCGCGCCTTGACGCCGAAGACGATGCGCCTGGCGGCACAGCCGATGACGGTGCCGGGCAGCCTGGCGGTGACAAGCAGCGGAGCGCGTCACCAGACGGCGGCCGATCGCGGTGACAAGAAGCGGAAGACCCGGAGACCGCGGCCATAGGCGGCCAGCGGGGAACATCGGAACCGGATCCGCTACCAGGCTGTTGAGTTTTTGACT
>WNGD01005994.1_pt1 | contig 12444 bp, 10 predicted proteins | sample 5400671 | NCBI WGS metagenome assembly WNGD01 (sample SAMN13153369, study PRJNA577476) | soil metagenome | isolation source: 40 cm soil or saprolite under grassland replicate 2 | place: USA:California | collected 2016-06-15
GGTGCGAAGGTTCTCCATCACCGTCAACAGGCGAAAAATCCGCCGATCCTCGGGCACGTAGCCCACGCCGAGGCGCGCCAATCTGTGCGCCGGCAGATTGGTCACAGGTTTGCCGGCGAACAGCACTTTGCCGCGCGTGGGATGGACGAGACCCATGATCGTCTTCAGCGTCGTGCTCTTGCCGACGCCGTTGCGCCCGAGCAAGCCCACGACCTCGCCGCGCTCCACGTGGAGCGAGACGCCGTGCAGGATATGGCTCTTGCCGTAATAGGTGTGCACGTCCTCGACCGCGACGAGGGGCTGCATGGGCGTGGGATCCGGCGTCATGTCTTGAGGTAGACCTCGAGTACCCGCGTGTTCTGCTGGATCTCGGCCGGTGTTCCCTCCGCCAGCACTTCGCCGTAGTGCAGCACCGTGATCCGCTGCGCGAGCTCCATCACCACCTGCATGTCGTGCTCGACGATCAGGATCGTCAGATTTTTTGCGATGCGGCGCACCAGCTCCATGGTTTCGTGCGTCTCCGACGTGCTCATGCCCGCTGTCGGCTCGTCGAGGCAAAGCAGCTCGGGCTCCGTGGCGAGCGCAATCCCGATCTCGAGGTTGCGCTGCTCGCCGTGCGAGAGATTGGCGGCGAGTTCGTCGGCCTTTGCTCTAAGGCCGACCGCCTCCAGTACGGCTTCGGCCTTTTCGATGAGGTCCGCGTACGCCCCGTGGTGGCGCAGCATGCTCCAGCTGTGGCGGCGCGACTGCGCCGCGATGCGGACGTTCTCCAGCGTGGTGGCGTTGGGCAGGAGGTTGGTGATCTGATACGAGCGCGCGATGCCCTTTTGGGAAATGCGATTGGGCGGCAGGCCCGTGATTTCCTCGCCCTTAAAAAGAATGCGCCCCGAGGTGGGGCGCAATACGCCTGTCAAACAGTTGAAGAAGGTACTTTTGCCTGCGCCGTTCGGCGACACTTACGCGAACTTGCAGGCCGGCGGAAAGATCGTCTTTTCCTTCGGAACCACCTCGAGGATGCGGTACTTGCCGTTGTTCACGTCGAAGATGAACTCGCGGAGGAAGGCTTGGTGATCCTCCTTGCGCAGCACCTTATCGCCCTGCGGGAAGTCGTCACCTTCCTTCATCTCGAGCCCTTCCAGCGCCTCGATCAGCTTCATCGTGTCTTCGCGGCCGCGGAACTTCGATTTCTCCATGCCGAGCTTGAGGACATTGATGGCTTCGTAATTCGACTGCACGTATCGGTCGGGCAGCGGACCCGAGGGATCGATCTGCTTGAGCCGGGCGACGGCCTCCTCCATGAACTTCTTGTGCGAGGGCGTGTTGAGCACGCCTTCCAGCACCGGCACATAACGGTTGATGCCGACGAAACCCTCGATCTTGTTGCCCAGCGCCGGAAGATTGGTGGATTCGGCAATGGCGCCGTCGCCGGCCCACCTGTATTTCCTGGTAATGCCGAGATCGAAAGCCTGGTTGCCGATGGTCACTCCGTCCTTGCCGAAGAAAATCCCGAGCAGCCCATCGAAGTTGCCGGTGACTTTGGAGAGGAACGGCGTCATGTCGGCGGTGCCGAGCGGGATGCCCGTAGTCTCGACGATCTCGCCGCCCGCCTTCTTTATTTCTTGGATGTAAGCGTCGCGGGTCGACTGGCCCCAGGAGTAGTCGGCATAGGCGATGTGCCATTTCTTGCCGAGCTTGTTAACGAGGTATGGCGCGAAGGCCACCGCCTGCGCCGGCGCGTAGTCGAACGGCCGAAAACTGTACTTGTTGCACTTCGTGGTGGTCAGCGTGGTGTCGAGACAGACGCTGATGATGTTGACGACTTCGAGTTCCTCGAACACCGGCATGCAGGCGAGGCAGATATTGGAGAGGAAACCCCCGACATGCACGTCGACTTTGTCCTCGACCAATAACTTCTCGACCTTACGGCGCCCAACGTCGGGCTTGGACTCGTCGTCCGCCACGATCAGTTCGATTGGCCGGCCGTTGATGCCGCCGGACTTGTTGATGCGGTCGACCGCCATCTGCACGCCGACCAGCGCGGTCTTGCCGCCGGCGGCGCCCGCGCCGGAAAGCGGCTGCTCAGAACCGATCTTGTACGGTTTGGCTTGGCCGAAGGCCGCTTGCCACGGGGCCGGTACCAGCATGGTCGCCCCGAGCGCGCCTGCCGCTGCAGAGGTGTATCCGATCAGGCGGCGGCGCGTGACCTTGCCGCGGTACCAGAACTCCTCAGTCCAATCGTTCGCCTTGTCAGTCATCGTGTGTTCCTCCCAGGTCGGGCTCTTATGGCGCAGACAAGTACCATGCCAACTGCCGGTCTCGGCGGGCGCGGCGCAGCGCGCCCACCCTTGGCCAAGGTCTTGAGAGGATACTTCAGGACATGGGCGCCCACAACGCGGCGCCGATGTCGCATCCGACGACATCGAGCCAGCCCCTAGATGCGGCGGTGGTCCGCGCGTTGCCTGATGATAAGATGGGCAGCCCTTGCGTGCGTTTTCGGCCGCGGAGAGGAAGTGCCATGTCGGTTCTCGCCACGCCTCGCAGATCGTCCATTCTCCCGCAGACTGGCCGCGACGCGCGGCTTGCGGCCCGCGGTGGCGGTTTCAAGGGCCAGACGGCGGGCGTGGCCCCGGGTTACGTGCAGGGCAACCTCGCCATTCTGCCGGGCAGCTTGGCTACCGATTTCCTGCGCTTTTGCCAGCTCAACCCCAAACCTTGCCCGCTGCTGGCCGCTTCGGCGCTAGGCGACTACCGCTTGCCGACGCTGGCAGACGATCTCGACATCCGCACCGACCTGTCGCGTTACCGGGTGTTTCGTCACGGTGAGCTCATCGACGAGCCGGCCGACATCCGCGCCTATTGGCGCGACGATCTCGTCGCTTTCGTCCTTGGCTGCTCGTTCTCGTTCGAGGAGGCGCTCATCGAGGGCTGCATCGAGCTGCGTCACATCAGCTTGAACGTCACGGTGCCAATGTATCGTACCTCGATTCCAACCGTGCCGGCGGGTCCATTTCACGGGCCGATGGTCGTCTCCATGCGGCCGCTCAAGCCGGCGGATGCAATCCGCGCCATCCAGATCACCACGCGCTTTCCTGCCGTGCACGGCGCGCCGGTGCATATCGGAAAGCCCGAATTGATCGGCATCGCCGACCTGATGAAGCCCGACTACGGGGACCCGCTGCCCCTCCAGGCCGATGAAATCCCGGTGTTCTGGGCCTGCGGCGTCACGCCGCAATCGGTCGTGGCGACGGCCAAGCCCGAATTCTGCATCACCCATTATCCCGGCTGCATGCTGGTTACCGACCGCCGCAACAGCGAGTTCGCCATCATGTGATGGGGTTGCGGAAGCGGGCGAGGGAACTGCGCCCGGGACGCATTTGCGCCCCCGCTCAACGGCGCTGCCGTTGCGTCCAGGTTTTGGCTTTTTCGTAGGCCGCCTGCTGGGAGACTCCGAATTGCTCCCCGATTTGTCGCCACAGCGCGCCGCCTCGATGCGCCCGCGCCATGGCCTTGCCCTTGGGTTCGCCCCGCGCCACGGCGCGCGCCAGCTCGCGCAGCGCCTTGCGCTGCGCCTTTTGCCGCACCTTCATTCGTTTCTTGGCTTCCTGCGACCGTCTCGCATTGGCGCGCGCCCAGCTCTCGATGTCGGACTTGTAGACGATCCCGCGCAGCCGCCGCGAGCGGCCGATCACCGCGTTGCGCGACACGCCCAGAGATTTTGCGATTTGCGCAGCAGTGCGTCCCGCGGCCTGTTGCGTCAGCAGCCGTTTGTCGCGAGATGGCGTCCAGTTCGACTTCATGGCGGCCCCATCATGTGCTCCCGAGGCGCGGCCTGCACCGCGCGGCGGCATCGTATCACAATGCCGCGTCCAGGGCTATTGACCCGGTGACACGAATCAGCGGTGGAGACCAGCGCGAGGATAGTGCGGGTTTGGTCGCGCCTGATCAAGCCCGCGGTTCCGCGTCGAGCCGCACGACCCATCCTTCCAGTCCGGCTTTCGCCGCCGGGTAACGCGCGAGCACCAACGGATCATGGCCGGGCACCACGTGCTTGGGCGAGGCGGCGAGCTTTTTAAGGGTCTCGTAGCCTTCGACCACTTCGGCCACGTTGTAGGTGATCGGGAATATGCGGCCCGTCTCCATATGCGCGTAGAGGTGCGCGGCGTCGGCCGCCAGCACCACCGGACCGCGCCGGGTCTTCACGCGCACGCTCTGCAACCCCTTCGAGTGGCCGCCGATATGGTGGACGGTGACCCCCGGCACGATCTCGCCCTCGCCGTGATGAAAGGCGACCCGGTCGGCAAAGACCTTGCGCACCATCGCGACGACGTCCTCAACCTCGAACGGCAGGCGCAGCGCCGTGTGGCACATGCAGCGGCCCGTGGCATAGGCCATCTCGCAGTCCTGCAGGTGATAGCGCGCGCGAGGAAACAGTTCGTAGTTGCCGACGTGATCGTAGTGCATGTGGCTGACGATGACGGTCCTGACCTCCGCGGGCTCGATGCCGATAGCCTTCAATCCCTCGCCGACCGGTTTGATCAGCTCGCGCTGGCGCTTCTTGCCCATCGCCGCGTCGAAACCGGTGTCGAGGATGATCGGGCCGGGTGATCCGACAATCGCCCAAACGTAAAAGTCGAGCGGCTGCAGCACGTCGTGCGGGTCGCCGCCGATGAAGTTTTCCGAGGACTTGCGATCATGATGCCCGTAGCGGATGGCGTAGATCTCGTGGGTGTCGTCGCTCATTCGTCCTCTCCATCAGGGGACACGAGCCTTACTTCGGCAGCGCGCCGCCGAGGCGCGGCGCGCGCACCTCGACGCCGGCGCGGCGCTCGACCGCCTGCACCACGGTCGTAAGATCCTTGTCCGGTCCGTTCTCGTCGCAGGCGAGTTGCAAGAGCCGCGTGACGGCTTCCGCAACCTGCATCGGCACGCCCAGTGCCTTGCCTTCGCCAAGACACAGCTTGAGGTCCTTGGTCATCAAGCCCACGGTGAAGCCGAGATTAAAGGCGCGGGGCAGCACGACGCGGCCGAACTTGTCCTCGGTGGCGGTGTTGCGGCCGGTGCCGGAATTGATCACGTCGAGCATGACGCGGGGATCGAGCCCCGCCTTGACGCCCATCACCATCGCCTCCGACGTCGCGGTCATGGCGGCGGCGGACAGGAAATTGTTGCAGAGCTTCATGGTTTGGCCCGCGCCCGGCTGCTCGCTGATGAAGAACATCCTTCCGATTGCTGCAAGCGCCGGCTCGATCGCGGCGACCTCCGCCCGCGGGCCGGACGCCATCAGCGCCAACGTGCCCTTCGCCGCTCCGGTGACGCCGCCGCTCACGGGACAGTCGATCTGCACGATGTTTCTTTGCTTGAGCATCTCGAATATGCGCTTGGCCATGACCGCGCCGGTGGTCGAGAGATCGACGAAGCGGCGCACGCGCTTGCCCTCGATCACGCCGCCTTCTCCAGTCGCGACCTCGAGCACGACCTCGGGGGTGGGCAGACTCGCCATCACCGTTTCGACCTCATCGGCGATCTCGCGGGTAGAGCCGGCAGCTTGCGCTCCCAGCGCGGTGAGCCGGTCAAGCGCCTCGCGCCGCGTGTCGAACGCAACGAGGCGGTGACCCGCCTCGACGAGCCGGCGCGCCATGTGGAATCCCATCTGCCCGAGCCCAATGAAACCGATGTCCATCGCCTCCCTCCCTGCGAGCTATTGCTTTGGTCTGCTTTAACCTATCACGAAGCGGCGGCTCGAGCCGAGGCGCGGTCGCACCGGCGCCTTGCGAGCGGCTTGAGGTGCCGCTGCCATGCGCGCATCATGCGGCACGCTGCCACGCCGCAAAGACCTCGATGGGTACCGACGTGCGGCAAGTCACACGCCAGGACGCGGTCAATGCCGAGTACATTGGACCCGCCGGACATGCCAAGGCTCCACGCGCTCGACGAGGAGTTTGGCGAAGACCCGGTCGCCGTTCGCCACGCGCATCGCAGCCGGACAAGCGCACGGCTTGTCATGCTTGGCGGTCTGGTCCTGGGTCTGGGCGCCATCGGCGCGCTCGCATTTGCTTGGTCGAAGGCGGACGGGCGCCTGCGGTTCGATCTGCAATCGGCGGTGACCTTGCCCAAAACCGCACAGCACCCGCCAGCAGGCGAGGAGTTGGACCGGCTCCGACGCGAAATCGACGCGCTCAAGGACGAGGTCAAGGACCTCACGGAAGCGCAGCGTCAGGCCGCCCACACCATCGCCGCCGTGAAGGCGGCCGAGCAGGAATGGCGACGCCAGGCTCCGGCTCCATACTGGTACTCGAACCTGGAAGCGCTCGATCCCGCAATCCCAGGGCAGCCGCAATGGGCCACCGTTGCACCGCTGCCCCGGCGATCCCCGGCCCCGCGCGCTCAATCGCGCGAGCCGCGCGACACGCCACCCTCGGCTCCGCGCTAGGCGGCGGCATGGGCGTTGCCATGTTCGTGCCATGGCAGCATGGTCGCAAGCAGACCGCACGGAGAACCCCATGGCCGGGGAACACTTGGTCAGATTGCTGCAGATCGCCGGAGCCGCGCTTGGGATTCCCGCAGCGGCCGCCGGGACGTTTGCGGCGTATCAAAACTATTTCTCGACTGACGTGACGTGCCAGAAGCTGCGCAACGACATCATTGGGATCATGGAGAGAAACGTTCCACCCGAAACCAAGCGCAGCTTGCTCAAGAAGGAGGTCACGGAATTCGACAAGCTCTGCGGCGAGCGCGATCCCGAGGCGCGCGTCATCTTCCAGGCGGCGATGAGTGATCATCCCACCGAGGCCCATGCTCCTGCGGCAGCCGGTCCAGCACCTGTAAGCGCTTCCTCGCAGCGGGCGCAGCTCGCCTCACTTGCACTGTTTGGCGCGCCCGGCTCGAAGGAGCACTACGGCTGGGTCGCGCTCAGTCGCCGCGAGTCGGGCGCGTGGGTGCCGCACTTCACCGGCCACGCGATCTCCGATACGTCGCTGCCCCCTGCCGGCACGATCTTGTCCGCCAAAATCATGCTGCCGGTCTGGTCCGAGCCGCAGGGCAGCGCCAACGATCAGACCAAGCTGCAAAGCCGGCTGCCGTCCGGCGCTTGCGTGCGCGTGCTGGCAACGCGCGGCGGCACCGGCCGCTTGTGGGCCGAGGTCGCCCCGGCCTCATGCTCGTGAGGGCGTTCGCCGCGCGCAGAGTTCAGCCGTTTGAATGTTCGTGTGAAATGGAATCAGCGCCACGAACTCGGTCTGCTCCCTAAAGCAACTTGAGCTGCCGGTCCTGCGGCTTGCCGCGCCATTGCTGCGCGGGCTGATGCTTCACCAACTCGGCTTCGATATCGCGCAAGAACGGCGACGGCTCGAGCGTGCGCAGGCGGCCGCGCCAGAATCGCTGGCGGGCGTGACTGAGGATCAGCCGGTCCTTGGCCCGCGTCATGCCGACGTAGAATAGACGCCGCTCCTCCGCCATCGCCGCCTCGTCGGCGGCGTCCCAATGAAGCGGCAGCAGCCCGTCCTCGAGCCCGACGATGAACACGACCGGAAACTCGAGCCCCTTCGCGGCATGCAAGGTCAGGAGCGACACGCGGTCGGCACGCGCGTCCCAGAACTCCGCGTCCGTGGTGAGCGCGGCCGCGTCCTTGATGCCCACGCGATCGTTGCCCCACGTTTCCGCGAGCGCGACGAGGCGCTGCAATGCGATCATCGCGCCGGCATCGCCGCGCTGCGCTAGCCGTTCGGCGGCGGCGCGCAGCTCGTCGGCAAGCATCGTCCCCTCGCCATCCTTGCCGAGTTCCTCCAACAACGCCTGCACCGCCGGCTCGTCCATGAGCGGGCGATGGGAGTTCCTCTTGTAAGGAATGCCGGAGCGCTCAAGTGCCTCGCACAGCGCCGCCGCCTGCGCCTCGGTTCGGTACAGCACCGCAAAATCGGCGAACGAGCGCTGGCTTTCCGGCGCGCGGATTGCGCGGCCGCTGTCGATCGAGAAAAAGCTGTGCCCACCGATCATCGCTTCGATCGCCTTGACGACCGATTCGGCTTCGGCGCGTTCCGTGGGCGCCGTCTGGACGGCGATGCGCTCGTGCATGTCGCGCACCATCTCGGCGATCGGCTGATTCGGGGAAGATGCAATCACCTGCGCCGCTGCCGTGACGATGGTGCCGGTGGAGCGATAATTGCGCCTAAGGTGCATGGCCCGGGCAGCGGGATAGTCCTGCCGGAACCGCTCGAAGCACGACGCGTCGGCGCCGCGGAAGCCATAGATCGCCTGGTTGGGATCGCCGATGACGCAAAGATTTGCCGCGGGCGGCGCGAGCAATTTCAGCAGGCGATATTGCTGCTCGTCGACATCCTGGAATTCGTCGACCGAGATCCATCGCCAGCGGTTGCGATAACGCGCGGCGAGAGTTGGATCCTCCGTCAAAGCGCGGACGGGAAGCGCGACGAGATCGTCGAAATCGATCCAGCTGCGCATCGCGAGCGCGCGGCTGTAGGCCTCGCTACTACCCTCGCGCGCGCGGCCATGCGTGCGCTTCTCCTTGGAGATAGCGCGCAAGAGCCGCTCCGCCTTGGACGCGCCGAGACCGAGCGTCTCGGCGATGAGCGCGGCGCGCTCCGCCTCGCTCGCCACACGAAAGCCGCGGTGGAGGCCCGCTGCGCTCGCGTGTTCGCGCAGGATCGAAAGACCTAGCGAATGGAAGGTGTGAATTGCAACCTGTTCGGCGCGATCGGGAAGTAGCGCTGCCAGCCGCTCGCGCATTTCGGCGGCGGCGCGGCGGGTAAAGGTGATGGCGAGGCAAGCCTCGGGGGCGACGCTGCGCTCGGCGATGAGATGGGCAATGCGATAGGTCAGCGTGCGCGTCTTTCCCGATCCGGGCCCGGCGACGATCAACAGCGGTCCATCGACCGTCTCGGCCGCCGGGCGCTGGTCGTCATCGAGCTGCGAGAGGAGAGGCGATGCAGCTTGGCTGCTGACCAGCCGCAGCCGCGGCCGCGTCGGGGCGGCGGTCTCGCCGTCATGCGCTGGGGTTTTGGCTGTCACAACCGGCTTTGGCGCTGCGGATGCCGCGCGCTTCGAGATCGGCGCATCGAACAGCAATCCGCCGGCGGTGAGGCAGGCGAGCTCGTTCTCCTCGAACAAGCGGATGATGCCGTATTCGCCGTCGTAGCCCGCCTCGCAGATCACCTTTCCGGCGCGCAGGCGCGTGATCGCCTCGGCGAGCAGCGAGGAGCCCGCGCGGGCGATGTCCTCGACCGGCACCGACTGCAGGATGGGCAGCTCGGGACCGAGCTTGGCGATCGCCTGATCGTAGCCGCGCGCGACCGCGCGCGATGCCGCGCCGCTGGCGGTGAGCTCGGAGAGAATCTCAGGCAGCGGCACCAGGTTGCATACCGTGCCGGCGCTCGGCGGCGGCAGCGCCTGCGCCTCGGTGCGGTCGGCGAGCACCCCGACGCGATGCTCGACCCCGATCGTCAACGGCTCGCCGCAGACGGGGCAACGGCCGCTATGGGCGAGCGTTTCCTTGGGCGACAGCCGCACCTCGCATTTGCGATGGCCGTCGAGGTGGTATTTGCCCTCGTCGGGGAAGAACTCGACCGTGCCGACATAGCCGCAGCCGGTCTCCAACGCGTGCTTGATGGCGAAGTAGTCGAGGTCGCAGTCGAAGGTGGTCGCCTCCCGGCCAAGCTTGCCCGGCGAGTGCGCGTCTGAATTGGAGGTCAGCCGATAGCGGTCGAGGAACGATACCCGCCAATTCATCGGCGGATCGGAGGATAGCCCTGTTTCAACCGCGAAGATGCGATCGGCGAGGTCGCCGTAACATTCGGCGATGGAGTCGAAGCCGGATTGGGATCCCAGCGTTGCAAACCAGGGCGTCCAAATATGCGCGGGCACGAGATAGGCGTGCGGGCCGGACTCGAGCGCAATCTCCAGGAGGTCGCGGGAATCGAGCCCGAGGATCGGCCGCCCGTCGGACGCGATATTGCCGATACGGCCAAGCCGCGCCGACATGCGATCGACGGTCTCGAAGTCGGGCGCGTAGATCAGATGATGAATTTTGCGGGTGCGGTCGGCCTTCTTGTAGATGGTGGAGATTTCGACTTCGAGCATGAAGCGCACCGGCGTGCGGCACGCAGCCGGTAGCGTCTGCGCAATCGCCTGCTCGATGTCGCTGCGCAGACGAAAGAGTCCCGGCTCGGCGGGGACGAGCTTCTGCTTGAGCTCGGCGCACCAGGCCGGGTGCGTGAAGTCGCCGGTCGCGACCACGCCGATCCCTTTGCGGCATGCCCAGGCGGCGAGATGTTCGAGATCGAGATCCCGGCTCGTCGCGCGCGAATATTTCGAGTGGACGTGCAGATCCGCGTGGAAGCCCATGCGAGCCACGCTTTCTGCGCCGCGGACACGCTCCGGCAGGAGCCGGGGGAAAAGCCGGCGCGCCGCTATAAGGGCGCGATTCGCTCAAAAGCGGAAAGCGCCCCCTGTGGACATTCGGGCACAGTGGCGCCTGCATGCTCGCTGAGCGCCGTGCCCAAGATTGCACCACGGGCGCTGCGCCGGAGTTTGGGGCAACGGCAGCCGCAGCGACCCAACGAACTGATGGGGCTTAAGAATCTGCCGTGCCACGGCTTTGGCACGGGGCTTGAAAACTGCTGCTTGCGGCCATGCAAGCCTCGCTCAAGATCGTCATCGTCGACGAGAATCCGTCCCGCGGGGCGGTCCTCGAAGACGCCCTGCGCGAGGCCGGCCACACGCACGTGGTACGCCTCGGCGAGACCTCGCACCTCATCGCCCGCGTCAACGCCATCGACCCCGACGCCATCCTGATCGATCTCGAGAAGCCGCGCCGCGAGCTGCTCGAGCAGATGTTTGAGGTGAGCCGTGCCGTGAAGCGGCCGATCGCCATGTTTGTGGACGAGAGCGACAAAGCCTCGATCGAGGCCGCCGTCGATGCCGGTGTCTCCGCCTACGTCGTCGGCGGCCTGCGCAAGGAGCGCATCAAAAACATCCTCGATCTCTGCATCTCACGCTTCAATTCGTTCGCCCGTCTGCGTGACGAGCTCGAGCGCGCGCGCACCGCGCTCGAGGAGCGCAAGGTCATCGACCGCGCCAAGGGTATTCTCATGACCGTGAAGAATCTCACCGAAGACGCCGCCTACGGCCTGTTGCGCAAGACCGCGATGAACGAGAACAAGAAGATCGCCGAGGTGGCGCAGTCGGTCGTCACCGCCGCGGGACTGTTGAAATGACCGGATTTTGCGTTGCACAAATTTTTTGCAGAGATGTTCTTCGGAAGGCAGACCCGGGACTCGCAAGGGTCCTCGGCCGCTCGCCTCCAAGGATCTAACCGACTGATCCGTCGAGACTTTGTCTCGCCCTCGCGCTTTGGCACGAAGCTTGTAAAGCAGGCGAGGCGCCATTGCCGCTGATGGCGCCCCCCGTTTCGTCGCGGATTGGAGAGGCAACGCCTCCGCCCTGAGAGAGGCGCTTTCGAGCGCCGAGGGCGGCGTTCGTCGTTTGGTTCACCGGGACGAACACAGGCGTCGACAAGGGCGAGAGACAGCGTTGAGAGGACTCCCAACTCAGATGACGACCACAGCCATCGCAACGCGGCTCCGCCGCGGCGTAAGCCGTCGCGCTTTCCTGAAAACCACCGCCGGCACGGCCGCGCTCATCGGCACGCTGAAGGCGAATTTTCCTGCCGGCGTGCACATCGCCCAAGCCGCCGGCCCTGAGGTGACCAAAGCCAATCTCGGTTTCATCGCGCTCACCGATGCGGGTCCGCTGTTCGTCGCCAAAGATAAAGGCTTCTTCGCCAAGCACGGCATGCCCGGCGTGGAAGTGCAGAAACAGGCCTCCTGGGGCGCGACCCGCGACAACCTCGTGCTCGGTTCCGAAGGCAACGGCATCGACGGCGCGCACATCCTCACGCCGATGCCGTACCTCATCTCGGCCGGCAAGGTGACGCAAAACAACGTGCCGACGCCGATGTACATCCTCGCGCGGCTCAATCTCGACAGCCAATGCATCTCGGTGGCGAAGGAATACGCCGACCTGCGGATCGGGCTGGACACCAAACCGTTCAAGGAGGCGCTCGAGAAAAAGAAAGCCGCGGGCAAGCCGGTGAAAGCCGCGAACACCTTCCCCGGCGGCACCCACGATCTGTGGATCCGCTATTGGCTCGCCGCCGGCGGCATCGATCCCGACAAGGACATTGAGACCATCACGGTGCCGCCGCCGCAAATGGTGGCGAACATGAAGGTCGGGACGATGGATTGCTTCTGCGTGTGCGAGCCGTGGAATCTGCAGCTCATCCACCAGAACATCGGCTACACCGCCATCACCACCGGCGAGCTGTGGAACAAGCATCCGGAAAAGTCGCTCGGCATGCGCGCGGCATGGGTCGACAAATATCCCAACGCCGCCAAGGCGCTGCTGATGGCCGTGATGGACGCGCAGCAATGG
>WNGD01013885.1_pt1 | contig 12440 bp, 11 predicted proteins | sample 5400671 | NCBI WGS metagenome assembly WNGD01 (sample SAMN13153369, study PRJNA577476) | soil metagenome | isolation source: 40 cm soil or saprolite under grassland replicate 2 | place: USA:California | collected 2016-06-15
ATACGCCCATCGGTCGTTACCTGAATTGTTTGCTGGTCCCAACCATGGACAGCCAGGTCACTACTCACATCAAAAATCACTATCTTCTGAGCCGTACCTGCGGGAAATGTTTGTTGCATTGTATGCTCCTTATTCGATAAATTGTTTTTATCGTTATTCAACAAAAATCTCTAAGCGTTCACCTTTATCCAGGTCCTGCAGGTCGAGGAGACGACCGGCGGCCCTGCTATCGATAGCCTTTAATAAATCTTCCAGTGCAGTGTTGCTAAGCTGGGGCAACAGTTGTGTCCCCAGGCGCAGGCTGACGCGGATCAGATTGAGCGGCAGCGTCGCAGTTATGTTCGCTTTCTGCAGTCTGGGATTCATGGTGGTCACACGTACGCGCACAACACGGTCGCGATTGCGCTCGCTGGGACGTTCGGCTTCTGTTTCTAACGCGTCCAGCAACTGTGCCGCCTGGGCAGCGGTAACCTGACCATCTTCGACCAGATTCAAAATTCGATCGCGCTCATCTTTAGATGCTGGCATGGTCCTAGCCTTTCAGCAGGCGCATGGCGTCTTCGACACTGATCTGTTTGGCGGCGAGCTGGTCGAGGATGGTACGACGATCTACACGCCCATCGTTCTCGGGCGTGCCACCAAGCGCGGTAACAATCTCATCAAGGCGGCTACGCGCCGTGTTATAAGCTACATTCATTTCCGCGGCAAGCTTTTGAATATTGCCCCGGTACTTCACGAGCATCTCTACGAAGTCGAGTTGCTCACGCGATAGACGACCAATCCAGCCCAGGCTGAAACGTCCCTCGATGACAATGCCACTCTCGGGACACTCCAGTCGCGTCACGATCATTTCACCGCCACTTACAGGGTCTCGCGTTATTAATGGATACATTTCGTCAGTCTCCTTCAGGTATGGGCGCAAATAGCCCGGCCAGGTTTTACAATATTCGTAGTTCCTCTGGCATTTCTCATTAACCACATGGAAATAGTATCATATAAGAATAAATTTTGTCAATGATAATGGCAAATAAAATTAATCGATTGCTGAAATTTAACAAATCTTATGGTAACTCTATGTTTAACAAATAAATATTTTTATTGTGGTAGGGACCAGCTTATGCATTTTTAAAAATTAATCCGGTCATGCAACTGTAACCACTATTCATTTGTTAACAAGCTGCTACAGGACAAAGACCATCAGGTCACGACCAACGCTTATGATGCCCTCGAAACCTCTGTGGCGAGCAAGTGCTTGAAGTTGGAGGGCATCAATCTCGCGATAGAGGTGCGAGCAGACGATATGTTTTGCCTGCGAGGCCAGTGCCAGATCTACGATATCATTATCTTCGATATGGCCCGAATCAATGATTGCAAGATCGACATCTTTAAGGAAGGCTATCTCTTCGGCATGGAAATAGGAATCGCCGGTAATGGCATATCTTCTGTCATGCCATTTGAAACGTAGTCCATGATTTCCGGCGGGCGGCAAATTGATAAAATCGAAGTGATGCGAGCCGATAGTGAAGCGCTCTTCCACCAGTTCGTGCACGACGACAGAGTATGAGGGCTGCTGGAAGCTATTGGGACCAAAGACGTTCATCAGCCCATCGACGACACGCCTGACACCTCCGGGACCATATATATGGATATCGGAAGTGCGAGGATTGCGTTTCGACCAGGCACCAGCTTGCAAGAGCGGAACCAGGTCCGAGACATGATCAGGATGAAAGTGTGAGAGCACAACATGGTTGACCTGGTTATGCTGCACTCCAACTTCTAGCAGGCGCTGCACAACGCCATGCCCACAATCGAAAAGCACATAGGTACCACTCAGTTCCAGTAGTACACTTGAGGCGCGGCGCTCAAATTCGATCTGACATGTTCCTGTACCCAGGAGAGTCAAGCTACTCATGCTGATCTACACTTTCTTTTTTCGTAATATGGCTCAACAAATCCCGTTCATTATACATTAAACGCTCTCGTAGAGGCAGGCCTTGCGTCTGCCGAGTGGCCCACAATGCACTGGGTCCACCCACTCGGCACTGGGTCTACGCACTCGGCAGACGCAAGGCCTGCCTCTACGGGTCAAGGCGATTCTGGTTTGTATTTTCGCCTAAAAATTGTTATAATCAGAAATAATCAAGTTAGATACTATATCGTCAGGATTTTTCAGTACACTCTGCGCTGCTAGAATGGGGCTGAGAACGATGCTTACGCTCAAGGGAGACGCCTCACACCAGATATAAGCAAAGGAATTGTTGGACCAGGAGCCAGATTGTATGCTATCAGGAGCATATATAATTGTACGATACAGGAGCACATATAACAGAAGGCGATTTTGACGGTTCGTCTGAAAACGTTCGCCGTCCCGAAGGACCTGCCAATGATGGTCGCACGTTTCTTTCGATAGAACGTCGCATGAAGATAGTCAAAACCATCAATATGCATAAAACGGCCACCGTTGCGGAAATCGCGGAATGGTTAGGAGCCTCACCTGCGACAGTACGGAGAGACCTTACCTGGCTTGACGAGCAAGGTTTGATTATGCGTACACGCGGAGGAGCTACCGCTATCGATTACCCTTCACAAACCATATTGCGCAGAACCGTACCAGCCTATGAACAACGACTGCATGAATACATAGAAGAAAAGCAGGCCATTGGACAGTCTGCGGCTGAAAATATTCATGATGGGGAAACGATCATACTTGACGCCAGTTCGACGAACCACTACGTGCTTCCTTTTCTTACAAAGAAACGAGACCTGACAGTCATCACCAATTCTCTTTATATCAGTAAAGAGCTGATGACCATAAGCGAGACGAACCCGAGCCTGACCGTCATTTGCTCAGGCGGAACATTATTTATGCGCTCCTATTCGTTTATTGGCATGATCGCTGAACAGGCGCTGAGCCAGTTCTACGTGGATAAAGCATTTATTGGTCTCCGTGGGATTTCTTTACACCACGGCCTCACCAGCCCTTTTCCAGAAGAGATTCCGGTCAAGCGTCAGATGATCAAGTGCGCGCAACAGGTCTTTATTCTGGCTGACCATACAAAATTTAATCTCACACTTGCCAGTCTGATTGCGCCTCTTGACATCGTTCATACACTGATCACCGACGCGCGTGTCACCCCTGAAATTGTTCGACAAATGAGTAGTATTATTCCCCATGTGATTATAGCCCCTCTTATAGAGGGATCGGGCACTGAGAAGGGCTAATGGTGCCTATGACACCTGCACTGTCACCTTATGATAGCCCGTCGCTCCATTGGGAACTGTGCCCTGCATCTGACTGGTTTGTACCTCTCCAGTACCATCAGTCGCACGACAAACGAGTGTGTATGCACCCTGCTGTGTGGGAGTCCACGGCCAGGTCCACAATACCCAGGAATCCGGAGACAACGGAGGTTGTAGAGACGCTGTGTTCCACGTTCCACCACCATTTACGCTTACCTCGACCTTTTGAATACCACGATTACCCGCAAATGCTATACCACCCACCTCTATTGCCTGTCCAACGGCGACCTGACCATGTGGGCGATCTATGCGGCTCATTGTGTGCAGCGGCCCGTTGTACCAGCCCTGGTCGGAGTAGAGCCCGCCCACAAAGTGATCGGTCAGTTCGACACGCGTGAGCCATTTGGGATTCTCTTCTCCATAGCGCCCGGGTATCAATACCCTCATAGGATAACCATGACGGAAAGGAAGCTCTGCACCGTTCATGCGCCAGGCCAGGAGAGGATCGGCCATCAACACTTCATCCAGCGGCAGACTGATGTTGTAACCATCCACACTATAAAAGGCCACATAGCTTGCGTTAGATGTCACGCCACCATGTCGCTCTATCAGCGAGCGCAACGTCACTCCCTGCCAGATTGCCGTGCCGATCAGGTGATCACCCTGGCCGTTAGCGATACATTCCAGGGTAATTGCGCGCGAGGTTGACGGTAATGTTTGCACTTCTGTGAAGGTATACGTGCCGGGATTTTTTACCAGCCCGGTGACCTCTAAACGCCAGAGGTCGATATTGGTCATCGGATCGACAGGATTCTGTGTCACAACGTAATGCTCGGCATTCGGCGTGATGGGAGACGTTACATTGTTGTGGTTGGCTGTCTTCATTCCATCATAAGATGTATAGCCATTGAGATACGAGCGGACTAGCCCGGCTGTACCAGCTATACCGCCAATACTCAAGGCCGCGACCCCGGCACGAGAAAGCAACAGTCGCCGCTTCTGTGCAACCTCTTTGCCAGGAACAGTTTGCTTAGGCAGAAGTGCACGATAAGCAAGACAGAGTACAACGCCATAGAGAGCGAAATCGGCAAGCAGAGCAATCACAGAGACCAGTACAGAGAGTTCCGTCGATAAACCATTAAAGTTCTGCCTCAGTTCATCCCAGAATAGCAGCGTCCCCATCAGAGTGAGCACCACACTGAATGTCAGTGCAACCAGCCATTCATTCCTGGTCGGTCTATAGCCTGTCGTGGGAAGTTTTACACGTAGGATGGCAGCGTAGAGCAAACTCAGCGCCGTGCCAACAGCGATCATACCCAGGAGCGCAAGGCCGAGGGGGTATAATTTGGGGTAAGGAGAGAACTTCGCCAGGAGTTGAATAAAAGTGCCTGTATCTATGTGTTTGAGTATGAAGTCGCCAAACAACTCAACCGGTGTTGGCGCACCAGCCACAACGCGCAGAAGTAGCATGAGCACTACAGCCATTATACTTGCCAGCAGACCCGCTCCAGGCGCAAAGAAAATCGTAGAGAGCAACCAGCGTCGTTTTGTATAAACGACGGACGAGGACAGAACCGGCGCGGTAGGTTCCGTTATAGCTTTGTTGTTAGTATCCTGCATAAACCGTTCCTTGGAAAGAAAAAACTAAAATTTCTCTTTCCCATGCCTGATGGGCATAACTCTAAATGCCTTAACTACAGACCACTTTACATGAAACACACCACCCCGTAGAGGCATGCCTTGCGTGTGCCGGGGCGTCCACAGCGTGTGCCGGAGCGTCCACGGTTTGGACGTTTTTGCAATCCACGGACCCCGGCACACGGCACCCGGCCACCCGGCACACGCAAGGCATGCCTCTACGGGTCAATGCGGACGATTTTTGAATAGCCCTGTCCCATTATTGAACATATGCCTGTTTCCTATAATACCTGCTACAATTAGTATGCCGAAACCTGCCAGCGTTACATCATAGACCAGCAAATAGTAGATGTTCCAGTTGAAGAAGTACGAAATAATCGTGCCACAGGTAAAGTACCACACAAAGATGATGGCCAGGCGACCCTCGTTGAGGCTCCAGGGGCGTATCTCCAGGGGACCAACCTGTGTCGCTATCCAGGGCAAAAATGCTGCGGTATACCAGGGGAAGATATGCGAAGAGACAGCGAAGATCGTCCCCATTAATAACAGAGTTCCTGCCTCCATACTTATACGCCTCTGCCGTCGTAAACGCAAGATTATTAATGATATACTACCTACCAGAATCAGATCGCAGAGATAGATCAGTAGTGTCACCAGGGTCCCGTTGAGCGAGAAGCGCGTCCCTATCCATACGATCACCAGTTGAGTGATGCCAGCGTTGGGGGTTTGCTCGCTCGCGTAAGTAGCGAAGAAGCCCAGAATCTGCCCCTGCCCCAGAATCAAGTAGGGTACATAGGCAAGTATGATTGTAGCAAAACAGGTGGTAAGCAACGCCCAATCCCGGCGTCGTATCACGACTAATAATAAGAGAACAGGATACAGTTTTGTGAGTGTGGCCAGAGCAATCAAAAAGCCCGTGACTACGCGGCTGCCACGCCAGTGAGAACCAGCGCATATAACTGCCAGTACGGTAAATGTGATGGTGCTGGCGTCCAGGTGCCCCTCAATGGCAAATTCGAGAATGGGCAGAGGACACCACGCGTAAATAATGCAACGGCTCATATCCAGGCCCTTGCGCTGGAGCAAAAAAGCCAGAGCTCCACACGTTACCAGGTCAAGTCCCACAAAGATGCCTTTCAGCACCAGTAAGTTGCTGGGTGCAACGAGATAACTCAACAGGTAGATGCCTTGAGCACCAGGAGGATAGATGGTGGGAACACTGCGGAAACGACTATTAGCGTAGATGAAATCCCGTAAAGAAGCAAAATGGGGATCGCCAGGACCGTAAACGTATGGACTGTAACCACGTAATGTCACACGTGCATCCCAGAGATAGCGCCAGGAGTCGTGGGACAGGTTCGGTAGTACTGGCAATACTATTGCTCGTAATACCAGCGCACCGACCAGAATCAATCCCAGTTCGACCCATCGGCGCCATCCCACTTGAGGCTTCGTTACGAGCACAAGCACGCAGGCAGCTATATATGGCAGAAAACTGAGCAACCACACAGCTATAAATGATGTAGTCGAGCTACCGGCGGGAGGAGCTGTCAGGAGAAGATATATATTGAACGCCATCGACATAAATAAGAGGGCACAGAGCAGAGTCAGACGCCACCAGGGATGCCGGGTAGGGACAGATGAAATCCGCTCCTGGCGGACAGGTATTTGTGCAACGGACATGGTATCGACACTTTCTCAGATAAAAAATAAAATCTGGTCTACTATCATGTTTTATACACGTAAGAAACAACGTTCTTTTTCACTAACTAAGCTCAAATTCAGGACTGCTAGGGTGCGTTTCATTTGTTTGCAGAGAGCATGCACCGACAGCCATCATGATCTGATCAATGGTCCCTGTAGGGGCGCGGTTTACAAGCCCGCGGTTCGGTCTGGGGACACGCGGGCTTGTAAACCGCGCCCCTACAGGGACCATTCCCATCGATGCAAACAAATGAAACGCACCCGGACTGCTATGGCCCCTTGACAAACATCTCTCTCTCAGGTATTATATAAATCGTACACTGTTCGTAAAGCAAACTACGTTCTGAAAGTGAGAATAGAGTGAAGAGTACCGGACGTGAAAGGAGACATGCGAGAACCAGACAGGCAATTTTAGACGCGGCACAGGAGATTATTGCAGAGCGTGGGCCCGAAGGACTCTCGATGCGAGAGATTGCTAACCGCATAGAATACAGTCCATCAGGCCTCTACGAATACTTCAGCAGCAAAGACGAGATTATTGATGCTTTGTGCACAGGCCAGAGAGCTACAGGACCCACACCAACACAACGTCTGGCCGAGGGAATGGTTGCCTACCTGGATTTTGCTTCCCAGCATCCAGAGCACTACCTGTTAATGTTCGGGCATAGACCGGATAGCGATATCCATCTTTCCTTGAAACAGGTTGGCCGAAACTCGGCTTATGGTCTATTAAAACAAGCAATTCAGGATGGCATAGATACTCATGAATTCAAGACGCGCGAAGGCTATGGGCTGGAAGAGATCACTTACAGTTGCTGGGCACTGCTACATGGCATTGTAACATTACGCCTGACCTTGTTCAGTAAAGAAGGCAGCGATTTTGACGAGTTCAACCGCAAGGTCGTAGAACAGACCATCGAAAACCTGCGTATAGTATAAATTTTTTTAGTAGTTTCCGAACAAAGTACGCTTACCAAATGACGTTCTTCAAGAAAGGGCAGATCTCATGGCACAGATTATCAATAAAAGAATGACTGCCGAGATAGAAGGCGATTTCGTAGTTTTCCTGATCGGCATGCGTGTCAACAAACTGTGGAAGGTTAACAAGTGGCTCCCGGTAGCGAACGCGATGCCAAAGATGCTACGCGAATTAGAGCAGAATAAGGAGTTTGGGCTGTTAGGCTATCATGCGCAATTTGGCTTTCCCGTTACTCTGGTTTTACAGTACTGGCGTTCCTTTGACCATCTGGCAGCGTACGCGGGCAACAGGGATGCCGCGCATTTTCCAGCCTGGGTTGCTTTCAATAAGGCGATCGGGAGCAATGGGGATGTAGGTATCTGGCACGAGACATACCACGTTGCGGCAGGTCAGTATGAATCTGTCTACAATAACATGCCAGCATTTGGTCTGGGAAAAGCAGGGCTACTTGTGCCCGCTGTAGGCCGCAAGTCTACGGCTGCAGGACGCATACAGGCAATACGCAAAGAAGAAAACGCACAGGGAGAATAAAAAAATATGGAGGGCACACGAGTCCAGCCGTGCCCCTCCATGCCATACCCACACCACCATGCGACCGGTCGGGTCGGTGTAGACAGCCTTCCCAGAAGAAGTAGCCACCCAAACAACCAGGATGAAAGGCTACCATATACAACCGGACCAATCAGCTATATATCCAAGCGCTACGGTACCGATAGACAGCGCTCCACCAACATAGCCAGAACACCGCTAGCCTGGACAACCAGCGCACACACCAACCGCAAAACATGGCCAATGGATAGATGCCAGCAATACCGTCAACTTGCGTATATCTATATCTAGCATCTGTTATAAAGATACATAATATAGCTCACTGACCTATCACGAGACAGGGGAATAGTATCACGCGACTATCACAACTGTACATTTCCCAGAGAGATCGATCCTGGCGGATATACAAGTAGCATGTGATAGTGAACTTTTGGATAAACTGTTTAATAAATCCAATAATTGATATGGTAGACAACTGTTCTTTTGGACAGAGCAAAAGCTGTTCCATCGTACAGAGCCATCCACACACTTCTCCTGTACAGTAGCAATACACAATCAACGCAAAGTAGCGAGGAGATAATCACTATGACAATACATACAACACAGACTGCTCTTATAACTGGCGCATCGCGTGGACTGGGTCTCGCCCTTGCGCGTCAACTTGCGCAACAACACTGGACACTCATTCTTGATGCACGTGGAGTTCAGGCCCTTGAAGCTGTGCGTGAAGAACTTACCAGTCTCACTCAGGTGATTGCTATTCCTGGCGATGTGAATGACGAAAACCATCGGCGAGCGCTGGCTGAGGCGGCTGGCAGAGTTGGAGGACTGGACGTACTGGTCAATAACGCGAGTCTGCTGGGTCCCAGCCCACAGCCCAACTTGCTTGATTACCCACTCGATATCCTGGAACAGGTCTACCGTACTAATGTAATAGCTCCACTGGCACTTATACAGCAAGTCCAGCGTATGTTGAAGCCCGACGCGCGCATTCTCAATATCACCAGTGACGCGGGTGTTGAAGCATATCCAGGCTGGGGCGGCTACGGATCCAGTAAGGCTGCATTGGAGCAACTGTCAGCAATACTCGCGGCTGAAAATTCCGCGCTGCACGTCTACTGGATAGATCCGGGCGATATGCGCACGCAGATGCACCAGGAAGCCTTCCCCGGCGAAGACATCAGCGATCGTCCGCTCCCGGAAGAGAGTGTACCCGGCCTGCTCGAACTGCTTACAGGCAAGCATCCCAGCGGTCGCTATTCAGCACGTGCACTGGCAACAGCCAGGTGACGAATATGATCACCACCGCTTCCAGCGCATAACAACGACTTCTTCTGTCTCCGTATACCAGTCTTCAACGTCTGGTCTTACTGTTGATCTACCGTCGTCACGGCCAAAAATTTCTTCTTTCTACGGGCACGACAACTACAACAAGCAGGAACACAGTTAGAAGGTGTTGTGCCACCCAGTGGTAATGGGGCACGATGACACATCACTTCGAATGGCTTTTCCTGGCAATAGGCACATTTCCAATCATAGGAATCTATAATGAGAAGCCAGTCCAAAAGTGTGAGTGTAGCCTCAGCACAGACAGATCGTGCCTGGGCAATCTGTCTATTCACTCTGTCAAGTTCGCGAGCAATGATTAAGTAGTTCTCTTCCGTGTCTACCATCTGCCGAATCTTGCTCATGACGTGAGGCTTGTGATCTATTACCCACTGCGCTACCCGTAAGAGCGTTTGCATATCTTCTCGTTTCATCGTGCAGAGGTCCTCTGAATGCTCAATCAACATATGAAGCTTCAACAAGAGAAGCGCAGGCATAAAGTCTTTACAGAGTAAGGTTAAAACACTCTTCCGATAGAGGTATCGGAAGAGTGCTGCTTCTTATTCCTGGCTATAAAGCAGAGGTATCTACTCTCCTCCTCCTGCACCAGCAGACGCAATGTCCGGGGCCAGGTCAGGAATGTAGGGCTCGGCATCGGGATTATAGCCGAGACCGCCCATTTCAGGAATATCCAGACCTTTCAGCTCAGTCTCTGCCGAGACACGCAAGCCAAAGAATCTCTTGTAGAGGGTGAAGAAGATCCACGAGATGCCAAAGACGTAGACAAAGCAGACAACTCCACCGATGATCTGTGCAACAAGCTGGCTCGGGTCTCCATAGAACAGACCTTTGACCTGTAAACCGCCATAATTGGCAAGTCCATCAGCAAAGAGACCGACGGAGAGTTGCCCCCACAGGCCATTGAAACCGTGTACGGCGATTGCGCCAACTGGATCATCAACCTTGAGAACTTTTTCGACAAAGCCAGCTGCTACAACAACGAGCACACCTGCCACGGCACCAATAATACAGGCATTCACAGGACTTACGTAACCACTGGGTGCAGTGATCGCCACGAGTCCAGCCAATAAACCGTTGCCCATCATACCGATATCTGGCTTCTTCGCACCGGTGAGCCAGGTATAGACCATTGCAGCAACCGAGCCAAAGGCACCTGCCAGCATAGTGTCCACCGCAATGAGACCAATACGGAGGTTACCGTTGGTGACCGCACCCAATGTACTTCCAGGATTGAAGCCAAACCAGCCAAAGGCCAGGATAAAGCAACCCAGGAGAGCCAGGACCATGTTATGCCCAGGGATCGTGTTGGAGCTGCCATCACGGTTAAACTTGCCCAGGCGTGGACCAAGGACAATAGCGCCAGCAAGGGCACACCAGCCACCTACAGCATGGACAACGCCACTTCCGGCAAAGTCAATATAGCCTTTACCCAGGCCAACATTCCCCAATTGAGAGAGCCAGCCGCCACCCCAGGCCCAGTTGCCAAAGACGGGATAGACCAGGGTTGAAACGAATAAAGCATAGATACAAAAGGCGGACCATTTCCAGCGCTCAGCCATCGCCCCAGTGGGGATCGTCGCGGTGGTGTCCATAAAGACCATCTGGAAGAGGAACATCACCGCAATGCCAACATCATAGGTGCCATCAGTGAGGAAAAAGCCTTTATAGCCAATCAACCCCCAGGGATGTCCACCGATGTTGATGGTGACCTCATTGGTGAGCGCAGAGAGCCCTCCGAGATTCGCGACTCCAACGAGACCGATACCGCCAAATTGGAAGGCAAAGCCGGCGATGAAGTAGCCGATCATACCCAGACCATAGACCATAAAGTTCATGGCCATGGTGTGACCTGCGTTTTTCCCCCGGCAGAGACCCGTTTCGACTAATGCAAAGCCAGCTTGCATAAACATCACCAAGTAGCCGGTTACCAGCGTCCATACGAAGTTGATACCCAGTCGATTCTCATCAATGAGTATTGCCAGATTATAGGCAAACGGCTCGCTCGTTTTGGCCTTGTTGATATCGCCTTGCGCTATGGTCGTCGTGCCATTAGCAGTCACCTTCGTCAGGTTACTCTGGTTAGCCGTGTTCAGTCCACTGGCATCTGGCCCTTCACCGCAGGCACTCAGCAGAACAAGTGTACCCAGAAGAAGCAGCGCCCCAAGCAGGATCGTCGGGATCCGCTGACGCAGCCATTGCAGTGGCGTTTGCAATCGCTTATACCACGGTGGGAGAGACTCACTGCGTATGAGCAGGAAGCGCTGGAAATACGGCAGGACTTCCTGATGGCGAGAGGTCGTGACGACTAATTTGAGTGGAGAATATCCATCGCGTGGCATTAATGTCAAATACGCCCCATGTACCCGAACATACTCGAACTCTTTCCATCGCCGGAACAGGACATTATTGCATGCAATACCCTCCTCGGTGAAAGTATACCGCATAGGGAGATTTACAATACCCAGAGACAGGAGAATAAATGCGATTTCGACCGGCGTTGAGAACCACTGTCCAACCGCACCTAAAATCAGCAGCGCCCCCAGTGCATACATGTTCACACGATGCATCAACATGCGTTCACGGAAGGTGAGCGCAACCTTCCCAACGTCCTTTCCCGTAGCTTTAACGCCAATGGGCAGACCGATGCGTACGAACATCATCATGAAGAAACAACCGATGAGTAACCATACCAGCATAAGACCGTCTTCCTCCTTAACGAATGAAAAAAATGAAATTTACCTTAACTCGACTGCACGCCGTGAGATGGATGCTTGTTTTTCCGGAGTCGGAGCCCGGAAAAGAAGCGCAACAGACGGCGTGGGTCGGGCGGCTCGCGAAGAATAATGTTTTTACTCTTCTGTCGAGATTCAGTGAGAAACTGCCGCGCCATTGCGACGATATGTTCATTGGCTCCATGAGGTCCCCGTAGCCCTCGCTCAAGCACTTCGACAGAGCGATTGTAAAAACCTAAGCGATAGTAGTA
>WNGD01006008.1_pt1 | contig 12439 bp, 12 predicted proteins | sample 5400671 | NCBI WGS metagenome assembly WNGD01 (sample SAMN13153369, study PRJNA577476) | soil metagenome | isolation source: 40 cm soil or saprolite under grassland replicate 2 | place: USA:California | collected 2016-06-15
CGGGGTCACGCTGGCCGGCGACGGCGGCCCCGCCGTGGACGTGGTGCTGGTGGGTGGGGCTGGCGGCGAGTTCAGCTATCAGGCGCTCAACCGCGCCTTTCACCACCTCCAGCGCGGGGCCAGGCTGGTCGCCATGCACCGCGGGCTCTACTGGCGCACCGATCAGGGCCTGCAGCTTGACAGCGGCGCGTTTGTCGCGGGCCTGGAACAAGCGGCGGGGACCGAGGCGGAGGTCGTGGGCAAACCCGCCCCGGCCTTCTTCGCCGCCGCGCTTGCCCATCTGGGGGCCGGCGCCGCCGGCACGCTGATGGTGGGCGATGACATCGAAAACGACGTGCTCGCGGCCCAGCGGCAGGGGCTGACCGGGGTGCTGGTCAAGACCGGCAAATATCTGCCCCGCACGCACCAGGCCGCCAGTGGCGCGGCCGACCATGTCCTCGGCTCCTTCGCCGGCCTGCCAGCATTGCTGGATCAACTCGGGTGAGCGCCGGCCGGCGGAGGCTCGGCCACGATCTGCTGGCGGCGGCTGGATGAGTGGGCCAAGGCTACGGATCCGCTACGAGCGCTTCTCCGCGCTGGTGCTGGCCCGTTCGATCATCTGCTCAACGTCTTCCAGCGGGCGCCAGGATGAGTCGCTCGGGAATGTCCTTAGGACATCGGGCGGCTGTTGATACCGGCGCCGAGCGCGTAGACGACGACGCGCGCCAGCTTGTCGGGAGAGCGCTGGCTCAAGTCGACCGGCCCATCCACCAGGAGCGTCGAGAGCCCGTGGACGATGCTCAAGGCCGCCACTGCCACATCCTCGGCCGAACCCTGCACCGAGCCTTCCTCCACCGCGGCCGTCACGGCGTCTAAGAAGACCTGATAGGCCGCTGACCCCGCCCGCGCCATCGCCTCGGCCGCGGGCCCCTCCCGCATCCCGCCACGCAACTCGGGACGAAACAGTAGGCGGAAGAGATTTGGGTTGGCGACCGCGAACCGCACATAGGCGAGCCCCATCCCGGTGAGGCGCTGGAGCGCGCCGCCGCCCACGGCATCTGCGCCGGCCCGCAGCGCCCCGGCGAAGTCCTCGAAGCCGTGCTGGACGATCGCGCTGACCAGTTCCGCCTTGCTGGCGAAGTGGTGATAGGGCGCTGCCTGGCTGACCTTCGCCCTGCGCGCGACCTCGCGGAGGCCCAAGGCCTCCACGCCCCTCTCCGCAAGGACCTCGCGCCCCGCGACGATCAGGCTGCGTCGTAGGTCGCCGTGGTGGTAGCGGTCGCGCTTGGAGGGTGACGCGGTGGGCCTTGATCTTGACATCGTTCACATCCTCGATCACTATGTTGACATTGTTAGGATTCTACGGCGGATCACGACGCAACACACCGCTTACGCGCCATCGGCACAGGAGCGCCGCCGCCTTTCGGGAGCGGTAGGAAGCCTCATGGCGGCAGGTCCAGATCACAGATCGTGACCGGGCCGCCATGAGGTCAAGGAGGAAGCAATGGGAAGCATGACGAGAGGAAAGCAAGTGGCCGTCAACCTTGCTGGCTATCCGGAGCTGGTCGTGATCTACCTGGGGATGCGGGTGAACACCTTGCGCGGGCTGAGGACGCTCCTTGCCTTCGGACCCCGGATCAAGGCGTCCGTTCGGGCGCAGCCCGACGGCCTTCTCCTACACCAGGACATTGTCTGGGGCATCTTCCCGCCCCACTTCGGCATGCGGCAATACTGGCGGGACTTCGACTCACTGGAGCGCTGGGCCCGAACCGGTCCCCATGCGCAGTGGTGGCGCGCTTTCATAAAGGACCGGGGAGGCACCGGATTCTGGCACGAGACGTACCTCGCTCGGGGTGGGTCGAGGCGAGTTACCTGGATATGCCCAAGGACATCGGACTGTCCGAGTTCGCCCCGCACGTTGCCAAGCGGGGCTCGATGTTCTCCGCTCGGCGACGGTTGCGGGTACCAGGCGAGGAAACCAAGGCCAGCCCGCTTCCGGAGGAGGTGTACGACACCTACCTCACCGGTCCGGGCGAGACGGTGACCACTAGGTAGTCGGCCCAACGCCGCTCCGCGTTCGGCGATGCCGACGTGCTCGGTCACCCACTTCAACACCCGCCAGCAGCCACCCTGGTGACGTTCCAGAATGTCCCCTAAGAGGCCCTCAGCCCGCCCGCGGCCGATAGCTAGAGGCCGCTCTGGCGCGGCGGGGGTGAGCGGTCGACGCGGCTGAACCGGCAGCGGCGGGCCCCGTACAGGCTTATCTCCAGCGCGGCCTCGCCAGCGAGCAGCCGGACAGTCAAGCCCTCGCCCGCCCACACGCCGTCGGACACCGGTGACACAGCACGCGGCCCGGCGAGCCCGATGGTGACCGCCGCCGCCACTGGCGGGCCGCCACCGACGGTGGCGAACGTGGCGTAGGCGCGCAACTCCTCGCTGTAGTAGGTCCCGGTCGGTGGCTCCGCGGGCGGCGGTTCGCCCGTGCGCACGTAGATCTCGGCCGGCTCATCGCCGACGATCTCGTCGCGCCACAGCTCGTCGCCGACCCGGCGGAGCCGCGTCGATGCGGCGGACCCGACCCCGATCCAGCTGCCGTCGGACATCGCCGCGTACCGGTCCCCGGAGTCGCCCTCGGCCCGCGTGATCGTGCCGTCGTCGTCGGCGCCGATCGCCAGATGAACGTCGAGTTCGGGCGAGTACCACAGCCCGGTGACCGCCGGCTGTGCGGCCAGCGCGGCGCGCCGTGCCAGCCGGGCCGGCGGCGGAGGGGCGGCCACGCCGGTCAGCCGCTCGGCGATGCGCACAGCGATCTCGGCGGGAAACGTGTCGTCGCGGTTGGCCAGCACAGCAACGCCCACGCCGCCGTCGATCAGGTAGGCAAGCGCCGACCGGAACCCGTCAATGTGGCCCGAATGCAGATAGACGTCACGACCGCCAAGCGTGGTGATCTCCAGGCCGAGCGCGTATGGCAGCCGTCGTCCGTCGGCGAGCACGGCGCGTGCGAGCAGTGCATCGCGGACGTCGGCACCGAGGACCGCGCCGGTCAGCATGAAGTGCTGCCACGCGGCGAGGTCGCTGAGGGAGGTGACGACGCCGCCGTCGCCGACCACCTCCTCGGTGATATCGACCCGGGCCCAGCCGCCACCGGCGGCCGGCGTGTAGCCGGTGGCGATCCCGCGCACCGGCACCGTGAGGTCGTCGCGGAACCGGGTGACCCGCATGCCGAGGGGGCGGAACAGCCGTTCCGCGGCGAACTCGGCGAGCGAGCGCCGGGTCAGCCGTCTCAGGACGGCGGCGGCGAGCACGAACCCGCTGTTGGAGTAGAACCACGCGGTGCCGGGCGGGAAGTTGAGACCGGCCTGCCCCGCGAGCAGGCGCATGAGCCGTTCTTCGTCCATGCCCGCGGTCGGCACGGCGGTCAGCTCACACAGCTCGTAGCACTCCCGCAGGCCGCCTGTGTGCGACAGGCACTGCCGCAAGGTGACCGGCACCGGCAGCGCCAGCTCGGGCAGGTGCGTGCGGATGTCGTCGTCCAGCGACAGCACGCCGTCGCGCTGCAGCAGAACCAGGCACGCGGCGGTGAAGTGCTTGCTTGCGGATGCGATGTCGAAGACGGTATCCGCGCCGATCGGGATGCCGTGCTCGATCACCGCGTGACCGGCTGCGGCATGCGCCACCAGCTCGCCGCCGCGGTAGACACCGACGGCGTGACCGGGGCCGTCGCCGGTCACATACGGCGCTATCAGCTCGGACAGCTCCACCGGGTCATGCTGTCACGGGATCACCCGCATGGCGATGACCGGATGCCGGTCCGGGTTCAGCCAGCGAAGCACCACCAGCAGGTGCGTGGTCGGCAGGGACACACAGCCAGCCGTGGCCGAGCCGTTCCCCACATGCAGGAAGATGGCGCTGCCGACGCCGGGCTTCCGGGCTGTGTTGTAGGCGATCACCGCCGCGTAGTTGTAGACGGGGACGTTATGCATCGGCTCCGGGTTGGCGCCCGCGTCCTGGTGGCGGATGTCGACCCATTCGTTGTACAGAGGGCTGGCCGAGTCATCGTCCCAGTAGTCGTAGGTGTAGGCGTGGCGCCAGGAGAACAGCACCCCTGGGTTGGCCCGTACCCCGAACATGAACCTGAACCCGTACGTTCCCTGCGGCGTGAGCAGGTCACCCTCGATCTTCTGGCCGGGGGTGGCCATGCCGTCCTGGCCGATCCGTGCGGTCCAGGGACCCCGCCGGTGCGCCCATTTCCCCCCCGTCCAGACGAACGTGTTGAGCGTGGCCCATGACGTCCGGTAGGACTTCGCGCCGACCGTGACCAGTTGCGTGGTGCCAGCCGGGACCCGGGCGATGATGAACCCCGAGTTGCACTTGTGCGGGAGCGGGGACCGCCACTCCCGGTAGGCGCTCCATGGGCTGTGAGACCTGACGCACCAGTAGGCGGGGGCCGTGCTGCTGGCCGAGGCCGGGGCCGTGCTGCTGGCCGCGGCTGCACATGGCGCGGCGAGCATCACCAGCACGGCGAGCACACGCCGCCAGCCGTTAAGCATCATTGGCGCCCTCGCCTCACGTTCGATGACCGTGCCCTCGCCGGGACTGGACCGAAGCGTACGGTGATCAACCGTCGCCCGTCTGCCGATCATGATGTTTTGGGCCTGCCGCCCGTCAGGCACTGCCCGGGAGGCGGCGGTCGCGCTGCTCCACGCCGAGTTCGCCGTATGGGTAGTCGGTGGCTCGCGGGTCGCTCGCGGCGTCGAGCGCACGGATTTCCTCGGCGGTGAGCCGCAGGTCGGCCGAGCGGAGATTGGTCTCAAGCTGGGCGGCCGTCCGGGCGCCAAGGATGGTCGAGGTCACCGCCGGCCGGCCGGTCACCCACGCCAGGGCGGTCTCGGCCATCGACACGTCGCGGTCGCGGGCCACCTTCTGCACCGCGTCGATGACCTCCCAGGTGTGCTGCGTGCCCCGCCGGTCATAGGCCTCCATGCCACGGTCCGGGTCCTCGCCGAGGCGGGTGATGCCGGCCGGGCGCTCATCGCGCCGGTACTTGCCCGACAGCCAGCCACCGCCCAGCGGGCTCCACGGCAGCAACCCCAGGCCCGCATCCATGGCGGCGGGCACGATTTCCCACTCGATCTCCCGGACGAGCAGGCTGTACTGCAGCTGCAGCGTGACCGGCCCGGCGATGTTCAGCGCGCGGGCCAGGTGCACCGCCTTCGTCAGCTGCCAGCCGGTGAAATTGGACAGGCCGTAGTACCGAATCTTTCCGGCGCGCACGAACCCGTCGAGCGTGCGCAGGGTCTCCTCCAGTGGCGTCAGCGGATCGAAGGCGTGGAGCTGATACAGATCGACCGCGTCGCGCCCCAGGCGGCGCAACGACGCGTCCAGCGCGCGCGTCAGATGCCGCGCCGACAGCCCGGCGCTGTTCGGGGAGTCATCCGGCCCGAAGCGGCCCTTCGTGGCCAGGACCACCCGCTCGGTGATCTCGCCTGGGCGGCTGGCGAACCAGCGGCCGATCATCTCCTCCGACATCCCGTCGCCGTACACGTCGGCCGTGTCGACCAACGTCCCGCCCGCCTCAACGAACCGGTCGAGCTGCTGGTGCGCGCCCGGCTCGTCGGTTTCCTCGCCGAACGTCATCGTTCCCAGGCAAAGAGCCGACACCGCGCAGCCGCTGGCACCCAACATGCGATAGTCCATGCCTCAACATACGCCGCGGGACTCAGCTGCCTCAGCCCGATCGGATCCCCAGAGAGCGCGGTTGCGTCGCGGGGGACGCAGCGCTTGAACCGTGCCCCATCCGGCGGCCCGGGGCGCGCCCGCGAAAGCGCCGCCAAGCCGGGCGGGCCCGTGATTGGGTGACCTTGCCGCCGGTTGCCGGTGCGGCGACCGGAGATGGCGGAACGCCGGACGGCGTGCTGTCGGCGCTCGGCTACGCGATGAGGCGGGTGGACGGATCCGATGACGGGACCGCGCGGGGCTGGTGATCGTTGATGGCTGACGCGCCGCGAACACCGGCCGGCCCCGGCGCTGCGGGCGGCTACGCCGCCTACTCCTATCTCGCCGCGGGAGAGGACTTCCGCCGCTTCGAGCTGGCACCCGAGTTCGGGCGGGTGGCCCCCTACGCCGCCGGTCTGACCGGGGAGCAGGACCAAAGATCGCGGCGGCTGCTGGCCGACAGCATCGTGATCAGCCTGCACGACCATCCCGTCCGCTTCCCGCTCCGGATGGAGGAGACGCCCGAGTACAACCGCACCGGGCGCCAGCATGCCGCCTACGCTGGCCTGGCGGCGTCGGGCATGACCGTCGTGTTCGACAACATGATGAACGGCACCGCCTGCGTCACCGGGAATGCCCCGTGGCGGTGGGACGACGTCATCACCGACCTGGGGATGCGCCAGGCCGACCTCGCCCAGCAGCGGGAGGTCATGGTCATCCGCACGGTGGCCGATATCGACCAGGCGCACCGCTCCGGGCGGGTGGGGCTGGTGTTCGGGCTTGAAGCGGCCACCCCGATCGAGAACGAGATCGACCGCCTCGACGTCCTCTACGGCCTTGGCGTCCGGCAGATCGGGATCGCGTACTCCGACGCCAACGCCCTGGGCAGCGGCCTTGCCGAGACCAGCGACGGCGGCCTGACCGCCTTCGGCCGGCGAGCGGTGACGCGCATGAACCGGCTCGGGCTGGCGATCGACGTGTCTCACTCGTCCGACCGCACCGCCCTGGACGTGTGCCGCCACAGCGACCAGCCGGTGTTCCTGACTCACGCCGGCGCGCGGGCAGTCTGGGACACCGCGCGGATGAAGCCCGACGACGTGCTGCGGGCGGTAGCCGAGACCGGGGGCGTGATCGGCATGTCGGCCGCCCCGCACACCACCCTGTCCGCGGCGCATCCCCGCCACTCGATCGAGTCGGTGATGGACCACTTCCGCTACTGCGTCGATCTGGTCGGCGTCGAGCATGTCGCGTTCGGCCCGGACACCCTCTACGGCGACCACGTCCAGCTGCACCGGATCTTCGCCCACCTGCTCAGCCTGGGCGCGTCCCGCGGGCCGGATTTCGAACCGGTCGCCTACGTCGACGGGATGGAGAATCCCACCAAGAACTTCGCCAACATCTGCGGCTGGCTCGTCCGGCACGGCTACGACGACGAGACGATACGCGCCGTCATCGGGGGCAACATCTACCGGGCGCTGCAAGCCGTCTGGGTCAGCCCATGATCCATCCAACACAGCCCGTCATCATCGTGATCCGCCCGCCCGCCATAGGTTTCCCGGAGCGGCCGTGGCGTGCCCGGCCTGACCCGGTTAGCGGGCGCGGTTCAGGCCACGGCATGTGCTGTGGGCTGGCGCAGCTGGAGGATCTTCTGCATGGTGGCATTTGCGCCGGTGGCCCGGTTCACCGCTGGGCCCAGGCCGGGAAAGTAGTCCATGATGGCCCGCATCAGGCGGCCCGGGCCGGGCATGATGACCAGCTCGGCCCGGTCTTTCTGCACCGCCTTGACCACGGCCCGCGCGACAGACTCCGCCGGGACCATGAAACCCGACGCCTTCATCCCTGACTCGTCGAGCATCCGCTGGCCCTGCCCGGCACCCCGGATGGCGCCCAAGATGAGGACCGAAGCGCTCACCCCGCGCGGGCGGTAGTCGCTGCGCAGGACGCGGGTGAATCCGATCAGCCCGTCCTTTGCCGCGGCGTACACCTCGGTATAGGGGAACGAGATCCGGCCGGCCATCGCGGAAATGTTCACGATGTGACCCCGGCCCCGGCGCAGCATCCCGCCCAGGGCCGCGTGGGAGAGCGCCACCGGCGCGGCCAGGTTGAGCTGCAGGGTGTGCAGGTTCTCGTCGATGGTCATGGTATGGAACTCACGCAGCGGATCACCCCCTGCGTTGTTGACCAGGAGGTCGATGCCGCCCTGCTCCCGCTCGATGGTCTGCACCAGGTCCTCGGCGGCACCGGGCTGGGTCAGATCGGCGGGCATGAAACAGACATCTGCGCCCGCCGCGGACAGCTCGGAGGCGACCACCTGCAGTTCGGCGCGGGACCTGCCGGTCAGGACGACGCGCCCGCCCTCGCTGGCGATCTCGCGGGCGATGAGCGGTCCGATCCCCCGGGAGGCACCGGTGACCAGAGCTGTCTGGCCCCTGCCCAGAACGTTGGAAGACTTCATCTGGCTGGCTCCTTCGGAGCTCCAAGGACTGTGCCGATCTTGGCGGCGGCCGTCGCCATCGGTGGCCTCGGGCTGCGGTTGAAACGCTGAGGTCACTGTAGGTTCGCGGAACTGGGCCGGACTTCCCGGAAACTATGCAGACAAGGCTGGTCGAAAACCGTCAGGCCAGGCCGTTGCGCAGGGCGTAGGCGGTGGCGTCGGCCCGCCCGCGGGCACCGATCTTGCGGTAGAGGTTGGCGACGTGCCGCTCTACGGTGTGCGGGCTCAGGCCAAGGCGGCGGGCGATCTGCCGGTTGGACTCACCCGCGGCCAGCAACCGCAGCACCTCTCGTTCCCTGCGGCTCAGGCCGCCGGGCGGAGGAGCGGAATGACCGGCCGCGCCTTCCAGCATGCCCTGCGGCGCCTCCTCGGCCGGCTCGATGCCGTCACAGAAGAAGTCGATGAGCATGCCCACCACCGCGCCCGAGTCTTCCATGAACAGGGCTGGCTGCGTGCCGTCCAGCACCACCAGGCGCCCGCGCGGCAACTCCTCCGCCAGTGAGCGCGAGAGGTCGACCGGGATCTGGGCCATGTCCCTGCGGTGCAGCACCAGGGTCGGCGCGGCCACGTTCGGCAGCTGCTCGGTGACGTCGGCCGCGCTGGCCGCCTGCAGCGTGGCGCGTGCGATCCGCGGCGTGACCGCGCCCCGGATCCCGTCCGCCATGGCGCGGCCAGCCTCCCCCGCCGACCAGCCCAGCCACTGATGCGCCGCCGTGTCGGCGAACATGTCCCAATCCTGTTCGATCAGGCTCAGCAGGGCCTGCGTCTGCCTGGCGCTCATAGCGTTCCAGCCCCGCCCGGAGCCTCCGAACAGGGCCATCCGCCTGACTCGCTCCGGGTGGCGTGCGGCATAGGCGACGGCGTGCGTGCAGGAGTTGTACTGGCCCAGCAGGCTGACCTCCGCGACGCCCACCTGGCCGACCACGGCCTCCAGATCCGCGACCATCGCATCGGGCGAGAGGTCGGTGACGTCTCGCTGCGAGTGCCCGGTGCCGCGCCCGTCGTAGTGGATCAGGGTGAGCCGCCGTGCCAGCTGCTCGAAGCTACGGTGCAGCAGCGGGTTCTGCCATTCCATCTGCAGATTGCTGAACGGCACCCAGGGGACGAAGACCAGCGCGGGACCCTCGCCGGCGACTGTGAAAGCGAGGCTCACGCCATCCGCGCTGCGGGCATAGCTGATGCGCGGAACCGTCCTCACAGAACGACCCTAGCCGGGCAGGAACGAAGGCCGGGCGCACGGCACCAGCACCAGGCCAAGTCGGCGCCGGGTAGCTAGGCTTGCCGCCATGTCGTCCGAGGATCTGCCAGTAGCGGAGTTTGCCTTCCCGGGCGCGCTGCGCGACCAGCTCGTCGCCGTGGTCGTGGCGGGTGGCAAGACCACGACAACCGGCCTGGTCGCGGAGTACGAGAAGGAGGGCGAGCCGCTGCCCGAGCCCGGACTGCGACAGGTCGTGGTCGACTCCGCCGGCAACCCGGTTGCCGTGATCGAGACGACCTCGGTGCAGGTGATGCGCCTGGGCGACGTGGACCTGGCTCACGCGCTGGGTGAGGGTGAGGGATATGCCTCGGTCGCGGAATGGCGGGCCGGGCATGAGCGGTTCTGGCATTCGGCACCGATGCGCGAAGCCCTGGGTGACCCGGAATTCATGGTGGACGACGACACCCTCGTCGTGGCCGAGGTATTCCGGGTCGTGGAGGACTAGAGGCTGGACGGGATTTGCGGCGCCAGGCGGTCCCGCCGCCGCCGGCGGCGGTCGGGTTGACGGCACCCCGGGACGGGCGGGTCTGAGGATCAGGTCGATGCGGCGCGAGACTTCCACAGTGGTTGTCCTGGTCGGCGAGGTGGGCGACGGATTGCTTGCCAGCCTCGGCCAGTCCCCGAATGTGTCGGTCGCTCGTGCTCCCGTCGCCGAGGGCCACGAGTCGGCGGAAGAGCGCACGCCGCCGCGGTCCGGATGGGAGCGCGGCGCGCTGGCGATGCGAGAGGCCGCGCGGCGGGGGGCAACGTACGTGATCGTGCCCGATGACCCACTGGCCGACGTGGCGGCGGCGTGGCGGGCGATGTGGGATCTGCCGGGCGGGCCGGGCGGGCCAGCCCGTTTCGAGGAGCACGCCGCGGAGGTGCTGGCTGCCTGGCGGGACAAGCGGTTCGAGCTGCCTGACTACTACCTGGTAGTGGCTACGGCGCAGCCAGGCGGCACCGGCCCGGACCTGTACCTTGGCCCGCTGCGCGCCGCGCGCCCGCGCCGGGTCGCCGTCGCCGGTATCGCCGGCAGCCGCGCCCAGATCGCCGGCCTGCTGGACGCGCTCAGGTCCCTGGAACATGGGCCGTGGTGGCCGCCGCTGGATGAGCTGATCGACGGAGCCCGCCGCTTTTACGCCGGCGGCCTTACGGAGACGCAGCCCGCTCGGGCCTAGCCGGCCGCGATGGCGCGGGGCGGCTGGGCCACATGCCCGCCCGGCCAGGTCGTCACATCCGGTCCCGGAGGGGCCGGAACGCGGCCAGGTGATGATGCCTGCCTGGCACCATAGATGGGTGAACGCCACCAGGCTTGTCACGCTCGGCGACGTCCCGGTACTGACCGAGCTGGTGCGCGCGAACCGGGACTTCCTCGCCCCGTGGGAGCCGGCCCGGGATGAGAGCTACTTCACGGCCGCGGGCCAGCGGGCGGTCGTCCGGGACGCACTCGCACGGCACGAGCAAGGATCAGTCCTCCCTCACGTCATCCTCGACGAGTCCGGCCGTGTGGCGGGCCGCATCACGCTCAACGACATCATCCGGGGCCCCTTCCAGTCATGCCATCTGGGCTACTGGGTGAGCGCCTCCGACAACGGGCGCGGCCTGGCCACCTCGGCCGTGCGCGACATCATCGTTGTGGCCTTCGGGGGGCTGAGGCTGCACCGGATCCAGGCCGCCACCCTGCTGCACAACCTCAGGTCGCAGCGGGTGCTGGAACGCAACGGCTTCGTCCGCTTCGGCGTGGCACCGGCGTACCTCAACATCGCCGGCAAATGGCAGGACCACGCTCTGTACCAGGTGGTGAAGTCCACTCCCGCCTGATCCCCCCCGCGGGCCGGCCCGGGACTGCCGGGCGCGGGAGGTAGCAGCGGCACCGCCGATACCATCCGCTCGTGCCGCCGGCGCGCGTTCCTGGCCGGGCTGCTATGACCTGTTCGCGGCGGCGATGAGGTGGGGACTGAAGCTGATGATCGAGGGCTCGGCCTCAACCGACCGGGCGGCGAACAGGATCTCCTCGCGCCGCCGTGAGTCTGCCCATTCCCGGCGCAGTGGCCAGCCCGGGCCCTCGACCCCGTAGATGGCCGGGCCGGTGAAACCAGCCCGCTCGATCTCGCCGGCCAGGCCATCGGGGGTGTGGAAATAGGCCGTGGTGAAGAACTCCGGCCTGCCGACCGGGTCGGGGTTGCGGTGCTGGCCGTCCGCCAGGTCCTGGTCGACGATCGGCCGGAAGTCCGGATCGTCCAGCCAGCCCTCCAGGTCCTGGTCGACGATCGGCCGGAAGTCCGGATCGTCCAGCCAGCCCTGGTACAGCCCGTCGAGCAGTGAGGCGAACCGGCAGATCGCCATGGCCAGCAGGCGGCCACCCGGCCGCAGCACCCGCCGGGCCTCGCCCAGCGCCTGCCGGCGGTGCGCCACCTCGGTCAGGTGGTACAGCGGCCCGAACAGCATCACCGCGTCCTGCGACTCATCCGGCGCCGGCAGCTCCCGGGCGTCGCCCAGGGCGGCGGTGAAGTCGGCCGCCGGGTCGGCCTCCGCGGCCTGGCGCGCCTGCTCCACGTGCAGCGGTACCGGGTCCACCAGATGCACCCGGTACCCGCGCCTGGCCAGCGGAGCGGCATAGGTGCCCGGGCCGCCACCGGCATCCAGCAGCCGTGCGGGCGGCGGGGGGAGCAGCCGGTCCAGCAGCTCCATCGACCTGACGTACTCCAGGGACGGCCTGCCGCCGGGAAACAGGCGGGAGCGCTCATAACCGGTGCCGTAGTGGCTCTCGATCGACGGATCAATCACCGTTACAGGCTGCCACGAATACCACCGCCGGCGCTACGGAAATACCGGGCTACGGAAATACGGCCCCACCCGGTCTCGGCATCCGCTCCATGCCGCTGACGGCTTAACGGATGAGCGGCTGACGGCTTAACGGATGAGCGGGTGACGGCTTAACGGATGAGCGGGCCGCGGTCGGCTAACGGGTGACGGGCCGCTGGCCGGCTAACGGCAATGCCGCGTAGTTA
>WNGD01010396.1_pt1 | contig 12438 bp, 12 predicted proteins | sample 5400671 | NCBI WGS metagenome assembly WNGD01 (sample SAMN13153369, study PRJNA577476) | soil metagenome | isolation source: 40 cm soil or saprolite under grassland replicate 2 | place: USA:California | collected 2016-06-15
TGTGTTGAGTATCCACAGCACCGCTTCAAGCACACGACGGGTTGGAATTGGCTTGCGGCCGGGTCGACCATCGGGGATATGCTCCTCCGGAAAATGATTGCGGATGCGTTCCCACTGCTCGTCCGTCAGCCGAATCATTCGACATTTATAGCGGATCGATCGCAGTCAGCAATTTTGAGATAGGTTCTAGTCAAGGAAGCTTATTGTGACGGGCGACGATGCGCCAGTTCCGGACTTATCCTCAGTCGGAGTGAGCATAAAAATTCTATCGTGATTCGGGAGTTCGCCTGGATTTTGCGACTGCGCTTTTCCAAAACGCAACTTCAGCGATGAAGCTTGGCATGGCCGAGTCGTTCGAGATCCGCACATACCCAATCTCTGCGGTCCCGTGGAATGCAGCCATGAGATCGCCTTGCGGCGACGCGATGAACACCTCCGCGGTCCCCGGGCGTCTCAGCAACATCAGAACGTAAGGCACGGCGTCGCCAGCGTTCGCCGGCAAATTAATGGCATGGCCCTCGTCCGGTTTCGCATTATCCTCAGCGCCAAGCTGCTTGAATCGACAGTCCGGATTTGCTCGAGCTAAGCCGAGCGTTTCGCAATACGGCCCGAGATCTTGTGGCCATCCATTCCTTTGGACGAAGCTGACCACATCGGAGAACATGATTCCATCTTCGGCTATCAATGTTGCTGACGGCAGGGATGCCACGGGAGACGTCAAGGCTGGACGACTCGCTGCTAATCCGCCGAGTAGGTTCGCAACGAGGGGCAGCGCCCAAAAGATCACCCCAACAGCGGCTCGGCGGACGCCAGCCTCCCCCGAGGCCTGCGCGCATATCTGCATAACGGCTACCTTCTTCATCGCGGGTCAGCGGATTAATCCTGTCTGCGGACGAGCCGAGCGGTGCATAATCAGTAAATTACCGACAAGCCCATATCCCTGTTTTGGGACCTCCCCGATAGGTACAAGACTGCAACGAGGGGTACCGGAAGGCATCCGTATTGTCCTGCCGCGTGACCCTTCTGGGAGGCGTCTTTCGTTCCGTCGCTTTCGCCCATGCCGTCCGGGTATGCGCTCGACCGGTCGCCTCCGAAAGCAGGAAGAGGGCTTCGTCGGATTCGGAGGAATTATCCGAGATTGCCCAGCCGGACGAGACGGCATTCATGCTTCCAATTACAGCAAATAAGATTGCGACTAAGCACCATCTCACGATCACTTTTTCTCCTCCTCATGCGCATCGGCCGCGAGATACCGCATCCACCATGTGTTCGGTTGCGGCTTGCCGCGTTTCCTCCTCCGTGTGCTCAATCCCGGTTCTGGGGTTGGCCCCCTGCCGGTTCTCGGCAGCCTGACAGATTTGCGGCGTTCCGTCCTCTGGCGTTCGCACTCATTCAGAAGTTCGGCCCCTGCCCAGATGATCTCACCCTCTTCGCCCATAATAAACATCAAGAGCGGATCAAGGAGGCCAGGGCCGTCACTCAAGCGAAGGATCTGCCGTATCGCCGCTTCGTTGGTCGGATGCGGTTCGCAATACAAAAGGGATGACCGGTTTTCATCGGTCGGATGTTGACGCACGAGACCATCAGCATAGACGAGCAAGACAGGACCGAACTCACGCCGTTGCTTCCACCGGCGGACGAGCTCGATGCACGCCAGTTCGACTGAATATGGGATTGCCCTAGAATCGCTCTCCCAGTTCTGGATCGTATTGCGGCCAACGCCCAGCTGCTCTGCCGCTTGGAATTGATTATATCCAAGCCTCTTCCTCCATTTTTTTAGGTCCCAGGAGTCCATCTCTTCTTCCTCGACCCGTTTCGTGTGGTTCCGAAACGAATAGCCCAAGCTCACAGAGCGGCCGTTGACGGGAGGTGCGATGTGACCGAACTGGCCGACTGCTCGGATTATAGGCCGTCGCGACAGCCTTGGCACCGGGGTGGGGTTCCGAAGGGCGGTAAATGGAAGGGCGAATTGGATAGATGGGATGGAACGAGCACCGGAAAGGCGTTTAACGCCAAGCTCACCCTTCAGGAACCTGTGACTTGACGGCAAGTTCTATTCCAAGGTATCCGCCCGTAGAGGGCTAGCCATGGCAATCGCGCGGACAATATTGGCCTTCGTGATCGCGTTTTCGGTGGCGATCCTGCCCGCAGCCGGGGCTTTTGCGCTTGGCTCGAAGCCAGCCATGTCATCCACGAACCTTGTTTTTACCGAGCATGACTGTTGCGACGACGACGGCATGCCTATGACCGATATGACGAAGGACTGCCAAGCGGCTGCAGGTTGTGCCGCCAAGTGCTTCAATGTCTACGGTTTAAGTTCTTGGGAAGGCGTACTCGGGCCACTCCCGAGCGCGCCGGAACCATTGCTCGTAGCCGGCGGGCTGCCTCAGCTTTTTGGTATGCCGCCTTTCCGACCTCCTCGGGTCTGACATCTGCCTGAGAAACATGCGCCGCAATGCGTGAGTCGCAAACTCGCGCATTGAGCGCGGCTGTGCGGACACCATGTCTCACGGCCGACCCAGACCCAGCAGGAGCTTGAGATATGCATCGGAAATTTGCGCTCGTTGGCGCCGCAATTGCGGTGGCCGTGAGCCTTGCAGGCGCGGCATTCGCGGGCGCCAACGATTATGCATTCGAGCCGGTCAAAGCCGAGCTCAAGAAGGGGGACGATGTCACGGTCGCGGTGCGATTGGTGCACAAACCAACTGGGAAAGCGGTAACGGACGCCGTCATCATTCAAACCCGCATCGACATGGCGCCTGAAGGCATGGCGGAAATGGCGTCGTCGCTGACACCGCTGCCAAGTCCCGAGCCGGGCGTCTACGCCTTCAAGACCGATCTGGCGATGCAGGGCCGCTGGCTTCTTTCCATTGCGGCCAAGGTGCAGGGCGAGCCGGAAACAGTGGTCGGCAAGATCACGTTCCGCGCGTCCCGCTGAGCCCACCTGGCGTGTCGATCTCGATTAGGTCGGATCCACCATGAGCACCCTCAGAAGCGCGATTCTTCTGGCATTAGGTATCGCAGCCGGTGTGGCAGGCGGATACTGGCTCGCCCGCCCGCCGGCCACGCTATCAACCGGCGCTGCCCTTCAGCCGGCGTCCGCTGCCGAGCGTGAAATCCTCTATTACCGGGACCCGAGTGGGGCTCCTTATTGGTCCGCTGGGCCGAAGAAGGACGCAGAAGGGCGCGACTATCTTCCTGTCTATGCGGACGAGGCGGTGTCCTTCGAACCAGGACCGAAGAAGCCGCCGAAAACCGCCGCCTCACGACGGGTCCTCTACTATCGTAACCCGATGGGACTGCCGGACACCTCGCCGGTGCCCAAAAAGGATTCGATGGGGATGGATTACATTCCCGTTTACGAGGGCGAGGATCAGGAGGATGGCAAGACCGTCAAGGTCAGCCTGGACAAGGTTCAGCGTAGCGGCGTCCGAACGGAGGTTGTAGAAGCGCGTTTCCTCGCTCGGCCGGTTCGTGCTGTCGGCACCGTCGTGCATGACGAAACTCGGCTGACGATCGTGACCATGCGATCGGACGGCTATATTGAAGACCTGTTCGTCAGCAGGACCGGCCAGCACGTACATGCCGGCGAGCCGCTCTTTCGGATCTACAGCCCGGACATTCAGCGCGCGCAGATTGATTTGATCGTTGCCATGCGCTCGATGCAGCGCGGCGTGCTTGGGGCGGATGCGGATCGCCAGCTGGAAGGGGCCATGCAGCGGCTACGCAACCTGGGCGTGCCCGAGAGCCGCATCCGCGAGGTGCGCGAGAAAGGTGTCATCCCGCGCACGATCGACTGGCTGTCACCTGCTACGGGCGACGTGATCCAAAAGCGCGTCATCAATGGGCAGCGTGTCATGGCCGGCGACGAGCTCTACCGCATCGCCGATCACTCTCACGTCTGGGTCATCGCCGATGTCGCCGAGAGGGACCTGTCGGCAATCAAGATTGGAACGCGTGCAACGGTCACGGTCCGCGCCTACATGGCCCAGCCGATCGAAGGAGAGGTGACGTTCATCTATCCGGAGCTCAAGGCAGAAACCCGCACGGCGCGCGTGCGCATCGAGGTGCCGAACGCGGACAACCGACTGAAGGTGGACATGTATGCGGACGTCTTGTTCCTGGCTGGCGCCGAGGAAGGGCCTGTGGTGGCGGTTCCGACCAGCGCCGTAATCGATAGCGGGACACGCCAGGTCGTGCTCGTCACGTCGGCGACGTTCCTGATCGATGCCGAGAGCAATCTCAGAGCGGCGCTGCAAGCTTTCAGCCAGGAGCCGCCACAATGATTGCCCGGCTGATCCGCTGGTCCGCGCATAACGTGTTCCTGGTCGGACTGGCATCGATCTTCATCGCGGTTGCGGGGTTGTATGCGCTTCAGCGGGTGCCGCTCGATGCGATCCCAGATCTCTCTGATGTTCAGGTCATCATCTACACGGAATACCCCGGTCAAGCGCCACTAGTCGTCGAAGACCAGGTCACGTACCCTCTGGCCACTTCCATGCTCAGCGTCCCGCGATCGCGGGTCGTCCGTGGATTTTCATTTTTCGGCGTTTCGTTCATCTATGTGATCTTTGAGGACGGCACCGATTTGTATTGGGCACGTTCGCGAGTTTTGGAATACCTCAACACTGCGGCCCAGCGTCTACCGTCGGGAATTACGCCGACACTCGGGCCTGATGCAACAGGGGTGGGTTGGGTCTACCAGTATGTCGTTAGCGGCACGCAGAAGAGCCTTGCGGAGCTACGCACGGTAGAGGACTGGCAGGTACGATACGCCATCGCCAAGTCCGAGGGGGTGGCGGAAGTTGCAAGCGTCGGCGGTTTCGTCAAGCAGTACAGCGTCGTAATTGATCCGCGAAGGCTGCAAGCATTGGGCATAACGGTCGACAAGATTCGAGCCGCGCTACGGTTAAGCAATCGCGATGTTGGCGGTCGGACGGTCGAGCTGGCCGAAAGAGAATTCGCAGTTCGCGGTCGCGGTTACGTAGCTAACGCATCCGACCTGGAACAAATTGTCGTAAAGAGCGACCGCGGTGTACCCGTGTTGCTGAAAGATGTCGCTCGTGTCGAACTCACGCCCGATGAGCGGCGCGGCATCACTGAACTCAATGGGGAGGGTGAAGTTGTCTCCGGGATCGCGGTTCAACGGTTTGGGCAGAATGCGCTCTCAGTTATCGCGAACGTCAAGAATCGGCTTGCAGAAATCGCCCCGGGCTTGCCCGCAGGGGTAACCGTTCAAACGGTGTATGACCGATCAGAACTGATTCACCGCGCGATCGATACCCTCAAAAGTACGCTGATCGAGGAGAACCTCATTGTTGCGTTCGTATGCGTCGTGTTCCTCGTTCACGTGCGCAGCGCGCTGGTGGCAATCATTACCCTGCCGCTCGGGATACTGATCGCGTATTTGTTCATGTATGCGCTCGGGCTCAGTTCGAACATCATGAGCCTTGGCGGCATCGCCATCGCGATCGGCGCGATGGTCGATGCGGCCATTGTTATGATCGAAAACGCACACAAGCGACTCGAACGAGCGGTGTCAGGTCAGAACAGGGCTGACGTGATCATTGAGGCGGCCATTCAGGTGGGACCGGCGCTGTTCTTTAGTCTGCTTATCATCACTGTCTCGTTTCTGCCGATTTTCACGTTGGAGGCACAGGAGGGCAGGCTTTTCAAGCCGCTGGCCTACACCAAGACGTTCGCGATGGCGGCAGCTGCATTTCTTTCAGTGACGCTTGTTCCTGCGCTGATGACCGTTTTTGTGCGCGGCAGGCTCTTGCCCGAGCGCAAGAATCCGCTGAACCGTTTTCTGATCTGGATATATCGGCCAGTGATCCTTCTCGCGTTGCGCTTCAAGTGGATAACGATCCTAGCCGCGGTCGCGGTCGTCCTCGTAAGCCTCTGGCCGGCGATGAAGCTCGGCACGGAATTCATGCCGACTCTCAACGAAGGGACGCTGTTCTACATGCCGACTACCCTGCCTGGACTTTCGATCACGAAGGCAGCGGAACTGCTGCAGACCCAAAACAAGATCATCAAGTCATTTCCCGAAGTTGCATCCGTCTGGGGCAAGGCCGGACGGGCGTCGACCGCGACCGATCCTGCTCCAACCGAGATGTTTGAGACGGTTATCAATCTGAAGCCGGCGAGCGAGTGGCGGCCCGGCATGACGGTGGACAATCTAGTTGCTGAGATGGACAAGTCGCTACAGTTCCCGGGTGTTTCGAATGCCTGGACCATGCCCATCAGAGCGCGCATCGACATGCTGTCGACCGGCATACGCACGCCGGTCGGCGTAAAAGTGTTTGGAAGAGATTTGAACGAAATCGAAAACCTGTCGCGGCAAATCGAGGCCGTGATCAGAAAAGTGCCTGGAACGACCAGCGCTTATGCCGAGCGAGTCATCGGCGGATATTACCTCAATATCGATCCGGATCGGACTCAGCTGGCGCGATACGGCCTAATGGTAGACGACGTTCAAAGCCTGATTGCGATGGCTTTGGGGGCAGAGACGGTCACGACTACTGTAGAGGGCCGGGAGCGATACACGGTCAGCATGCGGTATCCGCGAGACTTCCGCAGCGATCCGCAGGCGATCGCATCCCAAGTGCTTGTCCCGTTACCCGACGGCGGTACCGTGCCACTGGGAGAGGTTGCCAAAGTAAGCCTTGCTCCAGGCCCGTCGAGCATTCGCACTGAGAATGCCCAACTTGCTGGGTACATCTTCGTGGATTTTCGCGACCGGGATCTCGGCGGGTATGTTGCCGACGCCCAGAAGGCGGTTGTCACGCAAATCCAGTTCCCACCGGGCTCTTATGTCACCTGGAGCGGTCAGTTCGAGTACCTTGAGCGCGCCAAGGCACGCCTCCAGGTCGTGGTGCCATTCACGATCCTGATTGTCTTCGTCCTGCTGTATCTCAACTTCCGACGGGTGACCGAGACGCTGATAATCATGCTCTCGGTGCCTTTCTCGCTGATCGGAGGCGTATGGCTGATGTGGTGGTTCGGGTTTAATTTGTCGGTCGCTGTTGCGGTGGGTTTCATCGCGCTGGTTGGTGTTGCCGCCGAGACCGGTGTCGTGATGCTGATCTATCTTGATCAGGCGTTCACCGAACTAACGGAGAGCCGAGCGTCTGAAGGCCGGCCATTCACCCATGACGACCTTCATATGGCCATTATGCACGGTGGAGCTGAGCGGGTGCGCCCGCTGATGATGACGGTTTCCGCGATTATTGCGGGTCTCCTCCCAATTATGTGGAGCCACGGCACGGGTTCGGAGGTCATGCAGCGAATTGCGGTTCCGATGATCGGCGGCATGGTGTCGGCGACGTTGCTGACCCTCATCGTCATTCCCGCGATCTACGCCGTAGTCAAAGGCATTGCGATCCGGAGGCCGATGTTAGCGCCTTCGGTCCAAAGAACGTGACATTTGGAGGTATTGCGGCTGGTTAGTCTGCTTGTGGCTAGGCCGGCACGCTGAATGAGGCGACGTTCTTGAATCGTCGAAAGGTGCGTTTTTGCAATACGGGTGGAGTGGAATGATTGAGCTGCAATGAGCGCGATCCAAGACGGAGTTGGGTGTCATGATGGACAATATGATGAACATGATGGGAGGAATGGGCTGGGGCATGGGATTGATTACAGCGACATCATCGCTCGGTTGTCCGTCGTGTTATTGTTATTGCAGCACCGCTTACGGTATAATTGGCGAGCGCATGGATTATTCGGCACTGTCCAATTTGACCGCCGCGACACTGGCGAATCATGCGTTTTAGTTCATCCTTGAAGGATTCCAGTCGAGCGATACGGCTCTCGACCTGCTGAAGCTGACGCCTAACGATGCGATCTACAGTGTCGCAAGAGCGATCGGGCTTATCCGCCAGGCGCAAGAGCTCCCGGATGGCTTCCAACGGGAACCCCAGTTCTCGACTGTGGCGGATGAATGCCAGCCGCTCCCGATGCCACTCTTCAAAGCGTCGTTGATTTCCTTCGGTGCGGGCGGCCTTCGGCATCAGACCAATCTGCTCATAGTAACGGATGGTCTGTACCCGGCAGCCCGTCCGCTCGGCCAAGCGGCCGATGGGGAGGGTTTTCTCGGTCATGATTCTTGATCCCTCACTTGAACCTACAGTGACTTTAGGCCGTATCTTTCATTATTAACCAGAGATCAGCAAGCCCACGCTGGAATCCTTCGATGACACACATGCACCTGCACGAACATGACAGCTCCACGCCTGAGCGCGACGCAAGCGCCTGCTGCGGCTACGAGGCAAATGCTGCACCTGCGCCCACGTTCCGGTCTGGACGCGCCTACAGGGTCCGCGGCCTGGATTGCGCGGAAGAAGTTGCGGTGCTCAAGCGGGCGGTCGGGGCGCGCGTCGGCGGCGCCGAGCGGCTGGCATTCGATGTCCTGAACGGCCGTATGACGGTCGCGGACGAAGCACGTGACGTTCCGGAAGAGGAGATTCTCAAGGCCGTGGCCGCGACCGGGATGAAAGCCGTCCCGTGGATGGCGCACGTGACGACAGTTAAGGCTGATAGCCATCGCCGTCAACAAGCGTTGTTCACTGCGGCGAGCGGCGTTTGTGTACTGATCGGCTTGCTTCTTTATGTCGTGCTCGCGGGCGGCTTCGCCGACGCCTTAAAGCTCCTCGGCACTCATGCTGGCCAGCCGACGCCGTGGCCCGAAATCGCGGCCTATGTCATCGCTATCCTCCTAGGGTCGCGTTTCGTCGTGGTGAAGGCGTGGTATGCGGCGCGCAACCTTCGTCCTGACATGAATCTGCTGATGACCGTGGCGGTTCTCGGCGCTGTGGCAATCGGCGAGTGGTTGGAAGCTGCAACGGTCAGCTTCCTGTTCGCGTTGTCACTTGCAATCGAGAGCTGGAGTGTAGGGCGGGCGCGCCGGGCGATTTCGGAGCTCCTTGACCTCGCCCCACCGACTGCGCGGCTGCTTCGCCCGGACGGATCGGAAGCGACAGTACCTGTGGCGGAGGTCAGGATTGGCGATCGCTTTATCGTGCCGGCGGGCGAGCGCATTCCGCTCGACGGCCGGGTCGTCGCCGGTGCGAGTACTGTGAACCAGGCCCCGATAACCGGCGAAAGCGTACCTGTAGAGAAGGAGTCAGGCGCGGAAGTCTTCGCCGGCACAATCAACGGAGACGGCACGCTGACGGTGGAGGCGACCAAGACGGCCGAGGACACCACGCTTGCCCGGATCATTCACATGGTCGAGGAGGCCCATGCGCGCCGCGCCCCCTCGGAGCAGTGGGTGGAGCGGTTTGCTCGGGTCTACACCCCCGCAGTCATGGCGTTGTCGATCCTCGTATTGCTACTTCCACCGCTAGCGCTCGGCCAAGCGTGGGATGAGTGGTTTTACCGAGCGCTCGTCTTGCTCGTGATTGCCTGCCCTTGTGCACTCGTGATCTCGACGCCGGTCTCCATCGTCGCATCACTCGCGGCGGCTGCACGAGCAGGTGTGCTGGTAAAGGGCGGTGCTTTTATTGAGTTGCCGGCGCACCTTAAGGCGATCGCCATGGACAAGACCGGCACGATGACGCGGGGCGAGCCAGAGGTGGTGCAAGTTATAGCATTAGGCGGCTATACCAAAGCCGAGCTTATTGCCCGCGCCGCGGCGCTCGAAGCGCGGTCGACGCATCCGCTCGCACGCGCGATCCTCAAATACGCCGAACGGAACGGCATTCGTTCAGCACCTGCGGCGGACATGCAGGTGCTGAGAGGCAAGGGCCTCACCGGGGTTTTCGACGGCGAGATGTTCTGGCTCGGCTCCCACCGTTATGTCGTCGAACGCGGCCAAGATACGCCGGAGACCGTCCGGCAAGCCGAGGCGCTGGAAGCAGATGGGAAGACCGTCATCGTGGTCGGAACCCCACGTCAGGTCTGCGGTCTCATCGCGGTCGCTGATTCGGTCCGCCCGCAGGCGCAGGAGATCGTCAAAAAACTGCACGCCGCCAGGATTGCGCATGTGGTCATGCTGACTGGGGACAACCGCGTCACTGCCGAAGCAATCGCACGCGAAGTGGGCATCGACGAAGTGCACGCCGAACTGTTGCCGGAAGAAAAGCTCAAGAAGATCGAAGAGCTCGTCGGGCGCTACGGCACGGTGGCTATGGTCGGTGACGGGGTCAACGATGCCCCAGCGCTAGCGCGCGCCAACCTCGGCATCGCCATGGGCGCGATAGGCTCCGATGCTGCGATCGAGACGGCTGACATTGCGCTCATGACCGATGACGTATCGAAGCTGCCTTGGCTTGTGGGTCATGCGCGGCGAACGCTGGCCGTCATCCGTCAAAACATCATATTCTCGCTCGGGATAAAGGCCGTATTCGTTGTTCTGACCTTTGCCGGAATGGCAAGCTTGTGGTGTGCAATTGCCGCCGACATGGGCGCATCGCTCCTCGTCGTTTTCAATGGGCTGCGGCTTCTCAGGGGTGATCAACGCGGGCGACCTTAGGCGTGCTGACTTAATCCGGCGACCGACACCATTTGAGAACAATTAGACGCCAGGAACACGGCCATTTATACAGCCCAGTTCGCTTTCCAAGATGCGAATGAGCCGAGTACGAGCCCGTTCGTCGCCATTCAGTTTCAGCACAAGATTATCCGCAAAGGACTGGCATTCCTCTGCGAACAGAGCGCTACTGTACCTGCTCCGGGGCCTCCCAGACCCCGTCCGGGATCCTGGCCCGCCGGCATTATCGCCCGTGCGGGGCTTCGGTGGTGACGGCGCGATTGGCCGTCGCGAACCGAACGGAGGATCCCATGAAACTCACCGACACCCAGCTCGTGCTTTTGTCCGCGGCCTCGCAGCGCGAGGATCGCGGCGTCGAGGTTGGTTCGAACCTCAAGGGCGGCGCCGCCCACAAGGTCCTCGGCAAGCTCCTAACCGAAGGCCTGGTCGAGGAGGTGCCCGCCCGCGACTCGCTTCCGGTCTGGCGGCGGGACGAGGAGAACCGGGCGCTCGCGCTGCGCATCACCCAGCACGGTCTCGACGCGATCCAGGTCGACGAGAGCGGATCGCGGCCGGAGGCCGGGGAGGCCAGCGGACCCGCGCGAGGGGCCAAGCCGGCTGGCAACAAGCCCTCCCGCCGGGCTCCTGCTCGTCACAGGAGCAAGGCGGCGGACAAAGCTCCCAAACCGCGGGTTAGCCGGAACCGCTCCGATTCGAAGCAGGCCCGGGTGATCGAGATGCTGCGCCGCCGGCAGGGCGCAACCGTCGTGGCCATCATGAAGGCGACCGGATGGCAGCCGCACTCGGTCCGCGGCTTCCTGGCCGGGGTGGTGCGCAACAAGCTCGGCCTGACGCTCGTGTCCGAGAAGACCGGCGAGGAGCGGGTCTATCGCATCATCGCCAGGAAAGCCGCGACGAAGAGCAAGAGCAAGTCGGGTCGCAAGGCGGCGTGACGAGCATGGCTCGCCGGCCAGTCGACCTCGAGGCGCTCGAGGCCGAGATCGACCGCGTACGGTCACTCGGCCTCGACGAGCTTCGCACCCTGTGGCGCACGGTCGCTCGGCCTTGATGAGCGTCGAGCGGGCAGGTGCCGCCGCGCCATTGAAAGGCAATAGACCATGCTTCATCACCAGGATTTGAACATCGACCTCGAAACCCTCGAACGATCGTCCCGCGACGAATTGCGCGCGCTCTGGACGCAAGAGCTTGGCGACAAGCCACCCCAATCGCTCGGGCGGGATGTCCTCGCGCTCGGCATCGCGTACGCGCGGCAGGAACGACTCTACGGCGGCCTTACAAGGCCGGTCACCAAGGAATTGGACCGTCTGCTCGCCCATGCCCTTGCTGATGGCGCGATCGAGGGGCAAGAGCCTGCTGCGACGCCGCTCCCACGGACCGGCACCATACTGGTGCGGGAATGGCAAGGGACCACGCACCACGTCACCGTGGTGAATGATGGCTTCCTATGGAACGGTCAGACCCATCGCAGCCTGTCGAACATTGCCCGTGCGATCACCGGGACAAAGTGGAACGGGCCTCGGTTCTTCGGCATGCGCGAGCCGAAGGCCAAGACACGGGAGACCCGCCGTGGCAGCTAATGAGCGGAAAATCCTTCGTTGCGCCGTCTATACTCGGAAATCCTCCGAGCATGGCCTCGAACAGGACTTCAACTCGCTCGATGCCCAGCGTGAGGCCGGAGAGGCCTATATCAAGAGCCAGGCCCATGAGGGCTGGCGGCTCATCAAGACCCATTATGATGACGGCGGCCTCTCGGGTGGGTCGATGGAGCGCCCTGCCCTGCAAGCCCTTTTATCGGACATCCGCACGCGCAAGATCGACACCGTGGTGGTCTACAAGGTGGATCGCCTGACCCGGTCGCTGGCCGACTTCGCCAAGCTGGTCGAGCTGTTCGAGACGCATGGCGTGTCGTTCGTGTCCGTGACACAGCAGTTCAACACCACGACTTC
>WNGD01017199.1_pt1 | contig 12435 bp, 11 predicted proteins | sample 5400671 | NCBI WGS metagenome assembly WNGD01 (sample SAMN13153369, study PRJNA577476) | soil metagenome | isolation source: 40 cm soil or saprolite under grassland replicate 2 | place: USA:California | collected 2016-06-15
CTGTAAGCACATAGTTTTTTGCTTCTTGTTGAGATCAAGTTCTGTCTTATATCCGCGCGTGATCTTCATACGTGAGTATTCTCACATTTCCGCTCAAAAAAGGAAAGAAGTAGACATGACCATGAAAAGGGATATTGACCATAGTTTCTGAAATCAGTTTCTACCCCTTGCGGGTGCCCTGCGCCGGCTTAGCTCGCCTCTGGAAAATTCTCAGAGGGGCCTTCCTGGTTGCTTATCTCTACGGAGGTTGTAGAGATGGTATCGATCAACTGTAGATGCCCTACATGCTTGAGGTGCAAATCAAAAAACTCAAGAACCTTCTTCACATAAGCATACCGATCCTCAAAGTAAGCTCCACAATGATTGGCATTTGGCAGGAACCAAAGTTCTTTAGGCTCCTGTGCAGCCGCGTACAGCAATGCCGCATCGTTTGGGTCTACAATTGAATCCTTACCGCCGTGAATAATCAGAATCGGCCTGGGTGCAATGCGCGCAATATCTCGCAGCGGCTCAACCTGGCGAAAACGGTATCCGGCCCGCCACCACAACAGGTAATCTGCTACCCAGGCAAAGGGAGCAGATGGTATGCGAAATGCACGGCGGAAATTGTAATCAACCACCCTCCAGTGCGAAGCGAAAGCGCTGTCTAGCACCAGCGCCTCTACATTGTTGTTACTGGCACAGGCCATGACAGCAACTGCTGCACCCATAGAGTACCCTATGACGCCAAGGCGATTCTCCGGTGCACGCTCCTTCGCATAGACTACTGCACCGAGAAAATCGCTGATCTCGCGGTAGCCCAGTGTCACAGGTGTACCGACTTGCGTTCCATGCCCATAATACTCAAAAACCAGAATATTATGCCCCGCTTTCCAAAGATGGAGGGCCATACCCATGGTGTCAGACATACGACCGCGAAATCCTGGGCATACCAGAATAGTGGTTGTAGCCTGTGGACAAGGAATATACCAGCCGCTTACGTGGTGATCACCATTGATCGTTGGGAAGGCAACGGCTTCACCAGGAAGACCGAGTTCATAGGGACTAAAGGTATAAAGGTCAAAATTATTCAATTTCTTAGGCCGTGTAAGCACTTGTACGATAAAGATTGCTCCTGCGAAAACTACACCTAATGCGCCAACACCGCCGCTCACGCCACCGTAGACGACCTGCTTCAATGAAGGATGAAAATGTTTGAGATTATGCGATTGCACCATTGAAGTTGCTAACCTTTCTATGGCTTGATAGGCATCGATGGACGATGGCTTACAAAGCCCACCCGGAAATAGGCAGGAAGAAGACTATCTCCGCTCTTACAAGTTATAACGCAGAGTATAACATTTTTATGCCCACTTGCTATATATACGTAAAAGGAGATATTCTTTAACACACCGGGGTGGGAAGTCCCGCCCCGTTCCAGGGGAGATGAACCAGCCATTACTGATTAGTCAGGACAAGAAGCACTCATCCCAGCAGAAGCGATAATGAGTTGCAAGTCATGTGAAAGTACCTGACGTACTAAATCCTGTGTACATACAAAGTTTCTATGGAACCATGGAAATAAGGTATAATGGTAACAGCGAACCAGGCAAGATGCAAGCGTCCCTACCCCTACGACCCCTGCTCAAACCCACCTTTCATCCATGCTTCCATCCCACCCACGACATTGAATAATTGCGTAAAGCCTTGCCTTTGGAGGATCGAGCAGGCAATTGAGCTACGCTGTCCGGTAGCACAGATCACTGCTATAAGGAGCGTAGGGTCGAGTTCCTGCAGATGCTCCTCGATAAAATAATAGGGGATATGCAAAGCTCCCTTAATGTGTCCCTCTTCCCATTCATTCTGATCGCGCACATCCAGGACCTTCAGATCATGTTGCAATGAATGTAGAGCCTCAACGGTGATTTGACTTAGTTGCTGTACTGGCAGCTCTGCCTCCTGCCATGCTACAGTGCCGCCATCCAGGTAACCCACGACCTGGTCAAAACCGACTACAGCCAGTTGACTCACCGCATCGCGCAGATCCTGCTCATCCTTGACCACTAGCAGCAGGCGGCTCTCTGGAGAAACAACAAAACCAACGCGGGTGGCAAATTCAGAGCCATGCAAGTAGACATGTATGACGCCCGGGATGTGCCCCTCACCAAACCTGCGAGGAGAGCGTGTATCGATTACCAGCGCTCCGCTCTCCATCTCGCGCTGAAAGGTCAGCGCATCAAGGGGTCGGGGGGCAAGCGGAGCTTCTACATGTGCATAATCTTCCCGGTTACGTTCAACGATATTGTACATGTTGGGCGGGCGTTGGGGCAGGTTCTCGTTCATATCATGGATGAATTCTGCCCGTGAGCGAGGCGCAACTGCTGGATTATGTTTGCGCTCAAAACCTATGGTCGAACTGGTCTTGGCACTCATGCCACGTCCACACAACGAACCTGCCACGTGCGCAGGATAGACTTCAACGCTATCCTCGAGCTTTAGGATGCGGTTAAAGATGCTGTCGTAGAGTACACTTGCCCCCTCTTCTCCAGGGACGGCGAGGTCGGGACGGGCCACATCGCCGATAAAGAGAGAATCACCTGTTAATACCAGCCAGGGATCATCGCTGCGGCTCGTGTCAGAGACAGTCAGGGCGATATGTTCAGGGCGATGCCCGGGAGTATGTATGACGTGCAGCCTGGCAACACCAAACTGCAATTCATCTCCATCTTTGAGGCTCTTATGTGGGTAGGTGACTCCTGCCCGCTCATGAACGTAGATTTCAGCACCCGTGCGACGGCTAATCTCTCCATGGCCCGATATATGGTCGGCGTGATTATGCGTCTCGATCACCGCCTTTACCTGTAGACCTTTGGCAGCAGTTAGTTCTAAAATGTCGTCCACCATATCCAGGCGAGGGTCGATCACTGCGCATACGCCCGCGTTGGTACACCCAACAATGTAGCTTGCGCATCCCAGGTCTTCTTTGACAAGCTGTTTGAAGTACAACCCCGGACCTCCTGTTTTTCTCGATAACCACCAATAGGCCTGGCGAGACTTGCACTCACCTGGCTCTCCTACTCTAGAGATCGCTACTGGAGATCGCTATGCTCCGTGACACTTCTTGTACTTTTTGCCGCTGCCACATGGACACGGATCATTACGCCCAATCTTATTTGCCATTACAGTGCGGGGAGCAGGCGCTGCAACCGCTGTGCGTCCATGTCCATTCTGGCGAGCGCCCCCACCTTGTCTGCGTGTAACGGATCCCCTATCTATGCCATCGCTTTTCGCCTGGCCACTGGTCCTGGCGATTTCGTCAATATTCGTGCTCAGGTTGCGCGGCATCTTGCGCTTTGGCTCTGGTCGTCGCACGGTAATGGTGATGTTCCCATGCAGCAGCTTGAGCAGCTCATCAACAATATAGCGCTGGATGGCGGCCTTCAGGTTCTCGAACATGCGGAACGCTTCGTTCTTGAACTCGACGAGCGGGTCTCGCTGTCCAATTGAGCGAAAATGGATGCTTGCGCGCATCACGTCCAACGCATCAATGTGATCCATCCACAGGCGATCCACGATCTGTAGTGTATAGGAACGCTCCAGATCGCGAATGGTGGGAATGCCAAGACCCGGATTATCTGCCACCAGTTTATCGAGCTGCTCGCTGCGCTCCTCGTAGTGGTTGATCACAAGCTCCGTCAGCTTTCTGGTGAGCTCATCTTTGCGAACAGCATGGATATTTTCAGGCAAGATGTCATCTGGAATTTGCACCCACGTTTCCAGGACAGCAAAGAGCCTCTCCAACTGCTCTTCTTCTGTAATGATATGGCCGGGGATATGCATATCCACTATTCTTTTCACTTCGGCGCGCATCATACCCAGCACGCGCTCATGCATGTCAGCACGTTCGAGGACAGCGCGACGGTCAGCATAGATCACTTCGCGCTGCCTGGCAATCACATCGTCATACTCGACCACATTTTTACGAATATCGAAGTTGTATCCCTCGACTCTGGTCTGTGCCTGTTCAATGAAGCGCGAAACCATGCTGCTCTCAAGTGGCATATCTTCGTCCATGCCGACCATCTGCATTACTTTTGATACGCGATCAGCAGCAAAGCGGCGCATCAGTTCGTCTTCCAGCGATAAGTAGAAGCGTGATGAGCCTGGATCGCCCTGGCGCCCGGAACGACCACGCAGCTGGTTGTCGATACGGCGCGACTCGTGCCGCTCGGTACCAATGATACGCAGTCCTCCTGACTCGACAACTCGTTCGTGATCCTCTTCGCACTCGCGTATCTTCTCCTCGAAGAGTGCGTTCTTTTCCTCCTCGCTCATCTTGGCGATGTACTCTTGAATCGCTTCCTCTTTCTCTGCGCGCTCATCTTCATCCTGCTCTGGCATCTCACGGATGAAGTCAACATGCTCGGCATGTTTGCGCAAGATGGCATCGAAGTAACCAACGGGATTGCCTCCCAACAAGATGTCAACACCTCGGCCAGCCATGTTAGTAGCAATAGTCACTGCCCCGCTGCGCCCGGCCTGGGCGACGATTTGTGCTTCGCGCTCGTGGTATTTTGCATTCAACACATTGTGCGCTATGCCCTGCCTATTGAGCAAGTCTGAAAGATGTTCTGAGATCTCGACCGAGGTGGTACCAACCAGGACTGGCTGGCCCTTTTCCTGCAGGTCTTTGATCTCCTCGACCACGGCTCTGAACTTTGCATCAGTTGTGCGGTAGATCAGGTCGGGCAAATCCTGGCGAATCATCGGCTTATGCGTCGGGATAACTATAACATCTAGCTTATAGATCTTATCGAACTCTTGCGCTTCAGTCAGTGCGGTTCCTGTCATACCGGCCAGCTTCTTGTAGAGGCGGAAGTAATTCTGGAAGGTGATCGTAGCAAGCGTATGGTTCTCGCGCTGCACCTTGACACCCTCTTTGGCCTCAATTGCCTGGTGCAGGCCTTCGCTGTAGCGGCGTCCTGGCATCTGGCGTCCTGTGAACTCGTCAACGATAATCACTTCGCCATCTTTCACGATGTAGTCTTTGTCACGCTTAAAGATGATCTGCGCTTTAATAGCATTTTCCATGTAGCGTGTCAGTTCAATATTCTCTTCGGCATAAATGTTTTTGACACCTGCCAGATTCTCGATCTTCTCGATACCTGCCTCGGTTAAAATGACGGTACGCATCTTCTCCTCAATGGTATAGTCGATTTCAGGTTTCAAGCGTGGTGCCCACCGGGCAAACTGGACATATTGATCGGTGGATTCCTGTCCCTGGCCAGAGATAATGAGTGGAGTACGCGCCTCATCGATCAAGATGTTATCAACCTCGTCTACGATGGCGTAGTTCAATTCTCGCTGGACGATCTGGTCTAGTGAAGTGGCCATGTTGTCGCGCAGGTAGTCAAAGCCGAACTCGTTGTTTGTGCCATAAGTGATATCGGCGTTGTAGGCGGCACGACGTTCAGCAGTCAGTGGTTCGATGGCATTGACGATGACGCCAACGCTAAGCCCCAGGAATGTGTAGATATGCCCCATCCACTCAGCGTCACGGCGTGCCAGGTAGTCGTTGACGGTGACGATGTCCACGCCTTTGCCGGTCAAGGCATTGAGGTAAGCTGGCAAGGTTGCTACCAGCGTTTTTCCTTCACCTGTTCTCATCTCGGCAATTTTGCCCTGGTACAGTACCACGCCGCCAATCAGTTGCACATCAAAATGGCGCATTTGGATGGTACGCCAACCTGCTTCACGCACGATGGCAAATGCTTCTGGCAGCAGATCTTCAAGCGTTTTGCCCGTTTTATAACGTTTCACCATTGCTGGGATGAGTTCGTCCATCACCTCAGCTTTAAGGGCAACGAGTTCGCTTTGCAGGTGCTTTAAAATGTTGCCGAGCAGTTCCTCTAATCGCTCGTCCACTCCCTCTTCCTGATCCGGTGCGTTGCGGCGAGCCTCTTCGAAGAGCGGCCAAGCTTGTTCGAATGCTTCGTCCAGGTAGTCTTCATCTATCTCTGTTAAAACTGGCTCGACCTTCTTGAGCAAAGCCAGGGTTGCTTGTTGAGGGTCGTCGGCATCGTCTGGCCACTCCTGGCTTTCCTCAGCCATGTCCATTGCAGCTGTGACCCGCAAGGTATTGAGTACCGGGTTCAGATTTTCATAGGCTTTCTCGAAGCATGCTGAAAGGGTATCTTGTAGATTAGCTCTGAGCATATGTTCAGGATCGCGCTGTCTCTCAATTCTCTGGCGCTCCTCGGTGATGGCAGCGTGCAATTGTGTGCTGGTGAGTTTCTTTGGTTTTCGCAGCCAGTTCTTCGTCACTCAGATTTTCGATAGTTGGTTCGAGCGCATTTATTTTATCTACAAGAGGCTGAATAGCCTCCAGTTCTTTTTTGTTGGGGTCTCCCAGGATCTTCCCAAGTAGTTGCATAGCTGTATATTCTCCTGATGATTGACGTTCGGGCTATTATCTATAGTAATAACATTTTAAAAGTCAGCAAAAATCCTTGTTCATTATACCATATGCTGATTTATCAGGATGGTTGTGAACTCCTCTCTGAGGTCTCTGGATTCGCTCGCTTATTATGGAGGAACGGTATGGTGAAAATCGCTCTCATTGGTGCGGGAAGCGCGGTGTTTGCCCAATCTTTGATCACGGATATCCTGGCAATCGAAGGGCTGGACGCAGGCTCGTTTGCCCTGGTAGAGATCCGGCAGATGTTCGATGAGATGGCTGCTATGCAGAAAGCCTATCTACCACACTTCATTAATCCAGAATAGGGGGTTAGTATGGCTGATATTGTCCCGTATTTAGAGCGAATCTGCGCTCGTTTGGAGCAGCCTGAAATAAAGCAGGCCTTCCAGGGTTTTAACAAAACCTTGCAGTTCATATTCACTGACCTTCAACGCAACTTTACTCTGAGCATTTCCGAGGATGGAAGCCCGGCACTGTCAGAACAGACGGTTCCCCAACCGGATGTCAAAGTCACCATCACCAGTGATACACTGGCTGGAATACTGGATCGCAAGGTGAACCCCATAAATGCCTATATCACCCGCAAGATCAAGGTCACGGGCAAAATGGACGATCTGTTGAGATTGCAAAAGTTGCTGTAACGCTTAGTCTCTACCATAACGCCTGAGTAACTCTTCCCGCGACATCCACATCTCCTGCGGATATGACCCATACGTTGTTCCTTGCAGGAGTCGGTCCAGCCCTTTCTCAGTGTAGAGCACCAGCAGTCCCATCATGAAAAAGCGATCTAACCATGTGTGTAAATTCTTTGGGCGCTCGCGTAGGGTAAAACCCATGCGGGGGGTTGCGCGGCTCAGCAGCGTCACACCGTAAATTGCGCGTAAATCGGTGGGAAAGTCAGGCGCTTGCGCCCAGGCAGCCACGGCGTGTAGATCCTGCATGACCATCCGTATAAAACCAAAGGGACTGGTATCCGCTGCGACTTCTAGCACAACGCGATTGCGGAAATGGAGCTCTCCAATCAAATCTCCTTTGCCAATATGTGTTCCATCAGGCAGGTCAATTGGTCGTCCTCGGTAGCGAACGAAATGTATTAGAAACAGGCCATTAGAAGCATGAGGAACTGGCTTCACACGCCAGATAGTAAGGGTGATCCACTCCACAATGTGCCAGAAACGCAGGAAGCCACGCGCCCGCCCTGCTCGTGTTCGAAACACCAGTTTCCATCCAATGCTCACACTGTGCTGAGGAGTATGCGACCTGGAAGTAGCCCGGTCTGGTCGCTTCTCCCGTACCCTCAGCACAAAGATAGCTCCTAATATCAGCACAAAAGCTGCAAGCGTGAAAACTATACGGTACCCCAATTGGCTCTGCCCAAAGGCGTTGATGAAAGCGAAGATAATGGCACCCAGTAAAGGAGCAATGATAGCAGGTAAGGTCGAGGAGGCATTCCAGATCCCCATGTCCTTGCCAACGGCATTTAACGATGGCAGTGAGTCGACAGTTAAAGCCCAGTCAACGCTGATGTAGGCCCCATAGCCAAGCCCGAATAGAAGACCCAGTGGCCAAAGCGCGAACGTAGCGGGAAAAACGACGAATGCTAACGCTGCCAGTGCCATGCATGTTGTAGCAATCGAGACTATCCTGACTCGACCTGTGCGGTCAGAGAGGACTCCGAGTAAGAAAGCGCTGACGACGGCACCCACTAATGCGAGTATAGCCACTCCTGCTGTTGCCTGCACGAAGTTTGTGACGTGCGCGACATTAGCAAAGTAATATTCGATATACGTCATGAACAGGGTAAGCCCGAGCATAACGAAGAAACGTGTGAGGAAAACCCAGGTGAAATTATGGTCGTGCCAGGGCTTAAGCCAGTTATGCGCGAACCACTCACGCCACCTGGATGCGCCTGTGTTCTCCTTTTGTTGGACGGAGGGGGCTGGCGCAATAGAGAGTGGTACCTCATGCACCCCGATAACCGTGATAAACACCCCCGCAACCAGGACCACTCCACTTAGCACATAGTAGAAAATGGCGCCTTGCCGGATTGTCTCACTTGCGGTTGACCCCAGGCTGACCTGGCCCAGTACCCAGGCTGCGATAGCCAGGCTGCAAACGTTTCCTAGAATGCTCATCAATCCCATATAGCCTGACGCTTTGCCGCGCTGCTCCACAGGTACGCGGTCCGGTATCAAGCTCTGATATCCGGCAGTTGTGGCATTGTTGGCAAGCTGGAAAACCACGAGACCTAGTAAAAAAATGCCCAGGTTGTTGGCAAAACCCAGGATAATCGCGCCAAAGAACATAAGTAGTCCGCCACTCAGGATATATGGTCGGCGACGACCCCAGGAGCCGGTTGTGTGATCAGATAGCATACCGATTAGTGGAGGCACAAACAGGGTTATGATGGCACCGACTGCCGAGATCCACCCAAGAAATGTCGCTTGCTGCGCGTTCCCTACTTCACCCGAGACAAACAGGACAAGCTGCGTCGGGATTAAGATTGGAAGGAGGGCAGAAGTCTGGAAATTGAGGGAAAACCAGAGGACGCTCAGCGTAAGCTGTTCATTTACACTGAGTCGATGGGAACGATCTAAATCCATCATAGTAGTGTATCCGGGGTCAATAATTTGGATTCTTCCGATAGGGACTATATAGCCCGGTTGGTTAAATTATACAACATTGTTCAGATGCAGTAAGCTTGTATAGCATGGAGTAATGTCAATAAATTGGGCAGGAGGCTACTGTCTATGATAGAGCTTGTTTTACTAATGCATCCACATTATCTGCCAGATATACCTTATCAGCACGCAAATAGTGCAAAAAATCCTCCGCTAAAATAGCTTACTCTTCTTGCTTGGAATTAACCAACCACTCCTGGATTGACTGCGAGTGCTCCTCATAATGTTCATAGGTATCACCAGCGACGAGATAGCAGAGTGGATTTCCCCTCATCCAGGCGAATCTGTGGGGGCCGATTAAGTCCTCTTCATTCATAGCCTGCACCACATCCACAATTTGCAGATAAGTGGTACGAAAGTCTATCAGCACATCATTGAGTGGCCGAGATTTATTCTCCTTGTAAAATTGCTCGTTAAGCCTATTTACCTCTTCATCAGTGACTACACCAGAAAGAGTAGGTTCCTCATTCCGTGTTGCTGCATACATCCGATCCAGCAGACGAAGATGCCAGGCAGTAATGTGAGCCAGAACATCCTTGATCGACCAGTCTCCATTGACCCCCTCCTTGGTCATCTGTGGCTCCTCCAAAGGAGCCAGGATGTCCTCCAGTGCAGCATATTTCGTGCGCATCTCATCGAGTATTTTGGCCTTGTCCATCTGTTCTGCCATCGTTCTTCATCCTTTCAGAATGCGACCTCATCAGTTGGTTTCACCTTAATTACATGCTCTAGTAAATGGCCGCGTTCGCTTGTCTTAAGTCTAACACAAAAAGCCATTATAATTGGTCTTGATTAGCCATCTTTCTAAATGATAGCTTTCGCCGTCTTGATCGGCGAAAGCTATTCGGATATCGATCAATTTGCCAGCGTTATCTCTAGTGAAATGCTTGCCAGCTTCGTCGTCTCGCCCATTCGGGCGAGTCAACACCATCCCTGCTATCGAAGCCCCATAAAAAAGTAGCCACGTCGAATGCTGCCAGCATAAGAAGTAGGATGATAATGGTCTCCATAGTATCTCGCCCCTTTCTTGTGTTTGTCGTGTTCCTCTATCAAAGGGTATCTTCTAAACCTGCACTACAATCACCAAGCTTGTCTTGGAGTCGATGAAGTATGTTGTCGCTCAATGATGCGGGCTCGTTTTGGACAGTTGATAGACAGGTACTCGTGTTGTAGTCGTTGGAGCAGGATGTCGCTCAGCGATTGTTCCGAGGTGCTCGAGCTTTTCACCCCAGCTCACTAAGCGGACACCAAGCCAGTTGACAACCTTGCGATGAAATTTCTGGTTCATTCTTTGCTTGAACATCTCTTGACTGACCAACCGCTCGTACTCTGCTCGACGCAGTACTTCTTCACGTTCCCTGTGGAGCGCGTCAAAGTGATCAATGGGATACATGATACGTTCTCCTTTCAGCTTTCACATGAGTTGAGGAGCTACAGCGGTTATAGCTCATCTCTTGACAGCGATCGATCTAACTAGTAAAATTGATTTTGGTAGTTAAATTATAACATGCAAATTCTAACCTGTCAATAGTATTTTGCTAGTTAGTATGAGATGTGATAGAGTATAGTAAGGAGGGTGAGTTTGCATGGTTGAAAGTGCAGTACAAACGCAGATTTTTGAGCTAACTGGGGGCCGGTTGTGCCTGGATTTTACCAATACGGTAGAAGATCGTCCCAGTGACCATCCCCAAGAGCTTCTTAAGAACTATGATGATCTCGTGTCCTGGAGCAGGCAGGCGCAAGTCCTGACAGAGCAGGAGGCACAACGACTCCTCGAAGAAGCAGCACGCCGCCCGGCAGAAGCATCGAGCGTTCTCGCACAGGCTATCGCGTTACGCGAAGCGATTTACCGCATCTTTAAAGCGCTCGCGGAGGATGCTTCGCCAGAAGAAGATGATCTTGTTTCGTTGAATGCTGCGATTGCTGGGGCGATGACTCACGCCCGTCTTGTGCCCAAGGTGGACGGCTTTGCCTGGGACTGGGGTGGTGATGATCGTAATCTTGATCGTATGCTCTGGCCAGTGTTGCGTTCAGCAGCGGATTTACTAGCTTCAGAGGAACTACATGATGTGCGAGTGTGTGCCTCTGACACCTGTGAGTGGCTTTTTATCGATACAAGTAAGAACCACAGCCGCCGCTGGTGCGATATGAAGAGTTGCGGCAACCGGGCCAAGGCTCGCAGGTTCTACGGGCGCAAGAAAGGCTCTTCAGTTGATTCATAGAGAGCCTATTGTCCATCCATATTGGCCCATGTAGCGCCTTATGTCATACTAATGCCTCTGCCAGCTCCCGTAAAAACAGTTCTGCATCGGTAATCAGACCCGCGGCCTGAAAACTACCCCTATCGGCAAGCTTGGTGACAACGGCGGAATTTATATCCACTACGACTGTACGCACTGTTGCGGGAAGCAGGTTGCCTGTGGCGATAGCGTGTAGCATCGAAGCCACAATAATCGCCATCTCAACGCCTTTCAAAGCCTCTCGCATCTGCTTCTGGGCTTCCTGCATGTCATTGATCACGCCAGGCATCGGCCCATCATCACGAATGGAACCAGCCAGCACCATTACGACATTGTGCTTTATGGCTTCATAAGTGATCCCTTCTTTAAGCAAGCCTGTTTCTATAGCTTTCTCCACAGAACCAATAGCTCGTATGGCATTGATGGCGCGTAGGTGGTTGCGATGTCCACCTTCGACCTGTTCCCCACTGCGAAGATCGATACCGAGCGAGGTGCCATAAAGCGCGGACTCAATATCGTGCGTGATAATGGCATTGCCTCCAAAGATTACCTGTACATAGCCACGACGAATGAAGTCTGCAATGTAACGACCCGCTCCAGTATGGATGACAGCCGGACCAAGCACGAAGAGAATCTTGCCATCATGGGCACGCGTCTCTTTCATCTGCCGGGCAATCTCGTGGATTGCCAGTACCTTGGCTTTCTCTGAGGAGACGGTACTTTGCATAAAAGCGAAAGACTCACGTTCCCTGGCCCGCTCAAACGGATGCACGCGAATGCCGTCATAACCTGTCACGACCTCCTCGCCAACTCGTGCCTCATGCATAGGTTTGCCATAAGCGCGATTATTGGCCTTGTCGATCACAATGGCCACATCCATCTCGATGTCTTCCACGTCTATCCATTGACCATTGATGCGCACCTGGGTGGGAAGATTCGTCGTGGAGTAAAACCTGGGAGGTAACACTCCATCTTGTTCGACAGTGGCTGTTTGCGCATCATCTCCGTGCAGGAGGACGGCGCCAAATTGCTGCAGTTCGGAAAGGATTAGCTCTAA
>WNGD01005376.1_pt1 | contig 12434 bp, 11 predicted proteins | sample 5400671 | NCBI WGS metagenome assembly WNGD01 (sample SAMN13153369, study PRJNA577476) | soil metagenome | isolation source: 40 cm soil or saprolite under grassland replicate 2 | place: USA:California | collected 2016-06-15
GGAACACAACCCGTATTTATTTGGCTTGCCGCATCGCACTTCTTCATTGGCGCGCCGCGCAATCGTCCGACTGCGATGCGCCCCGGTCCGTCTGCTTGCACGACGGAACCCCGTTTCCCCAAAAATCCCTGCTACCATTGTTCCGGATGTATTTTCCAGTCTTTCTCGCCGCAGAGCCCACCTGTAACCGGTATCCAGCCAACGAAAGCCGCCCGAGGCCGCCGCTGCCGGGAGCGACCAGCTTTGGGTCAACCGTCAACGCGTGGGCGTCTGTGGTTGGCTCGGTGATGCCAAAATACACATTCGAATCCCATACGTTTGCGTTGCTTTGGCCGAACCCCGACGCTGTTTCGTGAGCCCCATCGTTCGCGCGCGAAATTGCGTGAGTGAATTCTCCCTTTCCGGCAACGTAGAAGATGTTGTTGTAAAGGCGCGTGTCCTCGCTCCATCCGTGCCAGTCGGAAAACAACAGCAGACTCACGGAGTGCTCGGGGCCCACATAAATGGTGTTGTTGTAAATCGAGCTGTCCTTTACCGGTCCCGCGATATTGATACCGCGGGTTCGGTCATTCTGACTGATGTTGTAGCGGATAATGGTTCCGGTATTTCCGGCGCTCTCTGCGGCATCGTGTCCACCCTCATTGCAGATCAGCAAAAAACCGCCGTCGTTGTCATGGCTGTAGTTATATTGAATGATTGTGTTCCTGCTGTTCCAATCGGAATCGAAGCCTTCTCCGTCGCGCTGGCCTTTGGTGCCGTAAGCCTCGTTGTACTGAATCAGCGTGTTGTCCGCGCTCCACGACCAGATCCCGACGTTGTATCCTTCCGACCGCTGGTTGGCGCGCCCCACGACGTTGCGCTCCACCACGGCACTGTCCGTTGCCACGACGACGATCCCGTCTCCCCCGATGTCGTGCAAAAGATTTCCGCGAACAGCCACACCCAGGCTCGGATACCACTTTGAACGGACCCAGGCGTCCGACCAGCCGAAAATCCCGCTGCGGTCAACGTGATAAATTTCGTTGTTCTCGATCCGCAAATCTACAAAGCGGCTCGGCTTGTGTTCGCTGGTCGAAGTGTAGTGAATGCCGCCGTTCGGTTTCACATCATCCACGCCGTTCACGTCGTGTATCGTCAGCGAGCGAAAGTAAATGTGATGCGCGTCGCCGTAATCTTCAAGCGCCGCATGCACTCCGCGTCGCACCACCCGGCCGAGGCCTGTGTTGGTGATCTCCAGGTTCGCGATTTCCCAATACTCCTGATTTTTCAGCAGAACGGCGTCTTCAAATAGGCCGTCCCCGTTGATCACCGGCTTCACTCCGCCACCATACGTGTCCACGCGGATCGGATGTCCTTCCGTGCCCGATCCTTTGGGCCACAACTGGCCTCGCCACACCGAACTCGACCGCAGCATGATTTCGTCGCCCGGATGAAACGTTGTCGCGTTCACCTTCTCCAGCGTTTTCCAGGGCGCGAGCGGATTCGTTCCGGGATTCGCGTCATCGCCGCCTCGCGAATCCACGTAATACGCCGTCCCATACGCCTTCGCTTGGCTCAGGAATTTATTCGCTGGAAGCACATCGGCTGGAGGATGCGCTCTCGAATCCTCCGATGAGGCCTCAACGCCATTTGGGTGGTTCGTTCGCGACCACAAGAAAACGGGAACGATGCAAAAGAGCATGAGGCTCAGCGGCACGACAGCCCACGCGAAGCGCGTGCGTCTTTCCGCTGCGTCCGGACGACGATTCATGACACCACCCTCCAAGCCCCTTAGAAGGAACAACGAATCTTAAACGCATTTTATGGAGCTTCGTTTTGGCTCACCGCTTCCCTGCGCTTGCGCCTGGCCAATCGTCGGTGCGGAACGGAGAAGCAGGCAGGCCATTCTTGTTGTAGAGGTTGCCCTCCGGGCTTCCCGCCCAGGCATACCGTACTGCAACGGGAGAGCTCACTTCCTTGCCGGAAACGACTACCTCGTTGCCTTCAACTCTGGCATCCGCCCAGTGAAACTTTCTGTCCGCGCCGGCAATGGAAAATCCCTTCAACGCTTCACCACGCGCTTCGAGCCCGTCGCCCACAAATCGAAAGCGGATATGGACTTCGTTCCCGGCGATTTTCATGGACTCGTAGATTGGCCCGGAATAGACAATCTCGCGGCCATAGGTGGTTCCCAACGCCCAGAGCGCCAGTCGGCCGCCGATCTCAGCCTTTCGGGGTGGATGCAGGTTCTTCGAATCGCCGACGTCGATGGTCACTGCCAGCCCCGTGTTCCGCACTGTTTTGGCCGTCCACAACTGCGCATCCCGGAGTTCCGCCCAGGTGGAATCTCCAAGCGGCGGACTCGTTCCGAGATTCGGCAGTTGCACGATAAGAAAAGGAGAGTCTGGCTCGCCAAATCCTTTGCGCCATCCCTGAATCAGGGAAGGCAGCAACGTCCGGTATTGCTCCGCGCGCCAGGTGTTACCCTCCCCTTGATACCAGATGGCGCCGCGAATGCGATACTTCTCGAGCGGAGCAATCATGCCATGGTAAAGACCTGATGGCGGTCTTTCAGGGTCGCCAAAGGGGGCCATGATGTTCAGCAGGAAACCAGTGAGCGCGCCTGCAGTGAACGGTTCGCTCACGCCCCAGCCTGTCTGTTTCAAGTCCTGGAACCAAATCGTGACTTCCTGCCATTCGGACGTTGCGCGAATCATCTCTGCGGAATAGTTGTCCCAATCGGAAATCGTGGGCTGCAGCATTTGAAATTGAAATGCGCCCTTACCGCGAGCCCAGAAGCGCATGCCTAAAAACGAACTGAGGTCCGCGGGAGAACCATCGCTCTTGAAGGTTGCCTGCAAATTCGAAGAGCTTGCCCCGTCCAATTTTCCAGCCACACGCGCGGCGTAGCCTGGTCCCCCTCGGCCGGGCGCGACCAGATCAAACGCTGTGCCGGCTGCGCCGGGCCAGTTGTAGGTCCAAACTCCGCCCGTCTCGGCGCGAGACGCGCCGTCGTCAAAATTACAAAATAGCGTTGGAGTGCCCGCGCTTCCCGCTCCGGGCAGCAGCTCGAAGTCGTCGAACTCCAGGGAAATTTCGGCTGGCGCCGCGGCGAAGTTCGTGACTTCCGCCGGCATCGCTTCCCATCGCTCCACGATGGGCCGCAAAACCGGCTCACGACGCAAAGAGTCGGGGTCGGCCCACTCTTCCCCGGCAGTGCCTGGCCAGGCGCTGAGTAGGAGGCCAATCGGGACATGGAGAGCCTTGTGCAGGTCGCGGCCAAAAAAATAAGCGACCGCCGAAAATATCTTCGCCGTATCGGGGGTGCAAATTTCCCAAGCGGCCTCGAGCGTGTTTTCCTGAGGCGCGAGCGCAATCTTCTTTGGCACAGTAAAGAATCGCATCTGGGGATAGTTGGCCGCGGGAACTTCTTCTGTCGCGCCCGCCGCTCCGCCGAGCGCGTAAGTCATATTGGATTGGCCGGAGGCGATCCAGACTTCGCCGAGCAATACGTCTTTTACTTCGACGATCTTCGTTCCGCGCACAATGAGCGTAAACGGTCCCCCCGCATGCATCGCCGGCAGCGACACATCCCAGCGGCCTTCTGCCGTGGCGACCGTCTCCCTGGTATTTGGCCCTAGGTTCACCGTGATCCGTTCTTGAGGATCCGCCCAGCCCCAAACAGAAATCTTCATGTCCTCCTGAAGAACCATGTGATCGGTGAAAAGATGGGGAAGCCTAGGCTCCGCCACCACAGCCGGAGGGAGGAGAGTCAGCAGGAAAAGCGAAATGGCCGCCGCGACGAAGGTTGAGTTGGAGAAAAATCGTTTCTTCCGCATCTTGTTGAGATTTCTTCGCCTTCAAGTGAACCACAATCTGACCGTGAATATGCGAGATTCTCGACCCCGGCGCCGTCCCCGTCGGCGGTTCTATGACCGGCGCGCGTTAATATCGAGGGCCGGAAATGGCACAGGCATCTACGGCGGGTCTGTCGCGTTGTCGAGCACCAAAAGCTGGAGGTCGGTGTTAACGCCGAAGCTTTGCGGCCCACCTGGTAACAGCCTACGCGAAAGGCATCTCACTTTGAGAATCGGCGCGCCATCCCGCCCTGAGCTGCCCTACCATTGTCTAGCAATTCTTCAGGGAAGAATGAGCGTGTTCATCCTCTTGGGAACTTCTCCAACCGGTATCACCGCTGTGAGCTTCCTGGTTCTGGCATCGATTGCCGAGACCGACGCAGCTGCCGAATTGGAGATGTAAACGACCGAGCTATCGGGAGTGAACGTGATCCACTCAGGCACGGAGCCGGTGGGGGCGTGGTTGGGCGGATAGACATTGGGCAACAAGCAGTACCCGTCCAACTTGAGGTCGGGCAGCGAATATTCAAAGACGGCATTGGCAATCGTGCTCCCAACCCAGAGAGATTTTCCATTGGGAGCAACCCCGATGCCATGGGAGGGAGTATTGAAGCGCACCTCAGCGTCACCATACCCACCGGGCTGATCGGGGAATTTGACGCGAGCGACTTCGACATGCTTGGCGAAATCAACGACGGCAAATCCATTGAGGTTGGAGAGTTGCACGAAGATGTGCTTCGTGGAGCCATCGGGATTTGTATCGAAAGCCATCGGGCGCACGCCATTGTCAAATTTGACTTCCCAGGCAACTTGCTCGGTCTGGAGATCGATGACCGTTGCCGATTTGGATTCGATGGAGCCGGCTACGGCGTATTTCCCGTCAGGCGTGACGTAAATGTTGTGGATGCTCCGGTTGATGGGGATAGTCTTTGCGAGGGCGAGAGAAGATGTATCGACGACGTCAACGGCCCCGGGGAGCGTGCGGATGCCGACCAGCACCCGACGGCCATCCTTGGTTATGGTGAGGTTGTTGGGGTGGCCACTGAGCGCGATTTTCTTGATGATTTCGCCTCGTTCGCGGTCAATGACGTCGAGCGCACTTTCCGACTCATCGCTGATGTACACACGCGAACTATCCGGTGAAAAATTGACGCCGTGCGGCAGTTCGATGCCGCGGATCACCTGAACGACGCTGTTCGAAGACGGATCGACGACGTCTACGGTGGCCCCGGCGCTGTTGGTAACGTAGATGAATGACCCGCTCTTCGATTTGCGGTGGGAAGCAGTGTGAGCGCCGCGGACCCAATCCGCGATGGTGAGCCAGTCAGGGTCATTTTGCGTCTCGAACTGCCTGCCACCAGAGTGGAATGCGTCTCCACCAGCTTCCGGCGCGAGCGGGTGTATCAGAAGCAAGCTGGAAAGCGGATCACCGGGAGCGACGAGCCTGGTTATCGTCAGAAAGTTCCGCCGCGATTGTTCCTCGGTCCACTCCTTGACGCCATCCGACAGGCGCTCAAGGTGAAAAACCCTGTTCGGATCCGAGTGACAAGCGTAACACCGAGCGTGCCCGGGGCGCTGCTTCAAGAAAATCGGTTCGACCTTCGATTTGAAAAAGTCGAAATCGAAGATGTCTTTCGAAGAGGAAATCGTTTCCTGGAATTGGCCAGAATTTGCCGATTGCGACTGCTGCGCTTCATTTGCGTTGCCAGCGTTGGCCAGCACGTTCATGGCGGGATGCAGGCTTGCCATAGCGGCAATCACTAACACTCGGAGTCTAGCTTTTTGAAGATTCAGCATTTTCATAACCTAAATTCGTGGTTCGCCTATATTAGCGCTTCGTCATCACCCATTGCAGCCCCACAAAAGAATCGATTTCAGCTTAGTCTTCGCCGGTCGAGCTGTCGGCATCAAAGAAGCCCACGACGACATCTGGCGGAGCTCAAATGGTCACCGCCCGTTGAACTGCAGGAGCCTCGATCGTTACTTCTACCACCGTTCCGGCTGCGGACCCCACGTGCAGGGTGAGGTCGAAGACTTGCTGTGCCCCAACCGTGAGGGTAATCCCTTTGCGGGTCTCGGTCTGTGAAACCCTTCGCCGAGACAGTGATCTCATAATCTCCGGGCAGGAGGTTCGGGGCGGTAAAAAAGCCGTCCGCGTGGGTCATGACGGTGGTGATAATGCCTGTCGCCACGTTGGTGATAGAAACTTGAGCCTGAGGTATGAGTTTCTCTGAAGGATCGGTGATGGTGCCAGAAATCGTTCCGCCAGCGACCTGGGCCCACACTGCAATGGCAGAAACGATTCCGAGGATTAGGGAAGCTGCTAAGACACGACCAGATGAATACACTGCGGAGAAGCTTCGAAAGGACACTGATTCACCTCCCACACTTGGGCGGGAGCCTAATGTATAGCCCTTAACCCTGCCTTAACCCAAGATTAATTTCTGTTCAGGTGCATCCTTTGGATGGCTTTCGTCAGCTCGTGATGCAGGCAGAAGGATCGTAAAGGTGGAGCCCGAACCCGGCGCGCTCTGGCACGCAATGGACCCGCCCTGAGCGCGCGCAATGGCCTGTGCAATCGCCAGCCCGAGCCCCCCGCTGTGCACCTCACCGTTTCCAGGCCGCGCGCCGCGGTAGAAACGCTCAAAAATGAAAGGCAAATGCTCGCTCGCGATTCCCACCCTCATCTTCAAAGCAAATTCGTATCGAGCTTCCGTTTTGCGTAAGGTTGACACGTACTTGAGAATCGGAGGGGGAATACTTGATGGCGTTGTCCAGAAAAATCAGAAACAGCTCATGCAGAAAGGCCTCATCGCCGACATAGGCAACCTCTTGGTTCAGGTCGCGCACGATGGAAATATTCCTCGCGCGGGCGCGCGGGGCAACCAGTGCGCAAGCCTCTTCCAGGATTTCATTGATATAGACGGGTTCACTTTCAAGGTGCAGCTGCCCCGCGTCGGCCATCGAGAGCGTGAACAACCCCTCTACGATCCGGGTCAGTTTCTTCAATTCATCGTCGATGGCAGCCAGCGTCTTTCGGTATTCTTCTGCGGTGCGCGGTTTGGAAAGAATCAATTCCGTTTTCCCATGAAGCACGGCGAGAGGAGTACGCAATTCGTGAGAAGCATCCGTGACGAATTGACGCAGTTGGTGAACGGCGGAATCGACGCTTTGCAAAAGTCGATTGAAGGTCTCCGCCAGCCGGCCCAGCTCGTCATCCCGCGAAGCGACGGGCAAGGGCGTCCAGAACGCCTGGCGTTCCGTCACACGTTTGGCCATGAGCTCGGCATGGCGGGTGAGGGCTTTGACGGGCATCAGACTTCTTCCCACGTAGAAAGCGGAGATCGCCGCAGTAAGCAGTAGGCTTAGCGGAAAGAGCAGCAGGGTGATGCCTCCAAAAGTGTCCAGTAAACGATTCGTTCCGAACCTGGGAATCGCGACCGCTAGCAACCGCTTCCCTGCGGCCTGCTCAAACGGAATAAGCGCAACCCGAACCGACTCGGAGTTTCCAACTGAACCTATTCCGAACACGGGATGCGGATCGTTTACCTTTAATCCCTTCAAATCGATTGGATTGGTCAGGTTTCTGGAGCATGGAGCACTTTTCCGTTCGTATCGAGAAGCTCGAAGAATTGGTCGGGGATGTCCAAGCGCTCTACATCTCGGGCATTCGGCTCCGAGGCGATGTCCGAAATAATCGGCCGCGATGTCTCCAGCAATTGGCGGTTGAGCTGTGTCGGAATGGCGTGGGCGAGCAATCCCCAAAAGGCAAGATACGAGGCGGCCAGGAGAACGCCCACGACGGAGCAAAAAAGCACCATCATGCGAGACCGAAGCGTCTTTGCTCTCATGACTCCAGAGCTCCTAGCCGGTAACCGACTCCGCGAATCGTGTGAATAAGCTTCGCCGGCCGGTCGTGGTCGATCTTCTGGCGCAAGCGGTTGACGTAGACCTCGACGAGATTTGTCTCGCTGTCGAAATGGCAGTCCCACACGTGTTCCACGATTTCGCTGCGGGTGACAAGCTCGGGGGCACGAAGAAGCAGAAGCTCGAGTAGCGCAAATTCCTTGCTTGTCAGCGGGATCACTTCTTTTCCGCGGTTGGCGCGGCGTCGGTGGCGATCGAGTTCGAGGTCCCCATAGCGAAGCCTGGCGTTGCCGCTGTGAAACCCGCGCCGCAGGAGCGCCCGGACGCGTGCGAGAAGTTCCGTGAGCACAAATGGTTTTGTGAGGTAATCATCGGCTCCCGCATCGAGGCCCTCGACTTTCTGCTCGACAAGGCCTCGGGCAGTGAGCATCAGGACCGGGGCTTCAATGCCGCGCTGCCTCAGTTCACGGCAGACTTCGATACCACTCATGCCGGGCAAGCGAATATAGAGGAGAATCGCGTCGTAAGTCACGTCCGTGCTAAGGTCAACTGCTTTCTCGCCAGACTCGGCCACGTCCACCGCATAGGTATTTTCGCGCAGCGCCCGCGCGATGAAGCTCGCCACTTTACGCTCGTCTTCGACCAAGAGGATGCGCATACGTCCTGATTTACTAGCATGAAGAAGGCCTTTGCGCGAGCGAATAACCGCCGCGCAAAAGGGGCTTTGCTCGCCGCCCCTCTGTTTATCTCAGATCGTTGCGAATCACTTGCCCGCCCTTCATCACAAATTTTATGCGTTCGAGCTCGGTAATGTCCTTCAGCGGATCGCCCGAAACCGCGACGATATCGGCGAACTTTCCTTTCTCGATCGACCCGATGCGGTCCTGCCACCCCATCATCTCCGCCGCTACCGTCGTTGCGGTCTGGATGGCCTGCGCTGGAGTCATGCCGTATTTGACCAAATAGGAGAATTCGGCGGCCTGCGTCCCGTGAGGGAATGGTCCCACGCCGGATCCAAACGAAATCTTCAGGCCGCGAGAAATCGCCAGGCGGCCGCTTTTCTCACGCATCGCTTCCAGGCTGTACTTGCCTCCGGTTGCCTTAGCATCTCGTAATGTGTATTCGGAGAGAGAGTAGTGATAGGCCGTCAATTCAAGATAGAGCCCCTTCTTCTTCATCAAGTCGGCAGTGGCCTCGTCCAGATCGATGGCGTGTTCGATGGTATCGGTGCCCGCTTGAACGCAATTGCGCAAGCCCTCGCCCCCGAATGCGTGGCAGGCAGCTTTTTTCCCGTGGCGATGCGCCTCATCCACGATGGCATCCACTTCTTCCTTTGTGAACGTAGGGTTGCTAAACAATTCGCCATTTGGTTCGAATTCGTAGTCGGAGGTCGAATGAAACTTGATCCAGTCAGCGCCATAGTGGATTTGCTCTCGAACGGCCTGGCGGGCGGCCCAGGGATTGTCAACGGCCTGATAGTTTCCCGGCAGACGGACCTCCGGCGAGCCCAAAATGCCTTCGCCGGTGGCCACCAGCCCCATCGTCGAAACCTGCATGCGCGGACCTTGGAAATAACCGCCATTGATCGCTCTCTTGATGTCAACGTCTGCATACCCTCCGCCGTGGCTCATCAAGTCCCGCAAGGTTGTGAAGCCTGCGCGAAGATCCTTTTGTGCGTTGGCCAGAGCCAGTAGAGTGCGGTACTCGCGGGTATCATTAATGGGGCTCGCGAACGGCGGGCCTCCAGGCTTAATCCCATCGAGACCAAACCCGAACACATGCGTATGCCCGTCAATCAACCCGGGCAAAACGGTAGCCTTGCTGAGATCGATGACCTGCGCCCCAGCTGGGATTTGCACTTGGTCGGCGGATCCGACTGAGGAAATTCTTTCACCTTCCACAAGAACGATCTGATTTTCAAGGATCCTGCCTGTCTTACTGTCAAATAAGCGCCCAGCGCGAATCTCCACGGCGGAATTCTGTGCGCTCACAGGTGAAGCGATCGTGCCAAGCACAGCGATGGCCACCGTGTTGAGGACGTAGCAGTTCAACAAAACTCTCGCAAAACGCAGTCTCAAGATATCCCTCCTCTCCGGGATGTTTCGTCATTTGTTCACACCAACAGATGGGAAGGCGCACGTTTGGGCTCAGGCGCGTAGTTCGTCGACTGCAAAAGCGCACAATTTCTCTCACGGGGTTCTATAGAACTTCAAAAACCAGGATTCCCGCGCTCTCCGTCCCGTGTTGTGGAACAGCCACAAAATAGCGCTTCAGCGCAGGAACCAAGAGAGACGTCCGCCCCAGCGGTCCGGTTGGCACTTTCCCGAGGGGCTTGTATTGGTCAGGGTCAGTTTGCTCGTACACCTCCACGTTCCCATCGGCAGAGGCGTAGAGACGGCGGCTGCCCGCATCATAAACCAGGTCGTCGACTCCCTTGGTGATCGGTAGAGCCATAAGCTCCTTGCCGGTAGTGGTATCAAACACCACGATATCCCCGCCGCGGCAAGCAACAAACAGACGATGATTCGGCTTGTCAAGGGCCATCGCTACGTTAGTCTTGCTCTTGGTAACCGGCCAGCTCTCGACGATCTCGCGCTTGTTCCGGTCGATGACCTCCACCTGGCCCTTTGCTTTGTTATTCACGTACATTCTCGAGCTGGACCTTTCAAGCCTCATAGCTTCGAGGGTATCGCCATCGACTTTCATGTCGGCCACCTTTTTCCCGGCGGTCGTCTCCACAACGCTGATCATGGAGTAAGTTTCGTGGACGTCGCCGCCGCCGTTGTCGATGTAGAGCAGTTTTGTTTCCCGGTCGTATCCAATCGAGTCCGCATCCAGCAGCAGCTTCACGTACGAGACCAAGGCATAATTTGTGCTGTCAAAGATTTTCAACTCCCCGGCTTCCCCATCGGTCACGTACAGGCGGTGCAGGTCTTCCCGGCAAAGAATCGCATGAGGTTTTTCGATGCCGCGAATCGTGTGAATCAGTTTCCCGCTCTGCACATCGAAAACAAGCACCGCCTTGTAGCCTTCGGGCGTAGCGAACAGCCGGTTGGTTTTAAGGTCAATTGCGAAGTGATGGTGGGTAGGGACGGGTCTTGCGACTGTGTCGCTTGTGCTCGTCCCCCCTCGCAGAACCCGCCGAGCGGATTTCCCGCAACGGGCTCCCCAGGTTGCTCTCGCTGGATGGCCGTCAGACCGTAGCATGGCGTGTCGACACCGCATAAGGTAGTTCGAACCAGGATTGACTCTTGAGATAGGACCAGAAGAGTCGGTGTCGCTGACTCCGTCGTCTCAACGTACGGGCCCATTGCCGTTGTACCTCGCGCCGGACCCCGTCAAGCTTCGGCTTGCAGTGATGCAATCCGAAATACTGGTAGAAGCCGCGCAGCATCATCACGAGTTGCTTTTGCTGGTCCCGCCGCTTCCAATGCCTATGCTTACTGAGCCATTCCTTGGATTTGGCCAAGAACTTTCGGCGGCTTTTGTCGCATGGGACCCGCACCAAGGCAAACTTGCCGCCTCGATCGGTGCCGCAGACATGCTTGAATCCTAGGAAGTCGAACGTATCCGGTTTCTCTCCGGTCTTCTCTAGGTCCGCCCGGACAAAGCGTCCGAAGCGCATCACCCGCGTCTTTTCCTCCGCCAACTCCAATCCGAATTTCCCGAATCGATCCGTCAGGTTCTTGTGGAACTCTTCCGCATCGCGCCGGTATTGGAAGTTCACCACGAAATCGTCCGCAAACCTCGTCAGGTACGCCTCCCCCTGACATGCCGGTCTGATCTTCTTCTCGAACCAGAGATCCAGAACGAAATGCAGGTAGATATTGGATAAGATCGGGCTGATTGGCCCGCCTTGTGGCGACCCTTCTTTCGTTCGCGTAACGACTCCTCCCACCATGAAACCTGCGTTCAACCATTTGCCGATCAGGCGCAGGATGAACGGATCTGCAATCCGATGTGCAACCATCTTCTGCAGCCATTCATGCTGGATGTGGTTAAAGTAGCCTCGGATGTCCGCCTCGAACAAGTGACCAACCTTCTTCGTGACGATGATCCCGCGTAGCGCCTTTAGGGCACCATGGGGATTACATCCGGGCCGAAATCCATACGAGCATTCCAGGAAATCCGCCTCGAACACCGCTTCCAATATCCGCGCGACCGCTCTCTGTAGCAGGCGATCTTCGACCGTCGGAATTCCGAGCGGCCTCGTCCCTGCCTTGCCAGGTCCCTTCGGTATTTCCACTCGGCGAACCGGTGGAGCCCGATAGGCTCCTCGCTTCAAACGCTCGCACAGTTCTTGAACCCGTGTGTCCAAGCCCTGTTCAAACTCCTTCGTTGTCTCACCATCGACACCGCTCGCACCCCGCCGATTCATCTGCTTCCAGGTTTCCGTGAGGAACTCCGGTGTGAGCAGATGCGCCAGCGATGTGAAGCGTAGCTTCGGATTCGACTTCGCCTTCTTCGCGATCTGGTCCAGTTGTGTGGACATTCTTCTCCTACCTCCGATTGTGCAGGGAATGTTTCCCTGGACCAGCTACTCAACCTGCCCCGCTGCTTCCCCATGTGCACGGCTTTCCCGCGCTCCGAGTACTATCAGCGAGTCCGACTTCCACCGTCGCTTCTGTCGCCCTCAGGTTGGTCCATTCGGTTGACATACTCGGCCTGCTTTCCAGGCCGAGACGGCGGTGGATCTCCCAGGTGCCATGACGCTTCCATTTCTGCCCATGC
>WNGD01005378.1_pt1 | contig 12433 bp, 10 predicted proteins | sample 5400671 | NCBI WGS metagenome assembly WNGD01 (sample SAMN13153369, study PRJNA577476) | soil metagenome | isolation source: 40 cm soil or saprolite under grassland replicate 2 | place: USA:California | collected 2016-06-15
GTTCCGCACGCACGACTACGGCAAGACGTGGACGGCGATCGTGACGGGCCTAGCGACGGATCAGCCGAGTGGCAGCTTCGCGCGGGTGATCCGCGGGGACACGAAGAAGGCGGGGCTGGTGTTCGCGGGCACCGAGAGCGGCGTGTACGTCTCGTTCGACGACGGCGACCACTGGCAATCGCTGCAGCTCAATCTCCCCAACACGTCGTATCGCGACATGGTGGTGCACGGCAACGACCTGGTGGTGGGTACGTACGGCCGCGGCATCTGGGTGCTCGACGACTTCTCCCCGCTGCGCCAGATGACGCCGGCCTCGACGGGCGAGCCGGTGCATCTGTTCGCGCCGGGGGACGCCGTGCGCGTGCGCCGCAATGTCGGCGCGGACACGCCGTTCCCGCCCGAGGTGCCGCACGCGTTGAACCCGCCCGACGGCGCGCTCATCTATTACGCCCTGGCGGCGCCGCCCGCGGGGGAAATCGCGCTCGACGTGCTCGACGTTGGCGGCACGGTGGTGCGCCACATGTCGAGCGCGCCAGTCGCGCCGGTCCCGGAGGCCGCGCAGCCGCCCGAGCCCAACTTCTGGATCGCGACACCGCAGCCGCTGCCCACCGCGGTTGGCACCAACCGGGTGAATTGGGATTTGCGCACCGACGATCCACCGGCGTTCTCGCATTCGTTCGAGATCAACGCCAATCCGGGGCTGACGCCGCCGTCGCCGGAGGGGCCGCTCGTGCCACCGGGCGTGTACACCGTGAGGCTCACGGTCGCCGGGAAGAGCTACACGCAGCCCGTGACCGTCGTGAACGATCCCCGGTCTCCCGCCACGACCGCGGACGTGCGCGCGCAGTACGGCTTACAGACGAAGCTCGTGGCCGGCATGCAATTGTCCTGGGACGGCTACCAGCAGGTCGCGGCGATGCGCGCGCTGGTGGCAGCGGATACCCTCATACCGGCTGCGAAGGCCTTCGACTCGACGCTCGCCGCGGTCGGCGGCAATCCGGAGCGGGGTGGCGGGGGCTTCGGCGGGTTCGGTGGCGGTCCGGCGCCGGCGCCGACCTTCGTGCGGGTGAACGGCAACCTCGGCAACCAGGTCAACACGCTCGAGAACGGCGACCTCGCGCCCACCGACGCGATGCGACGCGCCTACCAGGCGGTGTGCCGAGACCTCCAGCGGGTGGTGACGACCTGGACGGGCCTCAACGGCGCGCCGCTCGCGGGAATCAATGCGGTGCTCACCCAGAACCACATGAAGCCGGTCCCGGCGGCGGCGCCGGCGCTGACGGCGCCCACATGCTCAGGGCCGTGAGCCCTCGGGTCAGGGGGTGAGGGGGCTACTTCGCGAGCAACCACCGGTTCACCTCGAGCGCGAGCCTCCGCGGCGGCAGCTCGCCCGCCAGCGCGAGGATCTTCGTCAGCAGTCCGGGGATCACCACCGGCCGCTTGCGCGTGAAGCCCCGGTAGCCAGCCGCCGCGACCGCGTGGAGATCGTCGCGCCCCAGTAACCGATACAGTCGCGTTCCGGCCGCTCCCGACCGTTCCTCGAAAGCCGTGCGAAGTGCAGGGGGACACAGCGCGGTCACGGTGACTCCCGTCCCCGCTAACTCCCTTGCCAACCCCTTCGAGTACGACAGCACGAACGATTTGCTCGCGTAATACGCCGCCATGCGAGGCCCGCCGGGCTGGTACCCTACGATCGATGCGACGTTGAGGATCCCGCCCGCCCGCCGCTGCAGCATTCCCGGCAACGCGAGACGCGTGAGGTCGCTGAGCGCGACCACGTTGAGCTGCAGCATCCGCGTCAACGCCTCCGGGTCCTGATCCGCCAGCGGTCCATACAACCCCACGCCGGCGTTGTTGACCAGGACGTCGATGTTGCCCGCCTCGCGCCACAGCCGCGCCGCGGCTCCGGGCTCGGACAGATCCGCCCGCACCACTCGCGCCGCGACGCCATGCCGATCGCGCAGCTCCTGCGCCAGGTGCTCGAGTGGCGCCAGGCTGCGGGCGGCGAGCACCAAGTCGTACTTGTTCTCTGCGAACACCCGCGCCAGCTCCGCGCCGATGCCGCCGGATGCGCCGGTGACGAGGACCGTCTCCCGCTTAGCCATGTGCAATGACCTCCGTTGTCCTGGCAACACCAGAACCCGGAATATAGTTGCATATACACGTATATCGACTACCTTTACCGGAGGTCCCATGACTGCCTCAACGATCACCACTCCCCGCCTCCCCACCGCGGCCGCCGTGGCTGTCGCCGCCTGGCTGGGCCTGGTCCTGCTCGCCGGCGCCACCGGCTTCTTCGTCCGGCTGCCGTTCCCCGGTCCCCAGCTCATCATCTTGGGGCTCGTCGCCGCGACCCTTGTCGCCGCGATCGGCGTCCCCGCCGTGCGCGCTTGGGTCGACGCGCTGCCGCTGCGCGCCTTGATCGGCATCAACGCGTTGCGCCTAATCGGCATCACCTTCCTGGTGCTCGCGGCCCGCGGACAGATTGCGACGGTATTCGCAGAGCGCGCCGGGTGGGGCGATATCGCCGTCGGCGCCCTCGCGCTCGTGCTCGTCGCCGCCGGGGCGCCGCGCACCGCGCTGCACCGCGGCCTGACCTACGCCTGGAACGCGTTGGGCACGCTCGACCTCGTCACCGCCGTCGTCACCGCGACGTTCGTGACGATCCGCGGCCTGACCCCTGGCGTGCAAGCGGTGCTGTCGCTGCCGCTCGTCCTCATCCCCGCGTTCCTCGTGCCGATCTACTTCGCGACTCACGTCTTCATCTTCCGACGGCTGGTATCAGGTAATGTCCGCTGACCGACTCCCGCCCCTCGACTGCGCGTGCGCCAGCCTGCGCCGCACCGCGCGCGCCGTGACCCGTGCCTACGAAACCGAGCTGCGTGACACGGAGGGGGGGCTCCGCGCCACGCAGTTCACCTTGCTGCAAGTCCTGGAACGAATGGGAACGAGCCCGCAATCGGCTCTGGGAGATCTGCTGGCGTTGGACAGCACCACGCTCAGCCGCTCGCTGCGACCACTCGCGCGCGCGGGCTGGATCCGCGAGGGGGAGGGGACCGACCGCCGCGAGGTGCGCTGGTCACTCACCCCCGCAGGGCGGCGCCGCCTCGTGCGCGCCAAGCCCGCCTGGGAGCGGGCCCAGGCGCGGCTGCGCGCCCGGCTCCGGCCCGCGCATTGGAAGATGTTGATCGAGGAACTCGCGACGGTTGCCGCTGCCGCGCGTCAGGTCTAGCCTCGTCCCCCCTCTCCACGAAGTGGAGAGGGGGTCAGGGGGAGAGGTACCGAGCAACGTCGTGGAGAGGGGGTCAGGGGGTGAGGCTACCTGACCCGCGTATCCGTCCCCGTCGCCATCACTGCGGACGGCGCGCTTCCCATCGCCATCTCCCACGTCCACGTATAGCTGTCCTGGGAGGCCTGCTTGATCGTGAAGCGGCTCTTCACCTGCTGCCCGTTCATGGTGGCTTCTGTCGTCCAGATCCACGTATCGCCTGCCAAGTCGCCGTACGCGACGGGACCACTCATCCCCGAATTGTCGATACTGTAGTACGTGTAGTGCTTGGACTCGGTGTTGTAGCCGAGGATGCCGAGGCCGTGGGTCGCGCCGGCCGGGCCGGTGCCGTCGCTCCTGCACACGAGGAAGAATCCGCCGGAGAACCATTCACAGCTGGAGCTGACCGTCATTCGGCCACCGGGTCCCATCGGCGACGGCTTCATGTCGACCACCTCGTTCCACCGGCCCGCGAAGTAGGCGAGCTTCTGGACCTCGGGCCCGGGCTTGGGCGGCGCCGCGGGCGCTTGCGCGACGAGCGCGGGCGCGACGAGCAGCGTGACGGCGGCGAGGGTGCGGTACGCGATCCTCATGAGGGATCTCCTGAGCGAGGGGGCGACAAACATACCCCGCGCGCGACTGCGTCGCCACCGACGTCGCTCCCCGGAACGTTGAGCCGCGATTATCTTCATCACGCCGCGAAGCCCGACCAACCCCGGGCCCCTCGCTGCGCTCGGGGCAGGCTCCAGCCCGTGTGAAACGCATCCGAACACCAATAACGGAAAACGGATTACGGAGTACGGATGACCGAAGAGACCGTCGCAGCGGCCCCTAGCCAGTACACCGTCTGGTCGGTGATCCGCGACGCCGTGCGCGGCACCCACCACGACTACACCGCCGGCTCGATCGGCCGGGCCATCGTGCTGCTCGCCATCCCCATGGTGCTCGAGATGGGGATGGAGTCGATCTTCGCCGTCGTGGACGTCTTTTGGGTCTCGCGCCTGGGCCCCGACGCCGTCGCCACCGTCGGCCTGACCGAGTCGATGCTCACCCTGGTCTACACAGCCGCGATGGGACTCTCCATCGGTGTCGCCGCCACCGTCGCACGCCGCATCGGCGAGAAACGTCCCGACGCCGCGGCTGAAACTGCCGTACAGGGCATCGCCATGGGACTCGTCGTCGCGGCCTTCGTCGCCGTGCTCGGCGTCAGCTTGGCTCCGCACTTGCTCGGCGTCATGGGCGCCACCCCGGCCGTCACCGCCATCGGCTCGGGCTACACCCGCATGATGCTGGGCGGCAGCGCCACGGTGCTGCTGATCTTCCTCATCAATGCGATCTTCCGCGGTGCCGGCGACGCCGCCATCGCGATGCGCGTGCTCTGGCTCGCCAACGCCATCAACATCCTGCTCGGCCCCTGCCTGATCTTCGGCCTGGGCCCGTTTCCCAAGCTCGGCGTCACGGGCGCGGCGATCGCAACCACCATCGGCCGCGGCACCGGCGTGCTCTACCAGCTGTATCGCCTGACGCGAGGCGACGCGCGCGTGGCGGTGCGGCGCATTCACCTGGCCTTGAAGCCCGCCATCATGACGAGCCTGATCCGGCTGTCGGGGTCGGGGACGTTCCAGGTGCTCGTGGGCACGGCGAGCTACATCGGGCTGGTGCGGATCGTCTCGACGTTCGGAAGCGCGGCGCTCGCGGGCTACACCATCGCGATCCGGCTCGTGGTCTTCTGTCTGCTGCCGTCGTGGGGACTCTCCAACGCCGCCGCCACGATGGTGGGCCAGTCCCTCGGCGCCGGCAAACCAGAGCGCGCCGAGCGCGCCGTGTGGATCGCCAGCGGTTACAACATGGCGGTGCTGGGAAGCGTGGGCGTTCTTTTCATCATTCTCGCCAACCCCATCGTCGGCCTGTTCACGCACGACCCCACGGCGGCGCCCACCGGGGCTTTGGCGCTGCGCACCATGAGCTTCGGGTTTCTGTTTTATGCGCTGGGAATGGTCCTGACCTCGGCGTTCAACGGGGCGGGGGACACCTGGACGCCGACGTGGATCAACCTCGCCTGCTTCTGGGCGTTCGAGATCCCGCTTGCCTACGTCCTGGCACGCGTTGCGGGGGTGGGGCCGTTCGGCGTGTTCCTCGCGATCACCGTCGGCTACTCCTCGTTCGCGGTGGTCAGCGCGGTGCTGTTCCGGCGGGGGAAGTGGAAGTTGCGGACGGTCTAGCCAGGGTAGGTTAACCCCGGGGCCATGCCCCGGGGTCACCAGGTGTGAGCGCGTTCCGCCCTACAAATACCGCGCCACCGCCATCGCCCCCAAGGCGAAGAACAGCAGCGGCGCCACCAACCGGCTCATCGATTCGGCGCGCTGGCGCAGGCGCCGCGCCTCCTCCTTGTTCCCCGCCGGGTCCTGGGCGAGGGCGGCGGCCCGCATCATCGCCGGCCGCACCAGCACGATGCCGATCAGAAAGGCGATCAGCGCTGCCACACCGCCCAGGCCGAACGCCAGGCCGATCGGCGTTCCCATCATCCCCACCGAGCTGGCCGTGAAGCGCGCGTACAGCCAGAACCCCGAGATCAAGGTGGCCAGGGCCGTCAGCGGCATGACCGTCATCAGCCGGCGCCGCTGCAGGGCAGCCATCACCTTACCGCCCTCGGGACCGACCTCACCCAGGGCGGGGACGAGGAAGTACGTGCTGAACGCCATCATGCCGATCCACAGGGCGCCGGAAACGACGTGAACCAATCGCAGGACGATCACGAGCCACACGGTCTGCACTCCCAGATAAGAGTGAAAGCCTTCGTCGGGTAGACTAACCCCGGGGCCATGCCCCGGGGTTCTCGACGCCTCGGCTATTGCTCGCCGTCCCCTGAAGGGGCGGCTCGGCGCAATCGAGCGTCCTCTAAGGACGCACGCGGTGGCCGACCCGTGGTGTCACCCGAGGCGATCAGGGGGCGAGGACCAGCCCCACATCCGCGTACTGTCCCCCTCTAGTCTGGTGCACGTGCATCGCCAACGTGTTGCGGCCGGGGTGCAGCGCCGCTCGCGCGGCCGGTGAGAGTGCCCGCACGTGATAACCGCTCGTGTACCCGGGGAATGTGTCCACTGCCACGCCGTTGATGTACAGCTCCGCGTCTTCGTCGTGGTGAATGCTCCAGTACAGGCGCGTGAGATCGGTCCCGGGAGCGAGCTCGAAGCTGCGGCGCAGCCACAGGTCGCTCGTGTTCCACACGGTGCGCACCCGCGTGCCCGGCGTGCTGTCGGTCCCGAAGCCTGCCGCGCCCAGAGCCCAGCTCGAATCCGCGTAGGCGGGATCGGTCCAGTTGCCGGCGGGAGCACGCGTCGTGTAGCGCCAGGTCTGCGGCCCGCTGCGCGCGTCGGGCGCCGGTGACTCGAGCGGGTGCGACGCCTCGTACAGCCGTCGGTTCACGGCGCCCTCGTCGCCGGGGAGTTTCACGACGGCGCGATCGTAGGTGAGCAGCCCGTTGACTTCGATCTCGACGTCCGACGTCTGCGTGTACACTGCCGCCGCGAGACCTGCGTCCTCGAGCACGCGCAGCTCGGTGAGTAGCACGCGGTACGCGGTCCGCAGTGTCGTCGTGTCGGCGAAGCGCCGATAGCCCCAGTTGTCCTTCGCCTGCCAGGTGTGCCTTTCCAACGGGAGGCCGAGGCCGCCGAATTCGCCGAGCACCAGGGCGCGGGTCGAGTCCACGGGAGGGATGGCGGGCCCGGGGTAGTCGTGGATATCGAGCACGTCGCCCACGCCCGCGTCGGTCCAGCCGCTGGCGTTGTCCACCAGGCGCGTGGGGTCTTCCTGCTTGAGCCAGGCGACGTGACGCTCGGTGTCGTGCTGGCCCCATCCCTCGTTGAACGGCACCCACATGACGATCGCGGGGTGATTGCGCAGCGCGGCGAGCATGCGGCTCAGCTCCACGTCGAACTGCCGCCGCCCCTCGTCAGTCTTGTTCTCGGCACTCGGCATGTCTTGCCACACCAGCATGCCGAGGCTGTCGCAGTCGTAGTACCAGCGCTCGGGTTCGACTTTGACATGCTTGCGGATCAGGTTGAAGCCGAGGCGCTGCAGCGTCTCGATGTCGGAGCGCAGCGCGGCGTCGGTGGGCGCGGTGTACAGCCCGTCGGGCCACCAGCCCTGGTCGAGCGTGCCGAGCTGGAAGAGCGGGCGGTTGTTGAGGAACAGCCGCAGCACGCCGCCGCTGTCCCGGGCGACCGCGATCTTGCGCATGCCGAAGTAGCTCGTGACGCTGTCGGTGGCGGCCGCCACCCGCAATCCATAAAGGAAAGGGTGGCCGGGCGCCCACAGTTTGGCGTCGGGGATGCGCAGGGTGAGAAGCCCGCCAGCGACCCCTGAGGTCGTGTCGACGTACTGGTCGCCGTCGAGCGCTGTCACGCGCACGGGGAGCGCGGTGTCGGGGCCGGCAGCCAGGACCCGCACACTCACCGTGCCCGCGTCCACGTCGGGGCGCACGTCGAGCGACGCGATGTAGCGCCGCGGCACCGGCTCGAGCCACACCGTCTGCCAGATGCCGGTGACGGCGGTGTACCAGATGCTGTGCGGCCTGGCGACCTGTTTGCCGCGCGGCTGGTCGCCGGCGTCGGTGGGATCCCAGACGCGCACCACCAGCTCTTGCACGCGGCGGTTACGCAGTGCTGCGGTGACGTCCAGCGTGAAGGGATCGTACCCGCCGCGATGGGTGCCGACCGGCTGGCCGTTGACGAAGACCGCCGCTTCCCAGTCCACCGCGCCGAAGTGCAGCAGCCAACGCGAGCCGCGTGGCGCGGGCGGCAGGCGGAACGTGCGGTGATACCAGAGTCGCTGTGTGGGAGTGACGGCACGCAGCACGCTCGACAGCAACGACTGAATCGGGAACGGCACGAGGATCGTGCCGTCGAAGCGGGTGGGTCGCGGCGCGCCGCTGTCCTGGACGGCGTAGTCCCACCGTCCGTTCAGGTTCAGCCACGTGCGGCGCGCCAGTTGCGGCCGTGGGTACTCGGCGTGAACGCGCTGGGGCGTGACGTCGGCGGCCCAGCGTGTTGGCAGTTGCAGCGCGAGGAGGAGAGCGATCACTCCTTGGCCAGGCGCTCGAGCGCGAACTTCAGCCGGATCAGCGCCGAGTCGAGCCGCTGCCGTGTGTCGTCGTCGAAGTTCGCGTCGTTGACGCTGCGCGCGCTGGCGAGGAGGTCGAACGCGCCGCGCACCAGGTCGGTGGCGGTCTGCCGCGGCGAGCGCCGATCGGCGCCCGCCTTGCCGTCCAACCCGCGCCGCCGGTCTTCGAGCTGCCGCCGCTCACCTTTGAGCAGCCGCAACAGGAAGCCGCGCGCGACTGGGCCGCGGCGGCGGTCCGCACCGTTGCGCCGCTCTCCTTGCGCCCGGCGGTCATCGGTCATGCCTCAACGTGGAGTCCGGGCGGCGGGCCCGCAAGGCTCGGGTGGCGCACCTCCCAAACGACGCGTATCTCTCCGCTTAGATAGCCTAACTGGAGAGCGATCGATGACCTCCCGCCGCGTTTCTCTCGCCTGCGTCGCCGTCCTGTTCGCCGTCTCGTTCGCCGCGTCCCCCACGGCGCTCACCGCCCAACAGACCGGCACCGTCAGCGGCACCGTGCTCGCCGCGAAAGACGGCGCGCCCCTCTCGGGCGCGAGCGTCGTGGTCGTGGGGACTGCGCGCGCCGCTCTCGCCAACGCACAGGGGCGGTATCACCTGAGCGTCCCGGCGGGGACCGCCACCGTCAAGGCCCGGCTCATCGGCTACGAATCCGCGGACCAGCAGGTCACGGTGAAGGCCGGGGAGACGGTGACCGCGGACTTCCGGCTCACCGCCACACCGCTGACCCTGAACGAGATCGTCGTTGTCGGCGCGCGCACGTCGCGCACCGCCACGGAGACGCCGGTGCCGGTGGACGTCGTCTCTGCGCAGGAGATGGTCGAGACCGGGCAGACCGAGGTGAACCAGATGCTCGCCGCGGTCGCGCCGTCCTTCAACGCGTCCCACCAGACGATCGCCGACGGCTCCGACCACGTGAACCCCGCGAGCCTGCGCGGCCTGGGCCCCGACCAGGTCCTCGTGCTGGTCAACGGGAAACGGCGCTACTCGAGTGCGCTGGTGCACGTCAACGGCACCTTCGGCCGGGGCACGGTGGGCGTGGACCTGAACGCCATCCCCGCGGCGGCGATCGAGCGCATCGAAGTGCTGCGCGACGGCGCGTCGGCCCAGTACGGCTCCGACGCCATCGCCGGCGTAATCAACATCGTGCTGAAGCGCCAGACGGAGCATCTGGACGTGAGCAGCACCGCGGGCTCGACCCCGGGCGGCGGCAGCGTCTGGGACATGGCCGATCGCCACGACGGTGACGAGGTCGCGACCGATGCCAATTACGGCTTCGCCGTCGGGGACCGGGGGTTCTTCAACGTCACGGCGTCGTATCTCAATCGCGGCGCGACCAATCGCGCCGCGCCGTACTCGGGGAACGACATCTTCCTGGGCGTCACGACGCAGGCCGGCACCGACTCCGCGCTCGCCGCGAACGGGCTCACGCGCGAGGACTTTACGATGCGCGTCGGGCAGAGCGCCGCCACTGAAGGGATGGCGTTCTACAACACTGTCGTCCCGCTCAGCGAGACGGCCGAGTTCTACAGCTTCGGCGGCGTCGGTCACCGCGACGGCCTGTCGGCCGGGTTCTTCCGCCTGCCGAGCCAGGAGGGGCGGGTGGTGCCGCAGCTCTACCCCTTCGGGTTCCTCCCGGAGATCCATACCATCATCGACGACCACTCGGCGACCGCGGGCGTCCGTGGCGGCGTCGACGCCTGGGACGTGGACTTCAGCCTCACCACGGGCGGCAACGCCTTTCATTTCTTCGTCGACCACTCGGACAACGCCTCGATGGGGGCCGCGAGCCCCACGACCTTCGACGCCGGCCGCCTGTCCTTCGCCCAGACGGTCGGCAACCTCGACGTCGTGCGGCCGCTCGGGGCCTGGGGGGGCCTGCGCTCCCTGGCATTCGTCGCGGGCGGCGAGTTCCGTCGTGAGGAGTACCGCATCGAGGCGGGCGAAGAGGCCTCCTGGCAGCTGGGCACCGGCGGGCCCACGCCCGGCGTCGATTTCGACACCATGGCGAACGGCGCGCCGAAGGAGCCCGGGGCCCAGGTGTTCCCGGGCTTCCAGCCGTCCAATCAGGTGGACCGGACGCGCACCAGCCTCAGCGTGTACGGCGGGTTCGAGAGTCAGGTGAGCGAGCGCGTGTTGCTCGACGTCGGCGGGCGGCTCGAAGACTACAGTGACTTCGGCCGCACGCTCAACGGGAAGGTGGCCAGCCGGTTCCAGGTCGTCCCTGCCCTGGGGCTGCGCGCGGCCGCGAGCACCGGGTTCCGCGCCCCATCGCTCGCCCAGGCCTGGTTCAACAACGTGAGCAACCAGTTCGTGATCGACGCGGGCGGCAACCTGGTCCCCAATCGCATCCTCACGAGCAATAACGAGAGCCGCGTGACGCAATCCTTCGGCGTGCCGCCGCTCAAGGAAGAGAGCTCGGTCAACTTGAGCTTTGGGGTCGCCCTGCAGCCCGCGCGCAGCTGGTCGCTCACGGCGGACGCGTACCGCATCACCATCGCCGACCGCATCGTGATTTCCAGCCAGTTCAAGGCCTCCGACCCGGCCGTCGGCCCGGTCGTGACGCGGCTGCTGCTGCCGTTCCAACGTCTGGGCGTCACGACCGCGCAGTTCTTCACGAACGCTGTGGATACGCGCACCACGGGGCTGGACGTCGTGGTCACGCACAGCCGCACCCTCGCCGGCGGCTCTCTTTCCCTCACCGCCTCGGCGAACTTCACGAAGACCGTGGTCGAACGCGTCAACGTGCCGCAGGCGATGGCCGACACCTTCACCGCCGGCAACCTGCCGGCGGTCCGCGCTATTCTGCTGAACCGCGAAGATCGTAACCGGCTGGAGGACGCCCTGCCGCACCAGAAGGGCGGGCTCGCGGCGCGCTGGGCCCGCGGGCGGTTTGCCGGCCTCGCGCGGGCGACCTATTACGGCACCATCTACTATCGGCATCCCAACGGACCGGCCAACGATGAGCGGTTCGGGGCGAAGACGCTCTTCGATCTCGACCTGTCCTACGAGCTGCGGGGCGGCGTCCGCCTCGCCGTCGGCGGGACCAACCTCTTCAACACGTATCCGGACCGGCAGGTCCATGCGACGAACTCGAGCCTCGGGCGGTTCGTCTACAGCCGCCGCGTGACGCAATTCGGGATGAACGGGGGGTTCTACTACACGCGCCTGCAGGTGGGCCTGTAGGGATGCCCATCACCGTCATCCGCATCCCCAGCCCCCTCGGCGAGCTCGTCCTCACGGCGTCCGAGACCGCGCTCACGGGCGTGTATTTTCCGACCTCTCATTTCGTTCCCCCTCTCCACGAAGTGGAGAGGGGGCCAGGGGGAGAGGCACCAGGGGGTGAGGTCCTCGCGCGCGTAAGGCAACAACTCGCCGAATACTTCGCCCGCACCCGCACCACGTTCGATCTGCCGTTGGACCCACCCGGCACCCCCTTCGAGCTGCGCGTGTGGGAGGAGCTTCGCGCGGTCCCGTTCGGCGTCACGCGCAGCTACAGCGAGATCGCGCGCCGCCTCGGCGACGTCCGCTTGACCCGCGCCGTCGGCGCCGCCAACGGCAAGAACCCCATTCCCATCATCGTGCCCTGCCACCGCGTCGTCGGCGCCAGGGGCGAGCTCACAGGATTCGGCGGCGGTCTGGACAGGAAGCGCTGGCTCCTCGAGCACGAGGGGGCGCTGCTGGCGCTGGGAAGAGCCTGAGGTCGAGCCTCGGGTCAGGGGGTGAGGCACCATGAACCTCGGCAAGACCTTCTACGCCAAGAACCGCAAGGAATGGCGCGCGTGGCTTGCCCAGCACCACCGCGCCGCCCCCGAGATCTGGCTGGTCTACTATAAGAAGGACAGCGGCAAGCCGCGCATTCCCTACAACCACGCCGTCGAAGAAGCGCTCTGCTACGGCTGGATCGACAGCCTTCTGAAGCCCATTGACGCGCGCCGCTACGCGCAGCGGTTCTCGCCGCGCAAGCCCACCAGCGTCCTGTCGGCGATGAATCGCGAGCGCGTGCGCCGCTTGATCGCCGCGAAGCGCATGACCAAGGTCGGCCTT
>WNGD01005379.1_pt1 | contig 12431 bp, 10 predicted proteins | sample 5400671 | NCBI WGS metagenome assembly WNGD01 (sample SAMN13153369, study PRJNA577476) | soil metagenome | isolation source: 40 cm soil or saprolite under grassland replicate 2 | place: USA:California | collected 2016-06-15
AAGTACGTGACCATGATGCTGCGTTTCGACAACCGCGGCGAAGGCGGCATCCTCGCGCTTCTCGCCCTCGCTTCGCGGGCGACGCGCGACCGCCCACGCCTCGGATGGACGATTGCGACGGCTGGAATATTCGGAGCGTCCCTGTTCTACGGCGACGCGCTGCTGACGCCGGCAATCTCCGTGCTCTCGGCGGTCGAAGGTATCTCGGTCGCGACCCCCGCGCTGGACAAATGGGTCGTGCCCGTTACCGTGGGAATCCTCATCGGCCTGTTTTCGATCCAATCCCGCGGCACCGGGGCGGTCGGCAAGCTCTTCGGGCCCTGCATGGTGATCTGGTTCGGCGCGCTTGCGGTGTTCGGCGCCATTTCGATCGTGCAGACGCCTTCGGTGCTCGCGTCGCTCGATCCTCGGCATGCGCTCGAGTTTGCGTGGCGCTTCCCGGGGCTCGCCTTCCTCGTCCTCGGCGCAGTGTTCCTTGCTATTACCGGCGCGGAAGCGCTCTACGCGGACATGGGGCATTTCGGCGCGAAGCCGATTCGGCTTGCCTGGTTCGGAATGGTCTTCCCCGCGCTCATGATCAACTACATCGGCCAGGGCGCCCTCGTTCTGCGCGAGCCGGCGGCGATCAGGAATCCCTTCTACCTGCTCGCGCCTGCGGAATTGCTCTTCCCCCTCGTCGCCCTTGCCACTGCGGCTACGGTCATCGCCTCGCAAGCGACCATCTCGGGCGCATTCTCCATGACCCAGCAAGCCACTCGCCTCGGATACCTGCCGCGAATACCGGTGACGCACACGTCCGAGTCTGAGCGCGGCCAGATCTACATCGGGCACGTAAACTGGACCATGCTCACATTGGTTGTGCTGATCGTGCTCGAGTTCAAGTCCTCCAGCGCAATCGCGTCGGCTTACGGCGTTGCGGTCTCGGGCACGATGGTTCTCACCACCTTGCTGATCGGCGCCATCGCGCTCGATTCGCGGAGCCGCGCGAGGCCCTTCCTCCTCGCGGCAATCGCAGCGATCGCGCTCGTCGAGCTCGTGTTCTTCGCAGCGAATGCCATGAAGTTCACAGAGGGCGGCTGGTTTCCGCTTGCCTGCGGCGTGGTGATTTTCACGATGCTCACGACCTGGAAGCGCGCCGAAGGCGTCGTAATGGCCCGCGAGGGAAAGATCCGCGTCCCCGTTGAAGCATTCCCCGCGATGCTGGGTCCTGACATGACGCGCGTCGAGGGGACCGCAGTCTATCTGTCGCCCGACAGCGGCTCGGTGCCGCCGGTGCTCTTGCACAACTTGAAGCACAACAAGGTCTTGCACGAGCGCGTCGTTTTCCTCACCGTGGTCGACGCGGAGGTGCCCCACCTCGCCGATAGTGAGCGCACCGAGGTGCGCGTGATCGAGCGTGGGCGGCTCTATCAGGCGCTGATCTCCTACGGTTTCATGGAAGAGCCGGACGTGCCGCGTGGACTCAAGCTTCTCGAGCGCCACGGCCTGCGGCTGGAATCGATGCAGACCACGTTCTTCCTCGGCAGGTCCACCATCGCGCGCGCCACCCGCCCTGGGCTCTTGACCTGGCGGCGCGAACTCTTTCGCTGGATGCAACGCAACAGCCCGGCGACTGCGGAGTATTTCAAGCTGCTGCCGGAGCGCGTGGTCGAGCTTGGAACGCGCGTCACGATCTGAACGCAGCGGAGTAATATAGGATCGAACTTTCCGCCGCCGCGGGTCAAGGAGGCCACATGGCAACGAAGCGTGAGGAGTACATCGCGAAGCTGAAGACTCAGCTCGATCAATGGAACGCCGAGATGGCGAAGTGGGAAAGTCAGGCCGCGGAGGCGCAGGCGAGCATGCGCACGGAGTACGAGAAGCAGCTCGCCGCGATCCGCCGGCATCAGGACCAGGCGAGGGAACAGTTGCGCAAGGTCCAGGCGGCCTCGGGCGACGCCTGGATGGAGTTCTCTCGCGGTGCGGACGAGGCCTGGGCGGCGATGCGCAAGGCCTTCGAGAAGGCGAGCGCGCAGTTCACGCAGGGCAAGAAGTGACGCGATTCCGGGGAGCCCCGGCCGCTAGCTCTGCAACATCCTGTCGAGGTGCTCGATGTCGTTGATGAGGACCCACTCGGAGGCCCCGGCCTTCTCGATCCGCTTCTGCCAGGCCTCGAGCCGTACCATGTAGCGCCGCGGATCGATGTTGTCGGTCTTGAGCTTGACGACGTTAAGCGCCACGACGCGGATGTCCTTCAGGCTGATCGGGAAATTGCGGATCGTGACCTTGTCGAGCTCCTCCTGCATGTCCGAGAAAATGAGGATGGTCTTCCTTCCCGCTCCGGTTTCGTTCAGGAACATCCCGCCCTGGATCAGGCCGCCGGTGATGTCGGTGTAGGCGCTGCCTCCCACCGACTTCACGAACGCGTCGATCTTGTCGCGAAAGGCGCGCTTCTGCGCGTTGGCTTGCGAGGGGCGGCTGTCGAAGGTGACCTTCGCGATGATGTCCTTTTCGCTGAAGCTACGCGTTTTCACCCGCGCCACCGCGAGCGAATCCCCCGGCTGCAGAGTGCCGAGCAGGTAGTTGATGATGATCTGCGCCTTGCCCACCTCCTGCGCGTACGTGCCGGAGGTGTCGACGAGCATGTAGACAGCCTGGGTGTGGCTGCGCTGGTCGGTGCAGGTCGATGCCGACAATGCGAGCAGCGACGCGAGAAGCAAGCGTTTCACCATGGTCGCCCCCACCTCTATGCGGCGCGCTTGACGGGGCGCGATTCCGAGGCGTCGCCCTCCGAGCGGGCCGCCTTGACCAGGCGCTCGACGAGCAGCGGCAGCACGATCGTGACGTCGTAGACGCCGATCAGCACCTTGCACAGCTGCCGGATCAGGTTGCCGAGAACGCGCAGAACGAACGCGGTCGCGCGGATGAGCATCACCACGAACGCCCCGCCGACCGTCCGCAGCGAGTAGACGAAGGACTCGAGCGGGACCCCCACGAAAGCCAGCGCGAAGGGCAGGAAGAAACCGAGGAGCATCTGCGCCGTGGTCGGGATCATCCTGAGCAAGGGATCGGGCGGAGCCATCTGTTGCGCAGTCGCAAGCGACCGAATCAGGGCCTGCTTGTCGGCGGACAGCATGTCGCGCATCAGGGCGAGCGCCGCCTCGATTCCCGCGAAGACGAAGAGAAAGACGACCGCGGTCCAGAGCATGCGGCGCCGCATGCGGTCGTTCATGTTGGCGATGAGGGGAAACAGATGCGTGATGCGCAGCGTCTCCATCACGAACAAGCCCATCGTCGCCTCGAGGAAGATGATGACGAGCGCGGCCACGTCGGACATGCGAAGGGTGGAAGTCAGGTAGTCGCCCGCCCCGACCATCTCGGAGAACGGCAGGGCGATCAGCTTGAAGTTGACGAGCGCGCCGCCCACCGCGATCAGCAGAACGAGCAGTGAAATCGCAAACTGCGTGAACGCGGACACGGTGAGCGCGTGCTCCGCCTTGTCGGTCTTCTTGTTGATCTGCTCGTACTTCTCCATCTGCGCGTCGATCTTCGCGGACGTGTCGTGCAGACCCGTCAGCTTCTTGTCGACCTGTCCGAAGGTCTTGTCGAGCGAGCGCCAGAACGGCATGAAGCCGTTCAGGATCTTGTGCCGCGACTCGTAGGCGCGACGATAATCGGCGAGAGCCTTGTCGTGGATGCTGTGCACCGAGCGCTTGATCTCCTCGAGGATCCTTTGCACCATCTCGTTGCCGCCCTCTGACTTGACCTTCGCGATCGCGGTGACGGCCTCGACCCATTCGGGCGGCGGCGGCGGGACTTCCCCGCATTTCTTGTAGTCCTCCTCGACGCGGGTGATCTCCTCGAGGAGCTTCCTCTGCAGGGCCGGATAGCCTTCCAGATCGCGCGTGACGAGTGTGCCGATGCGCTCGAACTCGCGCTCGATATGCTGGCCCACCTCCTCGCGCCCGTGCGCGAGCAGGACCACCTTGTTGCGTTCCTTCATGTCCCGCGCCGTGGCGAAGAGCCAGCGCGCGCCCAGCCTCAACGGCCCCCCGATCATGTGGCCGACCGAGTGGAGCAGATTGTGCATGAGCTTGCGCGCGGCATACAGGAACGGCATCGCGATGGCGAACAAAATCAACGCGGAAGCCACAGCGTTGCCGGGCCAGATCATCCAGAACTGGTTGCTCATGTGACCTCCCCATCCCGGCTTGCCGGCCGGTAGTCAGGACAACGGCATAAGATAGATCAGGCGGGCAACGCGCGCCAGCGTATTTGCGGCAATATTTCTCGGATGCGGGCGGCCCCGGCGGAACTGTTTTGATCCTATTGATTATTTTTTAACGTGCCGGATGTCGCCTAAGGGCGACAGGCCGGTCGGCACAAGCCATTCACGTGCGCGGCCCTGTCTCACCGCTTCGCGGTCCTTGCGAAGCGCGGGTACACCTTCTTCACGTTGCCGTGGAAGATCTTCTCCTTGTCGGCCTTGCTCACCCAGTCGATCTTGTCGATGTAGCGCTTGGTGTCGTCGTAGTTGAAGCCGGTCTCCGGGTCCACGCCCTTCACCGCACCGACCATCTCGGAGGCAAAAAGGATGTTGTCGGCCGGGATCACTTCAAGGAGGAGGTCGATGCCTGGCTGGTGGTAGACGCAGGTGTCGAAGAAGACGTTGCTCATGAGCAACTCCTTCAGTGGCGGGCGTTTCATGTCCTGCGCGAGGCCCCGGTAGCGGCCCCAGTGATAGGGCACCGCGCCGCCGCCGTGCGGAATGATGAATTTCAGCGTGGGGAAGTCCTTGAACAGGTCCGCGGTGATGAACTGCATGAACGCGGTGGTGTCGCCGTTGATGTAGTGCGCGCCGGTCCCGTGGAAGTTCGGATTGCAGGAAGCGCTTACGTGCACCATCGCCGGCACCTCCAGCTCGACCATCTTCTCGTACAGGGGGTACCACCATTTGTCGGTGAGGGGCGGCTCCTTCCAATAGCCCCCCGACGGGTCCGGATTGAGATTGCAGCCGATGAAGCCAAATTCCTTCACGCAGCGCTCCAGCTCCGGAACGCAGTTCTTCGGCGAAACGCCGGGACTTTGCGGAAGCTGGCACACGCCGACGAACTTTTCCGGATAGAGCATGCAGACGCGGTGGATCATCTCGTTGCAATGCTCCGACCAGTGCCGGCTGGTGGTCTCGTTGCCGATGTGATGGCTCATGCCCATCGCACGCGGCGAGAAGATGGTGATGTCGGTGCCGCGCTCGCGCTGCAGCTTCAACTGCGCGCCCTCGAGGCTTGCGCGGATCTCGTCGTCGCTGATGTCGAGACTGCCCTTGATAGGAGCGTGCTTCGCATCCTCGAGCGCGGCGATCTGGCGCTTTCGCCACTCCTCGAGCTGCTTGGGAGCGGTGGTGTAGTGGCCGTGGCAATCGATGATCATGTCTCGTCAACCCAGCTTGCGCGTCACGTCGTCGAACAGCTCGTCCACGGCAAAGCGCCGCGGAATCATCCCCTGCTGGTACACGGTGTCGATGACGACTTCGAGGCTGCGCCGGTTCGCCTCGAGGCCGAACGGATGGGTGTCGAATTCGCCGGGTTTGGGCAGCTTCGCCGCCCTCTTGCTCTCGGCCAGGAGCCGGTAGATCTCGCGCACGGCTTCCGGCTCGGATCGCGACAGGGTTTCCTTCACCGCCACCATGTGGTTGATCTGCAGCGCCCGGTACTTCTTGTGCCAGGCCTCGGCCGCCGACGCCGGATTATGGATAAGCGGTTTGAGACGCGGGTCGGTCGGCACGGCGGGCAGGATCGCCGCGTCGATCTCCCCGGCGAGGAGCATCGCCGTCAGCTCCTTGCCTTCGGGCGCGCGCTCCACCGACGGCGGATCGCGGAACTCGGCAACGTGAGCGTCCTCGAAAGTGACCCATTTCACTCGGTCGATGTCCACGCCGTGTTCGTTCGCGAGGATGCCGCGCAGCCACGTCGAGGTCGTCACGGTGTAGGAACGCGTGCCCACGCGGCGACCCGCGAGGTCGGCCGGCGCGAGCGGCCCGCGCTCGATGTTGTAGACGATGTGGGGGTGCTGAAAGCGCGCGAGCACGACCGCGGGCAGGAGCACCAGCGGCTTGCCGTGCGCCTTTGCCATGAGGAAGGTCACGATGGCAAGCTCGGCGCAATCGAACTCGAGGGTCCGCACCACCCGCTTGAACGCCGTGCTCGGCGTCTTCACGTCGGCGAACTCCAGGCTGACCGAAGACGATTTCACCTCGCCCTTCTTCAGCGCGAGGGTGACCGGGTAATCCCCCAGGAGCGTGCGCACTGCGACCGGCTTAGTCATGACGGTGTAACCTCGCAATTTCCCGCAGGAGGCCTCCAATGAGCGAAACAAGAGAAGTCGTGGTTGTCGATGTGAAGATCCCGTTCTGGTCCATGGTGGTCCTGCTCGTCAAATGGGCGATCGCGGCGATACCGGCCATGATCATCTTGCTCGTCCTGGCGACCGCAGTGTCGATGGTACTCGGAGGCGTGTTCCACTGGAACTGGATGGGCCGCGGCGTAGTCTAGTCACGATGCGATCGCTCTTCTCCAGTGCTCGCGATGGCTCCCCCGATTGTATAATCGGAGGACATCCTGAGCCACCCGACTTCTGGTAACCGAGCGCATGCGACCCGAAGAAAGCCTCCTCGCCAACGTGAAGATGGCGCCCCGGGACGCGATCCTGGGACTCACCGAGACCTACGTCGCCGATCCGAACCCCAAGAAGGTCAACCTCGGCGTGGGCGTGTATTACGACGCCCAGGGGAAGGTGCCGCTGCTCGAGTGCGTGCGCCGCGCCGACGAGGCCCTCACCGCCGCAGGCATCGCCCGGCCCTACCTGGCGATGGACGGGTTTCCAGAGTTCGTCCGCGCGGTCCAGACGCTGCTCTTCGGCGCGGATCACCCCGCCGTCGCCCAGGGCCGGGTGACCACGGTCCAGGCGGTCGGCGGCACCGGAGGCCTCAAGGTCGGCGCAGACTTCATCCGGCGCTTCGCCCCCGAGGCCGTGCTGTACATGTCCGACCCGAGCTACGACAACCACCGCCCGCTGTTCGAGGAGGCCGGCTTCAGGGTCGAGACCTACCCCTACTACGATCCGCGGACCCGCGGGATCAGGTTCGCCGAGATGATCGAATTCCTCCGCGGCGTCCCGAAGGGCTCGGTGGCGCTGCTGCACGCCTGCTGCCACAACCCGACGGGCGTGGACATCCGCGGCGAGCAGTGGAACGACGTGATCAAGGTCGTCGTCGAGCGGCGGCTGATCCCGTTCCTCGATTTCGCCTACCAGGGCTTCGGCGAGGGCGTGGACGAGGACGCCGAGGTGGCGCGCCGCTTCGCCAGGGAGCTGCCTCTGGTGCTGGTGGCGATGTCCTTCTCCAAGTCCTTCTCGCTTTACGGCGAGCGCGTCGGCTCCCTTTCCGTCGTCACCGCGGATTCGGGCGAGGCGGCCCGGGTGCTCAGCAACCTCAAGCGCATGATCCGCACCAACTACTCGAACCCGCCTTCGCACGGCGCGCGCATCGTCGCCTCGGTCCTCGCCTCTCCCGAGCTGAGCGCCCTGTGGAGGAAGGAAGTTCTCGTCATGCGTGACCGCGTGCGCTCGATGCGGCGTGAGCTGGTCGAGCGCCTGAAGAAGCGCATTCCGGACGACTTCGGCTTCATCCCGCAGCAGCGCGGCATCTTTTCGTACTCGGGCCTGTCGCGCGAGCAGATGGTCGCGATGCGCGAGCGCTACTCAGTGTACGGCATCGAGTCGGGCCGCATCTGCGTCGCCGCCCTGAACCCGCGCAACCTCGACTACGTCGCCGACGCGATCGCCGCGACCGTCGCCTTGAGCGCGGCCGAGCTCTCCAAGCCGCGCGCCGCGGCGTAAGGTCTCTTCGGGCGCTGCCGCGCCCGACCCCTTCGGCGTATCATGGCTTCCGTCCCGTGGAAGGGAGAGCACTGGGCGTGGCTACCAAGCTGAAAGCCGTCGATGTCGTCACCGTCGGCGCCGGCCTGACCGGCACCATTCTCGCCAAGGAGCTGGCCGACCTGGGGCTCAAGGTCGTGGGCCTTGAGCGCGGCGGCTGGCGCGACACGCATCCGGACTTCGACATGCCGCACGCGCACGACGAGCTGCGCTATGCTCGACGACACGAGCTGATGCAGGACCTCTCGCGCGAGACGATCACTTTCCGGAACGCGCTCGGCGATACGGCGCTCCCGATGCGCCAGATGGGATCGTTCCTGCCGGGCGAAGGCGTCGGCGGCGCGGCGGTTCACTGGAACGGGGTCACCTGGCGTTTCCTGCCGTGGGATTTCGAGACGAGGAGCCGCACCGTCGCGCGCTACGGGGCGGGCCAGCTCCCCGAGGACTGCACCAGCCAGGACTGGGGCGTCACCTACGACGAGCTCGAGCCGCACTTCGACCGATTCGAATATCTCTACGGCATCTGCGGCAAGGCTGGCAATCTGAAGGGCCAGATCCAGCCCGGCGGCAATCCCTTCGAGGGCCCGCGCTCCCGCGATTATCCGAATCCGCCGATGAAGACCTCCCACGTGGGCGCGCTCTACAGTAAGGCGGCGAAGGAGCTCGGCCACCACCCCTTCCCCGCGCCCTCGGCGAACATGGCGCGACCCTACACCAATCCTTACGGCGTGACGCTGGGCGCCTGTGTCTACTGCGGTTACTGCGAGCGCTTCGGCTGCGAGATGGGCGCAAAAGCGAGTCCGCAGACCACCGTGCTGCCGGTGCTGATGAAGAACCCGAACTACGAGCTGCGGACGCTCGCCAACGTCGTCAAGGTGAATCTCGACTCCGAGAGGAAGCGCGCCGTGAGCGTCACCTATGTCGATTCCCGAGGGCGCGAGTTCGAGCAGCCGGCCGATCTCGTGCTCCTCACCTCCTACGTCTTCAGCAACGTGCGCCTGATGCTGCTCTCGGGGATCGGCAGGCCCTACGACCCGCAGGCCAACTCGGGTGTCGTCGGCCGTAACTACGCCTATCAGACGAACGGTAACGTCACCGCGTTCTTCGAGGACAAGATGTTCAACCAGTTCATGGGTGCGGGCGCGTTGTCGATGATGATCGACGACATCGACGGCGACAATTTCGACCACACCGGCCTGGGCTTCATCGGCGGCGGCTGGATCGGCGCGGCGAGCGCCGGAGCGCGGCCGATCGACTTCAACCCGGTGCCCTCGGGGACGCCGCGCTGGGGCGCGGAGTGGAAGAAGGCGGTGGCGCGCTACTACAACCGCGCCTTCGGCATCACCACTCACGGGGCCTGCCAGAGCTACCGCGGCAACTGTTTCGATCTCGACCCGACCTACAGCGACGCCTACGGCCTGCCGCTGCTGCGCATGACCTTCGACTTCCGCCAAAATGAATACCGCATGTCGGACTACATGACTAAGAAAGCGGCGGAGATCGCCAAGGCCGCGGGCGCGAGCCGCATCAACGCCACGCCGCGCACCGGCAAATACAGCATCGTCCCCTACCAGAGCACGCACAACACGGGCGGCGCGGTGATGGGCGCGGACCGCGGAACGAGCGCGGTGAACAAATATCTCCAGAGCTGGGACGTGCACAACGTCTTCGTGATCGGCGCAAGCGCCTTCCCGCAGAACGGCGGCTACAACCCGACCGGGACCGTGGGCGCCCTCACCTTCCACGCGCTGGAGGCGATCAAGTCTCGATATCTGAAGCAGCCGGGACCGTTGGCATGAACGAATTCTTCGAGATCACCGACACAGGGGGAACGCCATGAAAGAATCTGGCCGCCGCAATTTTCTGAAATCAGCCGCCGCGCTCGGTGCGGCGATTCCCGCGGGAGCCGCGGCACAATCCAAGCCGGCGCCCCACGCCGACCACGACAAGCAGCATGCGCAGCACATGCGCGCGGCCACAGCCGCGGCGCAACAGCGCCCCTATATGTTCCTGTCGCAAACCGAGGTCGCTTTCCTCGACGCCGCGGTGTCTCACCTCATCCCGAAGGACGAGCTGGGACCGGGCGCGAAGGAGGCCGGGGTCACCTCCTTCATCGACCAGCAGCTCTTCGGCGGTTACGGAACGATGGCGAAGAAGTACACGCAAGGCCCCTGGCCCGAGGGGACGCCGCAGCAGGGCTACCAGTCGCCTCTGACGCCCGCGGCGGTCTACCGCGCCGGGATCCGCGACACCAACGCGTATTGCCAGAAGACCTACGGCAAGTCCTTCGACGCGCTCTCCCGCGCGCAGCAGGACGAGGTGCTGAAGGGCCTTGACGGAGGCAAGATCGAGCTCGAGCAGGTGCGCGCGCAGTTTTTCTTCAACATGCTGCTCGCCAACACCGTCGAGGGTTTTTTCGCCGACCCGGTATACGGCGGGAACCGCGACAAGGCCGGCTGGAAGCTGGTGGGCTTCCCCGGGGTCGCCGCTGTATACACTACGTTCATCGAGAAGCACGGCGTCCCCTACCGCGTCCAGCCGGTGTCGATCGCCGACATCACCCAGAAAGTCGCGCAGGTGGACGAGCACGGCCACGCCATCCACGTGATGCTCGACGACAAGGCGGGGGTCTGACCATGGCGACCAAGCTGAAGCCCGTCGACGTCGTCACCGTCGGAGTCGGTCTCACCGCAACGATCCTCGCGCAGGAGCTCGCCGCGACGGGCCTCAAGGTGGTCGGCCTGGAGCGCGGACGCTGGCGCGATACCGACCCGGATTTCGCCATGCCGGGCGCGCACGACGAGCTGAAGTACGTGCGGCACCACGAGCTGATGCAGGATCTGTCGAAGGAAACCATCACCTTCCGCAACAACATGAACGAGCTGGCGCTGCCGATGCGCGAGCTCGGCTCGTTCCGTCCGGGCGAGGGCGTGGGCGGCGCCGCGGTGCACTGGGGCGGGGTCACCTGGCGCTTCTTCCCGTGGGACTTCCAGACGAAGACCCGGACCCTGGGGCGCTACGGGCCGAAGCAGGTCGCCGAGGACTGCACCCTACAGGACTGGGGGGTTACATATGAAGAGCTCGAACCGCACTTCGACCGCTTCGAGTATCTCTACGGGGTTTCGGGGAAGGCGGGCAACCTGAAGGGCCAGATCGTCGAGGGCGGGAACCGCTTCGAGGGTCCGCGCTCGCGCGAGTTTCCGAACCCGCCGCTCAAGACCCCGCACTCGAGCGCGCTCTTCGCCAAGGCGGCGCAGTCGCTCGGCTACAAGACTTTCCCCATACCCAGCGCGGCGAATTCGCGCGCATACAAGAACGAATACGGCCAGACGATCAACGCCTGCGTGTACTGCGGCTACTGCCAGTTCTTCGCCTGCGAGATGGGGGCGAAGGCGAGCCCTCAGACCACCGTGCTGCCGACGTTGATGAAGAACCCGAACTACGAGCTGCGCACGATGTGCAACGTGGTCAAGATCAATCTCGACTCGGACAAGAAGCGCGCGGTCTCGGTCACCTACGTCGACTCGCGCGGCAGGGAGTTCGAGCAGCCGGCGGAGCTGATCCTGCTCACGTCCTACGTCCTCAACAACACGCGCCTCATGCTCCTCTCGGGGATCGGCAAGCCCTACGACCCGGTCGCGAACACCGGCGTTGTCGGGCGCAACTACGCTTACCAGACGCCGTCCAATGTCAACCTCTTCTTCGACGACAAGGTCCTCAACGGCTTCATGGGGGCGGGCGGGAACGCGACCGGCATCGACGACTTCAACGGCGACAACTTCGACCACGCGGGACTCGGATTCATCGGCGGAGGCAACATCAACTGCGGCTCGGGCGCGACACGGCCGATCGAAGTGCGCCCGGTGCCTCAGGGAACGCCGCGCTGGGGATCGGAGTGGAAGAAGGCGGTCGCGAAATACTTCACCCGTTCGTGCTCCATCGCCGTCCAGGGCGCGTGCCAGAGCTACCGCGGCAACTATTTGGATCTCGACCCGACCTACCGCGACGCCTACGGCCTGCCGCTGCTCCGCATGACCTTCGACCGCCACGAGAACGAGCACAAGATGAGCGTGTACATCACCAACAAGGCGGCCGAGATCGGCAAAGCCATGGGCGCGTCGAAAATGAACGTCAACCCGCGCACCGGCAAATACACCATCGTCCCCTACCAGTCCACCCACAACACCGGCGGCACCGTCATGGGCACGGACCCCAACACCAGCGTCGTCAACAAATATCTACAGAGCTGGGATGTCCACAACGTCTTCGCCATCAGCGCGGGCGCCTTCCCGCAGAACGGCGGCTACAACCCGACGGGAACGCTGGGCGCGCTGACCTTCCAGGCGCTGGAAGCGATCAAGACGAAGTATTTGAAGCGGCCGGGGGCGTTGGCGTAGCGAAGCCCTCGACCGCTTGCACCGCCTTCAAATCGACGGCCGATCTCCTTCCGTCCAGCTCGCTGCGCACGTCGTAGGAAATCTTCTGGTTTTCCTGCAGCGGCTTGAGCCCGGCGCGCT
>WNGD01005850.1_pt1 | contig 12430 bp, 10 predicted proteins | sample 5400671 | NCBI WGS metagenome assembly WNGD01 (sample SAMN13153369, study PRJNA577476) | soil metagenome | isolation source: 40 cm soil or saprolite under grassland replicate 2 | place: USA:California | collected 2016-06-15
CGTCCCCCCCCAGCACCTCGACCTTTAGCGCATAATGGGGCGAATGTGAGCCGATTTCCGCCCTGCCGGCGCCCCGGATTGCGGAGCGCGGGTAACTTTGTTGTAATCCGCGCGCGTTCCGCGCAATCGGCGCCCGCAACTTCGCGTTCGCAAGCGAGTTGGTATGAGAACCGTGGCGCTGGGCACGCGCCTGCGCCGGTGATGAAGAGGCGATGGAGGCCGGCGGATGGACCGCTTGCTCCCATTCATTTTCGACAGATTCGTTCAGAGCGGAACGCTTCGCCTCACGACGGCACGCGGCCGTACGTTCACCCTGGGGGACGGGACCGGAACCCCCATTGCGGCGCGCTTCACCTCCAGGCGGGCGCAATGGGCGGTGTTGCTCGACCCCGAGCTTCGGCTCGGCGAAGCCTATATGAACGGCACGTTCGTGGTCGAGCACGGCTCCATCGCCGATCTGCTGGCGCTGGTGATGGCTTCCGACGCCTGGAATACGCCTTCGCCCTGGCTGCGACCACACGAGCTCGTCCGCTACATCTGGCGCCGCTTGCAGCAATTCAACCCGCCGCGGCGCGCGCGCAGGAACGTCGCGCATCATTACGACCTCGACTCCAGCCTCTATTCGCTGTTTCTCGACGCCGACCGGCAATACAGCTGCGCCTATTTCGAGAGCCCCGAGCAATCGCTCGATGACGCTCAGCTGGCGAAGAAGCGCCATCTCGCCGCCAAGCTGCTCATTCGCCCCGACCACCGCGTGCTCGACATCGGTTCCGGCTGGGGCGGCTTGGCGCTCTACCTCGCCGAGACGTGCGGGGCGCGGGTGACCGGCATTACGCTCTCGGCCGAGCAGCTGGCACTGTCACGGGCGCGCGCCGAGGAGCGACGGCTGAACCAATCCGTTCATCGCCAAATACATCTTTCCGGGCGGCTACATCCCTGCCCTTTCCGAAGTGCTGCCGGCGATCGAGCGCTCCGGGTTGCTGGTGACGGACGTCGAGATCCTGCGCCTGCATTATGCCGAGACGCTGAAGGCCTGGCGCGAGCGCTTTCTCGCCCATCGCGAGGCCGCCGAGCGCATCTACGATCCCCGGTTCTGCCGGATGTGGGAATTCTATCTGGCCGGCGCAGAAATGGCGTTTCGCCACCAGGGCATGATGGTGATGCAGACTCAGCTGGCCAAGCGCCAGGACGTCGTGCCCATGACGCGCGACTATATCGCCGACGAGGAGGCGAGGCTGCGCGGACTCGAACGCGCACATCGCCCGCCGCTGCGGCTCGCCGGCGAGTGAGTCATTGTGTCGCGGTGTGTCGCGGTTCGCCCGTCCCGTCATATTGAACACAAAGTCCACCGCTTCAAAGAGAATCGCCTAAAGTAACTTCGCTGCCTGTGAATTTTTCGGATAACGGGGTCAATTTGGCCGGCGGCCCCATCTCGCCGAGTTGTCCACCGAGCACCGTGCTACGGACGCCTTGGGGGAATTCCATGGCTCCGCAAGAATTGACAGTTCTCAAATCGGTTTCCGAAGCGATTCCCAAGTATCGCACTGCACCGCACAATATCGAAGCGGAGCAGGCGCTGCTGGGCGCGATCCTCATCAACAACGACGCGTTCTACCGGGTCTCGGATTTCCTGAAGCCTGCGCATTTCTTCGAGACGGTACATCAGAAGATCTTCGATATTGCGGCCAACCTCATTCGGGTGGGGAAGACCGCAACGCCGATCACGCTGAAGACCTTTCTGCCTCCGGATCTCGATATCGCCGGTCTGAGCGTCAGCCAGTATCTCGCGCGACTCGCCGCCGAAGCCACCACCGTCATCAATGCCGAGGATTACGGGCGCACGATCTACGATCTGGCGGTCCGGCGCGACTTGATCCGCATCGGCGACGATATGGTCAACGTCGCCTATGACGCACCCGTCGAATTCTCTCCCCGAGATCAGATCGAGGACGCCGAGCGCAGATTGTACGAATTGGCGGAGATCGGACAATACGGCAGCGGCTTCCAGCGCTTCATCGATGCGATGACCACGGCCGTCGACATGGCCGCGAATGCCTACCGCAGGGAGGGCGGCCTCTCCGGGATCGCGACCGGATTGAGGGATCTGGACCAATACATGGGCGGGCTGCAGAAATCGGACCTGATCATCGTCGCCGGCCGCCCGGGCATGGGCAAGACGTCGCTCGCCACCAACATCGCCTACAACGTCGCTCGCTTGTTCGAGCCGCGCACGCTCTCGGATGGCACGATCGAGGCCGCGAACGGCGGCAGAGTGGGATTCTTCTCGCTCGAAATGTCCGCGGAGCAGCTCGCGACCCGAATCATTGCCGAGCAAACGGAAATCCCTTCTTCCACCATTCGCCGCGGTCAGATCACGGAAAGCGATTTCGACAAGATCGTCGCCTTCACGCGGACCATGCAGCAATTGCCGCTGTACATCGACGAGACCGGCGGCCTTTCGATCGCACAGCTCGCGGCGCGCGCCCGCCGCCTCAAGCGCCAGCGCGGCCTGGATTTTCTGGTGATCGATTATCTGCAGCTGTTGCAGGGATCGAGCAGGCGCGCCACCGAGGGCCGCGTGCAGGAGGTGACCGAGATCACCACCGGACTGAAAGCGCTGGCCAAGGAGCTCGAGGTGCCGATCCTCGCGCTCTCCCAGCTCTCCCGCCAGGTCGAGAACCGGGACGACAAGCGCCCGCAGCTCTCCGATCTGCGCGAGTCCGGCTCGATCGAGCAGGACGCCGACGTCGTGCTGTTCCTGTTCCGCGAGGAATATTATCTCAAGAACAAGGAGCCGCGCGCCGGAACCGAAGAACATTTCAAGTGGCAAGCGGAAATGGACGCGGTCCATGGCAAGGCGGAGGTCATCATCGGCAAGCAGCGTCATGGACCCACCGGAACGATCCCGCTGCAGTTCAAGGCGGACGTGACCCGCTTCTCCAATCTTGCGCAGGAGGAACGGCTGCCCAGACATTTCTGATCCGGGCGGCGAAGGATCGGGTCGGACCTGGAGCGCAATCCCGCCTCTGGGGCGGCTTGGCGCTGATCGTCGCCGATGCCTATTACGAGAGTCCGCCCACAACGATGTCGTCTCGCCATGCGGCGAGGAACGGGAATGACCAGGCGGCAGAGCGGCCAGGCAATCGAGACGAGCGGCCCGCCCGAGAGCGAGGCCGGAGGCATTCTTTCGATCGATCTTTCCGCGCTCGTCGCGAACTGGCGCGAGCTCGGCGCTCGAGCGGCAGGAGCCGAATGCGCCGCGGTCGTCAAGGCCGACGGCTACGGCTGCGGGCTTGCACCGGTCTCGGCCGCGCTCGCCAAGGCCGGCTGCAAGACCTTGTTCGTGGCCGACCTCGCCGAAGCGCGCGGCGTGCGCCGCGTCGTCCCTGGCGCGAAAATCTACGTGCTCAACGGCCTTGCGCCCGGCACGGCGGAGGCATTCGCCGCGGCCGATCTGCGGCCCGTGATCGGCTCTCTGGCCGAGCTTGCCGAATGGGAGGCGTTCCGCGCCGCCACCGGCTGGCGCGGCGGCGCCGCGCTGCACGTCGATACCGGGATGAATCGGTTGGGTCTTGCTCCCGAACAGGCCGCGGAAATTGCCGGCCGCAACGCGCGAAGATCGGACATCCTGCTGCTGATGAGCCATTTCGCCTGCGCGGAGGAGCCCAGTCATCCGCTCAACGCCAGACAAATGGCGGAATTCCGCGAGCTGCGGGCGCTGTTCCCGGACATCCCCGGGTCCCTTGCCAATTCGTCGGGAATTTTTCTCGGACCCGATGCCCATCACGATCTGGTGCGGCCGGGCGTTGCGCTTTACGGCGCCAATCCCACGCCGGGACACCTCAATGTCATGCGCACCGTGGTGCGGCTGGCTGCCCGCATCGTGCAGGTGCGCGAGGTTCCGGCCGGCGAGACGGTCGGATATGGCGCGACCTGGACCGCGCAGCGCCCCACGAGGCTCGCGATTCTCGCACTCGGTTATGCCGACGGAATGCCGCGGGCGGCGAGCGCGTCCGACACCAAGCCCGGCGCCGAGGCCATCATCGCCGGCCGGCGCTGTGCACTCGCCGGCCGCATCTCCATGGACTTGCTGGCCGTCGATGTCACCGACCTGTCCGAGAAGGTTCCGCGCCGGGGCGATCTCGCGGCGCTGCTCGATGAGGAAATCGGGGTCGACGAGCTTGCCTCACACGCCGGCACGATCGCCTACGAGATCCTGATCCGCCTCGGCCCGCGCTATCGGCGCGTGTACGTGGGGTGATATAAGGCCGACTCTCCCGGGCGGGTGAAGCCCGAGCCGGGAAACTAGCCCGGACCAAATGGCCCGCCGCACCATCACCTTCGTCTGCCAGAACTGCGGTGCCGTGACCGGGCGCTGGCAGGGCAAGTGCGACGCCTGCGGCGAGTGGAACACCATCGTGGAGGAGACTGCCGGCGCAACCGAGGCGCCGGCCATGCGCCCGTCGCGAAAAGGGCGTCCGTTCGCGCTCGAGCCGCTGACCGGGACCGCGCAGGAGGCGCCCAGGCTGGCGTCGGGGGTCGCGGAATTCGACCGGGTCACCGGCGGCGGCTTCGTCAAAGGCTCGGTGCTGCTCGTCGGCGGCGATCCCGGCATCGGCAAGTCGACCCTGCTGATCCAGGTCGCTGCGGCGATCGCCCTCAAGGGCCATCGCGCCATCTATATTTCCGGCGAGGAGGCGGTGGCGCAGGTGCGCTTGCGGGCCGAGCGTTTGGGTGTCGCCGGTGCCGCGGTCGAGCTCGCGGCCGAGACCGCGGTCGAGGACATTTTGGCGACGCTCGGACACGGCAAGATCCCGCGCCTCGTCGTCATCGACTCGATCCAGACCATGTGGACGGATGCGGTCGAATCCGCGCCCGGCACCGTCACACAGGTGCGCGCCTCCGCGCAGGCGCTGATTCGCTTCGCCAAGCGCTCGGGCGCCGCCGTGCTGCTGGTCGGCCATGTCACCAAGGACGGCCAGATCGCGGGCCCCCGCGTGGTCGAGCACATGGTCGATGCGGTGCTCTCCTTCGAGGGCGAAGGCTCGCACCAGTTCCGCATTTTGCGCGCGGTCAAGAACCGATTCGGCCCGACCGACGAGATCGGCGTCTTCGAGATGACCGGCATGGGGCTCAGGGAGGTGGCAAATCCGTCGGAATTGTTCCTCTCCGAACGCGACTTGGGCAGCCCCGGTACGGCGGTGTTCGCCGGCATCGAAGGCACGCGGCCGCTGCTGGTGGAAATCCAGGCGCTGGTCGCCCCGACCTCGCTCGGCACGCCGCGGCGCGCGGTCATCGGCTGGGATCCGAGCCGGCTCTCGATGCTGCTCGCCGTGCTCGAGGCCCATTGCGGGGTGCGGCTCGGCGGCCACGATGTCTACCTCAATGTCGCCGGGGGGCTGCGCATCCAGGAGCCGGCCGCGGATCTCGCGGCAGCGGCGGCGCTGGTTTCCTCGCTGGCCAATGCGCCCCTGCCGGCCGATGCGGTGTATTTCGGCGAGATATCCTTATCGGGCGCGGTGCGGCCGGTGGCGCAGCCCGCCGCCCGCCTCAAGGAGGCGGCAAAGCTCGGCTTTGCCCGGGCGCTGGCGCCGGAGGCCGCGCGGGGCGAAGCCGTCGGCGATTCGGGCATCGCCGTCACCGCGATCGGGGCGCTCTCGAGCCTCGTCGCCGACATTGCGGCCCGGGGCAGCCGTCCGCGCGGCGGCATGCCGCGGCCGGTCCGACAAGATGGATGACGCTCGACTTTCTTCCCGCTATACACGGGCGCCCAAGGAAGGCCGGCGAATCTGCTAGGAAGTCGGATGCCGATCACGCTTCTGGACGTCATTCTCCTCGTCGTCATGATGGTTTCGGCGCTGCTCGCCATGGTGCGGGGCTTCATGCGCGAGATCCTGTCGATCGCCTCCTGGGCGGCGGCCGCGGGCGCCACGATCTATGCCTATCCAAGGCTGTTGCCGGTGGCGAAGCAGTATTTCACCAACGATTACGTGGCGATGGCGTCCGTCGTCGGGGGGGTGTTCGTGGGCACGCTGCTGGTCGTGTCGATTCTGACCATCAAGATCTCCGATGTGGTCCTGGACAGCCGGGTCGGCGCGCTCGACCGCACGCTCGGCTTCCTGTTCGGGCTCGGCAGGGGCCTCGTCATCGTGGTCGTCGCCTTCCTGTTCTTCGCCTGGCTGGTTCCCGATCGCAGCCAGCCCGAGTGGGTCCGCAATGCGAAGTCGAAAATCGTGCTCCAGGGGACCGGGGAATGGCTGAAGGCGCAATTGCCGGATGACCCGGAGAGCACCATCTTAAAGAGGCTGAAGAAGCCGCGCCTGGACGAACAGGAGCCGCAGGACGCACCGCCCGCAGGCAATCGCTCGAAACTCGAGCTGCGGCCGGATCGAGACCGGCATGGCGGCGGACATGGCGGGGTCGAGCCCGATCAACGAGGAAGCCAGCAATTCGTTAATGCCGGCATGCCACAACCGCGATGATCCGCCGGCCAGAGGAGAGCGAATGAGCGAGACGACGGATCTCTCCCTCGATCTCGATGCCGACCGGCTTCGCGAGGAATGCGGCGTCTTCGGAATTTTCGGCCACCCGGACGCCGCGGCGATCACCGCGCTCGGGCTGCACGCCCTGCAGCACCGGGGCCAGGAAGCGGCCGGCATCGTCACCTTCGACGGCAAGCGCTTCCATTCCGAGCGGCGGATGGGACTGGTCGGAGATACCTTCTCCCGGCGCGAGGTCATCGAGCGGCTGCCCGGCCATATCGCCGTGGGGCACGTGCGCTACTCGACCACCGGCGGCACCATTCTGCGCAATGTGCAGCCGCTGTTCTCGGAGCTCGACGCGGGCGGGTTCGCGGTCGGGCACAACGGCAATCTGACCAACGGACTCACCCTTCGCCGCAACCTGGTGCGCGAAGGCGCGATCATGCAGTCGACCACCGACACCGAGGTGATCCTGCATCTCGTCGCCCGCTCCCGGCGCAATCGTCTCATCGACCGTTTCGTCGAGGCATTGCGGGCGCTCGAAGGCGCTTATTCGCTGGTCGCGCTGACCAACAAGAAGCTGATCGGCGCCCGCGACCCGCTCGGGATCCGGCCGCTGGTGCTGGGCGAGCTCGACGGCTGCCCGATCCTCGCCTCGGAGACCTGCGCGCTCGACATCATCCGCGCCCGCTACGTGCGCGACGTGAAGAACGGCGAAGTCGTCATCGCCACCGAGAAGGGCATCGAGAGCATCGAGCCGTTTCCGCCGATGACGCCGCGGCCCTGCATCTTCGAATATATCTATTTCGCCCGGCCGGATTCGATCGTCGGAGGACGGTCGGTCTACGAAGTTCGCAAGACCATGGGGTCGGAGCTCGCGCGCGAAGCCCCGGCGCCCGCCGACGTGGTCATTCCGGTTCCCGATTCCGGCGTCCCCGCCTCGATCGGCTATTCGCAATCCTCGGGGATTCCCTACGAGCTCGGCATCATCCGCAATCACTACGTCGGACGCACCTTCATCGAGCCGAGCCAGACCATTCGCGAGCTCGGCGTGCGGCTCAAACACTCGGCCAATCGCGCCGTGGTCGCCGGGCAGCGAATCGTGCTGATCGACGATTCGCTCGTCCGCGGCACCACGTCGGTCAAGATCGTGCGGATGATGCGCGACGCGGGCGCCAAGGAAGTGCATTTCCGCATCGCTTCGCCGCCGATCACGCATCCGGACTATTACGGAATCGATACGCCGGAACGCGAGAAGCTGCTCGCGGCCAGCCACGACGTCGAGGGCATGCGGCGCTTCATCGGCGCCGATTCGCTGGCTTTCCTTTCCGTCGACGGCACCTATCGCGCCATGGGCTTCGAGCGGCGCGATGCCTTGCGGCCGCAGTTCACCGATCATTGCTTCACCGGCGAATATCCGACCGCGCTCACCGACCGGATGACGCAGGAAGCGCTGCCCCGGCAACTCTCCCTGCTCGCCGAGGCCAGCTGAGGCGTTCGCTGCGACGCGTCATTCCGGAAGCCCGCAAAGCGGGTATCCGGAACCCATGATCACCGCCTATAAAACATCCAACCAACTGTGTTCATGGGTTCCGGCGCTCGCGCTTCGCGCTCGGCCGGAATGACGAGACCTCGACATGACCAAGCCGCTCGCCGATCGCATCGCGCTGGTCACCGGCGCTTCGCGCGGCATCGGCGCGGCGACCGCGCTCGCGCTGGGGAGGGCCGGCGCGCATGTGGTCGCGGTGGCGCGCACCGTGGGCGGTCTCGAGGAAATCGACGACGCGCTCCGCGCCGACGGCGGTTCGGCCACCCTCGTGCCGCTGGACCTGAAGGATTATGCCGGCATCGACCGGCTCGGCGGCGCGCTCCATCAGCGCTACGGGCGCCTCGACATCCTGATCGGCAATGCCGGCATTCTCGGTCCCCTCTCGCCGCTGGGCCACGTCGAGCCGAAAGTCTGGGACGAGGTCCTTGCGGTCAACGTCACCGCCAATTGGCGGCTCATCCGCGCCATGGATCCGCTGCTGCGGCTCTCGGCTGCCGGCCGCGCCGTCTTCGTCACATCCGGCGCCGCGTGGATCGCGCGGGCTTATTGGGGCCCCTACGCCATCTCCAAGGCGGCGCTCGAGGTGCTCGCCCGCACCTATGCGGCCGAGACCGAGACGACCCCGGTCCGGGTGAACCTGCTCAACCCCGGGCCGATCCGCACGCGCATGCGGGCCCAGGCGATGCCGGGGGAAGATCCGGCCAAGCTCGACAAGCCGCACCAGGTCGCGGAAAAAATTCTCGAACTGTGCCTGCCGAGCTTCACGCAGACCGGCAAGCTTTATGACTATCGCACGAAGACGCTGAAGGAATTTCGCGCGCCGGAGCCGATCGACGCAGGACAGACGACGTAGCCGTAGCCCGGATGGAGCGCAGCGAAATCCGGGCTACAAGTTTGTCGATCTCTCTCTGCTTCGCCCGGTAGCCAAGCGGCCCGTGCGGAAAGTCCGGTGCGAGCCCCTCATTTGCGCCGAGCATAAGGATTGCGCTTCTCCCGCAGGGTGAGCCGGATCGGCGTGCCGGGCAGATCGAACGCGTCCCGCAATCCATTGACCAGATAGCGCCGATAGGCATCGGGAACGGCGTCGGCACGCGAGCAGAACAGCACGAACGTCGGCGGGCGGGCTTTGGGCTGGGTGATGTAGTTGAATTTGATCCGCCGGCCGGAAACGGCGGGCGGCGGGTGGGAGGCCAACGCCGCTTCGAGCCAGCGATTGAGCGCGTTCGTCGCAATGCGCCGGTTCCACACGGCGTAACTTTCGACGACCGCCTGCATCAGCGGCTCGATCCCCTCCCCGAGCAGCGCGGAGACCGGCGAGATCGGAGCACCCTTGATCTGCGGCAGCCAATGATCCGCCTCCTTGCGCAGCTTCGCGGCTGCACCGGAGCGGCGCTCGACCAGATCCCATTTGTTCACCGCGAGCACGATCGCGCGCCCCTCGCGCTCGACCAGATCGGCAATGCGCAGGTCCTGCTCCTCGAACGCATGGCCGGTCTCGAGCAGCAGGATGACCACGTCGGCGAAGCGGATGGCGCGCAGCGCATCGGCTGCGGAAAGCTTCTCGAGCTTTTGGTCGATTTTCGACCTGCGGCGCAGGCCGGCGGTGTCGTAGATCCGCAACGCCCGGCCGCGCCAACTCAGATCGCTTGCGATCGCGTCCCGGGTGATACCGGGCTCCGGCCCGGTCAGGAGGCGCTCTTCGCCGAGCAGCCGGTTGATGAGGGTCGATTTGCCGGAATTCGGCCGGCCGACGACGGCGACGCGGATCGGACGCGATGGGGAAATCCGCTCGTCCCGCGCGCCTTCGCCGGATTCGGAGCTCGGCAGCGTGCGGTCCGGCAAGGCTTCGCGCAGCGCGTCATAGAGATCGGCCAGGCCTTCGCCGTGCTCCGCCGAGATCGCAACCGGCTCGCCGAGGCCGAGCGCATAGGCTTCGAGCGCGCCGGCGGCTCCGCTGGCGCCTTCGCTCTTGTTGGCGATGAGGATCGCGGGTTTTTCGGATCGGCGCACCAGATCGGCGAACGCGCGATCGCCGGGCGTGAGCCCGGCGCGCGCGTCGATCAGGAACAGGATGGCATCCGCTTGCTCGATCGCGAGCTTGGTCTGCGCGAGCATGCGGCCGGAAAGGCTCGCCGGCCCCGCCTCCTCGAGCCCCGCGGTATCGATCACCGTAAAGGCGAGATCTCCGAGGCGCGCCTCGCCCTCGCGGCGATCGCGGGTCACGCCCGGCAAATCATCGACCAGGGCCAGGCGCTTGCCGACGAGCCGGTTGAACAGCGTCGATTTTCCGACATTGGGCCGGCCGATGATGGCGAGGCGGAAACTCATGGGGTGTACGGCGGGCGGCGGGCGGCAGGCCGGTTCGCTCGCAATGCCGGCGGCGGGCCGGCGGCATTATTGCGCCGGCTGCCGCGGGTCCGGCCACGCTGTCCCCGGCTGCGATTGCGTCGCAGGCCAGGGCGCCGGCGCCGATCGAGCGGGTGGAACTCCCGGCCAAGCGGCCTGATTGGCCTGGTTTTGGGGCGGCTGGGTCGGTTGATTCGGCTGAGCCGGCTGGGCTGGCGGCTTGGCGGCGGTTTTTTTCTTCGGCTTCGGCTTTTCGGACGAGGCGGTGGCCTCCTCGGACGGGTCGGCCGGAGTGATGGCCTGCGGAGCGCCGGCCTTCGGCTTTTCACGCGACGCGCGCTTTGCCTGCTTGGGCTCGTTGGCGGGAGCTGGCTCCGGCGTCATGGCGGTTTCCGGCGCGGCCTGGTAGCCCTTGACCATCTCGGGCGGCACGCCCTGCGGCACGCCAGGCACCCCCTCCGGGAACACCGGCCTGCGCTCGCCCGGCAGCGGCTTCTTGGTGTCCGGAATCCACCCGGTCACCGTGTCGATGACGTCGCCGATGTTGCCTCCGGCGCCGCAGCCGGCAACACCGAGCGCCAGGGAGATCGCGGCTAGGGGCAGGATCGCGCGGTATCGCATGGCGTCTCCCCCTTCTACCCCTTTGCCCGGGCGCCGGTCAGCGCCATCAGCATTTCGACCCTGGCGCGGATGCTCGACGGCGTCTGGGCATCCGTCAGGACGAGATCGATCCAGCGCCGGCTTGCGGCCTGATCGCCCGCGCGCCAGGCGGATAGCGCCAGCAGCTCGCGCGCCGTGTGAAGGAACGGCCGGTCGTTCGCGGTCAGCGGCTCGAGCCGGGAGCGTAACTCATCGTAGGGAGCCGTGTCGACGAGGATCAAGGCCGCGCGGATATCTGCCAGGTCCTGAAGCAGCTGGCCGATCCCGCGATCCGCCGCGAGCGCATCATAGGCTTTCACCGCGGCTTGCGGGTCGCGCTTGGCCAGCTCCTGGGCGGTGCGAAACCGGGCCAGCGTGCGATATCCGGCCGTGCCTTCGGCGGCGAGCTTGGTGAAGGCGGCCGCAGCCTCGTCGTGCTTGCCTTGCTCGGAAAGCTGGACGGCGGCCTCGAATTGCCTGCCAGCCTCCGCAGCCTGCTTCGACTCCCACCATTGATAGAGGCGCCAGCCGCCGATGCCGATGACGATGAGCAATGCCACCGCAATGATGAGGTTGCTGTACTGCTCCCAGAGCTTCTTGAGCCGCTCTCGGCGTACTTCCTCGTCGATTTCGCGAAAAATATCCGACACAAGGCGCTCCGGGCGGTCTAGGCGGGATTTACCCGCACCGGCCAATAGGGCCGCGTAAAATACCGATGTGGCGGCGGCGTGGCAAAGCATAAGAGCCTGCACACAAATGCGATATTTCACCGCCCCCGGTGGGTTTCCCTGCCCCGCGCGTCAGCGTGGTGGGGAGGGGTTAGGGGTGGGTGCCTTGGAATCGGATGTGCCCGATCCCCCACCCGGCTCGGTGCTCCGCACCCCGCCACCCTCCGCTGACGGGGAGGGAAAGGCTCACGGTCCGAATACCGGAACGCCGGCCAGCGGATGGAACACCAACCCGACCGCGAGATAGATCAGGGTGCCGACCACGACGGCAACGGCGTCGTTCTTCCAGCCGCCGACCGGGATCGGGGGCGCGCCCGGATCGGCGCGGCGCTTGAGCGAGATGCGGTCGTAGACCGCCCAGCCCAGAAACGACCCGAACAGCACGATGCCGCCGAGATCTCCGTTCGAGATGAGATGCGCGAACGCCCACAGCTTCACGCCGACCAGCATCGGATGCTTGAGCGTCTTCTTGATGGTGCCCGGAATGTAGGCGGCCGCGACCAGGACGAACGCCGGCCACATCAGCGCTTCGGCGAGGTGGCGCATGAAATCCGGCGGGGACCATACCGGGATCAATCCGGTGCGCCGGTAGAGCGCAAAACCGTAGGCAGCCAGCACCACGCCCAGGATGGAGACGAGCGAGAATAGACCCTTGTAGGGTCCCGCGCCGATCCGCGCGATCAGCT
>WNGD01005380.1_pt1 | contig 12429 bp, 10 predicted proteins | sample 5400671 | NCBI WGS metagenome assembly WNGD01 (sample SAMN13153369, study PRJNA577476) | soil metagenome | isolation source: 40 cm soil or saprolite under grassland replicate 2 | place: USA:California | collected 2016-06-15
GGGGCAATGCCTTGCTGGGGCATGCCTCCAGCTTGGCTTCCTATTTATGACCAGGCCTCATCTAGTTATGGTCTGGCTTGTTCGGAAAATCTATCTTCTTTAGGCAAAATCGGACTCGCTGACTGTTTTCCTGTGTTTTATGCTACAAGGGCATAGCATTCCATCGATATCTCTATGAGGAACAGTGGATGGCAGATATGACGAGACATTCTCCCGCAGCAGCGCCCTGGTGGGTTCGTCTCTGCCGCTGGCTCTGGCAGCAGCGGGGAGTCATTGTGACCAACTTCCTGCTCGGCATCGCCCTCAACCTCCTGGCTGCCTGGCTCGTCTCGCCGTGGAGCTCAATGGTCTCCAATACCCCTTTGGGGACAGTTCTAGACCATCCGCTCGTCCTTTTCGGGTGTGGGGTTGCGCTGCTAGCGTTAACAGGGATCGTGTGGTGGGTCAACCACCTGAATCTTGCTTACACTGCTGAAGGTGCCTCCATTCCTACTCCTTCGTTGCGGGAGCGGTTGGCACTGCTCCAAGTCTTACGCCGCGACTATACTCGGCGGCAGAGTGACACATTGCGGGGGATGCCCCTGCTTCTTTTGCCGTTGCAGGATCGCACGGATGCCACGCTTTCTTCTGCGCAACTCGTATTTCCTCGCACCGCGACCGCTGAATCGCATCCCCTGCCGCCTGGTACGTCGCTAATCCAGGTGTATGACGACACAGCGGATGGTCTGCTCCTGCTCGGTGCGCCGGGGACTGGCAAGACGACGTTGCTCGTTGAACTGGCCCTTGATCTACTGACCCGAGCCGACGACGATTCCACTCACCCCCTACCAGTGATCCTTAACCTCTCATCCTGGGCAAACAAGCGACTCCTACTGGAGGACTGGCTGCTTGATGAGCTACAACTAGCATATCGTGTGCCTCCACGGCTGAGTCGAGCCTGGTTAGCACAGGATCACTTGCTGCTTCTCCTCGATGGCCTCGACGAGGTTGCTGAACCTGTCAGGGCTACCTGCGTCGCGGCCATCAACGCCTATCGCGGGGCGCACTTCGTGCCCCTAGTGGTGTGCTCACGCACTGAGGACTACCTGACCCAGCAAGCCCGGTTGACCCTGCCGGGAGCCGTCGAGATCCGGCCACTCGAAGAAGCGCAGGTGCTGGCCTATCTGCAACGTGCAGGCAAACCGCTGGCTGCTGTCCGAGCGGTGCTGCGCACCAATGCCACCTTGCGCACTCTCATGACTACTCCACTTATGATGAGCGTGGTCATCCAGGCATATCGTGATACCAACACGAAGAACCTACCGCAGCTGGGCACAGCCGAAGATCAGCAACACCAGATCTTCTCCAACTTCATCCAGCGCATGCTGGAGCGCCCAGTCGTGCGAGGACAGTTCACTCCCCAACAGACGCGTCGCTGGCTCACCTGGTTGGCTCGGCAGATGCAGCAGCAGCATCTCACGGAGTTCTACCTGGAGCGATTACAACCGACCTGGCTTCCAACGACACGATCACGAATTTTCTACAGTGTATTCAGCGGGCTGTCCTTTCTGGGATTGGCTGCTGGGCTGTTCGGTACGCTGCTCGGTGCTCTGTTCAGAGGACTGAATGGCGGACTGATTGGTGCATTGTTTTTCTTGCTGGTTGGCATGCTGTTCGGTGGGTTGTTTGGCATTAAAGGGGGTAGAGTGGATCAGGTCATACGCCCTGTAGACAAGCTCAAGTGGTCCTGGAAAAACGCGAAGCCGTGGCTGGTCATCGGGCCGATCTTGGGACTGGCCATTGGGTTGATCGGTGGGTTAGCCTTCAAACTCCCTGGCGGGCTGATCGGCGGGCTCGTCTTCGCATTAGTCCTCGCGCTAGCCCTCGTGCTGGTCGGTGGACTATCGGGTGAGCAAATCAACGAAGCTATACGCGTCCATCCAAATCAAGGAATACTCAGCTCTGGACGGATTGCCCTCGTCACCTGATTGATCTGTCTAGTGGTCGGTGCTCCGGCTGGTGCACTGCTCCAGGGGCCTGTCGTCGGGCTGGTCGTTGGGCTGTCCTTTGGACTGCTCGGTGGGCTAGTCTTTGGTGGGACTGCTTACCTGGCTCATTACGCTCTCAGCTTCTTCCTCTGGTGCACTGGAGCCATACCCTGGCACTATGTTCGCTTCTTAGAAGAGGCAACAGAGCGCATCCTGTTGCAACGCGTTGGGGGAGGTTACCGCTTCATCCACCCGCTCTTCCAGGAGTATTTCGCCTCTGGTGCGGTGCTCCCTGCTCCTGTTGTCGCGCCATCACCTCCACCATAAGTATCATGCTCGTTTCAGAACAATAGCGTGAGCAGGACAAAAGCACTGCAGGTAAAAAACGTTCCCTGAACGTCGATTTCATGGATAAGCATATAATAGAAGTGGAGCGTCCTCGGCTCCAAGTCGTGAATGGTACGCATGACCTTCCCCCGAAACGAGGTCCCTATGCGCGATCGCGTCCCCCGAGTGTAACCCTGCCACCGCCAGCTCCACCCGGTTGGCTGGTGGCACATACTCCCTTGTATATGCGGCCTACAGCGGTGTGCCAAAAAATTGAGTTATGTAAGAGAATAGAAAGATGAAAACCTCTTCAAATGGTCCGAGCGGCTGGAGATTGAAGTTTAAAGCACATGAGTGTACAATAGCATAAGAAAATACTGTATTCTCAATGGAAATGGAATACAATTTAGCTCACCCTGTAGAAGAATCGCCGTATCGGGTGTGACTTGAAAGCGCAGGTGCTCAGCCAGAGAGGCAGGTAGCATGGACGAGATCGTCAATACTCTTACCATTGCTATACAACATCTTGATGATAAAACGGTGCAGGCAAATTATGCTGCCTTGCTCGCGGTCCTGCGCCTGAAACTTCCCTCCGACCACACTCTGCTCGTTGCTATCTCCTCCCTGGAAAAACTGCCTACTTCCCTTGCTCGTAAAACTGTACTCCAGGAGGAACTCGAAGCTTGCCGGTTGCTCCTGGATGCTGATACTGTCAGCGCTCTGCACACGCTGCATATGTGCTTGCCCACTGGACCCGATAAGTTATCTTCTCTGCCTGTGGTGCTTGCCTCAGCTGGGGCACCCGTTGAACGTGCGAAAACAAAAGCGTCATCCGCTCAGCCCCGCTTATTCAGTGTTCCTTCCATCGATAAGCTGGATTTTGGTATGGATAGCGCCGAAACAGATCAGAACTTTCTTGCCAAAGCATTTCTCTATACCTCCCTCTTCGACAGAATTAAAGATGGGAAAAAACATCTCGTGCTCGGCAGAAAGGGCGCGGGTAAAACCGCTGTCTGCCTGAAACTCTATGACTATCTCAGCAAACAGGGAGCCAGAGCGAGTCTAATTACCCCGAGGGATTTGCAAAAATTTAGAAATGCGATGCTGGAAAAGGTAGGCCTTAATTCAGCTGAATCTGCGCTTCTAGCCTGGAAGTATGTCTTCCTCGTTCAGTTGGCCGAGTATCTGCTCGAAGATGCGAAGTCCGTCTATGGCAGCAACTATTTGAGTTGGCCCGAACCCGCACGCCAGATCCGTAATTTTATCATTCAGCATGAGGGCGGCAAAACCAGTTGGATCGAAAAAACCTTCCACATTATCCGAAGCATTAAAACCATCGGCATTAAAACACCTGCCGTTGAGGCGTCCGTAGATGTGCAGAATCAGAGCCAGGAAACGCGTAAACACGATTTCGATGATAAGCTGGACGAGCTGACAACTGCCATTCGCACTTCTCTCCAATCCCTCTCCATCACCCCTATCTACCTCTTGGTGGATAAGGTCGATGAAATCTGGGACCCTACCCCCGAAAGCAAACAGTTGATTATCGGCCTGCTACGTGCTATGAAAGAGGTGCTCGAACAATTTGGCTCTGTGTATGTCATTGTCTTCCTGCGCTCTGATATCTACGAATCCCTGGAGTTCCACGACTCCGATAAATTTCATACTATGGAAGAACTCGTCTGGTGGAATAAAGCAGAGCTAAAAGAACTATTGACCCTCCGCGCGGAATTATCAACCAACCTACTTTATAAAGCGCCAGGACTACAGAACGATAAGGGTCAGGCTGCAAAGCCGCAAAAATCCATGAAGTCTTCTATTGACGCTACGTGGAAACTATACTTCCCTTCGCACGTGAAAGGCGAAGATTCGTTCGAGTATCTGTTGCGCTACACTTTTATGCGTCCTCGTGATCTGATCCAGTTATGCAATCTCTGTCGCGACAAAGCACAAAATAACAAACATACGAAAATCGAAGCAGCCGATATTGATGACGCCTTGCCCAGCTATTCCCAGTGGAAACTACAAGACTTAAAAGATGAGTACCGTATCCAGTATCCTTTTCTTGAACCACTCTTCTTGACGGTCTTTTACAATACCAAACCTCAACTGGACCGCAACGCAATTCGGCGCTCATTTAGACCGTTAAAAACCCAGCTGATGCGTACGTTCGGCTACTATTACTTTGAGCCGCTGGATAAGCTCCTGCAAATTTTGTACAATATCGGCCTCCTGGGTGCTGTCGATAACGCTACTGTGCGCTACTCTTTTCGGGGCGAGAAGGTCTTTATTCCATATATCTCCCAATTCGAAATCCATCCTGTTTTCAGATGGGCTCTGGCAACCGCTTCTACCACACTGGATTCCGTCTCACCTGATTCTCAGGATTTAAGATCTGATTTGAAAAGATGGTGGGACTTGGAAGACTATACGACAAAAGGCACAGTGAGATCATTTACCCCCGCTCCAGGATTCAATCAGCCTGATACCGTGCGCATAAACCGCTTGAGCCGGGCAATAGTCAATGCCTACACTCATGAAGAATTAGAGCGCCTCCTTGTCTCTCTGGGTCTCAACGTCGAGACACTGAGCGGAGGTACTGTCGAACGCCAAGCCCAGGAACTTATTTTCTACTGCCTCCGCCAGGACCGTTATCATGATCTGATCCGACAGATCCTCATCGACCATCCCAAACTTGCAAGAGATATTCTTTGACCCATAGTTCCTCTTAGAACTAGAAAAATGAAGCTATCTGCCAAGCGCTGCTGACTATGACAGCCCAAGATGCACATGGCTGGTTCAAGCACTATGGCTGTATACTGTTCGAATGAAGCAAACAATGTTTGATCCCTTTTCTGTCACATTGGGTTCGAAGCCAGGAAAATCGACCTGCTTGAGGGAAGCCACGAAAAAGATGAGAGCGCTTCCAGGCATTGTTTCTAGCAACCTACCTGTATTCGTCTCTCCGGATGTGACAGAAAAGGGATAGGTAGAACAGCATTGGCTCATTCTGCATGCTTACCCAGCATGTGAGTAGCGCTGGTACGCAGCACCAGCTGCCGCTACTTTGTTGACACGGGATCGCATCTTGTTTTAAACCCATCGAATGGGGATCATCTACGCTCAAATTGCTCAGAATATCTGCCCGGAATCAGGTGTGAATTCCCTCGTCAACAAAGTAGCGCTACCTGGAGTTTGTTGTCGGGGGAGGAGGTGCCTTCACCGGGGGATCAAGGTCGGGAGCGGCGTTGAAGAGAATCTGTTGCCAGCGGGTGAGGTAGACATCGAAGAAGTCGAGTTGTTGCTCGCGACCGATGAAGATCTGGTTGAGGTCGTAGGCGTCGAAGCTCGGCTGGGATGTGTGGCGCGTCATTGACAAGATACCTTACATGCATGTGTTCGGGCGTTGATGCGTCTTCTGTACTGATTCACATGTATGATACGTTATTTTGTCGGGTTTGGCTAGAACGGTCTTGCCTGGCTCACGGCTGGTCAGTTGGTGGCGTATCTAAGGGTAGATTGTGCTGGCTACTTGGTACATCCGTTCAGAAAATTGGAGACGTGTGCCAAGAAAATCACGAAGAAGCAATCTTCTACTCAATGGACATGCAAGCAGCTATCGAGACAACCAGGGAGCGAGCAGAGGTCTTCTTTGTCTGAGAGGAGAAAATAGAGCAAGGAAAACCCTCCTATCTGGCTCGATGGGTCATCTATCGAAAAAAAGAGAGGGTTTGACCCCTTCGGGAACCTCCTCCTTTGCTACTTGACAGGGGAGAGAAGCGAAGCCATGAAGAGACTTTCGCTTCGAAGTGTGAAGCCTTCTTGCAAGAAAAGACAAATACCTCTTGCATGTTGCATTCATCTGAGAAAAACTACAAGGAGACCTGCCAGTCTGCGACTTTCCAAATCAAGCAGACTCCCCACCACGTAGCCACTCGCTTCTCCACATTAAGTGAAGAGCTAAGCACTTCTGCGGTAATCGTGGTGTAATCCACCCAGGACTGGCAAGCAGAGGATCTTTCTCCCGCCGTCATCCGCAGGAACTGTCTCCCCAAACTGTGCTGGGATCTGTTGTCTGATGCCTTGATGCGGTCTGGCTCGATTAAAGTACTGGACATAGGCACGCAGAACATGATGCAGCTGCTTCTCATGGAGGATGAAAAGATGATCGAGACACTCTCGCCGCACGCTGCCCACAAACCGTTCACAGATGGCATTGGCCCGTGGTGCGTGATAGGGCGTTTTGAGTATCTTGATGCCGCTCGTTGCTGCCACGCGAGCGAAACAGGATCCAAATTTGGTATCACGATCGCGAATGAGATACTTCGGCGATTGTCCAAAGGGAGTCGCTTCCCGCAGTTGTTGTGCTGTCCAGGCATCGGTAGGAGATCGTGTGACACCCACATGGATCCACCCGTCGCGACTTCAGTTCGATGATGAAGAAGGCAAACAGGGAGCGAAAGAAGAGGTCGGTGACCTGCAAGAAATCACACACCCAGATATCTTTGGCATGGTTCTGCAGGAAGGTACCCCAGTTCTGTCCTCGCTGTCTTGGTATGCGAGCATGCCTCATGTACTTCTGAATGGTGCGTTTGCAGACGCGAATGCCTAGCTTGAGTAATTCGCCACGGATCCGTTCAGCCCCCCACAGGCGATTCTCCCTTGCCATTTCCTTGATCAACGCCACGGTCTCAGCGGCTATCTTCGGTTTGGCCACAACCGCTCTCGATGTGTATTTCCAGTACAGTCGAAATCCTTGGCGATGCCACCGAAGCAGCGTTTCTGGCTGGATGATGAACAGGGCTTGTTTCCAGCTCCGAACGGTCCTCGCCAGAAGAAGCAGGAGCATCCGGTCCGTTTTGGTACAGGCAGCACGTTTCACCTGTCGCCGCAGGATGATCAGTTGTTGGCGAAGGAACGCATTTTCTGCGACAAGTTCGGACTTGCTTCTGGCAAGGTCGGTCAGCGTCCCCAGCAGGAGCGAGGTGGTGTCCGGTTTGGTCCAGATGACGAAGCGGCGGTGGAGCGGCCGAAGACAAAAGCGTGTCAACCATGTGACGAACGTGAGAATCCTCTGCACTGTAGACATTACCCCTTTGTAAAGATGAGCGATTGAATACGTGAGATTGTACTCTTCCTCTACGGAATCGGCAAGGAGCGAGAGTCATGATGAGGAGTTCTCAAAGGCCTATTCTGGCCGACGGATACCACAAGTAGCCAGCACAACCACTCCCTTGACAGTTTTAGCACAAATTTGATATTATATAAAATATCAAATATAGGCCTGAGGAGTGACATGGTTCTTTCAGTATATCGTACAAAACGAGAAATTGCTGCAACACTTTTGAGGGATGCCATTGTACGGGGGGAATTAACCCCTGGTACGCGCCTGCTTCTGGAGGATCTCAGCCGGAAATTTGACCTGAGTATGACCCCTATACGTGAAGCTATTCCTATTCTCGAAGGTGAGGGATTTGTCGTTCAATTGCCGCATAAAGGGGCCGTGGTTGCTCAGATGGATCGTGAAGAGATCAGGGAACTCTATGCGATTCGAGGTGCGATGGAAGGGCTTGCAACCTCGGAAGGGGTTCCAAGGCTTACTAGCAAAGACCTCACTGATATGGAAGCATTGTTAGCTACTTTGGAGGCATTCCAGGGGACAACGGGGGATTTTCTGGAGGTAGATAGAGGTTTTCACCTCGTCCTGTATCGAGCGGCCGGGAGTCAACGTTGGGTCGAGACCATCCAGGCGCTTTGGCGACGTAGCAAGCGCTATATGCTCATCGCTATATCATCCGACGAACTAGCGCAGTTTGTTCAAGCTGATCACCGGCAACTCCTGAACTTTTGTAAAGAACGTGACGTTTCTCAAGCGGAGGCTACTATTCGCGCTCACCTGAAACGTTCAGAAGAGTATTTGCTTCTTCATTGGTCATTGACCCACGAGGGGCAACGAAACTGATGTGTGCAGTCGAGTTGGTTACTTTGTCCTTCGGAGGTCTCGTTCGCTCACTATGGGCAAGAAAGATGAGAGAATATGGTGACGCATATCGGGCAACGCTTCAAAAACAAGGTAGTGCTAGTCACAGGGGCTGCACATGGTATCGGGCGGGCTATTGCTCTTCGTTTTGGAAGTGAGGGCGGGCAGGTCATTGTGAATGATATCAACGCCCAGGGTACCGAAGATACTGTCCAGGCGATTATTACAAACGGAGGGTTGGCCATTCCTGGTATTGCCGACGTTTCGGATAAGAGCCAGGTCGACCACTTATTTGATACTGTGCTTGAACACTTTGGGACGGTGGATGTGCTGGTCAATAACGCTGGTTTAATCAATGTCGCACGTCACTTCCTTGAGGCGGACGAAGCCTGGTGGGACCGGGTCCTCGCGGCCAACCTCAAGAGTGTATTCCTCTGTTCCTTCCGCGCGACCCAGGTGATGGCCCGCCGGCATCAAGGCGTCATTATCAATATGTCGAGTGGAGGGGCCACTCGCGCCCACCGAGGGATGGCTGCCTACGACGCATCAAAGGGCGGTATCGAAGCCCTTACTCGAGCCATGGCACTCGACCTCGCTCCTTACGGCATTCGCGTGAACGCCCTCATTCCCGGCTCGATTGATACTCAGGGCATGAGCCCCGAGATGAAGCGAGAGCGAGGCGCGTCCGTACCGCTCGGGCGCGTGGGTGAGTCTGAAGAATTGGCCGGGCCGGCAGCCTTTCTGGCCTCTGAGGATGCCAGTTACATCACCGGACACATTCTAGCGGTTGACGGCGGTCTCCTCTCCCAGCAACGCTCACCAGAAGTCGATATTTTCCCGTTGAGTCGTTTCCCCAAACTGGAGGTTGAGTGATGGAAGAACCCCACGGGCATCGCAGGATAGGAGTGGATATCGGAGGCACGTTCACGGACCTCGTTGTGTTCGACGATGCTACCGGCAGCTTCGCCGTTGGCAAAACCCTCACCACGCCTCGCGATCCATCCCAGGCCGTCGAAACGCTCGTGCTCGAATCGCTTGAGCGTGAGGGGGTTGCCATAGGAAGCGTGCAGCAGCTCATCCATGGCACAACCCTGGTGACCAATGCGATCATTGAGCGCACCGGCTCGCATACCGCACTGCTCGCCACGCTGGGCTTCCGCGACTCCATTGAAATCGGGCGCGAGAACCGCTACGAGCTCTACGACCTCATGCTGGAAATGCCGCAGCCACTCGTACCGCGCTACCTGCGCCTCGGGGTGCCGCAACGCACACTGGCTGACGGAACAACCTTGCAGGAACTGGACACCGCGTTCGTAGAGCAGTTGACCCGCGAACTGGTCGCGAACGGGATAGAGGCCGTTGCCATCGCCTTTTTGAACAGTTTCGCCAACCCCTCTGCCGAACGGGAGGCCCGTGCTATCATTCAGCGTGTCGCACCGGGCATGCGGGTCTCCATCTCGTCGGAGGTGGTGCCCGAAATACGCGAGTTCGAACGCACCTCGACGACGATCGCCAACGTGTACGTTCAGGACCGCGTCGAGAAGTACCTGCGCGAGTTGCAGGCCCGCCTATATCGCATTGGCTTTACGGGCAGCCTCTTCCTGATCATTTCCAGTGGTGGGATTGTCACGGGCGATACGGCCATGCGCTTCCCGGTCCGCCTGCTCGAATCCGGTCCAGCAGGAGGGGCATTGGCAGCGGCCAACCTTGGTGCGGAATGCGGGTACGACGACCTGCTCTCCTTCGATATGGGCGGAACCACCGCCAAGTTCTGCATCATCGACCGGGGTCAACCGCTGATTGCCCGTGAATTCGAAGTTGATCGCAGGTATCGCCTGAAGAAGGGGTCAGGACTCCCGATAAAATTACCAGTGATCGAAATGATCGAGATTGGCGCGGGAGGCGGCTCCATAGCTCGCATAGATCCAATGGGGTTATTGAAAGTTGGGCCGGACTCTGCGGGGGCCGAGCCGGGTCCAGTCTGCTACGGCCTCGGGGGAACCGAGCCGACGGTGACCGATGCCGACCTGGTGCTTGGCTACCTTGACCCCGACTACTTCCTCGGAGGCCAGCTCCGCATAGATCTCGAAGCCGCCGAGCTGGCCATTAGGGAACGAATCGCTGACCCGTTAGGCCTCTCCATCGAAGAGGCAGCCTGGGGCATTCACCAGATTGTGAATGAAAGCATGGCCAATGCCGCTCGCGTCCATACATTGGAGCGCGGTAAGGACCCACATCGCTTCCCTGTATTTGCCTTTGGCGGTGCCGGGCCGGTGCATGGTTTTCGCATCGCGAAAGCCCTGAGTTCGCCAGCCTTAATTGTGCCGTTTGGAGCAGGAGTCATGAGTGCCGTTGGCTTCCTCACTGCTCCGCTTGCCTTTGATTTCGTGCGCTCCTGGCCCGGTCGCATCGATACTCTGAACTGGCAGGAGGTCAATGCCTTGCTCACCGAGATGGAGGTGCAAGGCCAGACACTCCTGGGGAAATCTGGCATTTTGCCCGAGCACATTGGCCACCGGCGTGTGGCCGATATACGCTATGCCGGTCAGGGCCACGAGATTCAGGTTCCTCTGCCAACCGGTCGGCTTAGCAGCGAGAGCATCCCCATCATCATCAAATCGTTTGAGGAGATCTACCGCCGTCTCTATGAGCGGCTCAGCCAGTCTGTACCGGTTGAAATTATCAACTGGCGCGTCACCTCGTCCGGCCCGGCGCCCCAGGTACGCTTGCAAGTAGTGGGGAATGAGCTGAAGGTCGCTCAAACTGCCCGCAAGGGGAGCCGTAAGGCGTATTTCCCGGAGTATGGCGGTTACCACGCTGTATCGGTCTATGACCGCTATGGTCTGCTGCCTGGTACAAGCTTCGCTGGACCCGCCATCGTTGAAGAGCGCGAGTCGACGGTGATCGTCGGGCCGGATTGCCGTTTCCGTATTGACGAGCAGCGGAACCTTCTTATTGAACTATGATGTATCCAGCGAGGATCCTCTTCAATGAAAAATACAATCGACCCGATCACCCTGGAGGTGCTCTGGAACCGCCTGATCTCCGTGGTGAATGAGCAGCAAGTGACGCTGATGCGAACGGCCTTCAGCACGGTTGTGCGCGAGTCGCAGGACCTTGCCTGTGGGGTCTTTGATACGCGTGGCTCAATGATTGCCCAGTCGCTCACAGGGACTCCCGGTCACATCAATGCGATGGCGACTGGCGTGCGCCATTTCTTGAAAGCATATCCGGCAGAAACTCTCCGGCCAGGCGATGTGCTGATCACAAACGATCCCTGGCAAACTGCCGGCCAGATCAACGATATGACGATACTCACACCGGTCTTCAAAGGCGAGCGCGTGGTCGGGTACTTCGCCAGCACCTGCCACGCCCCCGATATCGGCGGCCACATCTTTTCGGGCGAGGCGCGCGAAGTCTACGAGGAGGGGCTGCGCATTCCAATCACGAAGCTGTTTATCCGCGATGAGCCGAATCACGAGCTTTTTAAGATCATCCGCGCGAATGTGCGCACTCCCGATGAAACTATTGGTGATCTGTATGCTCAGACTTCCTCAAACGCGGTGGGAGCGCGCGAACTGCTTCACTTTATGGAGGAGTTCGACCTGCATTCGATTGACCCGCTCGCCGACGAGATCATCACGCGCTCGGAACGAGCCATGCGCGAGGCGATCGGCGCACTGCCCAACGGGCGTTACGAGAACGAGTCCTGGAGCGATGGCTTTGACGAACCGATACGCATCAAAGTGGCCGTGACCATTGAGGACGAAGACCTGTTCATCGATTTTGACGGCTCATCGCCCCAGAGTTCGCGGGGCATCAACGTGGTGCTGAACTATACCCACGCCTATGCCTCGTTCGCGATCAAAGCGGCAGTGAGCCCTGAGATTCCACATAACGAGGGGGCCTTTCGCCCGGTTCATGTGACTGCGCCGCCCGGTTGCATTTTGAACTGCCTGGAGCCTGCTGCCGTTGCCTCGCGCCACTCGATTGGACATTTCCTGCCAGGGGTGATCTTCGGGGCGCTGGCCCCTGCCATGCCGGGAAAGCTCATGGCCTGTGGTGCCGATCCCATCTGGATCTCCGTCTGGCAGGGGAAATGGCCCGTATCCCAGGAGACCTTTACCTTCAGCCTGTTCCAATGCGGGGGGACCG
>WNGD01005385.1_pt1 | contig 12422 bp, 15 predicted proteins | sample 5400671 | NCBI WGS metagenome assembly WNGD01 (sample SAMN13153369, study PRJNA577476) | soil metagenome | isolation source: 40 cm soil or saprolite under grassland replicate 2 | place: USA:California | collected 2016-06-15
TTGGGAAGTGTCGGCGAAAGAGGGGGCTGTCCACGCCAAAGAACAGCAGGTCGCGTTGCGGCGGGGTGTAGTCTTTGACCGGAAGCGAGAAATCGAATTCGAACCCGTAATGAGCAGCGGCTGCTTGCAGGGTGGAGGTATAGTAGTTGATGTGAAAGAGGTCCCAGCCGACAACGGCGCCATCCGGGATGCTCTTTTGCTCGTCGACCAGGCGTTTGATGTTGGCTTGATGGACGCTGCCCAACCCGGTGCAGGTTGGACAGGCCCCGGCGGGTTTACTAAAGGAGAAGTTAGCCATGCCAATCTCCGGAATAGGCGCGCCGCAGTGTGGGCAGGGAAAGGTTTCTTCCGGAGCGGGGGCGTCGTCGTCCGCGCTGGATTCACTCTCCCATTCCGCGTTAGAAGGGTCGAAGGAGGGCGGAACGTCTTTTCCACAGGTCGGGCAGGGGCGGTGTCCCAGGCGAGCAAACAACACGCGCAGATAAGTATAAACTTCGGTGGCAGTGCCAACCGTGGAACGCGGGCTGCGGTTGGTGAGGTGCTGGTCCACGCTGATGGATGGGGAAAGCCCGGTGATGGCGTCAACCGGGGGTTTCGCCAGCCCAAAGGCAACCAGTCCGAGCGATTCCATGTATTGGCGCTGGCCTTCTTTGAGCAGGATGTCGAACCCGAGGGTAGATTTGCCCGAACCGGACACACCGGTCAGGACGACGAACTGGTTCTTGGGGATCGTAAGGGTGACATTTTTCAGGTTATGCAGCCGAGCGCCGCGAATAGTGATTTGAGCAGTCATCTGACCTCCAGGGTATGCAACAGTTGACAGAAACAGGAAACAATGCTAGATTACGTGCATCTTTTGATGCGCATGAAACGCATCCTATGCCTCTCTTGAAGAGGTGGAAGCCTCTGCCGTATACCGCCGGAGGCGCGACGCTGCTGTTTCCGTCGCCGAGCTCACCAGGCTCGCCCGTGTTGAGCGGGAGCATATGGCGCTGACTCTCAGGCGAATCTGAGCCTGTTCTGATAGTTTCATATGTTAGAAACGGTAGATAGATTGGAGACGGCACATATTCCGTCTCCATATTGATTCTATAACCCTGGTGTGTAATGGGAGGGTTGCAATTAATTCTCAATCCCATTGACTCTCATGGGCATTTCATGGTCAAACACGGACACATGAAATTGCGTTAATACGCAAAGAATGGATATGGCAAGGATTCCTTCCCAGGGCAGCCATTTATGCTGCTAAAACCTCTTATGCATCTAAAGTCGGACTCTGGGAAGAGTGGGACGAAAAACCGCGCTTACCTTCAAACGGCTACCAGGGATAGGAGAAAACTGCTTCAACAGGGGTTATAGCCGAGTTGATAAAGCGAGCAGAACCTATGAGGGCAAAGTCGAGAAAATGTCCCGTAGAAAGGTTGGCTTTAAGAACAGCAAGCTTCTCGTCCAACTCTTCTCTATTAACTCGTCTGGTAGAACCCCGCTAACTGGTGGTCGAGCATACCACCCCCTTGCGCAGGCGAAGGAGAGCTCGCCTGGGTTTACTTGCAGCCGACAAAGGATGAGTCGAACGTCGCTCTCGACGTTTGAGAGCGGCCCAAGGAGCAGGAGGAACCTGATAGCTGAGCAGTTCTCGGATGCTCCAGACATGATCGGTTAGCCCGGCAGCCATGGCAGGAGTACAGGCATATCCGAAGTGTTTCGTTTTGCTGAGTTCGTGAGGAGGAAAGCACAAGTTGTAGGTACAGCCGACCAGATACATCCCGGTTTCCAATGCCCGCAGACGACGGGCCGCGTGGCGACATTTCCGGGTAAGCACAGCCAACCGCTCACGGATGGTCCCATTGAGTCGCGCAATGAACGCTGTATTCCACACTACTCCTCCTTGAGATCTCTTCAATAGTTCCTTCGCCTGCTCGTGTTTGCCAAAGGTCATCTTCCGTATCACCTCAACGACTCGTTTCTTCTCGGTGCGCTTGATCACCGTGACGATGCATAAATCCGTCCAAACCTGTAAACATGCCCTTCCTCTTCCTGCCGTTGCTTTGATCTTCTCTCGAAACGCTCGTTTGATGCTGTTTGGGTACGCTGCCCACCCGTCTGTCGCCACCAGGACCGCTCGGACAGTCAGTGCACATGCACGCACCCGCGAGAGTAAACGGTCTGCTAGATGACGATCGCGGGTCGGACTCAGCGCTCCAGCGAGCCACAAACGGGTCGAAACCATCATTGCCAGGCCCATCCACACGATCATCGCCCCTCCCTTGACCCGGATCTCGTCGGCCTGAACATGCACCAACTCCAGCTTTCCCTGCTCAACGATCGCTTCATGCACTCTTTGGCATTGCACTCCTGCTCGATCTCGCCAGGCTGCCACCGTACGTTCATCCAAATCAAGGGCCTGGACGATTGCCTGAACCGGACAACCATACGCCAAGAGCGTGACGACGATCACAATCAGGCTCCTCGGTTGGCGTAATCCCTCAAACATCGTGCCTGTATGCCCACTGAAGGTCTTTCCACAGACCTTGCACCGATAGCGGAGGCGTTGCTTCCCATGGATCACGATATTGCCTTGCCCGATGTGTCCTCTTGCTTTACAGTGCTCATTCGGGCAAAATACCTGCACTGCATCCATCTGTTCTGCGCTTGTTTCTTTCATAGGCACAGCTTACAGATCGATGCTCGTTTTTTCCACTCACCCCGACTTCCCTCCACCGGGTAATGGAGTCCTACCACTCCAATGGCCTTGCCTCTGGGGAGGAGACGGACTCCCACGATATCTCTCAAAAGCTCTTCCCTAGCATGGCAAGAGGCAATGATCTACCTCTGAAGAGCAGCATGACCTGTCTAGAATCACACTTCCTCAGTGTAGCATGGATAAGTGTTCCAGTCTAGACGTGAATCGCCTGAAAGAGGCTCGGATAGTGCCGCTCTGGGTTGAGCTTCGCGCTGGGGGAGAGCCCCAGACTGCCGGAGATCGCCACGCCCAGGTCGGTGAGAATGTCGCCAAAAAGGTTGGAGGCCACAATAATATCCAGGCTCTCCGGCCTGGCGATGACCCGTGCAGCCAGCGAATCGATGAGTTGCTGCTCATGGGCGATATCCGGGTACCCGGTAGCCACCAGCCCAAAAACCAGTGCATGACGAGAAGCCCCAATAGAGTATTTCAGGCTGAGATGGCATCTTTGTCAGCGGTCAGACACAGTCCCAGCTCCTTGAGGAACGACTGTTCTCCCTCTTTCGTCAGGCGCACAGCCCGGTTGTTCGGGACACGTCTCACCCAGCCAAGATCCAGGAAGCACCGTGCCAGCGCAGCCCCCAAAGTGCCCGCGACATGATAGAGACGCTCGCTCCAGTCAATGTGGTGAGGGGCGAAAATCTGCCCTTGCTTCTTCAGCGCCGAGCACTCGATGCCCACTTCCTGCAGCCAGCGCTCGCCATCCCCGGTCATCAGATAGCCGCCATCTACTTTCGTCAGAATCTCCTTCTCTACCAGTGCCTGCGATAAGGTCACACCAAACTTGCCAGCAAAGTGGTTGTAGCACAGACGCGCGGCGCGCAAAGCCCGCCCTGCCTCAGATTCACGCAGTGAGTGAACCGGGGAGGCGGGTGCGAAGACAGCGAGCAGTTCCAATGCCTGCGCAATAGCCGGATCGGCCAGCCGAAAGTAGCGGTGCCGCCCCTGCTGCTCCACTCTCAGCAGCTTGTGCTCCACCAGTTTGCTCAGGTGATTACTGGCGGTAGAAGGGGAAACGCGCGCAGCTCGCGCCAGATCGCCAGCAGGCCACGCTCGACCATCGAGCAGTGCCATGAGGATAGTGGTCCGTGTTGGATCAGCCAACAGTGCGGCCACCGCAGCTACATTTACATCTCCAGGCATAGGTTGCAGGCTCCTTTTCTCCGTAGACTTCTCATGCTCAAAAGGAGACAAGCTCTCGTGCGCTCTCCTCCCTTTCAGGCGCATCACGCTGCAACTAGTATACAGCACAAATAGTTCGATAGAGCATGAACTATAGTTGTCTCATGATCGGTCGAGGGCTGCTCTCTTGACTTCACATGAGCGCAAGGTAAACTCCCGATTACCCCGCTGCCTTTCTCAAGAGCAAGAGGAGGCTCCATCGCTGCTCAGACTTCTCGGATAGGTCTGGCGAAACCCTCCAGAGCTTCAGAGGAACTGGTCATACATGGTAACGTGAGCTAAAGAGTATAATATTGCCAGACTGAAACAAAAAGGGTCTCGGAGGAAAGGAGAACATGGATGCATCGTACACCTCCCAGCGTTTGTTCTTCGGCTCTACAAGCCATTGGAAACACACCAGTTGTCCGATTACAAAAGGTAGTTCCCCCCAACAGCGCCGAAGTGTTCATCAAACTCGAGTATTTTAATCCAACCGGATCATACAAAGATCGTATGGCCCTTTCCATGATCGAGGTGGCCGAAGCACGCGGCACGCTGCGACCAGGCATGACCGTCGTAGAGTACACAGGGGGGAGTACTGGCTCCTCGCTGGCATTTGTCTGTGCCGTCAAGGGTTATCGCTTCAAGGTCGTCTCATCGGATGCGTTTGCTCGTGAAAAACTGCAAACCATGCGTGCTTTCGGTGCAGAGCTAACCATCGTGCCAAGCCAGGGAGGCCAGATCACGCCGGACTTAGTTCCACGCATGATCGAGGAGGCGCGGAAACTCGCACAAGCGGAGGATACCTATTGGACAAACCAATTTCACAATGCTGACACGCTCAAAGGCTACGAGCATATTGGCCAGGAACTGCTGGAACAGGTAGATGGGCCAATTCATGCCTTTTGTGGTGCTGTCGGTACAGCCGGAATGCTCATGGGTGTCGCCAGGGCATTGCATGGAGCCAACAGCCTGGCACAGGTCGTCGCCTTGGAACCGGCTACCTCAGCCGTCATCTCAACTGGCAAGGCTGGAACGCATCACGTCGAGGGGATCGGAGTCGGGTTTGTTCCCCCGTTGCTTGACAAGGCCTACTACGACCAGGCCAGAGGAATTGATGAGGGAGAAGCACGCCACATGGCTCGGCGCCTGGCACAAGAAGAGGGCATTTTCGTAGGAGTCTCCACCGGCTTAAATGTGACAGGCGCGCTCCAGGTAGCACGAGAACTCGGCCCGGGGCATACCGTCGTGACGGTAGCGGTTGATACCAGGTTAAAATACCTCGCTGGCGATCTTTACGAGGTTTAACCTTAGGATTGGTGATTCACTTTGAGGAGGGAGAATTCCGGGATGGTCCCTTTACTTCATAAAGTATGCACTTACTGCTTTGGCGACTTCTCGTGGGGCCTTTTTGTCGATCCCGAAGTGGTCCAGTTTTGGGAATGCCTTCGTTTCAGATCGTGGGAGGACTGCTGCAAGCCGCTCCATTCTCATCTCTCCCTGTGTGGTTTGGCCTTTCCTGCCATACATGAGCAGGATGCCCGTAGATATTTCCCGATAGTTTTGATAACTATTGTCAAGGCGAGCCACTTCCTTATGCTCATGCAAATTTTCCTGGAGGAGGCTCAGGATCTGCTTGCGCTCACGGGACCTCAGGAAAAGTGGAAGCAACCACTTCATGAGCCAGGGCGGTGTTTTGCCTGCGGACTTAGGGTTCATACCTCTGACGAACTCAACAAATGCATCAAGGTACTTCTTCTCGGCAAGTTTCTTCTCGTAGCCTGGTATCCAGCCTATCGGGATGGACCCATCAATAGAGACGCCGGGCTCGTACACGGCTATTTTGGTGAGCGATGAGTTGTTGCGGGCAACTTCCAGGGCAACGAGTCCACCGAAGCTGTGGCCAACGAGAAAGGACGCGCCGGTCTCTTTCTGCAAGGCGAGCACATCCTCACGCTCTTTGAGAATGCTGTAATCAGCGCCTTGTGGGCTGCTGAGACCTCGCCCGCGACGCTCGATGGTGTGGACCGTAAAATGCTCGGCCAGAGCGCTCGCGAAGGCAGCGTAGTCGGCAGCCATAGAGAGTGCGCCGGGAATAATAAGAACCGATGGCCCACTTCCCGTGGTGAGATAGCTAATCTTCGCCCCATCCTGGGATAACACGGTGTGGGTGGTGTCTGTGGCTGTGCTCATGTGACTCGTGGTCATCATTGCTCCTTCTTCATTTTGGCAATCAGGGCCTGGTACAACCGTTCGGTGAGTTCACTGTAGTGTTGGGCATCAATGTCGGCGATGACCATAAGCTGGTCAAAGTGCGAGTCTAGCAATTGCCTTCCTTGTGCTACCACCTCACTTCCTTTCGGAGTGATAGTAACGAGACGCTTGCGACCATGCTCTGGGCTCTTTGTCGTCTGGATATAGCCATCCTTGGCAAGCTCCGCAAGCATTGTGCTCACAGCTGGATCGCTATAGCCCAGGGCGACTGCCAGCTCATGTTGGGTGACCGTGCCGCAATGTTGCAGGACGATCAGGAAGAGGGCACGCTTGTAGGAGATGCCTACATGTGTCTGCAGCAATTTATCGGCCGCACGGTCTATTTCGAATACGAGTTTGCCTAAGAGATAGGCAGGTGAGTTGTCCATCACAATATGAACTCCTTAATGTTAGCATCCTAATATTAAGATGTTAACACATACTGAGTAAACGTGCAACTATTTTTGGGTGAGCGTCATCCCAAGAAAAAGCACCGGCATATGTGTCAATGGAATGGTTAATACCGCGGCCAAGCCCAGGGCGGTCGCAAAGGTGGTTAGAACCTGCCGTTCCTCGGCAAGGTCTTGTGCGACTTTGAAGACATTCGCGTCACGGTCCACGCCCACCACCTTTCGCACAAATGGGATGCGCCCAGCCAGGAGCAGGGGGAAATAGCCGCCGTTACACACGGCGTCGAGAAAGCGCTCACCGACGGCGAGTTCGATGATCAGACCTGCTGCACAGACGGTTGAACATTTGGTTGCTGATCGGTCATAACCGCCATCCTTCCCAGAAAGCGCTACACCTGGCCGGGTAAGCCATGCTCGAAACAATAGTAGAGCGTTTGGAAGGGCTGCCGGAAGGCGATCACATCATCGAGCACTGCTTCCGGCGCATTCCGTTCGACGAGGATGTGTGTGATGAAGTCGGCGATGGTCTCCATCTCGGCCTCGCCCATGCCAAGGCGAGTGAGTTCGATGGTGCCCAGACGCAACCCACCCGGACGGTCCCAGTCCTCGGGCCTGTCGGCTGGGATCAGGTTCTTGTTGGTGATGATGTTGGCGCGCGCCAGGTGCTGTGCTACGTGCAACCCACCACCGAACTGCCGCACATCGGCGATCACCTGGTGGGTAGTCGTGTAACCTTTGTGCGCACCCAGGACGGGGATGCCGCGACGAGAGAGCAACGCGCCGAGCGCCTGCGCGTTGCGCACGATCTGGGCCATGTAGACCTGGCCGAAGGCGAGCATCTCGGCGGCAGAAGCCGCCAGGGCAGCGACACGGTTGACCTGGTGGGTGGCAGCCAGCACGGGGAAGATCGCATGGGTGATGGGGACGGTGAGATCAGGGTCGTTCCAGACGATGATACCGCTCTGTGGTCCGCTAAAGGTCTTGCCCGCCGACCCGGTCATCACGGCCGCACCCTCTCGCAACGGGTCCTGGAACTGACCACCGGCGACTAATCCCAGCTGGTGTGCGCCATCGAAGAACAGGCGGCCTCCCCACTCGGCGACAATCTCCTGCATCTCCTGCAGAGGGAAAGCGAAGAGTGTCATGGAGGCTCCCAGCGCGACCAGCCTGGGACGCACAAGCGGAGCCATCTTGCGGAAGAGGTCAAGATCCACCTCAAGTTCGACGGGATCGAAGGGGATATCCACGATTTCCAGACCGCGCACCCCTGCCGGGCCGTCGCTGCGGTTGCTCGAGTGGCCACCGAAGGGCTGCGTCAGGCTCATAATGACATCGCCCGGTTCGGTGAGCGCCGTATAGACCGCCATGTTCCCTATCATGCTGGCCACCAGTCGATGGTCAGCATACCGCGCACGAAAGACCTGTTTGAGCAGTTCGACGCACAGGGCTTCGATCTCGTCGATGTGTTGGGTACCGGCGAACCAGCGGTTCACCGGGCCGATGTGCCCCTCGGCGGCGCGAATACCGACCTCGGCAGACAGGAGCGCGCGCACCGTTGGGCTAGTGGGCGCTTCCGGAGCGAGCAGATTCAGGCACTGCCTGCCGCGCCACTCCTCATTGCACGCGACAGCCGCCAGCACCGCCTCCTGCATCTCCTGGGGAGAGCGGCAGGCGTCCAGAACGGCCCTGGCATTGGCGAGGATGCCAGGATCATGCACTTCGAGCTGCTCAGGTGGATCTTGAATATCAGGCATGTATGGTCTCCTCTCGTCACATAATTGGGCAAAGATCGTCGTTCTGCTCCTCTCTACCAAGATACCACATTGCGCTGTCGTTCTATGTGTAACGTGGCCTTTATTATGGGCATTACTTCTGGCTGACTGACAAATTTAAGGTAGGTGAGAAAACACTAAGAAGGCTCAACAATCGGCATGACGGTGCTCCAGCTTTCGAGCGAGGGTGTCGCCGGGGCAGTGGTCCCGTTGGTGGTGGGCTTGCTCTCAGTGTTCGTTGCTTCTGGTCGCCGAGCCTTAGCAGCCAGAGCATGAAGCTCGTGAGGCTACGTGCTATACTAACCAGGCAAACAACAATTGACTATCCCAGATGTTCGGATTTGAGCATCTGGGAGCCTGCACAGGAGAAGCAACATGAAGATGAAACTTGAGCTCGTGCCAGTCCCGGTTGCTGATGTGGACCGCGCCAAAGCGTTTTACGTGAAGCAGGTCGGCTTTCACGCGGACCTTGATGTTCGGCCAAGTGAGAGCGTCAGAATTGTCCAACTCACCCCACCTGAGTCAGCTTGTTCGATTGTTCTTGGGACCGGCATCCCCAGTCTTGCCATGCCGCCTGGCTCGCTGCGGGGCCTGCATCTGGTCGTCGCGGACATCTACCAGGCTCGCGAAGCGCTCGCCAACCGAGGCGTTGAGGTCAGCGAGGTCGAGGAACACGATCAGGGCGTCAAGTATGCTTCCTTCCGTGATCCCGATGGCAACACCTGGGCCTTGCAGGAAATGCCCTGGCGATCTTCAGAGTTTTAGAGTGTGTTTCTTGGCTGACTGATAAACTTAAAGCAGCCGAGAAAGCCGTGAGTTTAGGCAGGACCCGCTTCCAATGTTCGTGCCGCCTTCGTCATCACAGTCGTCGCCATTTTCGTAAGACGCTGGGACGAACCAGCTGTTGTGAGGGCCCATCAAGCCCCGCTCGCGGAGACGGAGCTTGATGGCCCGTGATCAGACGATCGGAAGAGGCGTCAAGCCATTACGGGTAGCTCACCACGGTGACCGGGACATCCGGGTTGGCGCTGGTCGACGACCCGCCTGTGTCGTTGACCACGTGCAGGATGCCACCGAACCCGGCCGTGGAGAGGAAGATCGTGAGCAGATCGTGGAGGCTTGACGCCGGGAGGGTGTCGGGGACCTCAAACGCGTGCGCGGCGTAGATGTTCACGCCCTGGTTGAAGAAGCTGTAGCTGCCCATACCGTATCCGCTGAAGCTGGTTGCAGTGCTGGCAACCTTGAAGGCCGCCCAGCCGTCGACACCGGGAGCTTCCATCCACGCCGCCTGGCTGGGCGGGTCGTAGGGCATCTCGTTCTGGAAGAAGATGTCCGTGCCGCCATTCCCGTTCCAGATCACCTCGTACTTCTGGTAGTGCTCGACGAAAAGGCCGTACGCGGTCACGTTGTCACCGTTGACGATGACGCCGGTGCCGTGGTCGGCCCGCCATGCCCAGATGTCATCGAGGATGACGTTGTCACTGTTGACGATCAGGCTGCTCGTCGCGCTGCCCGGCTCCGCGCCGCCGATACGGAAGAACACATCCTGAAGCGCCGACGGGTCGGAGGCTTCCAGGTCACTGCGCGCGTGGCCGCTTCCGACCTGCAGCAGCGCCGGAGAATTCGTTGCGCCCGCGTCGAAGATCATCCCCGAGATCAAGATCCCCTTCACACTGGCGACTCTCATTGACACGTTTCCGTTTTCAGGGATCAGAGTCGGGAAACCGAGACCGAGCACCACGGTATCGGGACGCGTGACCTTGATGCTCTGGTCCAGGTGATAGATGCCCGGGGTCAGGATGAGGTCCCTGCCGGAACCTAATGCGCCATTGATCGTCGCTGCGGAGTCCGCCGGCTGGGCAATGAAGAACCTCTTGATTGGGATGGACGAGCCAGGCGTCGCGCCGCCGGCCCATGTCGTGCCCACGGAGTTGCGCTGCACTGAGGGCACGAAGACGTTGTAGTGCCCATCGGAGTCCACGTACAGGTATGGCGCCTCTCGTGTCACCGGGCTAGTAGCGAGCGTGGTGTACGGGCCACCGCATGACTTCTGACTGGGGAAACACTGGGCAGGCGCACCCATGACGCCTGAGAACACCTGGTTCCAGACGCCGTTGGTCCATCCATCAAGCTTGCTGTTCCTGACCAGCCACTGCTGCTGCGAGCCGTTGACCACGGTGCTGCCGTCGAACGCTGAATCGGCGATGAAGCCGCCACTCGCGTACGACGGAGCGGTGCAATAGTCCATAAGGGTGGCGAACCCGTTGATGTGGACCCGGCGCATCGGCGCGGCCTGCGATACTGCCCAGAATTCGCCGTTGTAGCAGCCGAAGTTCGGGGTGGTCACGTTGATGGTCAGGTTCGACAACGATCGCCAGAAGTTCACGAGCGCGGTGCAGTCGTTGGCACCGAAGCACTGGTTGTGTACGTAGATGGACCCGTTGATGACGACGTCGTTCGGAGAGAGGCCGAGGCCCGCCACGGTGGTGTAGTAGCCGACCTGAAAGTTGAGGGGGTTGGTATTGGATCCATATGTGCCGGGCTCGAACAGCAGCGCATAGCGCTGAGTTCCGAACTGGTTGGAGATCTGTTGGTTTGCCACCGCGTCGACCGTCGTCTGGATCTCGCTCAGCGGCATGTGGGGATTGAAGATGTAGACGTTGGGGCCGAAGTTGGTGCTCTCATGAGAGATGGCCCCGCTCAAAGCTGATGCACTGGAGTGACCGGCTGCATACGACTGAGCAACACGACTACTCCATGCTCCCATCACGAAGGTTACAGCCAGGAGCAAAGCCATGAAAGAACGCCAAACGTGGGAAAACGTCAGACGGAGACAAGGGCGAAGCAAGCGAAAGAGATGAACCGGAGACAAAATAGGATGCGTACCGTTGTGGTAAACGGACATGTGGAGATCTCCCTTTCTCAATAATAAAAGTGACTTTGAAACAAGATAGCACACCCCATGTGTGATGGGCACCAGGCAGTCGTTAACGCCTGTACAGGAAGCGCGACTGCTGTGAATACCCGTGGTTGCACGAGAACACTCCTATGGATGGTCAGCAGGAATGAAGGATGGCTTTCTTAGTACCTGTCTCTCAGCTTCCCCCAAAGGGAGACAGGCCCTGACTGTTCTCTTGCCATGGGCAAGGACAGGAAGAGGTGTTTCGCTTCTAGCGACGAAACAAGACAGCACACCAACGCAGGCGAGCCTTAGTATGGCGGATGGATGACTCACAGGCCTGGCCAGTGTAAACTTTCCCTTCTGAATCCGCCGTCTATTATGACGGTGATGTCTAAGTTGAGTAACGGGTAAGAGCTACAAGTACCTTAAATTCTCCTGTGGAGACAAACAGTGTCGTTGTTCATATTGCCTGCCATCTCCCCACCACCCTCTGTCCAGTTTGTGGACAGCCATTCGAAAGCTGAAGCATTCCCACGCTCGTTTTCCTTTCGAACATTCAGGTAAATAATCAATAATGGACTGCTGTGAAACCCTGGTGGTATACTGAATGTACCTTATTCAGCGTACTCTTCATTGTTCCTTCCGCTGCTACACCCTCTTGGGAAGGGTATCGCAGGCACTGGCTGAGTGCGGAAATTGGCACCTGTTTGCCCTATATTCAAATTTAGGAATTTAAACTATGCAATATAATCATCCATCACCCATATCGTTTTTACTTGATGAGGAGAACCGCAAGCTCATCTTGACCTGGAGCGACGATCACGAAAGCATTCACAGTTGGGAAGCTCTACGCTGGGCCTGCCCCTGCGCTTGGTGTGCAGGTGAGGGTGGCCTGCCCGGCATGTTAAAGAACAGAGACCGGCTGAGCGTTGAGGAGACAACGCTGGTGGATATTCAGCCTGTTGGCCGCTACGGCCTGACGCCCATTTGGGAAGATGGGCACAAGACAGGCATCTATACCTACGAAAAACTGCGCGCCAGTTGTGAGTGTGACGAATGCCAGGCGGCCCGGCATAGGAAGAAATAGATGTTAAGAGTGAGTATATCTCTCGTTATATGTAATTGAGTTCTAAAAGGAACCAGGGTTCTATCACCCTTGATTTTGATGGTGGAAATGTAGG
>WNGD01015522.1_pt1 | contig 12421 bp, 10 predicted proteins | sample 5400671 | NCBI WGS metagenome assembly WNGD01 (sample SAMN13153369, study PRJNA577476) | soil metagenome | isolation source: 40 cm soil or saprolite under grassland replicate 2 | place: USA:California | collected 2016-06-15
TGGCATTGCCAACGTCGCCATCGGGACGAAATGGAGCGTGGAAGAACCACTGGAGCCAGGCTTTGAAGGCGACCACCGACGTTCCGACGACGAAGGCCAACCCGACCGCGTCCTGCTGCCACCTTGTGCGGAGGAGCCACACCGCGGATGCCGCAAGGCCCAGGTAGCTGAGCCTCATCGGCAAAGACTCGTACCGTGTGAACGACCCGATGAGGCTTAGCGGCCACGAGATGGAGAAGACGAACGCCAGCACGGCGGCCCCCGCGGCGGCAAGCAGCGGGAGTCGCAAGGCGCCAAGGCTCGGCCCAGCGTGGATCAAGAGCTCTAACCCAATCCCAAGACACGCGCCGGCGATCACAATCGACGCACGAGGAAGGATGTAGGAATCGCTTGCGATGGGTAAAGACACGAGTGGCAGCGTTAGCGCGACAAGGGACGGAATGAAACCACCGATCCGTTCGAGAAGGTGCTTCACCGCGCCTCCTCTTAACTGAAATCCGGTGGCTGAGTTGGACGTTATATTAGGTGCAGAGGTACCACCCGGTACCACTGAAGCGTCGAGGAGGTGCTGGCCCCACCTAGTAGTCGAAGAAGTAGTCGAGGAGGATAGGGATCTTGTATCCGTTTGAGAGATTTACTGAGCGCGCCAAGAAGGTTCTGACGCTCGCTCAAGAAGAAGCAGAACGATCGCACCACAGCTATATCGGCACCGAGCATCTTCTCCTAGGGCTGCTTCGGGAAGGTGAAGGCCTGGCCGCCAAGGTTCTCAACAACCTTGGGGTAGAGATCGGCAAAGTCCGGCAGACCATCGAGTCGGTCCTCGGCCGGAACGAGCGGATCATCATCCAGCAGATCATCCCTACGTCGCGCGTGAAGAAGGTCATCGAGATCTCCTTCGAGGAAGCGCGGCGCATGGGTCACAACTATGTCGGCACCGAGCACCTGCTTTTGGGTTTGCTCATCGAGGGAGAGGGCATCGCCGCGCATGTGCTCGAAGACCTCGGCGCAAACCTCGAGAAGGTGCGCACCGAGATCGAGCGCCTGCTCCACGACTCGAGCGCGGAGACCGAAGCGGAGCCCGCTCCAAAGAAGCCGTCCAAGACTCCGTTGCTGGACCAGTTCGGCCGCGACCTGACGGAGCTCGCGCGACGCAACCAGCTCGATCCGGTCATCGGACGGGAGACGGAGATCGAGCGTGTCATCCAGATCCTCAGCCGCCGCACCAAGAACAACCCCGCACTGATCGGCGAGCCTGGGGTCGGAAAGACGGCAATCGCGGAGGGCCTCGCCCAGCAGATCAACCTCGGCAACGTCCCTGAGTCACTCCAGCACAAGCGCGTGCTGACGCTCGACATGGGCGCGCTTGTCGCGGGCACCAAATACCGCGGTGAGTTTGAAGAGAGGCTCAAGAAGATCCTCGACGAGATTCGCTCCAGCCGCGAGGTCGTGTTGTTCATCGACGAGCTGCATACCCTCGTCGGCGCCGGGGCAGCCGAAGGCGCAATCGACGCGGCGAACATCCTGAAGCCCGCGCTCGCGCGCGGTGAGATCCAGTGCATCGGTGCGACGACGCTCAACGAGTACCGCAAGTACATCGAGAAAGACGCGGCACTCGAGCGCCGCTTCCAGCCGGTCTTCGTGGATCAGCCGTCGCTCGCCGAGACGATCGACATTCTCAACGGAGTCAAGGCGCTCTATGAGAAGCATCACCGGGTTGTCATCACCGACGCCGCCGTTCATGCGGCGGCCGTGCTCAGCGACCGCTACGTGAGCGACCGCGCGCTGCCGGACAAGGCGATCGACCTGATCGATGAGGCTTCGGCGCGCGTTCGCATGAAGCTGACTACGACTCCTGAAGATTTGAAAGAGCTCCAGAAGGAGATCCGCAAGCAGCGCGCGGAGCAGGACGACTCTGTCAACAAGCAGGACTTCGAGGCCGCCGCTAGCGTGCGGGACAAGGTCAAGAAGCTGCAAGACAAGCTTGCCCTGAAAGAAGCCGCGTGGCGCGACAAGCTGGGCGAGACCGTACCCGAGGTGGGTGAGGAGCACATCGCGCAGATCGTGGCCGCGTGGACGGGCGTTCCCGTTTCGCGTCTTGTCGAGGAAGAGAGCGCGCGATTGCTTCGCATGGAAGAAGAGATCCACAAGCGCATGGTCGGCCAGGAGGAGGCGATCGTCACGGTGTCGCAGGCGGTGCGGCGCGCGCGGGCGGGCCTTAAGAATCCGCGGCGACCGATCGGGTCATTCATCTTCCTGGGTCCGACGGGTATCGGAAAGACCGAGCTGGCGCGCGCACTCGCGGAATATCTATTCGACTCGGAGGACGCGCTGATCAAGCTCGATATGTCGGAGTTCATGGAGCGCCACACAACCGCGCGCCTGGTCGGATCGCCTCCGGGATACGTCGGCTACGACGAGGGCGGTCAGCTGACCGAGGCAGTGCGGCGCCGGCCCTACTCGGTGATCCTGTTCGATGAGATCGAGAAGGCGCACCCCGAGGTCTTCAACATGCTGTTGCAGATCCTCGAGGACGGCCGCCTCAGCGACGCGAAGGGCAAGATAGTGAACTTCGCGAACACAGTGATCATCATGACCTCGAACCTCGGCATCCGGGACGTCAACCAGGCGGGCACGGCACTTGGTTTCCAGCCCGCCGTCGTCGACGAGTCGGAGGAGGTCGAGCGACGTCACCAGAACACGAAGCAGAAGATCGACGACGAGCTGAAGCGGATGTTCCGCCCAGAGTTCTTGAACCGCGTCGACGCGGTCGTCGTCTTCAAGAGCCTGACCACGCACCAGATCCGCGAGATCGTCGACCTGCAGCTGAACCGGCTGAGCAAGCACCTGGCCGAGCAGCAGATCACGATCGAGGTCACCGACGCGGCCAAGGACCTGCTCGCGAAAGAAGGCTACGACCGGACGTATGGCGCGCGACCGTTGCGACGTGTCATCACCAGCCGGATCGAGGACCAGCTGTCCGAGAACCTGCTGCGCGGCAAGATCGCTCGCGGCGATACGGTGCAGATCGACGTCGAGGGCGAGGACGGGCTGAAGTTCACGCCTACGAAACACCGACACAAAGAGCCTGCCGGAGCCGCGCCCGCCAAACCGTAGACCGCTTTCCGGCCCGAGCCGCTTCGCGGCTTGGGCCACCTTCCCCGGCGAGCGGCCCGGGGGCCCTGCCTAGCCTTGAAACCCCCATCCGGCCCGAGCCGCTCTGCGGCTGGGGCCACCTTGCCCGGCAAGCGGGGAAGGGAAGTGCCCGCCCTAGCCCTTAAGCCAGTCGCGGAGGCGTTGGGAGAGGCGGGCCGGCGTGGTCTGGCTCTTGATCATGTGATCGAGGGCACCGAGCTTCGCGCCACGCTCGACCAGTTCCTTCTCATTCCAGTTCGAAAGGATGACGACCGGGATATGCTCCGTCGAAGGGTCCGCCCGGAGCGCTTCGAGGACGCTCAGTCCATCGAGTTTGGGAAGCCTTATGTCCAGAAAGATGATGTCAGGGTGCGAAGCCCTTGCTTTTTCCAGAGCGATCAGACCGTCGCCGGCGATGTCGACCGAGTACCCGTCCAGCTCGAGCTTGAGACGGTACATCTGAGCCACCAACGCATCGTCCTCGACGAAGAGGACTGTTACGTCATCTGGGTCCGGGGTCGCACGCTGACTCAATTCCCATCCCTTCTCTTTCGTGCAACGCTTAGCCGGTGCCTTTGCGACCGGACTTGGAACCAGAAAAGTGAGCGTTTCGGCTCCCCTCCGCCTGCGACCGTTGGAAATCGGCGACCTGCTGGACGAGACGTTTCGCATGTATCGACGACACTTCTGGCTCTTCGCAGGCATCTCCGCCCTGCTTGCCATACCTTCGGCCGCGTCGTCTGGGTTCAACCTCTTTGCGGTCTTCGGCTCGCTCCTCGAGCCCGGATCGCAGCTCGACAGCACGACGTACATCGAGTCCCAGCTCGCGCAAATCGTCGCCCTGTTGATCAACCTCGCGCTCTTGCCTTTTGGCTTCGGGGCTGTCACGTACGCGGCATGCGAGTCAGCGCTGGGCAGGCCGGTGACGGCGGGCGGAATCTTCATGGCCGTCCTACGCCGCTACTTTCCACTACTCGGTTTCTTCCTTTTGATCGTCGTCATGGCGATTGTTTTCTGCCTCATCCCTCTGTGGGCGTGGATCTGGGTCAACTGGATCTCCGTGGTGCCGATGATGTTCGTGGAAAACATCGGGCTGGGCGCCGCGATGAGCCGAAGCTGGCGGCTGGTCGCCGGAAGGTGGTGGCGCACGTTCCTGATCGTGTTCCTGCTCGGCGTTCTCACCTACGTCGTCCGTACGGCCCTGGTCGCGTTCGCCGTCGTACCGGTGGCCGCTCTCTCGCTCTTTTTCTCGTCGTTCATCTTGCTCGCGATCGCAGGGGCCATCAACGTCATCGTCGACGCCCTCGTGAACCCTGTCCTGCAGATCGCGGTCGTGCTGATCTACTTCGATCTACGAGTCCGTCGCGAGGCGCTCGACCTGTTCCAGATGGCGCACCGTCTGGCGGCGCGGCCCGCAACGCCTTGACCCGAGCACGTTTGGCGCGTTGCATCGCCGCGTTCGCGCTGGCGGCGGGGCTCGTCGGTGCGACTGCCCTGACTGCTGCCGCCGACCCTGTCGTCCCGCCATACGCGGAAGCCGTGCAGACCGCTTACGACATCATTCAGAACGCGTCGCCGCAAGACGTGGCGCCAGCGGTCGCCGCGACTCAGGTCCTGATCGAGGGCACCGGCGACACGCAGTACGAGATCGTCGCCGACCTGAAGGCGCGACCGCCGCTCTACGACGAAGCGAGGGCGCGCTTGAGCGCACTCCTTGCGGCTTTGCTCCAGCCCATGACGACGACGGATCCTTCGCTCGCGGCGCAGAGATTGCACGAAGTGATGTCGATGAGCCGGTACGACGCGCTCCACCGGCCGCCGTCGTTGATCGACCGATTCACGCAATGGGTCCAGGACCGGATCGACGCACTGCTGCGGTTGCTGTTCGGAAACAGAGGTGGTGCGCAAGCGCCGCTCTGGTGGTACTACGCAGTGGGCATAGCGGTCGTCGCCGCGCTCGTGTTCATCGTCGTCCGCGCGTCGCGAGGCCGCTTCGCCGAGACCCGCGGCCTGCCCACCGGGGGTCCTCGCCCGCCGGCTGACTATTTCGCGGAGGCGGATCGCCTTGCCTCGGCCGGTGACCGGGTTGGCGCGATTCGCGCACTTTGCGCGGGGGTCGCGGCCACGCTCGCGGGCGAGCGCACGTGGGAAGGCAGCCCGCTCACGGTGCGCGAGATCTTCATGCGGGCGCAGGACTTTTCGACCCTGCGGGCGTTACTCCTGCCCTTCGAGGCCGCGGTCTATGGAGGACGCGACGTGGATGCCGCGACCTACGAGCGCGCTGCCGGCGTGGCGGCGGCGTTCCGTCAGCCGGCGCAGGAGGCCGCGTGAGACCCGCTCGGGGCTGGATCGTGGCCGGCATCCTCGCGATCGGGCTCGCCGCCGCGATCTATTTCTTGCAGCCGCATGCGGATTCTCCCGAGCACAGCTCCAACAGCGACGCCGCGAACGGTGCATCGGCGGCGCTCCTTTTCGCTCAGGCGATGGGGCATCAGACCTCTCAGATGGCCGGGTCATTCGACACGCCGTCTCCTTTCACCGTGATGTTCGTCTTCACGCCGACGAGCCCGTACACCGCCGAGGAAGCCGGCAAGCTCGTGCAGTGGGTGCGCGACAGCGGCGGTCTGCTGATCTACGCCGCTGAACGTGGCGATCCAGAGCTTGACCGTGCACTTGGCGTCATAAGGTCCGGCGGCCCGGTCTCGACAGGGGGTCCGTACACGGCGCCGCCCGCCCTGTCTGGCGTGGCGACTGTCTCGGGCGGCGGTGAAAGTTACTACCTCGACCCTTCCGCGTCGCAGGTCCCGATCCTGCGCACCCGAGCGGGTTTCGTCGCTGGGTACGAGCAGAGACTTGGGATCGGTCACGTCGTCGCCCTGTCGGACCCGCTGGTCCTGTGCAACGGCTACCTCGAGAAAACCGACAACGGGATCTTCCTTGCGGATCTGCTCAGCGCGTCGGGCGACGGCGCCTCGGTCACATTCGACGAGTACCACCACGGCCTGACAGTGAGCGACTTCGCGCCGCAGTCGTGGGTCACAACGCCGTGGGGCGCCGGACTGCTGTGGTTGCTGGTCGCGGTCTTCTTCGGCCTCATGCTGCGCGGGCGGAGGTTTGGTCCCCTCGTCGGCCGCCCGGCGGAGGTGGCGCGTTCGGACGCGGAGTGGTCGGTCGCGGTCGGCCAGCTCCTGCGCCGATCGAGCGCTCGGACGGTGACGCTGGGGCTGCTCGCCACCGCGACGGAGCGGGCCGTCGCGTCGCGGACCGGACTTCCGCTGCAGCCGCGCGAGCGGTTCTGGAATGCTCTGTGGGTGCGCGCACCCGAGGTGGCCGGCGAGCTGGCCGAGGTGGAGAACTCCCTGTTCGCGGCGTCCGGGAGCGAAGGACAGCTTTTGCAGGCTGCCCGGCGCCTGCATGACATCGCGCACCCCGTAAGCGGACGAGCCCCGTCCGTCCGGTCGCTCCGCGATGGGCCGACTTCCCCACAAGTGGGGAAGACTTGACAGGCACGGCTTCGACCACCGCGACCGACTTCTTCGCGCGCTTCCGCGAGCCATCGCGCTCATCGCGCAGGGTCACGTCCTCCTCGAGGGTGTGCCCGGCACCGGTAAGACCTTGCTGGCCAAGGCGATCGCGCGAGCCCTGACCCTCGAGTATGGCCGCGTCCAGTTCACGCCAGACCTGATGCCCGCGGACATCCTCGGCACCTCAGTCTTCGACCTCACGACGAGAACGTTTGCGCTGCGACGCGGCCCGATCTTCACGAACGTCCTGCTCGCCGATGAGATCAATCGCGCACCTGCGAAAGTGCAGTCCGCCCTCCTGGAGGCGATGGAGGAACACGGCGTCACCCTCGAGGGCCAGCAGCTTCCTCTTCCGGCGCCCTTCTTTGTGATGGCGACGCAAAACCCGATCGAGTACGAGGGCACATATCCGTTGCCCGAAGCGCAGCAGGACCGATTCCTGTTCAAGGTTCGCCTCGACTACCCGACGCCTGCGGACGAGATGGAAGTGCTGCGGCGCTGGGAGTCAGGCATCGAGCTGCGGGACCCGGTCAAGGCGGGCGTGGAGCCCGTTCTCGGCGCCGCCGACATCGACGCATGCCGGGCGCACGTTTCACGGGTCGTGCTTGACGAGAAGATCCGCCGCTACGTGGTCGACCTGGCGTCGGCCACCCGGGCCGCACCTGAGATCGCACTGGGCGCCAGCACGCGAGCTGAGGTTTTGCGCATGCTTGGCGCGCGCGCTTACGCTGCATTCGACGGCCACGAGTTCGTCACGCCTGACCACGTCAAGGCGTTGCTGGCGCCGGCGTTTCGCCATCGCCTCATCCTTCGCCCGGAAGCGGAGGTCGCTGGTCAGACGCCGGACAGCGTGCTGGACGCGGTCGCGAGCCGCGTCGTGCCGCCGCGCTGAGCCTGGTCCGCGGCCTGGCGCCGCAGCCAAAGCTCATCTGGGCGGTGGCCATCGGAGCGGCACTCATCGCCCTCGCGGTCGCCTCGCCGCTGCTCGGCTTCGTGGCGGTCGTATACCACCTGGGCCTCGTGATCGTCGCCGCGCGCGACCTTGCGCTGCTGCCCGGCCGAGGCGGATACGTCTTGCGGCGCACGGTGCCCGAACCGTTTTCCCTGGGCGAGCCCGAAGAGGTGACCGTCGTGGTGCAAAACCCTGCAGCGGCCGGCCTTCTCGGCAAGGGTGCCGACCACGCGCCAGACGCGCTGCGGGCCACGCCACGCGAGGTGGTTGGCCGCTTCGACGCCGGAGGCGTGCTCAGGATCGCCTACCGCACGTATTCACCAAAGCGAGGTGCCTACGTGTTCGGTCCAGTCGACCTGCAGGTGTGGCGTGACGAAGGATGGTGGCGCCGGCAGGTCAGGCTGGCGCAGCCTGAGGAGGTCGCGGTGTTCCCGAACGTCGTCGCCATCAAGCGCATCCAGCTCTCGCTGAGACGAGGGCTGCGAGCCATGGTGGGGATGCGCCGCGCCCGGCCGCCGGGCGCGTCGACTGCATTCGCGGGCTTGCGCGACTACGTCCGGGGCGACGACTTCCGCCGCGTGAGCTGGACCGCCACGGCCAGACGCGACCGCCCAGTCATGGTCGAGGTCGAGGCCGAACGCGGGCAGCAGGTGATCATCGCGCTCGATTGCGGCCGGTTGATGACCGCTCCCGCGGGCGACCTCGACAAGCTGGATCACGCGGTCAACGCCGCGCTGATGCTGGCCTGGGTCGCGCAAGCTTTCGGAGATCGCGTTGGAATGATGACCTTCGACGACCGCGTCACCGGGTTCATCAAGCCGGAGCGGGGTGCGGCTCAGCTGCGCCGCATCACCGAAGCGCTCTACTCGGTGAAGTCGGAATACGTCGAGCCCGATTTCGGCCACGCCATGACGCACCTTGCGCTCCGCGTCGGAAGGCGATCCATGGTGGTCGTGCTCACAGATGTGCAGGATCCCGAGGCGTCGCGCGAGCTGGTCGCGCACGCGCTTCGCCTCGCCGCGCGCCACCTGGTGCTCGTGGTAGCGATGTCGGACCCGTCTGTCCTCAGTGCGCGCGATGACCCGATCGACAGCACCAACCGGGCGTATGAATGGGCGGCGGCGGAAGAGTTCGTATCGAGCCGGCGCGCGAGCTTCGAGCTGCTGCGGCGGGGGGGAGTGCTAGGCCTGGACGTGGTCGCCGGTAAGTTGTCTCCGTCCCTGGTCGAGCGCTACCTGGAGCTCAAGGAGCGCGCCCTTCTTTGAAGAGCGACCCGTGAGCAGCAGATATGAGTAGAAGAGCACTCCGGTCGTCAGTCCGATCGCGACCTTGAGGGCGAAGGGCGCGCTCGATGGCGAGATGTTGCCTTCGACGGTGCCCGCGATGACGAGCAGGGGCGCGAGGCCGAGCAACAGCGTGAACGCTCGGCGTGCCGCGATGACCAGGGCGTCGGAGCGCTTTCGGTTGCCGGGCGAGACCAGCGCCCAACCCATCATCAATCCGCCCGCGCCCTGCGCAATCACGATCGACAGCTCGAGCACGCCGTGGGCGATCACAAACTCGAAAAGGCCGCCGGCCAATCCGTAGGCCTGGGTCAGGCCGAAGAGTCCGCCGAGGCTGATCCCGTTCGAGATCATCACCCAGATCACCGGCAGTCCGAATACGATGCCGAGCGCGAACGCGAGGATCGAGACGTAGATGTTGTTCACCATGATCAATCCCGCCACCTGCACCCGCTCGTCCTGCGGGATCTGCGTCCAGAGCTGGTGATGATGCACGCGGTCGATGAGTTGCGGGCTGGCGATGGCGTAGGCGGCGTCCGGATTCGCGAGGACCACGAAGAAGCTGATCAGCGCCGGGACGAACAACAGCGCGCCCGCGGCGAGGAGGTAAGGCCATGCCTCGCGATAAGTGCGCGGAAGGGTCTCGACGTAGAAGCGCTTGATGCGTTTCCGCACCTCACCGCCGCGGCGATAGACGATGCCGTGGCCGCGCGCCACGAGCCCGTTCAGGTAACGCTGCACGGGCTCTCCCGGCCAGTCGCGCTGCGCGCGGGCCAGGTCGGCTGTCGCTCGCCGGTACAGCGCGGCCATGGTCAGCACCTGGGCGGGGGTGAGCGGGTTGAGGTGGCCGGAGCTTGCGCGCGCGAGCAGGTCTTCGAGCAGGTTCCAGTCCTCGCGCCTCACCGCCACGAAGTCTTCCGCCCTCACTTCACGACAATAACCAACGGGTGAATCAACAGGTGAATCAACCGCTCCCAGACAGCGAACTGATCGTCGCGACGCCCGAGCGGGTCTCGTTCGACTACCAGGTCGCGGGACTGGCGACCCGCGGCATCGCTCAGCTCCTGGACCTGCTGATCCTGATCGGCATCCTGGTCGGCCTCTACTTCGCCGCCATCGCGATCGGGGCTGCCGGCGCCGACACCGTGGCGTTTCTGCTCGCGGTGATCGGCAGCTTCGTCGTCATCTTCGGCTACTTCTGGACGTGCGAGGCGTTCTGGTCGGGGCAGACAGTTGGCAAGAAAGTTTTCCGGTTGCGCGCGGTGGGTGATCGCGGCGAGCCGATGACGTTCGTTCAGGCAGGGATTCGCAACGTCGTGCGGATCGTCGATTTCCTTCCGTATGCGTATGGGGTAGGCCTGGTCGTCCTGTTCGTCAACGGGCGGGGCAAGAGGCTAGGCGACCTCGCAGCCGGCACCATCGTGGTCATAGACTCCGACTCCGTCGCGCTGTGGCAGCTGCCCGGCGGCCTGCCGCCGCCTCCTCCTCCGCCGACAGGCGCTCCGCATTCGCCGGTCACGGCTCCGGCGCCGCCTGCCTTCGCGCCTGCCACACCGGCCGAGCTCTTCTTGAGGCGCCTCGACCCGGAGCTGCGCCGGTTTGTGGCCTCTTACGGCCGGCGGCGGTTCGAGCTGCCGCCCGACCTGCGGGCGCAGCTCGCGAATCAGCTGCAACCGAACCTGCAGGCGGCGGTGCCGGACATTTACAAGCAGTACGGGCCGCTTGCCGCTCTCGACTACCTGGCCGACCTGGAGCACGCGCCGGCTCAGTAGAGCCAGTCTCTGACCTGGGCCTCGGTGAGGTTGCCGCCGGTGATGATGGCGGCCACCCTTCCGCCTTTGAACTGGCTCCGCTTGGCGATGGCTGCGACACCGGCTGCGCCCGCAGGCTCGACTACGAGCCCGCTGTCCGCAAGCAGGTAGCGCATCGCATCGCGCATCTCGTCGTCGCTGACCAGCATCACGTCATCAACCGTCGCCGGCATGAGGTTTACGGCATCGGCCACGGGCACACGCACCGCGATCCCATCCGCGATCGTCGTGCTCGCGGCGTCGACCGGCCGGCCCGCTTGCCACGAGAGTGCCATCGACGGCGCGGACTCCGCGCACACAGCGATGACGCGTGTCTTCGATGAAGCGTGCTTCTGCCACGTACCGATGCCGTTGCCGAGCGACCCGTTGCCAAGTGGCACAAAGATTGCATCGAGCTCCCCTGCGTTGCTCAGCTCGACTGCCATCGTGGCGGCGCCTTCGGCGATCGCACCTAGCCGGCCATCCTCGATATAGGTCTGACCGTTTTGGCTCGCGGACTGTTGCGCCGCGTCCTTCGCCTGGTCGAAATCTTCGCCCTGCAGTGTCACCGTCGCGCCCAGTGCGCGCATGCGCTCGACTTTGAGCCGGTTGGCGCCCAGTGCCGCGAAGACGGTCAATGGCACACCGCGTTTGCGGCAGGCGTAGGCCATCCCCTGCCCGAAGTTGCCCGCGGAGGCGCAGACGAAGCCTTGCTCGGGTGCGGCCAGGCGGTGAAGCAAATAGTCGGCGCCGCGGCCCTTGAACGAGCGGATGGGGTTGACGGACTCGACCTTGAGCACGGTCCGCACGCCAATCCGCGCGCTCAGCGGCTCGCACTCGTACTGCGGCGTGTGGAGGAAGACGGGATCGATGACTTTCGCCGCGTCGAGGATGCGCTCGACGGAGATGGAGGCGTCCACGTGGGGAGGATAGTGCCAGCTTGGGTCTCCCCATCCGGCCCGGCCGCTGCGCGTCAGGGCCACCTTTCCCGGCGAGCGGGGAAGCAAACGACGCCGCCCCGGGGGTAGGACAGGGCGGCGTCTTGACGTGCACCAGTTCCAACGCCGGCGCCCTGTAAAAAGCTACGGCCGCCCTTGCCGACGGGCGGGCCTGGGTAGAGTCTCTGCATGCCCAAGTCGACGATCACCTTCGTCTGCACCGAGTGCGGCGGCGAGAGCCTCCGTTGGGCCGGCCAGTGCCCCCACTGCCGCGCATGGAACACGCTCCAGGAGTTCCAGGTCCGGAAGGCGGCCAAGGACTCCAGGTCGCGTCCGCTCCAACCGGCGCGGGCAATCCCTCTCAGCGAGATTGCTCCTGAGGACTCGCCACGGACAAAGCTGGCTTGGGGCGAGCTCAATCGGGTGCTGGGTGGAGGCGTCGTCCCGGGCAGCCTCGTCCTGATCGGCGGTGAGCCCGGGGTCGGCAAGTCGACCCTTTTGATGCACGCCGCGGCCCAGGTGGCCAAACGCGGCAAGGTCCTCTACGTCTCAGGCGAGGAGTCCGGCCAGCAGGTACGGATGCGGGCCGAACGCCTTAGCGCCCTCGAACCGGGCATCCTGCTCCTCGCCGAGAACGACCTCGACGCCATCTGCGAGGCGATTCGAGCTGAGGCCCCGCTGCTGGCGATCATCGACTCCATCCAGACGGTGACCGACGCCGGCTTCGAAGGGAGCGCCGGCAGCGTGACCCAGGTTCGCGAGTCGGCCGCCAGGCTGATGCGGCTGGCCAAGGAGATCAACG